>Ga0180215_1005301_pt1 | contig 11090 bp, 8 predicted proteins | sample eDN3rd37CBELigBY_FD_128871 | JGI IMG/M metagenome (GOLD analysis project Ga0180215, IMG submission 128871) | Enriched backyard soil microbial communities from Emeryville, California, USA - eDNA 3rd pass 37_C BE-Lig BY (version 2) (version 2) | ecosystem: Environmental > Terrestrial > Soil >...
AGCAGGGCCAAGCCAACGACGAACAGCAGCACGCCGAGCGCGGTGGGCATGAAGCCCGGCCCCATGCGGTTGAGCGTGCCGAGATGATAGGCCTGGCCCTGGAGGGCAGTCGCTGCGCCAAGGGCGCACAGTATTAAGCCGCCGCAATAATCCTTTCGCCGCTCTTTTCGGGCCAATTGCATGGAAATCTCCTCCGATTCACCGGAGGAACACGCTATGCCGCAAATAAAAGAGGATTCAAGACTATGCGGCCGGACCAGTATGGTGGGCAGTGTGGGATTTCTTGAATTATCATTTGAAAACAATATGTTGACTGTCTTCGGTCGCTACGGCCAGTGAGGTTGGGCCGAAGATGGAGAGTGAGAAATATTTCTTGGTATTCATGGAGGATATGGATATTATTGCACCAATTCCATGTCCAAGGTGTCAGCTTGTTCAGATTTCCAAATTATTACTAGTAGGAAGGATGAGCGCCCAAAACAAAAGCCGCCGGCACCTCAAGGTGCCGGCGGCTTGCTTCAACCCGAACGGATTGTGCCCGTTCAGCTATCCATCTTGAGCGCGGCGATGAAGGCGGACTGCGGGATCTCCACCTTGCCGAACTGCCGCATGCGCTTCTTGCCTTCCTTCTGCTTCTCCAGGAGCTTGCGCTTGCGGCTGATGTCGCCGCCGTAGCACTTGGCGGTGACGTCCTTCGACATGGCCGAGATGGTCTCGCGCGCGATGACCCGGCCGCCGATCGCCGCCTGGATGGGGATCTTGAAGAGCTGGCGGGGGATCAGCTCCTTCAGCTTCTCGCAGATGGAGCGGCCGCGCCGCTCGGCCTGGCTGCGGTGCGCCATGAAGGAGAGGGCGTCCACCGGCTCGTTGTTCACGAGGATGGAGATCTTCACCAGGTCGCCCTCGTCATAGCCGTCCATCTGGTAGTCGAAGGAGGCATAGCCGCGGGAGACCGACTTCAGCCGGTCGTAGAAGTCGAAGACCACCTCGTTCAGCGGCAGGCGATAGACCGCCATGGCGCGGTTGCCGACATAGGTCAGCTCCACCTGCTGGCCGCGGCGCTCCGAGCAGAGCGTCAGGATGGATCCCAGATGCTCGTCCGGCACCATGATGGTGGCCTTGATCCAGGGCTCCTGGATGCTCTCGATCAGCGAGGGGTCCGGCATGTCGGCCGGGTTGTGCAGGTCCATCTCCTCGCCCTTGGTCGTCCGCAGCTTGTAGACGACACTGGGGGCGGTCGCGATCAGGTCGAGGTCGAACTCGCGCGAGAGCCGCTCCTGGATGATCTCGAGGTGCAGCAGGCCGAGGAAGCCGCAGCGGAAGCCGAAGCCGAGCGCGGCGGAGCTTTCCGCCTCGAAATGGAAGGAGGCGTCGTTCAGCCGCAGCTTGCCGAGCGATTCGCGCAGCTTCTCGAAATCGTCCGCGTCCACCGGGTAGAGGCCGCACCAGACCACGGGGATGGAGGGCTTGAAGCCCGGCAGCGGCTCGGCGGCGGGGTTGCGGTCCTCCGTGATGGTGTCGCCGACATTGGTGTCGGCCACCGTCTTGATGGCGGCGTTCAGGTAGCCCATCTCGCCTGGGCCGAGGCTGTCCACCGCCACCATCTTGGGCCGGAAGACGCCGACGCTGTCCACCACATGGGTGGCGCCGTTGCTCATCATCCGCACCTTCATGCCCTTGCGGATGACGCCGTCCTTCACCCGGATCAGGATGATGACGCCGAGATAGGGATCGTACCAGCTATCGACCAGCAGGGCTTTCAGCGGCGCATCGACCTCGCCGGTGGGAGCCGGGAGGCGGGTGACGATGGCCTCCAGCACCCCCTCGATGTTCAGGCCGGACTTGGCGCTGATCTCGACGGCGTCCGAGGCATCAAGGCCGATCACGTCCTCGATCTGCTGCTTCACCCGCTCCGGCTCGGCGGCTGGCAGGTCGATCTTGTTGAGCACCGGGACGATCTCGTGCCCGGCGTCGATGGCCTGATAGACATTGGCCAGGGTCTGGGCCTCGACGCCCTGGGAGGCGTCCACCACCAGCAGCGAGCCCTCGCAGGCCGCCAGCGAGCGGGAGACCTCATAGGCGAAGTCCACATGGCCCGGCGTGTCCATCAGGTTCAGGACGTAGGTGTTGCCGTCCTTCGCCTTGTAGTCCAGGCGGACCGAGGCCGCCTTGATGGTGATGCCGCGCTCCTGCTCCAGCTCCATGCTGTCGAGCATCTGCTCCTTCATGTCGCGCAGCGCGACGGAGCCAGTGGCCTGGATGAGGCGGTCGGCCAGGGTGGACTTCCCGTGGTCGATATGGGCGATGATCGAGAAGTTGCGGATGCGGGAGAGAGGGGTGTCGGTCATGCTGTTCCGGCGCGGCGGGTCAAGGCGGCGAGCGTCCCGCCGAATTCAGCGCCTGAGATAAGGCCAACGGCGCCGGAATCAAAGCCGGATCGGGCCGGCACGGCGCGGGAGGGAGCCGGATCACCCGCGCCGCGCGCCGGGGAGGGGGCTCCCTCCCCGGGAAAAGGGGCGGATTACTCCGCCGCCACCCGCAGATCGGCCTGGAGGGCCTGGCGGGCCAGCGCCTCGTAGATCGCCACATAGTCCTCGGCCATGCGGCGGCCGGTGAAGCGCTCGTCGAAGCGGGCGCGCACCGCGGCGCGGGGCAGGGCCTTCAGGCGGCCGACAGCGGCGATGGCCTCGGCCATGCTGTCCACCGCGAAGCCGGTCACGCCCTCGTCGATCACCTCCGGCACGGAGCCGTGGCGGAAGGCGATCACCGGGGTGCCGCAGGCCATCGCCTCGATCATCACCAGGCCGAAGGGCTCCGGCCAGTCGATCGGCGTCAGCAGGCCGATGGCATTGGCCAGGAAATCCTGCTTCTGCTGCTCGTTGATCTCGCCGATGAACTCGATCAGCGGATGCGCCAGCATCGGCTTGATCTTGCTCTCGAAATAATCAACGTCCACGCGGTCCACCTTGGCCGCGATCTTCAGCGGCGTGTTGGTCGCGATGGCGATCTCGATGGCCCGGTCGCAGCGCTTCTCCGGGGCGATGCGGCCGAGGAAGGCCAGGTAGCCCGGCTTCGCGGCAGAATTCGGCACCAGCAGCTTCTCCGGCAGGCCGTGATAGACGGTCCCCGCCCAATGCGCCTGCGGCAGCGGCCGGCGCTGGTCGTTGGAGATCGAGACCACCGGCGCCGCGCTGAAGGTGTCGAACACCGGCTGCAGCTCCGGCAGGTCCAGCCGGCCATGCAGGGTGGTGACGAAGGGCACGCTCTGCCTGGAAAAGAGCGGGAAGGGCAGGTAGTCCAGGTGGAAGTGCAGCAGGTCGAACTCGTGCCGGCGGCGGTAGACCTGCTCCAGCATGAGCGTCAGCGGCGCATTGGGGTCGCGCACCGAGGGGTCAAGCCGCAGCGCCTTGTTGGACATGGGCGCCAGCGTGGCCGAGGTGATCGAATCCCCACTCGCGAACAGCGTCACGTCGTGGCCGAGGGCGACCAGCTCCTCGGTCAGGTAGGAGACGATCCGCTCCGTGCCGCCATACAGCTTGGGCGGGACGGCTTCCGTCAGGGGAGCGATCTGGGCGATACGCATCGGGTCCGGTCTCCGTAATTCCACTGCCCACAATCTCGCACCTGATTGAGGTGCGGATTCGGCAAACATCGCCACGATTTCGTCTTGTTGCTGGCGTTACCTCCCCATCAACGCACAGAGCGTACCCCCTTCACGCTTATGTGCTAATCATCCCAAGGAGGCTGAGCGCCCCATGCAGCGTGCCGATACCAGTGACCTGCTGCGCCTCGCCCGGCGCCCCGTCGGGTTCCTGTTCCGCCACCTGCGCCCCCACGCAGGCAGCCACATCACGATTCTGCTTGCGGTGCTGGGCGCGGTCGGCTGCTCGGTGGGTGCCAACTACGCCGTCAAGCACCTGATCGACACGCTCTCGGGCGGGCCAGCCCATGCGGACGTGACGACGGTCTGGGTGGCCTTCGCCATCCTGGCCGGCGTGATCACGGCCGACAACATGCTCTGGCGCGTTGGCGGCTGGATCGCCGCGGACCGCTTTCCGCGCGCCACCGCCGCCATGCGGGCGGAGCTGTTCCGCCACCTCTCCGGCCATTCGCCGGGATATTTCGCCAACCGCTCGGCCGGCACGCTGGCGGCGCGCATCAGCGCCACCGGCACCGCCGCCTTCACGGTGCTGCAGAACTTCACCTGGCACACCGTGCCGCCGGCTGTCGCCGTGGTCCTGGCCATCGCCTTCCTGGCGAGCGTGGACCCGATCATGGCAGGCTGCCTGGTGGTGGCGGCGGGGCTGCTGGCCGCCGGCGTCGCCTGGCTCGGCCGCAAGGGCGAGCAGAAGCACGACCGCTTTGCCGGCCACGCCGCCGCCGTGGACGGGCAGCTTGTGGACGTGGTGCAGAACTTCTCCCTGGTGCGGGCCTTCGGCGCCTTCGGCCGCGAGGCCAAGCGGCTGGACAGTGCGCTGGCGGGCGAGACCGCCGCCCGCCGCGAGAGCCTGCGCTACCTGGAGAAGCTGCGCCTGGTGCATGGTGCCGCCACCGCGGTGCTGACCGCCATGCTGCTGGCCTGGGTGGTGCATCTGTGGCAGCTCGGCCGCGCCACCACCGGCGACATCGTGCTGGTCTGCACCCTCGGCTTCACCATCCTGCATGCCAGCCGCGACCTCGCCATGGCGCTGGTGGACCTGACCCAGTACGTCGCCCGGATGCGCGAGGCGCTGGCTGCCCTGCTGGTGCCGCATGACCTGCCGGATGCCGAGAACGCCCATGCCCTGCACACCCGCGGCGGCAGCGTGGAGTTCCACGACGTCACCTTCCGCTATCCGAGCGCGCCGGAAGGCTCCGCGCCGATCCTGCAGGGCTTGAACCTGACCATTCCGCAGGGGCAGAAGGTCGGCGTGGTCGGCCGCTCCGGCGCCGGCAAGTCCACCCTGCTGACGCTGCTGCAGCGCCATGCCGCGCCGCAGGACGGCGCCGTGATGATCGACGGGGACAACATCGCCGGGGCGACCCGCGAGAGCCTGGCGGACATGATCGCCGTCGTGCCGCAGGACGTCTCGCTGTTCCACCGCTCGGTGATGGAGAACATCCGCTACGCCCGGCCCGACGCCACCGACGAGGAGGTGCTGGCCGCCGCCGAGGCAGCCCGCTGCCGCGACTTCATCGAGGCGCTGCCGGAGGGCTTCGACACCGTCGTGGGCGACCGCGGCGCCAAGCTCTCGGGTGGCCAGCGCCAGCGCCTCGCCATCGCCCGCGCCCTGCTGAAGGACGCGCCGATCCTGCTGCTGGACGAGGCGACCTCTGCCCTGGACAGCGAGTCGGAGGCCGAGGTGCAGAAGGCGCTGGACGGGCTGATGGTGGGCCGCACGGTGATCGCCATTGCCCACCGCCTGGCCACCCTGACCAACTTCGACCGCATCGTGGTGATGGAGAACGGTCAGGTGATCCAGGACGGTGCGCCGGACCTGCTGATGCGCCGCCCCGGCCCCTACCAGGAGATGGTGCGCCGCCAATCGGAGGCGCTGCAGGTCGCGGCCTGAGCCTCTCCTCTCGACGCTGCATGACCCTTGGGGAGGCGAAAGCCTCCCCTTCTTTTATTCTGAGGGGGCCGTCTGAAGGCGGACCGAGCCAGGGGGGAGAAGTCGGACCTGCCCTCAAACCCACCAAAGGGCAGAGGCGGCGAAAAATGAATTCTCTCTTCCCATCAATGTTGCGGCGCTCGCCTCAGGCGCTCGCGCCGGAGCGGAAGCCGCCCTGACGGGGGGCATCGCAGGAGCGGCCGGGAGGACCCTCGCCACCGGCGGAGCCAAAAACCAACAGAAAAAGGATGGGGTTCGGGGGAGTTCACGCCTCCAACCTTTCCTATCCGTTCCTTCCCGGGCAGGTCCGGATCCTCGAACCCTATGCGCCGGCTGGCCAGGGCACCTCGTGAAACGCCAGCCCTTCTTCTGCCGGCGGCAGTTCTTCCAGCCGCCGCAGGGCCTGCTGCATGGCCGCGGCGCCCGCTTCCCAGCGTTGTGTCAGGGTTGTCCGCGAGAAGTCGAAGGGCTTCTCGGCCCCTGCTTCGTCGGGGGCTGCGCGGTAGCTGAGGGCGAGGATGGTGGCGGGCTGCGAGGGTTCTTGCGCCAGGAGGGAGGCGATCTCCGGCGTGCTCTGCACCTCCGGCGGCAAGGCTTGCCGGAGGGCGGCGCGTAGCCTGTGCTCCCGCTGCCGCCCCTCCAGGAGGGCGCGGCTCTGGTTTCCGAAGACAATGTCGAGCGCCCGGGCGGCGGCGGTGGAGAGGCTCCGCGGGCGGCTGCCATGGCGCCCGAAGAGCTCCAGGGCGAAGCAGAGCAGCGTCTCCTGCCGGGGGTCGTCGAGGATGAGGTCGAGCGGCAGGTTGCCGCTGAGGCCGCCATCGCCGAGCAGGCGCCCCTCGACTTCCATGGGCGGGAAGAGCGGCAGCAGCGAGCCCGAGGCCAGGATATGGTCTGGTCCGATCCGGTCGCCCCGCGCGGTGTCGAAGGTGACGCGGTCGCCGGAGAGGATGTCGGTCGCGGCGATGCTGATGCGGGGCGAGCCGCTGTTCAGGCGCTCGAAATCGACCATCGCGGTGAGCCGTGTGCGGAGGGGCGCCAGGTCATAGAGGGCCGACACGTCGGCGGCCCCAGCGCCAGGGATGCCCAGGCGGGGGCGGAAGATGGACGGGCAGCCCAGCAGATGCGCCTGCAGCGCCCCCAGAGCGCTCTCGGCGCGACGGAGCGGGCCGGACAGGGGGGTGCCGAACCAGAAGGTGGTGAACGGCATCGGCTCCTGCGCCGCCGTGAACCAGAACTGCCGCAGCCGCTCCACCCGGCGCTCCGGCGGATTGCCGGCGATCAGCGCGGCATTGACGGCACCGATCGAGACGCCGGCGATCCAGTCCGGTGCGCGGCCGGCCTTGTCCAGCGCGGCATAGGCGCCGGCCTCGAAAGCGCCCAGCGCGATGCCGCCCGAAAGCGCCAGGGTGCAAAGGGGGCGGGGGGCCTCGTTGGTCGGCGGAGGCGCCATCACGCGCAGCTCCGGCTTCGCCGGGCGGGCCGGTGAAGGACCAGCTCGGCCGCCAACCCGCGACCGATGCCGCTGGCGGCGCCTGTGGCGACGACGCGCGGCCAGTGTGCCGTGGGCATGGTGGAAAAGTCCCCGAGCGGCGGTATGGGCGTGATGCGGTGCGACATGTCCGCACCGAGCCAAACCGGGGATGCCCGCCGGGGTTGCCGAGAAGGGTGCTTATGGTTCCGTCAGCTGCCGCGCCAGCCGCCGGGCCAGCAAATAGCCGAGCCCGCCCCCCACAGGCGCCGCCGGCAGCACCAGCACCCAGCCGGCATGGACGTTGTTGATTACCAAACCCAGGCCGATGCCCAGCATCAGCCCGCCGACCAAGCTGCCCATCACGCCCGCCGTCAGCCCGAGCACCAGGATTTCCGAACGCGTCACCATGAGGATGCGGAGTAGGGGCAGGCGCCCGGGTTTGACAAGCCGCCGCGCGCGGCGCTAAAGGCGCGCCTCCTTCCGGGAATGCGGACGCACGCCTGCCGTGCGCCCCGCCCTTGGCATGCCTGCCTCGGGACTACCGGGACAACAGCGACACCGTCGCACAAGCAAAAGGAGCCCGCCGCATGACGAAGCGCGCGGAAAGCAAGTACAAGATCAATCGCCGTCTCGGCGTGAACCTGTGGGGCCGCGCCAAGTCCCCGGTTGCCAAGCGCGAGTATGGCCCCGGCCAGCACGGCCAGCGCCGCAAGCAGAAGCCGACCGACTTCGGCGTTCAGCTGATGGCCAAGCAGAAGCTGAAGGGCTACTACGGCAATATCGGCGAGAAGCAGTTCCGCAAGTATTACGAGGAGGCCGTGCGCCGTAAGGGCGACACCTCCGAGAACCTGATCGAGCTGCTGGAGCGCCGGCTGGACGCCGTGGTCTATCGCATGAAGCTGGCGATGACCCCCTTCGCCGCCCGCCAGTTCATCAACCACGGCCATATCACCGTGAACGGCAAGCGCGTGAACATCCCCTCCTACCTCGTCCGCGATGATGACGTGATCGAGGTCAAGGAGAAGTCGAAGCAGCTTGTCGCCGTGCTCGATGCCGCCCAGAGCGGCGAGCGCGACGTGCCCGAGTACATCGAGGTGGACCACCGGCAGATGAAGGGCCGCTTCCTGCGCGCCCCGAAGCTCTCGGACGTGCCTTACCCCGTGCAGATGGAACCGAACCTCGTCGTCGAGTTCTACTCGCGCTGAGGATGAGAGGGCGGGGCCGCAAGGTCCCGCCCTTTTCCGTTCAGGCCTCGGTGCTTCAGGGCATCTCTGAGGGCAGCGTGATCGTCTCGCCATCCACCACGAAGCGGCCGAAGCCGTGGTGGTGCAAGGTGCGCGGGGCGGTCTGCAGCGGGTCCGTCCAGGCCCGCACCACTTCCAGGATGAACAGGTCGTAGTGGCCTGCCAGGCGGGTGTCGTGAACCCGGCACTCCAGGTTGGCGAAGCATTCGGCCACCAGGGGCGCCATCACGCAGGCCCCCGGCACGGCTGTCAGTCCGAAATCCGCGAACTTGTCGCGCTCCCGCCCCGAGCAGTTGCCGATGCCCACGGTCTGCCGCGCCAGGATCTGGTCGGGGATGGCGATGGCGCATTCGCCGGTTTCACATAGCGCGGCATGGCTGTGGTTGCTGCTGCTGACAATGCAGGCGAGCAGCGGCGGCTCGAACTCGACCGCCATGTGCCAGGACAGCGTCATGACGTTCTGGCGGCCTGCCTGGGCGGTTGTCAGCAGCACCACCGGCCCTGGCTCCAGCAGCTGGTAGACTTCCGCAAGGGGGAAGGGAGCCATCCGGGGTGAGCGGCCCGCCTGCGGCCGCCCGGCGGCCCGTCTGGGTGCGGTGACTTTGCCGGGGAACCCGCTCATGGCCGGTCCCCTTGGTGGCGCAGCGCCGGGCAGGCCGGCCTGGCAGTGCGGGCAGATGCCGCCCGCCGCTTGATCGCAGTTCTGCGCGTCATGCGCTGCCTCCGCATGTTCAGCCTCGGGGCAAGGCTAAGGCGCGGATGGAGCAGGGAGCGCTGACCTGGATCAGCCGGGCGCAGGTCGCGCTGGAAACCTCCACCTATTCTGGAGGGTTTCTGGGTTCCCTCCTGAAGAAGCCTGCATGACCCCCGATCAGATCACTGTCACCGCTCTCTGCCTCCTGGCGCTGGCGGGTTTCGTGCTGCAACCCGTCCGCTACGATGTGGTGGCGCTGCTGCTACTATTGGCCCTGGTCATCTTCGGCCAGGTCGCGCCGGAGAAGGCATTCCTCGGTTTTGCCGAGCCGGCTGTGACCACCGTCGCCGCCGTGCTGGCCATCAGCAAGGGCCTGCAATCCGCCGGTACGGTGGACCTGCTGCTGCGCAAGCTGGGTGGAATGCGGGGCCGGCCGCGCACCCAGGTGGCGGTGCAGACCTCGCTCTGCGCCGCCTTCTCGGCCTTCATGAACAATGTGGGGGCGCTGGCCCTCTTCATGCCGGTGGCGCTTCGCAACGCCTATCGGGACAAGTACTCGCCCTCCCGCTCACTGATGCCGCTGGCTTTTGGCTCTGTCCTGGGCGGGCTGGTCACGCTGATCGGCACGCCGCCCAACCTGATTGTCTCGGCCATCCGGGCAGACCGGACGGAGCTCGGCCGCTATGGCCTATTCGATTTCGCCTGGGTGGGGCTGCCGATCGCCGTGGCGGGGGTGCTCTATGTCGTGCTGGCCAGTCGGCTGCTGCGCGACAAGCAGGGCAGCAAGGCCACCGGCGTCGACACCGGCGACTACGTGGCGGAGGCGCGGATTGGCGAGAAAAGCCATGCCATCGGCCTTTCGATCCGCACGCTGGAAGGCATGGGCGACGATGACGTCACGGTGGTCGGCCTGTTCCGCGGCCCCAACCGCACCCTGGCGCCGCCGGGCGAGGCGCGGCTGCGCCGCGACGACGTGCTGCTGCTGGAAGGCCCGCCCGAGGCGCTGCGCAACCTGGTGGAAGCCGCCGCCCTCTCGCTGGCCGTGCCGTCGGGCGGCGGTGAGGCCGGGAGCGAGGATGAGGACGAGGACGGCATCCGCGCCCTGGTGGCCGAGGACGTGAACGCGGTCGAGGCCATCCTGCGGCCCGGCTCGCCGCTGATTGGCCGTTCGCCCGCCGCGCTGCGCCTGCGCAGCCAGTACGGGATGAACCTGCTGGCGGTCTCCCGCCAGGGCCGCCGCGTCACCGACCGGATGAGCGATATCGTGCTGCGCGGCGGCGACGTGCTGCTGCTGCAGGTGCTGCCCGACCGTCAGGCCGAGGCCTTCCATGCGCTCTCCCTGCTGCCGCTGGCCGAGCGCGGCGTGACGCTGGGCCGGCCGCAGCGCGCCTGGCTGGCTGGTGCGCTGTTCCTGGCCGGCATCCTGGCCGTGCTGTTCGACCTGGCCCCGGCGCACATTGCCTTCGCCGGTGTGCTGGCGGCGATGATCGTCTGCCGCATCCTGCGGCCCGATGAAGCCTACGCCGCGATCGACTGGCCGGTGATCGTGCTGCTCGGCGCGCTCTTCCCGCTTGGCGAGGCGATGGAATCCTCAGGCACCATGGCGCTTCTGGTGGATGTGCTGTCCGGCCCCGCCGCCGCGTTGCCGGGCTGGGCGCTGGTGGGAGCGGTCATGCTGGCCTGCATGCTGCTGTCCGAGATCATGGCCAACAACGCCACCGTGCTGCTGATGGCACCGATCGCCATGGGGCTGGCACAGGGCTCCGGAGTCTCGACGGACGGGATGCTGATGGCGGTGGCCATGGGAACTTCCTGTACCTTCCTCAGCCCCATTGGCCACCAGTCCAACACGCTGGTGATGGAGCCAGGCGGCTACCGCTTCCAGGATTATCCCCGGCTCGGTGCGCCTTTGGCAGTGATCTGCCTGGGGCTCGGCGTGCCGCTGATCCTGTATTTCTGGGGGTAAGGAAGGAGAGAAAATGGATGCCGGCCCGCAGGGGGCACCATCCCGGGGAAAGACGATTGGCGGCCGGGCGGCTAGAACAGCCGCGCCGCCACCCATCCAATCGCAGCCCAGAGGGGAATGCTCA
>Ga0180215_1005302_pt1 | contig 11089 bp, 21 predicted proteins | sample eDN3rd37CBELigBY_FD_128871 | JGI IMG/M metagenome (GOLD analysis project Ga0180215, IMG submission 128871) | Enriched backyard soil microbial communities from Emeryville, California, USA - eDNA 3rd pass 37_C BE-Lig BY (version 2) (version 2) | ecosystem: Environmental > Terrestrial > Soil >...
CAGAAGCCGCGTGGCACGCCCCAGGCCATAAGGCGGGACAGATAGGCGCGGAACTGGTTTGCCGTCGCCGGTGTCTCTCCGAGCGCATCAATTGCCTGCTGCGCATCGACGGTGGTCAATTCTGCCGGAAGGTCGAATGCCCAAGCGGCTTTCACCATCTTTGCCGACGCCTCGTAGCCTCGGCGCGTTGATGCAGCTAGCGTCGTGAACGCCTCGTGTGCCTCGAATGCATCTACGAGAGCCGTGAAATCCTTAGCCTCGGAGTGGAGCCGGCGCTGGTAGGCCGCACTGATCTTTTCCGCTGCCGACCAGAACGACTTGTCGCGATGATCTGGAAGTTCGGCACCGTGTAGCAGCCAGATGTCGCCATGTCGCTCAAGGCTGTTGCATATCTCTACCGCAGCGGCGAATTCCTTGGTTAACGGCTCGGGGAGGGCAATGGAGGGGAGTGCCGCCGCAGTGTTTCGATTGCGGGTGTAGAAGGTGTATGTGATCGCCGCCCCGCTCTTCCGCTTCTTCGTGACGCGGTGAACGTGACGCGGAAGTTCAACCATGCCGCTTTTCCCGGATCGCGCCAACGAACCGTTCTCCCATTCCTGTAGGACGCTCCGCTATGCCCATCGAGCGGTCCAAATCGAGACGATACCAGAATTTGCGCCTAGTGGTCTCGATCCATCTCGGCTGCGGGTAGGCGGTCCCGACACGCGCCAGAAAATCCTCGACATGGCGTTCGCCGCAATATGCAGCTGCCAGATCGGCGTTCATACGGGGAGGCCATGTGTCGGCAGGAAGTATTGCTGCGCGCCTACTCATTCTGCCCTCCCGGAACTTCCTCGATCCATTCGCATTGACGGCGATGCAAGAACGCTTCGAACCTGTCACGATCATGCTGACCGTTGGCCAGATGCGAAACGTCACCTCGGTTATCGAGGTTGGCGAGGCGCTGCTTGACGCCAGATGGCCGGACAAGAAAAGCCAGGTTTACAAGGACGCGGTTTCGGCCTGCGTGGCGTGGAGCGAAGGTCTTGCCACGCTTGAGCAGGTTCGTGAAGCGTTTCGGGATGCGGCTGCCTTGGCCGATGTGCTGATCAGGTAGCATCGTCTGCCTCCATTGCTGCGCGGCCTGCCGGGGTGGCATGGAGGGTCGATGACCCGAAATTGCCATGGCTCCACTCGGCGAGGCCAAGCTCAACAAGTTTTATCGCTGGCTTGTAGCCATCGTTTACAACCCGCGCACACTCAACGATCTCGGACAGCAACTCTTTCTGCGGTTTTGTCAGCTTAGGCATCACGCGCTCCTTCTGCTTCGAGGGAGCGGAGGGCGGAGAGGCAGTAGAAGCGTGGCAGCATGCCGGGCACTTCATGGCCTTCCCAGCCGCCACGCTCGTACATCAAGTCGATAGCCGCCCGGATCGTGGACATGGACTTGCCCGGCCGCAGGTGCTCGCCTAGCGCGATAGCCGCGTCCATGGAGCCGGTGTATCGCCGCAGGGAAAGGAACATGCTCAGGGTGTTTATGGCGTCAGCCTCAGACTTCATGCCAGACGCCGCGGCCCATTTCCCTCGTTCGAATGGGGCCTCGAAGATCGCCCAGGTGTCCATATCAGCGACGTACTTGAGCTTGTAGAAGCCAGCCGCAAGCGCGATGCGCGCATCCGTTTCCCGATCCGGCGCTGTCAGTTTCTCCAGTCTCGCAATAAGGTCAGCGGTCATGGCTGGCTCCTTCGGTGGCGTGCTGGATGCGAACGCGAACGATGCGGCATCCCTGCCGATAGGCTCGTTTCCAGCCTTGCCCTTCCGTCTCATCTTGACGAGCCCAATGTGCCCCTAAGTACTCGATAACGGCGGACCTTGTGTAACGGACGCTATTAGTAATTATGAACGGGTGCGGGCTTCCATTGCTCCAGGCAGCAGCCCACGCTAGTTCGTCTCGATAGATCGGATCGCCCATTTCACGCGCCTCCCTTCGGCCGAGCGGAGAGCATGGCGCGGTATGCGGCAGCGTAACCTTCGCTGCGCAGCCATGGTCCTTTGTCGCCGTCGATTTCATGGAAGCCTTCAGAAGCATCCGATGCGGCCTCAGTCATCTCCTCGGTCGGTTCTTCCGGCACCAGCACCCACCCGTCCCCCACATCTCCAGCAGGAACGATGCTGAAGCCGGCGGCGGGTTCGGCGCGGCGGTTCCACGCGGCGCCGATGTCCCATTCTTCTCCTGTTTCGAGGCGACAGCCGCAATCAGTGCACGCGTAGATCGTGGATTGCCTGCGGTCCCCGTGGCGTTCAACCTGTGCCTTCCCACCACAGAACGGGCACGGCTTCAGCGCTATCGCGTCTCTGGCTGTCATGGTCCACCTCCCACATCATCGACGATCGGCAGGTGCTCGGATTTCCAGAGCGCCCATTCGATAATCTCAAGTCCGCAGTTATCTGCGAGGCCGCGCTCGGTGGTGGCACCCTTTGAGTCCTGCCAGCCAGGCAGGAGAACGATTGTGTCGGCTCGGTTACAGATGAAATCGCAATACTCCGCAAACGCTCGCCGCTTTGGGAAAACGCCTTCCGTCCAGCAGAATTCACGCGGGTTGTAGACCTCGTGGCCTTCCGCGCGCAGCGCAGTTGCTACGCTCATGAATAGCGTGTGGTTTTTCTCTGGCATCCCGGAGATCGGACCGCTCAAGTAGATCACGCGCTTCGCCATCTACTCGCCCTCCCGCCTTGCCGGATTTGCGAGGGCGCGGATGGCGGCGGCGGCTTTGTCAAAGCACCAAGCGGTAGTCGCGTCTTCCTTTTCGCCATGACTGATTTCGGTGGGATCAGCCGGGCGCTGTACTTCGCACCGCTCCCACATCGCGTTGGCGATCTCGGAAAGGTGCTTCGCCGCTTCTTCCAGCGCCTCCCGCCTTGCCTCTGCCGCCAAGGCAGAGGCGGTGGAGATACGATCGCCGCGCTGGTGCAGCATCATGGCAAGGTTGCCTACGTCGAGTGGATCGCCCTTTTCGACGTGCTTACGAAGGAGATTCGACAGTAATTCAGCGCTGCAAGTGGGGCCTTCCCATCCGCCACGACCTTCGGCACGCTTCTTTGCAAGCTTGGTCTTCATGGCGGAACCGGAAGAACGCGAGGCGTTCATCGCATACCTGCACATTGCAGGTTTCATCAATTTCCCATCGGCTGCCCCCGCTGCCGAGGCCGTGGCGGCTGTTCCCCAAGCCCCCCAAGTCGCCACGGCCGAATTTCATCCTGACTCGCAAACTCCGCAGGTTGACGACGGGCAACCTGACCCAAGCTCGAATGATGCCGGCGTAAAAAGCAACGTCCCTCGCGTTGTCGGTCAGGTCTGCCGTGTGCAGGTGGAGCATTCCGGCCAATTCGAGCAACAGGACGCCAGCGCGGCACAGGCCGGTAATGAGGCCGGACGTGCGAGCGAGGCTACCGTCACCAATTCCAAGCCTGACTGTCTGAACCCGGATTCCTGCAACCTTCATTTCACATCGGCCCTTTGCTGGAAGTGCAACGACGCGCGGACGCGGAGGAAGTTGTCATGAGGCGTGGCCTGAAAGACGACTTCCTGGCCTATGTGAAGCGCAATCCGCACGCCAACACGCGTGAAATAGCTGCGGCGCTGGATTGTCACGAAGCCTACGTGCGCAGCACTGCGCGCCGTCAGGGCATCAGGCTCGCGTCGAACGGCAGGCGCGGGCGTCCAGTCATTGTCGAACCCAAATTTTCGCGGCCTCGCCTTCGCATCAAAGAATTTCGCGGCACGCCCGAGCAATACGATGCGCTGGCCCGGAAGGTCGATCTCGTGGACCTTGAGCACCGCGATTGTCGGTGGCCTGTAGGCGATCCGAGGGACACGGATTTCGGTTTCTGCGGTCATATCAAGGAGCCCGGAAAGCCTTACTGCGCCCATCATCAGCGGCGGAGTGAAGGTGTTGGAACGCCGGCAGAGCGAAGCGCGCGTCGGGTGCGGCCATGACGAAACTCCATCAGTTCGCCGGCGATGATCGCGCGCCGCGTCGCAAGCAGCCCCCGACCGCAGATACGCTGTTCCGGCTTGGCCACGACACGATGCAGATCGCGGAAATTCTCGGCTGCACCGAAGCGGAAGCCTTGAAGCTGCTTTCGGCGTCGCGATCCGCTCGTCTTGGGCTTGATCATCCATATGAGACCGCTCCTCGTCGTCGCACCGTCTGCATATGGCCAAAGGTGCAGGCATGACCGCGCTCTGGCTCGCCTCACTGCTCATAGCCTTCGGTGCCGGATGGACCGGATCGCGCATAGCAATCCGCCAGCGTCAGGCCCCCGGAACCGTATCGCGAGACTTTTCGGCTCCGGGGATGCCCTTCGCCGGCATCATAGATGCCGAGGCGATCGACGCAGCCGTGCGAGGTGACGTGTGATGCAAAAACGTCGTCATCGTTCGCCGGTCGCGCCCTCTCGAAAGGAAGTTCAAGCTGCGCTGAAACATTCGATCCGTTCAGTTTCAGACGCATCGTTCACCTCCTTCATTCCTGCTTTCGATTTCCAGATGCCTGGCGGGGTCTCTGGGATTGCCGCCGGTTCGACCGGCTTAGTCGCTTGCTCTGACGGACACAGAGTAGGCGAAAGGAAACCACCATGTCCGAACCAAGACGGTGCGAATCCGCACCGAAACGGGGCGAAAGCGTCATGAGTACGAGTATCGCAGCGAAAGAGGCGTTCGAGTTCCTGAACGCCGGCATGAAGCAGCATTTCCGAGGCTACGGCGACACAAGCACCGCGGCACGTGACAGGGCCGCCAAGGATGCGGGCGTCACGCCTGCTCAGGCCGAACGTCTCTGGAAAAACTGGAAAACGATGAAGCATCCGAACGGCGATGTCTATCGCCAGCTTCGGAACAGGTACGGGCACCTCTGCTCTTGGATCGAGAACGTCGCCGACCGCATGGAGCGGCAGCGGCAGGGAATCGAGGAAACCGATGCGATTGATCAAAGCCATTCGCCGTCTGGCGAAGGCGTGGTTCGCGTTGCGCAAGGCGCGGCGGAAAGGGAGATGATGAAATGACAGCAACTGCGGGACACAACAGTAACGATCTGACCGAGAACGAGCGCAAAAGCCTGTTCTTCCATCACCTGCGCAAACGCATGGCGCACAACGCTAACGCAGCCGAAGTGGCTGCCGCCAAGAAGGCGGACGGCAAGACGGCTCAGGCCGACGGCATGGTGTTGGGTGACATCGATTATGCCATCAAGGCGCTGAACGCCGACGACAAGGCGACGATCACTGACCGCTTTGTGGCCGCTGGTGAAATCCTGACCTGGCTCGGTCTGGTTCCCGGCTTTCAGGGCGATCTTCTCCGCGACCGGGCACCCGCGATCGAGCGGATCGAAAAGCAGGGCGAGATTGCCGGCCTTGCCGCATTGGATCGCGATAGCGGTTACGAGCCGCGTTCCGACGAAGATACGGCTTGGCTGCGCGGTTACGACGAAGGCCAGCGCATCATGCGCGACAACCTCGAAGCCGCGATGACGAAGCGCAACGCCGCCAAAGATGAAGGCGACGAACTGATTTCCGGCGCCGATCCGTTCGAAGACGCGGCGTGACCATCGCCCGCGTCATGCGCGCGGCGGCCATCATCATGAGGTTCCGTCGCGCAAATCTCCCACGAGCCGCAATTCGACTGAGCGTCGGCGGCATTTCTCTCAAGGTGTGACCATGATCACCAACCTTCGCCCCGTGAGCGATGACGAGTTTGCCGACGCGATCGGTGATGCACTCGCCAAGGAAGTCCCGACCACGCGGACCCTCATTGCCCGGTCAAAGCAATCGCTGTCCGGATCCATCGAGACACTGCGCAAGCAGCAAGCCGCGATCCAGAAGCTCATCGCGGACAAGCGGGCCGAACTCCACCAGGTGACGGAAACCATCGCGGCACTGGAAAGCGCGCGCGGTAAACTGGCGGAGAGTGCGGCATGACAAGCCACGTCACCCCGATCCGCCGCCAGTTGCTTGCCAACTGCCTCTGGTTCGTCGCAACGACCGCGGCCTATGCGTTCGTGCTGTTCATGACGGTGGTGAGATGAGCGGCTACGCTGAGTTCCTCGCCCGCAAGCGCATCATCGACCCGGCGACGGGTATTGCGCAGCGCGTCGAACTCCCCGAGTTCCTGTTTCCGCATCAGCGCGACATTACGCAGTGGGCGCTGCGCCGCGGTCGGGCCGCGATCTTCGCCGGCACCGGCCTGGGCAAGACGCTGATGGAACTGGTCTGGGCCAACGAGGTTTCCCGGCACACCCGCAAGCCCGTGCTGCTCTTGGCGCCGCTGGCGGTTTCGCACCAGCATCAGCGTGAGGCATCGCAGTTCGGCATCACGGCCCAGGTGGTGACCTCGCGGTCAGAAGGCACGATCGACGTCACCAACTACCAGAAGCTCGACCGATTTAATACCGATGAGTTCGGTGGCGTGGCGCTGGACGAGAGCTCCATTCTCAAGAGCACCGACGGCAAATACCGGAACAAGCTGATCGAGGACTGCGCACAGGTGCCGTTCCGACTGGCGGCCACCGCCACACCGGCGCCGAACGACTTCATGGAATTGGGCAACCACGCCGAGTTCCTCGGCATCATGTCCTATACCGACATGCTGGCGACGTTCTTCACTCATGACGGCGGCGATACGCAAAAATGGCGGCTGAAAGGCCATGCCGAAAACGAGTTCTGGAAGTGGATGGCATCTTGGGCCGTTATGCTGCGCAAGCCGTCCGACCTCGGATATTCGGACAAGGGATATGACCTGCCACCACTCAAGCGGCACCAGCACGTGGTCTCAGTCGACTATGCGCCGAGCATGGACACTGGGCTTCTGTTCCCGATCGAGGCGCGAACCTTGCAGGAGCGCATCGCCGCCCGCCGCGATACCGTCGAGGAGCGGGTAGCGATCGCGGCGCACAACACGCCTTCCGATCGGCCTTTCGTGTGGTGGTGCAATCTCAATTCTGAAAGCGAGGCGCTCGCCAAGGCAATCCCCGGCGCGGTGGAGGTTCGTGGGTCCGATGATGACACGGCCAAGGAGCGGAAGCTTGAAGCGTTCACGGCTGGCGAAATCCGCGTCCTGATCACGAAGCCGTCTATTGCCGGGTTCGGGATGAACTGGCAGCACTGTGCCGATACCGGGTTCGTTGGTCTCAACGACAGCTTCGAACAGATTTACCAGGCCGAGCGCCGGTTCTGGCGCTTTGGGCAGAAGAAGCCGGTCAACGTCCATTTCATCGCGGCGGAAACCGAGGGCGCCGTAGTCGCCAACCTCAAGCGCAAGGAAGCAGACGCGGAGCGCATGGCCGCAGCGATGGTCATGCACATGGCTGATCTGTCGAGCGCGACGGTGCGCGGGATGGTCCGAGACCGGCCCGACTACGCTCCCACCAAACCCATCATCCTTCCTGATTTTCTGAGGGCAGCATGAAACAGCACGAAAGCATAATGGCCGTCGAACAGGTGATCACGCCCGACTATGCGATCTATCAGGGTGACGCGTGCGAACTGGTCCGCGCCATTCCGGGCGACAGCATCCATTTCGGCATTCACTCGCCGCCGTTTGAGGGGCTCTACCGGTTCAGCAACTTTGACCGGGATATCTCGAACAACGACGGCGACGGGTTCTGGCAGCATTATGCATTTCTGATCCAGGAATTGCTGCGCGTCACCATGCCGGGCCGCATCCATGCGGTTCATTGCATGCAGCTTCCCACATCGAAAATCCGGCACGGCCATATCGGCATGCGCGATTTCCGCGGTGAGGTTGTCCGCGCCTATGAAGATGCCGGCTGGATCTTCCATTCCGAGGTCTGCATCTGGAAAGACCCCGTTGTCGCGCAGCAGCGCACCAAGTCGATCCGTCTGCTTCACAAGCAGATAGAGAAGGACAGTACGATCAGCGGGCAGGGCCTCGCTGACTACATGCTGATGTTTCGCAAGCCGGGCGACAACCCGGAGCCCGTCGCAGGCAGGTTCGATCGGTATGTTGGATTTGGGAATGCACCGGTGCCGGCCGAACTACGCACCGACAAGGATATCGAGGCCGCCAAGCGCTGGTACTCGATCGAGGTCTGGCAGCGCTACGCCTCGCCGGTCTGGATGGATATCAACCAGACTCGCACGCTGCAGTATCGCGGCGGTCGTGACGAAAAGGACGAACAGCATATCTCGCCGCTGCAGCTCGACGTGATCGAGCGCTGTATCGAGCTGTGGAGCAATCCCGGCGACGTGGTGCTGACGCCGTTCCTCGGCATCGGCAGTGAGGTCTATGGCGCCGTTGCTGCTGGCCGCAAGGGCATCGGGTTCGAACTCAAGCCGTCGTATTTCCGGCAGGCGGTTCGCAACCTTGCGGAATTGTCTGAGGCCAAGACCGAAAATCTGTTTCAGATCGAGGCAGCCGAATGAGCTCAATAAAACGAAACAATCGGGTCGACACGCATCCCGGCACCCGCGATCGCAGCAAGGAACGCGACTCTCGCGTCGTCAGCGCTCCCGTCGCTTGCGCAGCACGTCATGGCATCGGTCCAGGCCTTGCTGTCATTTCCGGGCCAGTTGTCGAACAGGAAGTCGGACGCCTGAAGCGCATCATCATTGAGAACGTCTGGGAGTTTATAGGCTGGGGGCCTGTTGATCCGAAAACGGGCAAGCCGATCAAAGAGCGTAAGGGTGAGTATTTCCATGCCTGGATCGAGACGATCAAGCGTCTCGGTTTCGAGCCTGAATGGCGGAAGCTGAACGCTGCCGACTATGGCGACGCGACCACACGCCAGCGTTTCATCCTCATGGCAAGGTCGGACGGTCGCAAGGTTTCGTGGCCGATGCCCACGCACGGCAAGATCAAGGATGCGAAGGCGGATCTGTTCTCGGACGCGAAGCCGTGGCGGCCAGCGCGCGAAATTATCGACTGGAACATCAAGGGCAAGTCGATATTCGGCAGAAAGAAGCCGCTTTCGTGGAAGTCGCTCGACAGGCTGCTTGCCGGAATGCTGCGCCACAAATGGCCAAACATCTTCGTCGAAATGATAGTGCCAGAGATCGAACGATCGCTCGCATATAGTATTCGCGCGAACATGCGACGGCGCCACGCGGGGAAGAGGGCCGATAGGCAAAAGGTCCGTGGCTCAGTCAATGCCGCTATCCGGCGGCTGCGGCAGCTGAGGACTGATCCACCATCTTGCCGGCAAGGGCGTTATGTCAAGAGCGCCCCGCCGAAAGTCGAGTTAGCAAGAAGGAGAGCGCGGGCATGACGCTTCTTAAGCCGAACGAACCATGGATGCAGGACGCGGAAACCGCAGCCCAGCGCCGGCATGGCACGTCAGGTCGCGGCCGTCCCGGTCGGGCTGCGCGCTCCGAACTGGCGCTGCGCAACGCCATGGAAGACCTGATGCGCCAGCGGATGCCGGAAGCTCGCATGTGCCATGAAATGGTTATGGGCGCGCGTGCGGTCCGTGCCGACCTCGTCGCTGTTGCGCCGGCCCATATCGCGGCCATCGAGGTCAAGGGCGCATACGACGACACGAGCCGGTTGCTCCACCAGATCGGCATGTATCAACTTTGCGTGCCAGAAGTCTGGATGGTGGTTGACGCCAAGCATCATGCCGATGCCAAATTGATCCGGCATCTCCTGCCGAGCGTTGGTCTCATAGCGGCGGATGGCGTCACGCACCTCTCACACGATTGGTCCAGCGACGAGCGACCGGTTTCGATCGATGTGGTTGCCGAACCGGAGTCTCGCTCACCCGTACCAGAGATGGCGCTGGAAATGCTGTGGGCCGAAGAGCTTCGTTCGGCCTGTTCTCATCTTCGCGTGTCGGTTGGATCCAAAGCAACGCGACCCGCGATGATAAAATCGATTGCCGAACTGTGTTCGCTTTCGGAGATACAGGTCGCTGTTTGCCGTGAGCTGCGTGGCCGTGACGCGCTGTGGCGGGCCGACGCCCCTATCAGGAGGCGGGCATGATCGCATCCTACCGCCGCACCGAAGCAGGCATCCGGCGCATCGCCGCTGAAAGGCGACGGCCTATGGCAGCGTCGCTGGAACTGATCAAGCCGAGCCCCGAGCCGATTTCAGAACCAGCCAAGGTCATCCCGCTTCGCACGCCACGTGATGACCTGATGCGCATCATCGATCTCGTGGCCCGGATGCATGGCGCAAGAGGGGACGAGATTTTCAGCTCGGCCAAATCGAACAGAGTGGCCTACGCCCGTCAGGCCGCGATTTGCGCCGTCAAAGCAGCCAGGCCGGACATGACGCTGATGCATGTGGGTCGCGTGTTCGGACGGGACCACACGACGATTCTATCGGCGATGCGGAAGCGAGGGTTTCAGGCGTGAGTGATCATGTTAAGCGCCAGAAACGCCGGCCAACAGCATCGACACATGGCCTGTTGTGTCCGTCGTGCCAGGCGGATGACCTGCGGACACTGCAGACACGTCCTGCCGCTGGTGGCGTCAGACGTCGGCGAGTGTGCGAATATTGCGGTCACAGATTTACAACAATCGAACGTCCGAAGGAGGCGACGTGATCGATCCTCGCGTCAAGGCACTTTGTGATGAGTTCGAGGTGAGGATCGTGCCGAAGTCGGTCTATCCCGGCCCCGGTGAGACGCGTGCCGTTGGAACGTTGCAGAAGATCATCGCACGACACGGCGTTGAACACGCTCGGATCGTCATGGCCACGTTGGCCGAAACCGACAATAACAAGGCCTCGCTTGATCAGGCTGCATTGGGTGCAGTTTCGGGGCTGGTCAGGGCCTGTCCTGAGTATGTCGAGGACGCTTCGAAATGGCTGGCGGCATGGGACGCAACGCCGGTCGGCGAGTTGCAATGGATCAGCCAGGATCTGCGCGGCGTGTTCCCATTGAGCGCAGTTCTGGCAGGAATGATCTACGAGCGGATGTGGAGAGCGTTCGGACCCAGATCCGTCCAGCCCGATCTCTATGACGACAGGAGGCGCGCGTGAACGACGAGCCGAACTTCGTCCGCGCGTCGATGGTGCCGATGGAATGGACGGTCGAATGTCCTGTCTGTGGTGCTGCCGTGTCGGTTCCGGAGGTTGAGGAAGACGATGCCGGAA
>Ga0180215_1005304_pt1 | contig 11089 bp, 10 predicted proteins | sample eDN3rd37CBELigBY_FD_128871 | JGI IMG/M metagenome (GOLD analysis project Ga0180215, IMG submission 128871) | Enriched backyard soil microbial communities from Emeryville, California, USA - eDNA 3rd pass 37_C BE-Lig BY (version 2) (version 2) | ecosystem: Environmental > Terrestrial > Soil >...
GTCCAGTTCCTCGATATCCCGCTCGATGCCGGCGATGTCTCTCGCTTCTACTACTTCTATGTCTACGCGGCGATGATGCCGTTCATCCTCGACTATTTCGCGGCTCGCCGCATTCCTGAAACCATCATCAATGCCACCTTGAGCGACATGGGCAGCAAGGCCCGGGTGCATCACAAGAACCGGCAGGTCAGCGGTCTCGCATCTCCCTGGTGGCTCGATCTGCACTTTCGCGGCATGATCTACCAGCTGGGCCGTCTCCAGTTCGAACGGTCAGTACTCAATGATCGGCTCGGCGAAGCTGTTGCGGCCGCAGGTTTGCCCTATGGTCCCGGTTCTCGCGCCCTCTCGGTGCACATTTCCGATTTCATGGGTCCGTTTCCGCCGGCTGCATGCGACGAATCATTCGCCCAGGCTCGCACCTTCTTTCCCGAGTATTTCCCGGAAGAAGAACCGGTCGATATCGCCTTTTGCTACTCCTGGCTGCTCGACGACCAGTTGCCCGATCACCTGAAGCCAACCTCCAACATCGTCCAGTTCCAGAAACGATTCCACCTCGCTTACCAGGGGGACCGGGATGATGCCTCGGCCGCCAATTTCATCTGGGGGAAGAAACAGATCCCGCCCATGCCCGAAAATCCCACGTCGCTCGAACGCGCGATCATCGGTCATCATCAGAATGGCGGGCACTGGGGCTGGGGTGCGGGATGGTTGCTGCTGCGGGAACCGGGAAGCGACAATCGCTGATCTTTCCGGGACCCGTGGTCCTGCACTTGCGTAAGCCAGGGAAAGGGGGCACTCCCCGGATCGCGAACGGTCGCGATTGGCTCAGCAAGTGGTAAGGACATTTCTCGATGAATCTGCTCTATATCCTGATTGTTATTCTCGTCATTCTCGCCATCATTTACCTGGCGCAGCGCGTACGATAACTCCAGGAACGTGCGGGCCTTGGCTGGATCAAATACGGCAAGGGCCAAACGCATCCACGGGTCGATATCTGCACGGTGAACCGGCAGTATTCCAGCCTCACGATGAACCTTTCCCGCAGGTGGCAGCAATCCTGCGGGAATTCCTTCGTGCATCTGCCAGGTCCCGGAATCGCCCGCTTCGGCACCGCACCAATTCCCGGCGTAACGGCAATGACACTGTCAACCTGATGGTGTCCTCGCGGCCCGGTCAACCCGGCTCCATCCAGACCATGATCGACAACCCCTGATTCCAGGAATAGGATCATCCCCGTGCATTTGCGGATTCCTGCCCGGTGACTACAGGTTCTATCGTCCCAACAGCAAACGATCCCGCATTCACGCTCATGTCACCGAGCATGGACAGGCAGAAACGAGCCCCCAATTCGCGTTCCTGCATTGATGACGAAACGACCCCGATTTCACACATGCCTGTGAGGCAAAAACTGGCAGTCTTCGGTTCAGGCTTGATCTTTGGTCCCGGAAACGCAGCGTTCAGCGAGATTGTTCATCAATGCCGGTATCGTACTCCCGGAAACACCTGATGGTCACTCCTGATACCGTACGTACGCATTCTTTTGGTCATGTCGTCGTGTGAAACGACCATCGATGTGCTAGGATGTACGTACTCGATGTACGATGTTCCGGCAGGGATGGCGGGCCTCGGGCCAGGATGCTGCGGTTGTGTCGAATTCACTGCTCGTCAGGGGATGAACTGTCGTCGGCTCTGCCAAAACGGGGAAGGCGGAGTGAGGAGGTACCAAGGTGGTTTTCCGCCGTGATAACAAGGTTGATCAATTCCAGAACCAGATGAAATCGCTCCGCCAGCAGATAGGAGGCGCTCCGGCAGAACGCCAGCAGGGAGAGGAAGCGCCCATTCCCGATCTCGAAGATGAACGCTTCCCCCGCGAAGCCTATGCACCTGCCCCTGACCAGCGCGATCAGGACGCCGGTGGATACAGCTTTGGCAATTTCCCGTCGCAGGAGGCACCAGAACCGGTCCGCAGTCCTGCGCCTGCCGCACCTGAAATCCCCCAGATTCCTGCAAGCGACGACCAGGTCAGTGTCATCGCCAAGGCCACCATCTGGAAAGGCGAACTGGAATCTGAAGGCAGCATGCACGTCTACGGTCGCGTCGAAGGTGCCCTCCGCGCCCGCGAGGATATCTGGCTGGCCGAAGGCTCCGAGATCGGTGCCACTGTCCAGGCTCGCCGTGTCATCGTTGGTGGCACCGTCACTGGCTCGATACGTGCGATTGATCGTTTCGAAGCACTGCCGGGCTGCCAGGTGAATGCAGATGTGCAGGCACCAACCTTTGTCGTGCATGAAGGTGCCACCATCAGCGGTCAGTTGAAGATGGGACCTGGCGATGGCGGCTCGGGCGAATCGCGGAGCGAACGCTCCGGTGCACCGGCCATCATTCAGCGCCGGGCTCGCACCGGCGCCTGAATCCCGGTAACCAGTAACATGCCAGGCCAGGCAATAAAGGCGTCGTCACTGCCCGCCTCGCCCCCACCTGCCAGCAAGGAGTCAATTTTCTTATGAGCATGCGCACCATGGACAGCAATACCTATGCTGATCCACGCGATGAATACCAGAATCCCGCTGCCGACGAATCAGTCAGCGTCATCGACCGGTTCTCCAATTTTGATGGCGTCTTCCAGTCTTCCAGGGATGTGCGGGTAGAGGGCCAGGCAAAGGGCACCATCACCTGCCAGGGCACGCTCCACGTCGCTCATGGCGCGAATGTCGATGCCAAGGTCGATGCGGAAAACATCATCGTTGCGGGTGAGCTCGATGGGGAAATTATCTGCAAGGGCAAGTTGCAGATCCTGTCCAGTGGTCGCGTTCGAGGCAAGATCGAAACGGTGACCCTGGTCATCAACGAAGGTGCCTTCTATGAAGGCCAGTTGGAGATGGTCAGAGATGCCTCTGCCCTGCCCAGCGGACGCAGCAATCGCATTCGCACATCCCTGCCACCTTCCACCGCCAGCAATCCGGTGCCAATCAACGGTGACACCCCGCGTGCCACCGAATCCCAGACCGCCGGCAGCGGGGGAAACACCTTCATTCGTCGCTTCGGCGGGCAGGAACAGAACTGGGAAACACCCGAGGAGCCGGATGCGACAGACGATGAATGATCATGCGGATCGGGCGACACCAGAAATGGCGATCATGCGTTTCAGGGGTCAGGATCGGTGAACCGTGGCCGGTATGGCGAACAGCTTCCCCAAAACTGCTCCCTCTCATTCAGGGTGCTGGCCCGGTCCACCGATTCCCCATCCAGCTGGAACATGCGGCGATTGTTCTGAGAAATCATCGTCAGTTGCCGCGCAACAACGTACCTGAACCGCGGGTAACGGTATACTCGCACCGGGGCATCGGTGTTGAGTTCCATGCCCTTCACGATACCGGAATCGCTGGAAGATGCACGGAGAAACCCGAAGTGGAACCGGCAGCACAGTGGCGTTCACCGGATTCCCCTAGCGAATGGCAGGTCAAGCTCACGTGAAATTGCCCAACCTGAACCTCCAAAGCTGGCTCGCGCCCGGCACTCCGCGCCTGGCGACTGGCACCAGCAGTAGTGATGATCCAGCTGGCACCGTTTTCTTCTCCAGCCGCTCAGGCGGTGGGGATGACGGAGGAGATGACTACGACTACCCTGACCAGTCTGAACCGGAAATCGTCGGGGCGCCCGCTGAACGCACGCGCGGCAACCGGCGGCGCACGCGAAACGCCGGCTCCGGATCTGCCGGTACTGGCGGCAGCGGGGATAGTGGCGGTGGCAACGGTTCGGGCGGCCGGCCGCGTACAATCCAGTTTCAACCCGAAGACCGTTACTGGACGGAATACCTGCGAATAGCCCTGCCCATCATCGGGCTTATCCTGATGCTCGGTTTGTTCTGGTACTGGGCCACCCAGATCATTGGCGATGACACCAACCCGGATGAACCAGTCGCGACGGAAACCGCTGGCGTTGTGGAAACCATTGCGGCCGAACCAACCAACGAACCAACTGCCACCACGGAAATTGCTATCGTCAATACACCGGAACCTACCCAGCAGGTTGAGCCAACACCGACCGAGCAGGCAGGCGGTGGCGATTCCAACACCAATGAAACACCCGAAGACGACGAGAACGCGGACGACACGGGTGATACTGGCGATACAGGTGACACAGGCGAAACTGGCACGTTCGCTGACGACGATATCGCGGAACTCACCGAGAATGGCGTGAACCTGCGCTCGGAGCCGAGCACTGCCGGGGGCGATGCCACCATTGTCACCACCCTCAATACGGGTGACCAGGTCCAGATCATTGATGGCCCCACCGAGGCTGATGGCTACACCTGGTACCAGGTCGCTGTTCTGGATGACGGCAATGACACCACCGGCTGGCTCGTTGAGGATTTCCTGGAACCAGCAGGCTGATTCACCAGGGGAGGACCGGAACATTCCGGTCCTTCCTTGCGTTTTCTCCAATGACCTTCACTTGTCAATTCCAGGTCTTGAGCAGCAGCACGCTGGAGGTGCAACACCCGTATGCCAGGCGCAATTCAGGAACTGATCCTGCGCATCCGGGCACGGTTTTCACCATTCCACCCTCCACTTTTGCAAATCGCTGTTGCCACCAGCACCATTCTCCTCATCCTGCTCGCCTATCTGGACGATCTCGGTCGCAATCCCTACGGATTCTTTTGTGATGAGGCCGAAATCGCCGTCCGGGCCCGGCAACTGCTCGATGGCAATCCCGCCGTCGACCGCTTTTCCTTCTTTTACCATCACTTTGATGCCATCTGCGGTTCGGTCACCATCTTTGCCACCGCGCCATTCATCTGGCTCTTCGGCCTGAACGAGTTCGCCGTGCGCTTCACTTCTGTGGCGTTCATGCTTGCGACGTTCGTGGTGCTCTGGCTCACCTTCAGGCTGCTGAAGTGCTCCCACCCGTGGTTGCCGGTGCTCATCTATGCGCTGACCCCGCTCACCCTGCACATATCCCGCGTCAATTTTGGGCATGCCCCATCGATTTTCCTGATCGCCCTCGGCTATTACCTGTACTTGCGCAGCCAGTCTGCATCGAATCTCCCGCTGGCGGTCGCCGGTGGTGCTGTCATCGGTTTGAGTGCGTATGGTTATCCCGGGTTCTATGCCGCCACCGCCATCTTTGTGGCGCTCGTTGTTGGCTGCGAAGTCATTGCTGCAGGGTTCAACCGCCGCCAACTCCAGGTGCCGGTCATGTTTGGCCTGGCTGCCTTCGTCATGTATCTCCCGATCATCCAGGAATATCGCACCAATCCGGCGTTCCTCGCCCGATTCAACGCCAAGGACCCGACAGGAGAGGGGCTTTTCACCTTCGCCCGCCTTGAATCCATGATTCACAATTTCCCCAAGTACTATGATTTCGAATTCCTCTTTGAGACCGGCGACACCAGTGCCATCGTGCGACATTCAGTGCACGGCGCAGGGTTGCTGAGCCTGCCAGTACTGCCCCTGATCGTCATCGGCACACTTACCTTTGCCTTTTCCCGGAATACCGTCGAAAAGCGAGCGTTCTCCCCGTTCATTGCCCTCTTGATCTTCGCGCCGGTTCCGGATTTGCTCACCACCCAAACCGATCAACAGCCGTACACCTTTTCCCTCTTTACCGCATCGCTTCTGGTGCCCTTCGTTTGCGCCTATGGCCTGGAAACCCTCCACACGTTTCACCAGCACCTGGAACACAAGGCGCCCGGGGAAGACCCAGCCACTCCGAATCCGTTTGCCCCCATCCTGCGAAACATCAGCAGCGCCCCGTTCATCACCACCATCGTCATGTTTTTCGGCCTGGTTTTCGCCTTTGCCATTTATCCCCGGTATCCCGATTATTCATCAGGCTTCTGGGGGTGGCAGGCCGGACCGCGTGACAGCATCGCCTATTTTCTCGACCACCAGGATGAATACGACGAGTTCTACCTGCAGGGAGAATTCAATACTCCCGATCCCTTTCTCCCCTTTTACATTCACGACGAGGAAGTCCTCAAACGTGCCCACATTGGCGATCAATACGACTACAGGCCGGGTGTACGCCAGTTGTTTGTCGTCTCCGAGCAGAACTACAGCCAGAATATCGATCCTTCACTGTGGAACGTGGTTACCACCATCACGTACCCCGACGACACAATCGCCTTCTACCTGATAGCCCACAAGTGATAGGGATTCCGGGACATCACCGTTCACCCGTCTTATGCGGAAAACCGATTCGGCCCGACCGCACTTATGACAACCGGGGATTCGTGCAATTCCTCACAGGCATGATGGTATACTTCCCTTTGGGCCCGGCTCTTTGCCAGTGGTCCAAATTCGCACGTGTCGCGACCATCTGCGGTTGTGCCCGGAATACGCCTGTATTCCCGGTCCGCACCTGGAATGACCGGCACGGAGGCTGAACAGCTTTTATTTTCAGGAAGGTACCTCATGGTCCAGGCATCGAAGCGCCGGAATCCCCGCGTCAGTCTCAAGGGGCTGCTTGAAGCCGGTGTGCACTTCGGGCACCAGAAAAACCGCTGGAACCCGAAGATGAAACCCTACATCTTCACAGAACGCAACGGCATCCATATTCTCGATCTTCGCCAAACCGTGCCCCTGCTCGAACAGGCCCACGAATTCGTGAGCGAAGTCACCGCGAATGGCGGTCACATCCTCTTCGTCGGCACCAAGAAGCAGGCGCAGGATATCGTCAAGCGGGAAGCCGAACGCAGTGGCCAGTTCTACGTCAACCGGCGCTGGCTGGGTGGTACCCTCACCAACTTCGTCACCATCAAGCAGCGACTTCGCCACCTCAAGCAACTCCAGGGTGAAGTCGAACGCGGTGAACTCGATGTCCTGCCAAAGCAGGAAGCCGCAAGCAAGCTTGTCCAGCTTGACCGCCTGCAGCGCACCCTTGGTGGCATGCGCGACATGACGCACCTGCCGGGCGCGGTGTTCATTATCGATCCCAAGCGGGAACAACTGGCAGTCCACGAGGCGAAACGGCTCGGTATCACCACCATTGCGATGGTCGATTCCAATTGCGATCCGACTGATGTCGATATCGTCATCCCGGCCAATGATGATGCCATTCGTTCGATTCGCCTGATCACTGCCGGTATCGCCAATGCCGCCATCGCCGGTCGCCTCGAACGCGCCAGCGTCACGGGCGAAGATCCGGATTTTGCCGAAGCTCTGGCTGAAGAAGAAGCGACCGACGGCGATTCCATTGCCGGTGAATCGGACATCGAGTCCGACGACGAAGAATAGCCAAACCAGCTTCACACTTGAGACGTGCCGGCATCCCCTTCCCGGGGCACCACCTGGCACGTCTCACTACGTCAACCCGCCACTATGTTGTGAGAAAGGACTCCCATGGCAATCACGACTGATCAGATCAAGGCCCTGCGCGAAAAGACCGGCGCCGGAATTATGGACAGCAAGCGTGCCCTCGAACAGACCGATGGCAATATCGACAAGGCCATCGATGTCCTGCGCCAGCAGGGACTTGCCCGTGCCGGCAAGAAATCCGATCGCACCGCCCTCCAGGGTGTCGTCGATCAGTACATCCACAACCAGGGTCGCATTGGCGCCCTCATTGAAATCAACTGCGAAACCGACTTCGTCGCACGCACCAACGATTTCAAGAACCTTGCCCACGATATCGCGATGCAGGTCGCGGCGTCCGCTCCCCGGTATGTCCAGGAAAGTGAAATTTCCGAAGAAGACTTCGCCGCGCTCGAGGGCGAATTCGGCGATCGAAAATCCGCACTCGAAGCCGTTGTCCTGATGAACCAGCTCTTCATCAAGGACCCGAAGAAGACCGTGGGCGATCTCATCAAGGAAAACATCTCCCTCCTCGGTGAGAACATCATCATTCGCCGGTTCGCCCGCTTCGAACTGGGTGAAGGCCAAGCCAGCGCCGAATAGTTCCGCCGGTCGTGCATTCGACTGCTGTGGCATGTCGACGGATCATGCCGAACATCTCGCCGGAACACACCATGCAGCCAGATTCCCGCTGCTCTGGTATCCTCCAGAGCAGCGGCTTCCCTGAATGGCCCCGGTGTCCAACCCGGAGCGCCGGTAACTTACGTCGCGTTGGGAGATTTCTGCCCCATGATTAACGACATTTCGCAAGACACCAATTCCCGTATGAGCAAGGCAATGGATGCCCTGCACAACAACCTTGCGTCCGTCCGCACCGGGCGTGCCCATCCGTCCCTGGTCGAGCGCCTTCATGTCGATTACTACGGCGCATCCACGCCGCTCAACCAGCTTGCCGGGATTTCCGCACCCGAAGCACGCCTGCTGGTGATCCAGCCGTGGGACAAGGGCAGTATCGGTCCCATCGAAAAAGCCATCCTTACCTCCGATCTCGGACTGATGCCCAGCAACGATGGTCAGGTCATTCGCCTGAACATTCCTGCGCTTACCGAAGAACGGCGCAAGCAGATGGTGAAATCCGTGAATGGCATGGTTGAGGAAGCTAAGGTGGCCGTTCGCAACGTCCGCCGTGATGCGAACTCGCAGGTCAAGGAACTCCTGAACAGCAAGGACATTTCCGAAGACGACGAGCGGCGTGCCCTCGCCGAACTCGATGCCATGACCAAGCGATACATTGACGAAGCTGACAAGATCGGCAAGGCCAAGGAGCAGGAAGTCCTCGAGGTTTAGCGATGACGCCAGACGAGGAATCGGTCCCATCCGGTACAGTGTCAACAGGGCCGCACACAGACCATTCACCCGTACCGCAGCACGTTGCCATCATCATGGATGGCAATGGTCGCTGGGCCGCGCAGCGCGGTCTTGCCCGGATCGAGGGTCACGAAGCCGGTACGGAGAATATCCGCCGCATCACCTTCCGGGCGGGTGAACTCGGCATCAAGTACCTCACACTCTGGGCCTTTTCCACCGAAAACTGGCGTCGTCCAAAAGAAGAAGTCAGCGGAATCCTCCAGATTCTCGGGCGTGCCATCATCACCGAAACAGATGAACTGCACCGGCAGGGCGCGCAGCTCCGCCACATCGGTGATCTGTCCGCCCTCGATCCCGTCCTGCAGCAATCCATTCGTGATGCCATTGATCTCACAAGTCAGAATGACAAACTGGTCCTCACCCTGGCCTTCAATTACGGTGGACGCCATGAAATTGTTCACGCCGTTCGCAAGTTGATCGCCGATGGTGTTCCTGCCGACCAGGTGACCGAACAGGCCATCGAAGAACGTCTCTACACTGCCGGCATGCCGGAACCGGATCTCATCATCCGGACTTCTGGCGAGTATCGCACCAGTAATTTCCTGATTTGGCAGGCTGCCTACGCCGAGTACCTCTTTTCGCCCAAATTCTGGCCAGAATTCACTGCCGCCGATCTCACCGAAGCCGTCGCCGAGTATGCCCGGCGCGATCGCCGGTTCGGTGCGTTGAATGGGTCATCTCCAGTGAAGGCATAGGCGGTCGTGCTCCAGCGCAGCAAATCAGCCATTTTCATCGTCCTCATTGGCCTGGTTCCGGCAATCCTCGGCGGTCCAATCTTCGCCGCGGTGTTCACCGGTATTGGTCTTGCGGCCTATTACGAATTCCTCGCCATGTGCGGCATCGCCAATTCCCCCATGGCCACAGTTGGCTACATCTCCATTGTTGCCTTTGCCTCGGTCGCCCTGTTGACTCGTGATCCCGCCGCCATCGCGGGCGCGCTCGTGTTTGCCCTGCTCGCTCCATTGGTCCGAACCCTGGCCATGCCGGTTTCTGCCGACAACCTGGTCGAATGGGCATTGACCGCCACCGGCACGTTGTACCTCGGCCTGCCCGTGTTCGCCGCCATCACCCTCCGCCAGCACGAAGGCGCGTCGTCCTTCCAGTGGGTGAATGACCTGGCCGATGTCCTGGTACCCGGAGATACCAGTACAGGCAATGGCATGGGCTGGTTTCTTTTTGTCCTCCTCGTCATTTGGCTGTCGGACACGTGCGCATATCTCGTTGGCAAGCAGTTTGGACGCAACAAACTGATCCCCCACATCAGCCCGAACAAAACAGTCGAAGGTGCCATCGGCGGCCTCACTGCGGCTGCCATCACCGGTGCAGTCTGTGCCTGGGCATTCGGGATGGATCTGCATCCGGCCGCCGGGTTTGGACTCGCTGCCGCCATCGCCGTCGCCGGGATGCTCGGTGATCTGGCAGAATCACTCATCAAGCGGCAGGTGGGGGTCAAGGACAGCGGCAATCTCATTCCGGGCCACGGCGGGGTCCTCGACCGGATCGATGCCCTCATCTTCGGTTTGCTCGTCGCCTGGATCGCCCTGCCCTGGCTTGGCTAGAACCGCCAGTTCGCTCAGGACCGCCCCCTGAATCTGATATCGGAGCGTCACACATGCCTCTCGGAATTGCCCTGCTCGGTTCGACCGGTTCCATCGGAACGCAAACTCTGGACATCCTGGGTCGCATGCCTGATCGCTTCAGGCTCGTCTCCATCGCTGCCAGGAACCGGACCGACCTCCTCACCCGGCAAGTGGAACAGTTCCAACCGGAAATCGTGGTGGCGCGGAGCGGCTTCACACTGGACAACCGCAGCGTGCTCCCCACTCCCGAAGGATTGATCGAAGCCGTCTCGCATCCGGATGTGGACATCGTTGTCGCCGCCACCTCCGGGCACGATGCCATTCCCGCCATCATCGCCGCCATCGAGGCCGGCAAGATCATCGCCATTGCCAACAAGGAGCCAATCGTCTGTGCCGGCGAACTGATCATCCCGCTCGCCCGGAAGCACGGTGCGGAGATCCGGCCGGTCGATAGCGAACACAGCGCTATCTGGCAGGCCCTGCGCAGCGGCAAGAACAGCGAGATTCACCGGCTCATCCTGACAAGCTCAGGCGGCCCCTTCCGAAAGTACGATCATGCGGCACTCCAGGAGGTCACCGTCGAACAGGCGTTGAAGCATCCCAGCTGGAACATGGGGAAAAAGCTCACCATCGATTCCTCGACCCTGATGAACAAGGGACTCGAAGTGATTGAAGCACACTGGCTATTCGACGTGCCTTACGACGACATCCAGGTGGTGATCCAGCCCACATCCGTCATTCATTCCATGGTGGAATTCGTGGATGGCAGCACCATTGCCCAGCTCA
>Ga0180215_1005305_pt1 | contig 11087 bp, 13 predicted proteins | sample eDN3rd37CBELigBY_FD_128871 | JGI IMG/M metagenome (GOLD analysis project Ga0180215, IMG submission 128871) | Enriched backyard soil microbial communities from Emeryville, California, USA - eDNA 3rd pass 37_C BE-Lig BY (version 2) (version 2) | ecosystem: Environmental > Terrestrial > Soil >...
GGGTGAGCAGGGCGGCGGCGCGCCGTTCATTAGTGCGCTTGGCAACGATCGGGATCTGCCCGGTCTCGGTGGCCAGGGCGGCGGCGCCCACGAGCACATGGGGCCGCATGGCCAGGTCGCCGCGGATGGCCGCGGCCCGGAACTGGTCCTCCTCGTCCTCTTCGTCGGACGCGTCGGGGACGTCCGGTACGGCGGCAGGCTCCCCGTCCTCGGTCAGCGGTGCCGCGGCGGCAGGCGCGGGCTTGGTGGCGGTGATGGCCGGTTCGGCCGGCTCCGCGGCGACCGCGACCGGCGCGGTGGCCGGCGCGGCGGCGGATTCGGCTTCGGCCACCTCGATGGCGACGACCGTGACATTGTCCGGGGCGCCGCCGTCGAGGGTCAGTTCCACAAGCTTGTCCACGATATCCCCCAGGCTGGGGGAGCTGCGCAGCACCTGTCCGATGACATGGTCGGGAACGACGGCGTCCAGCCCATCCGAGCAGAGCAGCCAGCGTTCGCCCGGCTCGGCCGGATAGGTCGCCAGGTCCAGCTCGGGGCTGGCATCCACATCCCCCAGCACGCGCATCAGGACATTGCGGTGGGGGTGGACGGCGGCTTCCTCCGGGCGGAGGCGGCCCTCGTCGATCAGGCGCTGGACGAACGTGTGGTCCCGGCTGACCTGTTCAAAGACGCCGTTCTTCAGCCGGTAGGCGCGCGAATCCCCGATGTGCGCGAATTCGAAGACGCTGTCGTGCAGCAGCAGCGCGGTGACGGTGGTGCCCATCCCGGCCAGCTTCGGACTGGTCTTGACCAGCTCGGACAGGATGGAATTGGCGGCCTGGATTTCGTCCGGCAGGACGTTGGACGGATCCTCGTGCTCCGACTTGTCCAGGTGGACCAGGTCCAGCACGGTGGACGCGGACGCCACATCGCCGCCGGCATGGCCGCCCATGCCGTCGGCGACGACGGCAAGGTACTGCCCCGCATAGGCCGAATCATCATTTTTGGAACGTGCCTTGCCGACATCCGACCGCGCTGCGTAGCGCAGGATCAATGTCATCCCTACGGCCTCAACTCAATGACCGTCTTGCCGATCCGGATGGGCACGCCGGGTTCCACCGGCAGGGCGCGGGTCAACTGGGTCTCGCCCAGGAAGGTTCCGTTGGTGGACCCCAGGTCTTCGATGAACCACCGGCTGCCCTGCGGAAACAGGCGGGCATGGCGGCCGGACGAATAGTCGTCTTCCAGGACCAGGGTGGCTTCCTGGGCACGGCCGATCAGGATCGGGCTGGCGGCCAGGTCCAGCGAGGTGCCGGCCAGCGGGCCCTCGACGACCACCAGTTTGCGTGCGTGGACGCGCTGGGCGGGCTGCTGTTCCTCGGCCAGTTCCGGGTGCCTGCGCACCTGCCGGGCACTGGGGGCACCGGTCTTGGACCGGGTACCGATGACCAGGTCCCGCCGCATGGCGGTGACAATGCCGAGGATCATGATCCAGAGCAGGATCAGGAACCCGAAACGCAGGGCCGTGACGACCAGATCGCTCATTACAGCCCGCCGTTCGCCGGCGGCATGAGGCGGAACGTTATGCGGGTGCGGCCCATCGTGATCACCGAACCATCCTGAAGTTCTTCCTGTCCTTCCACCCGCGCCCCGTTGACGTAGCTGCCATTGGTGGAACCGAGGTCGACGGCGTGGGTGATGCCGTCGACGGTCCGGATTTCCAGATGCCGCCGGGAGACTCCCGGATCCTCGATCAGGATGTCCGCTTCGGAGGAGCGGCCCAGAATGATGGAGGGGGCGTTGAGCGAATAGCGTTGGCCTTCGATTTCCAGCACCGGGGTCAGCCGGACCGGCTCGCGTGCCGGTGCCGCGGGGCGCGGCGGCCGCGGGGCCGGTGCACCTGACTTCTCCACCGCGGAATCCATTTCGAATTCCCCGCCGCGCAGGTTCCTGTCGCGGACAAAGGAAACGCGTACGGGGCCCTGGAGGGTGTATTTCTGGCTGTTGACGTGCCGGATGGCCACGTCGCACAGTTCCTCCGCCAGCGTGGCACCCCACTGCTGTGCCAGCTCATAGTCGGAATCGCTGAGCCGGACCGTGAAGACATTGGGAGCCAGGGTGCGGTCCTCGTCCAGGGTCATGGAACGATTGTCCAGTTCCCGCCGCAGGCGGCTGGCGATTTCCACCGGCTGCACCTGGCCCTTGCCCCGGCCGAGAAGGCGCTGCGGACCATTTTTTCGATTCCGCGCTCGACGTTATCCAACAGGCCCACTGGATGCCTCCTCTCCCTGGCTCTTGCGGCTCCGGCACGTGCCTGGGCACGCTTCGGCTATCTAAGTCCCTATCGATACTACTTGGGGGACCTCCAAAAGGCCCTAATCGGAAACGCGCCGGTGCCGGTGAAAGTTGCAGCCGCCGACAGTCAGTGGCGAAGCTCACATTGCCAGAAGCGCTGGACGGCGGGCTGCAGAGGGGTCCGGAAGGCCGTAAAATCCGCGGAAATCCGCGGGTTTAGCGTGGTCCGGTCCGCCTGCCGGGGCCCGTTTAGGTATTTTGGGCAGGTTCGGGCTAGTATTGATTCTGCTGTTCGAGAGGGAAACCGATCGGATGGAATGCGCGAGTGGCGGAACGGCAGACGCGCTGGCTTCAGGTGCCAGTGTCCGAAAGGGCGTGGGGGTTCAAATCCCCCCTCGCGCACACACTATGGAATTCCCCTCCCGGCTTCGGCCGGGAGGGGAATTTTCTTTTGCGGCGGCTGAGGCCGCGCCGCGGGCGCGGCCGGTAAAACCGGAGCCCGGCGGCGGGGCGTTCTGCCTGCTGCCAGCCCGGCGCGGCGGATAGGGGAAGCACCTGTCCGTCTGGCAGACTGAGGCCGGCGCCCGAACCATGGCCCCGGCTTTCCCCCCAAGGGCCGGTGCGGCATACGGGCACCGACCCCGCAGCCCCCGCCCAATCCCCCATCTGGGCGGGGGCTGCCCTTTATCCCGTGCGGCCGGGCCGGCCGCTCCAGCCTTCCGCCTGCGGGCAGAAGGCAGGCCGGGACACGTCACTCAAATGCCGGCCTGGCAGGAAAAGCCGTGCAAGGATGCCCACGGTCCCTTCCGGTTGCTCCGGCAGGTGGCCGGTTCCTCCCGACTCGAGCGTGAAGGCGGTACACCTGTGCAGATTGTCCGCAAGCTGTTCCTTGTCCTGGCCTTGCTCCCGGCCCTGGCTGCCGCCGGCATGGCCCCGGCCGCGGCGGCCACCAGGACGCAGGCAGACCCCTTCGTGGCCGAGGTCCTGAAGCTGACCAACCAGTACCGTGCCGCCAACGGACTGCCGCCGGTGGTGTGGAACCAGCAGATCGGCAATATCTCCCAGCAGTGGGCCGAGGAACAGAACCGGCGCATCACCGGCGGCAGCTTCGAAATGGAGACCATCCACCGCGCCGGCTACGGCAGCACGCAGCTGCCGGCCGGCTGGGACTGGTACACGGAGAACATCGGCATCAACAACACGGCCCGCCAGGTCGTGGACTGGTGGATGGGTTCCCCGGTGCACCGTAAGGGCATGCTCAGCCCTTACGCCACGGACATCGGCATCGGCTGGATGAAGACGACCGACCCCGCCTACTACGGCATGTACGTAGTCGTGGAGAACCTGGCCGGCTACGCGTCCACCCGCGCCACCTTGCCGGAGGTCGACCTGTCCTCCATCCACGAAGGCGACATCGCCGCCGTCGACGCCTCCGGCTACCTCTACGTCTACCCGTCGGCCGGCGGCGGGGACCTCTGGGACCGGACCTACCTGTCCGCCGGCTGGAAGGACGCGGTACAGGTCGAGGTGGCGGACTGGAATTCCGACGGCGTCCAGGACATCGTCGCCACACGCAAGAACGGCACCCTCGTGGTCAGCTACGGGCAGAAGGCCGGCGGCCTGGCGCCGCCGCGCACCGTCGGCTCCGCCAGCTGGCAGGGGCTGGAGATCGAGGTCACCCGCTGGAAGCGGTCGGACCAGTACCCGGGGATCCTGGCCACGAGCGTGGCCGACGGCAAGCTCTACTACTACCCGAACACCAACGGCAGCAGCTACGGCGCCCGGTCCCAGGTGGGCACCGGCTTCAAGGGCCTGAGCACCTTGGCGCTGGATTACGATGCCGACGGCAAGATGGACCTGATCGCCCGCACCAAGACCGGAACCGGACAGCTGAAGCTCTACCGCTCCAACGGCTCGGGCAAGTTCATTTCCGAAACCCGCAAAATCATCCGCACGTCCGGCTGGAACAAGATGGTCCACCTCTCGTCCGTCTCCGGCCACCTCGGCTCCGGCAGCCTCGGGATCCTCGCCGCGGAGAAGTCCGGCAACCTCCGCTACTTCCCGGTGACCAAAAACAAGGTGGGCAGCGGGATCACCATCGGCCGCGGCGGCTGGGAGACGCTCAGGCTCGGCAGCTGACTGCCGGCCCGGGAGCAAGGTGCCGGTGCTACCCGGCGGGCTCGATGAGCTCCGGGCCGTTGTTGCGCACCGAGCCGACGGCGTCCGAGACCACGCGCGGGACCAGCCGCGGCTCGGGCATGGCATCGAGCAGCTGGCGGACCTCGTGCTTATCGGTCCGGTGCGGGTCCAGCCAGTCATCGTGCAGGTCCGGCGGCACAATCAGCGGGGTGCGGTCATGGATGTGGCCCAGGGCGTCGGCGGCGCTGGTGGTGATGATCGTGCAGCTCATCAGCCACTGCTCCCCGGCGTCCGCGGACAGTTCCGGATCCTTCCAGAACTCGTACAAGCCGGCGAAGGCCAGCAGGCTGCCGTCTTCGGAGGTCAGGTAGTGCGGGATCTTTCCGGTCCCGGTCTTCTGCCATTCGTAGTAGCCTTCGGCCGGCACCAGGGCCCGCCGCTTGACCGCGGCGGAGCGGAAGGAGGGTTTTTCCGTCACGGTTTCGATGCGGGCATTGATCATCCTCGCCCCGACCGCGGCGGACTTGGCCCAGACCGGGACCAGGCCCCAGCGGGCGGTCTCCAGCAGCCGGGTCAGCTCGCCGGTTTCCGGGTCCAGCCGCTCGGTAACCAGGCGCACGCGCTGGGTCGGGGCGATATTCCACGACGGGCGCACCTCGGGACCGGCGACCTCGTCCACGCCAAAGGCGGAGACAAGGTCCGCCGTCGCCCTGGCCATCACAAAACGTCCGCACACAGCCTGCCTCAGCCTTCCACGTTCGTTTCGTCATGGGCCGCGCCGACCGGCTTGGATTCGGGCGAGCCGCGCTGGCGCAGGTAGACCGACAGCACCACCATGGACCAGACGGCCAGGAACTCCGACTGCCAGTTCTGCAGGGTGCGGTTCCAGAATTCGGACGAGCCCAGGTATTCGGCCCAGCTGCCCGGATCCTGCAGGTTCGACAGCTGGTCCGCGGCGTAGGCGCTGAAACCGGCGATGGACTGGGCCAGCCAGGACAGCAGGAACACCGCTCCCATCACCAGGCCCAGGGAGTTGGCGTAGACCTTCGTCTTCAGCCCGCCGGCCTTGGCCCATGGCGGCGAGTCCGGCTGGAGGTGCCGGCCGAGCCGCTGGTCCTCGTCCGATTCGGTGCCGCGCTTGTCGATCTCCTTCGACTCGGGCGAACCCTTCTGGACCAGCCAGACGGTCAGCACGATGAAGAGCAGGAACTGCAGGTACTCCGACTGCCAGTTCTCGGTCACGTCGACGGCGAAGTTCGAGGAGGTGATGTACTGGCCCAAGCTGATTTGCTCGAGGTTCTTGGACATCTGCTGCTCGTTGAAGTAGGCCAGCCCGGAGAACGCCTGCCCGATGAGCGAGACCAGGAAGAGCAGGCCGAAGGCGATGCTCAGGCCGTTGGTGACCAGCGCATTGTGCTTCATCGTGCCAGCACCCCGATGGTGATCATGTAGGCCAGGCCCACGATCAAGGTTCCCAGGCAGAGCCAGAATGCCCAGCGCATCGTCAGTCCCCCTTCACTTCGCAGAGATAGGGCCGTTCATTGCGGGCGGTGCAGCCGGCCGCGGTGACCACCCAGCGGTCCCCGGAACGGGTCAGGAAGACCGTGTCCCCCTCGAGCCTGACCTGGGCTTCCCGCCCGTAGGCCCGGCTCTCCAGCACGCCGGCCGCCGGGGACAGTCCGAGGCGGGAGAGTTTGGCTGCGCAGCTGCCCGGGTCGTCGCTCTCGACTTCCTCGGTGGTGCCGGGGGCCAGCAGCCGGCATGCCGCGCCCGCCTTGCCGGCATCGAGCAGCTGATGGAACTGCTGCGCGGTGGCAGCGGCCTCCCCGCTGCCTGGATTCAGCCCCGCGCAGCCGGCGGCCAGCAGCAGCATGCCCGCGGCGCCGCCCAGCCGGACGGCCGGCGGGCGCCCGGGGCGGAACCTCCGAAAACCCATGGTGTGCCTCCTTCGACCTTGCCGCCGGGAACCGCCGGCCGGATGTCCGGACCGGCCTGGCCTGCAAGCCTTAAGAGGCATATACCCACCGCGGCCGGAATTTATGCGGCGCGGGCGCTGCGTCTAGGCGCCGGGGCGTTCGGTCCGGAAGCCGATCGCCTTGTGCGTGCCGTCGCAGTAGGGCTTGATCGAGGACGCGCCGCAGCGGCACAGGGCCACCGTCTGGCGGTTGCGGGGCAGCGGGTGCCCGTCCGGATCCACGATTTCGACGTCGCCGCGCAGCAGCAGCGGTCCGTTCGGGCAGGCGACCAGGACGTTCTCCGCCTCGTCTGCGGGCTTGTTTTCCGGGTCCATCTCATTCTCCTTTGGCGGATGCGGTCAGCTGCCGGGACGGCACGGGAATCGGGGCGGCCGACGGCGTCCGGAGCCGGAGCCGGCGCCGCAGCCGGGCCCGGGACGAGCCGGCGCGGGGCATCCGGCTGCCGGCATAGCGGACGCCGCCAGCCAGCCGCTGGGCCACCGCCAGCCAGCTGCAGACGGCGCGCTCCAGCAGCCAGGCCGGGGCCCACAGCGCCGCGGTCGGGGGGAACGCGGAGGTGCCGCGGGCGCGGCGCCGGCCCAGCTCGGCCAGGGCGCACGCGGCACCGGCGAGTGCAAGGCAGCGTGCGGGCCGGCGCAGCGCCCAGGCGCCGAGCGGCAGCAGGGCCAGTTCCAGCAGCAGCCGGGCCGGCTGCGCGAACGAGTCATATGCCTGCCGGACGCGCTGGCCGCGGAAATGGGCGGCGGAGGGGGGTATCCGGGCGACGAACAGGTCGTCGGCGCGCAGTTCGCGCCCGCCGGCGGCGGTGATGGTGCGGATCAGTTCCAGGTTTTCGAATAACACGTCCCCGTCGTAGCCCCCCGCCGCCAGCAGGGCCCGGCGCCGTACCGCCAGCGTGCCGGGATAGTCCGAGCCGAAGGCGCGGTTGAGCAGCGTGCGGGCGGTGTCCCAGCGGGCGTGCCAGGGCAGCGGGTGGAAGTAGTTCTGCGGGCGGACGACCTCGGCCTGGTCGAGCAGGAGCACCGCGCGCCGCAGCGCGGGCAGCGTGTAGCGGACGTCGTCGTCGGCGAGTACCAGCCGGTCGCCGCGCGCCCGGTGCACGCCGGTCATGACGCCGGCCACCTTGCCATTGCGTCCCGGCCAGGGTTCCGGCGGACAGTGCTCCACCAGCCCGGCCCAGGCGGCAGCGTGCCGGGCGAAAAGGTCCGGCGGGGAGCCGTCCACCACCAGCACGCGGATCCAGGGGCTGATCCGGTGCAGGTACTGCGTCAGTTCCTCCAGCCCGGCGTCCGTGCTCCACTTCAGCGGCAGGATGTACTCGGCATCCGCCAGCTCCGGCGGTGCAGGGGCAGGGATGCTCATGCCTGGGCGGCCGCCGCGGGCTCGGGGAGCGGGATCCGCAGCGAACTCTTCCCGGCCTGCCAGGCCGCGAGCTGGTGTTCGCCCACCATGGCGTCCACGGCCAGGCAGGCTGCGGTGCCGAAGACGATGTCCGGGACCAGTTCGGGGCTGGTCTCGGCCAGTCCGCCGGCCAGGTCCCGGCCGGCGATCTGCTCGTGCACCGCGTCTGCCTCCACATGTTCGTCGAAGTACAGCGCCACGTCGTCTCCGTAGCCCAGGCGCCGGACCCCGCGGGCGTAGAAGCGGTTGGGGATCGAGGAGGTCATCTCGAAGGCGGCCAGATGTCCGGTGATCGCCCCGCGCAGCCGGCGGTTCAGGCCGAACAGCGACATCAGGTTCAGCGCGGCGAGCGTGACGGCCGGGATGTGCTCGATGTAGGCGCCGTAGGCATCGTCGAGCCCGGCGCCGCGCAGCGTGCGGGCGAACAGCGCCGAATGCATCCGGTGGACCCGGCCCCCGCCGTACTCGTCAGCCTGGATTTCCACCAAGGCGGCCTTCGCCCGGCCGGTCAGCCGGGGGATCGCCCAGCTGTGCGGGTCCGCCTCCTTGAGCTGGTAGATGGACCGGTGGACGAGGAACTCGTGCAGCTGTTCCCGGGTGGCGGAGGCAGCGATAAAGCGCGAGACGCTGGGCCCGTCGTCGTCCCCGGTGAGGGCGAAGAGCGTTGCCGCCACTGCCTCCGCCGTGGCGGCCGGCAGTTCGGGAAGCCGGACGCGGGCGCGCAGGGCTGCCTCGTAGTCAGCCTCCAGCCGGGCCCGGACGGCAAGCAGGTCCGGATGCCACTCCCAGCCGTCGTCCACGCCGTCGATGCCGGTGTAGTGCAGCTCGTAAAGGCAGAACAGGCCCAGCTGCAGGTCCTCGTCGTGGAAGATATCGGGGGTCTGCACCAAGGCCGTGGCGGCGGCCTCGGCCAGCGCGGACAGTCCGGACGCCTCGGCGGGGGAGCCCGCCAGGGCGCTCAGCAGGGCGGAACTGAAGGGTCCGCGCGGACCGGGTCGCTTCATCGGGACTCCAATTGTCAGTTTGCTTGGGATTCGGAACTTTATCAGTTGGATGCGTGGTGTTGAAGGACGGCCGGGGCGTCCCCGTCCGCGTCCGGGGCCGGCATTCCGGCCGTCCGGCCGCAGGCCACGGCCAGCCACAACACTGGTCCGAGGATGGGGAGCAGGACGATGGCGGCCGCCCAGAGCGCCTTGGTGCGGCGGCTGCAGCCATCGCTGCGGAGCATGCTCACCAGGCTCCCCGCGGCCAGCAGCAGCCCGAATACGGTGCCGAATACGGCCCCGGCGAGCCAGAACAAATGGTCCCACGGCACGGGCAGGCTCCTTCCAGCTCGGGTCCCGGCGCGGCCGGTGGCGCCGGTGCGCCGGCCCCCGTACCGACTGTACGAAGCGGCGTGCGGGGTCCGCGTCATCCGCTGGGAGGATTTTCCCCGCGGCATGGCGCGGCGGGGCCGGCAAAACAATGCATTCTTTGCCCGCGCCACGGCCTCCGGCGCCGCGGCGCTGCAGTTCCAGGGTTTCCGGCAGGCGGCCGGGGAAATGGTCCGCCAAGGTGCCGGCAGCGGGTAGGGTGCAGAGCATGCGGATCAAGATGTGCAGCATCCATGTGACGGACCCGGCCAAGGCCTTCGCCTTCTACACCCAGACCCTGGGATTCCAGGAACTGATGGCGATGCCCGAGCACAACCTCTACATCGTGAAGTCCCCGGACGAGGCACCGGGAACCGGCCTGCTGCTCGAGCCCAGCGACAACCCGCTGGGCGAGGCCTACCGGCAGGGCGTGTACGACGCCGGGCTGCCGGCCATTGTTTTCGGAGTCCCCGATGTGCAGGCCGAGTACCACCGCCTGGCCGGGCTGGGCGTGAAGTTTACCGCCGGGCCGGCCCCGGATCCCAGCGGAGCGGTGGCCGCCGTCTTCGACGACGGCTGCGGCAACCTCGTCCAGCTCCACCAGGACTGACCCGCCTGTCCGTTCCCCCGGAACGGGAAGCCACTGGACGGGAAGCCACTGCATGAAGTTTGCGCAGCAGGAACCCGCAGCGCGGGGAAACGGGCAGGAGGGTTATTTGGCCTTCTTGGCGGACTTGTCCTTGACGCGCTTGGCTTCGGCCCGCACGGCAGCCTGGGTGGCACGCTCGGCGACCAGCCAGGCCGGCGGGTTCTGCAGCAGTTCGGTGATCTGCGCCGTCGTCAGCGGTTCGTTGATGCCGCCGCGGGCGAGCCCGCCGATCGAAACATTGAGCTTGCGCGCGACTTCAGGGCGCGGGTGCGGGCCGTTGCGCCGCAGTTCGGACAGCCAGGCCGGCGGATTGGACTGCAGTTCGTTGAAATCGGCACGCGAGACCGGATTGTCCTGGAACTCCTGCGGCGCGGCAGGCAGATAGATGCCCAGCTTCTTGGCGGCCGTGGCCGGTTTCATGGACTGGGAGGACTTCGCGCTGGTCATGGAACAAGCCTAGCCGCCGCGGGCACCGCCCTGAACCCGGCAGGCGGCCCGCCGGGCGCCTGCGTTAGGGTGTTGAGGTGCCGGCGAAGTGCCCGGCGCCCGAGGCCGGAGGAACTGATGGACCAGGAACATCCCGCGGCACGGTCCCTCACAGTGGGATTCGTCCCCGGCGTCACCCCCGGGAAATGGACCCGGCGGTGGGCGGAGCGGCTGCCGGACATCCCGCTGACGGCCTTCCAGTGCACCGAGGCCGAGCAGCTGCAGATCCTGCGGGACGGGCGGGCGGACCTGAGTTTTGTGCGGCTGCCGGTGGAGCGGGAGGGCCTGAGCCTGATCCCGCTGTACAAGGAACTGCCGGTCGTGGTCGCCCCCAGGGAGCACGACGTCGCGCTGTACGACGACGAGGTCCCGCTGGCCGACCTGGCGGGGGAGAACTTCCTGGACCCCGCGGCGGTGGGCGGTGCCAAGCTCGGCATCGAGGTGGTCGCCTCCGGTGCCGGGGTGATGATTCTGCCGATGTCGGTGGCCCGGCTGTACAACCGCAAGGACGTGGTCTACCGGCCGGTGGCCGGGGCGGAGCAGACGCAGATCGGCCTGGCCTGGCTCACCGAGCGCACCGACGAGACCATCGAGGAATTCATCGGCATCGTCCGGGGCCGGACCGCCCAGAGCTCCCGCCAGCCCTCGGTGCAGCAGGAGCAGCAGGACAAAAAGGCGCGCAAGCCTGCCGGCAAGAACCCCGCGGTTAAGAACCCCGCGGGCAAGGGCAAGGCAGCCGGCACGCGGCGGACCCCCCGGGGCCGCGGCCCGCAGCGCGGCCGGCGGTAGCCCGGACGGCAGCCCGCCGGA
>Ga0180215_1005310_pt1 | contig 11067 bp, 5 predicted proteins | sample eDN3rd37CBELigBY_FD_128871 | JGI IMG/M metagenome (GOLD analysis project Ga0180215, IMG submission 128871) | Enriched backyard soil microbial communities from Emeryville, California, USA - eDNA 3rd pass 37_C BE-Lig BY (version 2) (version 2) | ecosystem: Environmental > Terrestrial > Soil >...
AAACTCATTATGGATCTGGTGGTGAACCATAGTTCAGACGAACATATCTGGTTTGCAGAGTCCAGGAAATCCAAAGACAATCCATTCAGGGATTATTATATATGGCGCGAAGGAAGGAATGGAAAAGAGCCGAATAACTGGGGAAGCAATTTCGGGGGATCCGCCTGGAAACTTGATGATAAAACAGGAGAATATTATTTGCATCTGTTTTCAAAGAAACAGCCAGATTTAAATTGGGATAATCCGAAATTAAGAAATGAAATATACGACATGATGACTTGGTGGCTGGAAAAAGGCATTGATGGATTCAGAATGGATGTGGTCAACTTTATTTCCAAAGTAGAGGGACTTCCTGATGATGAACCAAAGCCTGGAAAGAAATATGCTTCTGGAAGCAAGTATTATCGAAACGGCCCCAGAATTCATGAATACCTGCGGGAGATGAATGAAAAGGCGTTAGCGAAGTTTAATGTTATGACTGTTGGCGAAATGCCCGGTGTGACTCCTGAGTGGGCCAGGCAATATACAGGGGAATCACGAAATGAGTTAAATATGGTCTTCCAATTTGAACATGTTAGCCTGGACAACGGGCCAAACGGCAAATGGGATCTTAAACCCCTTGATCTGTGTGACTTAAAACTAAACCTGACAAAATGGCAAAATGAGCTGGATAAAGCTGGCTGGAACAGCCTTTACTTTAATAATCACGACCAGCCCCGCTCTGTTTCAAGATTCGGCAATGACGGAGAGTATAGGGAAAAGTCGGCTAAGATGCTCGCAACATTGCTTCATATGATGAAGGGAACTCCTTATGTTTATCAGGGCGAAGAAATTGGAATGACGAATGTCCGTTTCTCAAGCGTTGAAGAGTACAGGGATATAGAAACACTTAATTTTTATAAAGAAGCACTTAACGATGGCTGGACAGAGGATAAGGCCCTTGAAAGCATATACGCAAAAGGGCGTGACAACGCCCGGACGCCGATGCAATGGGATTCTTCCGAGCACGGAGGTTTTTCGGATGGAACCCCCTGGATAAAAGTAAACCCTAACTATAAAGACATTAATGTGGAAAAGGCCATGAAAGACCCTGATTCTGTTTTTCATTACTATAAAAAGCTTATTGAACTTAGAAAGAAAAATGAAATTATTGTTTACGGCAGGTATAACCTAATACTTGATCAACATCCTGAAGTGTACGCTTATACAAGAACATTGGGCAATCAGATCCTTCTTGTCTTGTGCAACTTCTATGGAGGAAACCCTGAAGTAGAACCCCCTGCATACATCCAGGAAAAGAAATTTGAGGCACTGATTGGGAATTATAAAGATATACAAATTAACAGAACAATTAAGCTGCGTCCCTATGAAGCTCAGGTCCTTCTTTTTAACAGCTAAAAACCCAATTTCTAAAAAACTAAAACAGGTGTGATTCTAATGAAACAACCATGGTGGAAAAAATCAGTAGTATATCAAATTTATCCAAAAAGCTTTAACGATACGACAGGAAATGGGGTTGGAGACATTCCTGGAATTATTGCCAAGCTTGATTATTTAAAAGAATTAGGTGTGGACGTCGTCTGGCTGACACCAATTTATAAATCTCCGCAGCGCGACAACGGATATGATATTAGTGACTATTTCAGCATTCACGAAGAATACGGAACTCTAGCTGACTTTGAAAAGCTTCTTGAAGAGGCACATAGCCGGGACATTAAAATCATTATGGATATTGTAGTAAACCATACTTCCACAGAACATCAATGGTTCCAGGAAGCAAAAAAATCAAAAGACAATCCATACCGTGATTTTTATATTTGGAAAGACCCTAAGGACGATGGAAGCGAACCGACAAACTGGGAATCAAAATTCGGTGGAAATGCATGGAAATATGATGAAGCAACCGGCCAATACTATCTCCATCTTTTTGATGTCACGCAGGCGGATCTAAATTGGGAAAATGAAGAGCTTCGCCGAAAAGTGTATGACATGATGGAATTCTGGTTTGAAAAAGGTGTAGATGGCTTCAGACTTGATGTAATCAATCTGATTTCTAAAGACCAGGAGTTTCCCGATGATGACGGATCTGTGCCTCCGGGAGACGGCAGAAAATTCTATACAGACGGACCTCGTGTACACGAATTTATGCATGAAATGAATGAAAATGTATTTTCAAAATACGATAGTATGACTGTTGGCGAAATGTCCTCCACTTCCATTGAACATTGTATAAAGTATTCCAATCCTGAGAGGGAAGAGCTGAGCATGACTTTCAACTTTCATCATTTGAAAGTGGATTACCCAAATGGAGAGAAATGGGCAATCGCTGAATTTGACTTTAGAGCGTTAAAGCAGATTTTATCAAGGTGGCAGACTGAGATGCACAAGGGCGGAGGCTGGAATGCTTTATTCTGGTGCAATCATGATCAGCCTCGAATTGTGTCAAGATATGGTGATGACAGGAAATATCATCGTGAATCTGCTAAAATGCTGGCGACAGTCATTCATATGATGCAGGGAACCCCTTATATTTATCAGGGTGAAGAGTTTGGCATGACAAACCCAGGCTTTGAAAACATTGGAGACTACAGAGATGTAGAATCACTGAACGTTTATAATATCCTTAGGGAAAAGGGAATGAGTGAAGAAGAAATCATAAATATTCTCAAAAGCAAGTCTCGCGACAATTCCCGGACCCCGGTGCAGTGGGATAGTTCTGAAAATGCCGGTTTCTCCGATGGAACGCCATGGATAAATGTTGCAACAAATTATATGGAAATAAATGCCGAAAAAGCATTGAAGGACGGAGATTCTATTTTTTATCATTATAAGAAGCTGATCCAGCTTCGCAAGCAATATGATATTATCACGTACGGAGACTATGAACTGATTTCTGAGGAGCATCCTAAGGTATTTGCTTATGTTCGAAATGGCAATAATGAAAAGCTGCTGGTCGTGAATAATTTCTATGGGGAAGAAACATCATTTATCATTCCTGAACACCATCAGGCAGACGAATATAAAGATGAGATCTTACTGTCCAATTACAATCAGTCACCTCCGGCAGCACAGACCATTAAATTAAGGCCGTATGAATCCGTTATCTATTATTTAAAGAAATAAGATCAAAAAATCCTCCCGTAAACAGCGGGAGGATTTTTCACATGATATTTAAAAAAGCATTCCAGCTATGGCAGCACTTAACATAGAAGCCAGGGCACCTGCTGCAACTGCCTTCAGGCCAAGCCGCGCAATGTCCTGCCTGCGGTTAGGTGCCAGTCCGCCAAGCCCTCCAAGCAGAATGCCCAATGAAGAAATATTGGCAAATCCGCAAAGGGCAAAGCTGACGATTGCGACCGTTTTATCAGATAAATTTGGAATATCCGGTGCAAAAGCAGAATAAGCAACGAATTCATTCAAAATTAACTTCTGGCCAATATAATTTCCGGCCTGCACAGCTTCTGACCATGGAACGCCTATTGCAAATGCAAGAGGCGAGAAAACATAACCCAGAATGATTTCGAGCGTTAATCCCTCGAAGCCGAATAATCCTCCAACCCATCCAAGGAGACCGTTAATCAATGCAACCAGAGCAATAAAGGCAAGAAGCATCGCTCCGATATTCAAAGCCAGTTCCAGCCCGACACTTGCACCTTTTGCGGCTGCATCAATGACATTGGCTGAGTCGCTATCCACTTCCATATCGAATTCTTTAGGCTCTTCTTTATCCTCTGTTTCAGGAAGCATGACTTTGGCCAGTATTAAACCCGCCGGTGCAGCCATAAAGCTTGCAGCCAAGAGATATTCAAGAGGCACACCCAAAAGGGAATATCCGATTAAAACAGATCCTGCCACAGAAGCAAGGCCGCCGGTCATTACCGCAAATAACTCAGATTTTGTCATATTGGCAATATAAGGACGGACAACAAGCGGAGCCTCTGTTTGCCCTACGAATATATTTGCTGCTGCCGACATGGACTCTGCTTTTCTGGTTCCGAGTAGCTTTGACAGCCCCCCGCCAAGGATTTTTATGAAAAACTGCATAATCCTTAAATAATAGAGGACAGAAATCAATGATGAAAAAAAGATTACCACAGGCAGGACCTGAAGTGCGAAAACGAAGGTGATACCCGATTCATCTGTAAAAAGGCCGCCAAATAAAAAATTAATTCCCTGATTAGCGTAATTGATAATATCGTTTACCTTCATTGTTAGCCATTCTAAACCTTTTCTGCCGCCTTCCCACTTTAGAACGAGAAAGGCGAAAATCAGCTGAATGGCAAGCCCACCCGCAACAGTTCTTAAACTAATGGCCCTTCTGTTGCTTGAGAGCAGGAAAGCTAATCCTAAAACGACAATGATACCGAATATTCCCCAAATAAAATTCATATTAACACCTCTTAACTATGTAATTTTCCCTTAAAGGAAGCTCAAGGGAGGATTCTGGCAGTACTCCTATTCCCTAATGAAACTGCTTGTAAAGCTCAATAGTTGTATTATGTGCAAAAGGAATAAATTAATGAAAAAATCTATGCATGCAGCATACATGGTGAAAATAAAAAAGATGAGCAAGATGCTCATCTTTCTGTATTTTTCTCGATATATTCAAACAGAAAAGACTGACCGTTTCTGTAAAATCGGGGATCATAGAGGCCAAGCCTTTCATCATCATCAACAAGAACGACAAATGGGGACCATTCATAAAGGGTTCTAGCTTCAGGACGCTGAGAAAACAATTTATCTAAATCAGCAGTTTCTCTGGATTGAAGCACATATTGAGTTTCCTCTTTCTTAAAAAGGTTATCATTAAAGATGATTACTTCATCGTCTTTTTTGGTTATAACTGAAAAGGTCCATGGAATAAAAGCTGCCGAGAGGGCAACTTGATCATATTGATCATCATACTGCTTATAAATAATAAATCCCTGAGTACTTTGGATGATAACATGCACCAGCAAAAAGGCCCATGCCATTCTAAAGTAGTAAGGTGATTTCAGTTTGTTTCTTCTAGAGTAAATAAAAGCAGTTCCCATGATGAACCAAATCACTAAATCAACAATAGGAATCGTGCCAAAGGTAATCCTCATATTTGAAAATGGCTCCAAGTATCCCGTTCCCCACGCATTGAATAAATCACTTGTATTATGTATGAAAACTGCAAGCCAACCCAGCAGGAAAAGCTTCTTATCCTTAACTTTGAAGAGCAGGAAGGATAGCAGAAAAAACAGCAGAGCCCAAACCGGAGTAAGAAAAACTGAATGGGTAATGCCTCTGTGCCACATCTGATAAAGTCCTTCTGTATCCCATAAGCGGGAGATGACATCAATATCCGGAATTTGGCTTGCCCCCACGGCGGTAAGCAAGTACGCTCTCTTGGTGTTCTTATCCATATCTCGTTTATTAACTGCACCGTAAAGGCCCAAGCCGAATAAAGTATGAGTAATTGTGTCCATTTGCAACCTCCTTTTTTATATTTTGTTTCACTATTATAAGCCTGAAAAAGATTTATAAAAAGAAATATGCAATCTTAAAATGCGTTGCAAACTTTACTTCGGAGCGATAAAATTGAAGGTATTGCAATAATTAAGTGTCACATTGATTGCTTGATAAAGTGAAACTTCAATCTGTGGGGGTTCATCCCCCGCTGATTGTAAGTTGAGGCCCGCACGATGTGGGTCACAAAGACGTTGCCACAGGATAAGGAAAGCTACAGAGCGATACATCGCACGACCGAAAGCGGCAGCTTTTGGGAGGACGTGGCATTCTTAGTCTTTGTGCTTCATTCGGGCCTATACGGGCAGTTTAGACTCCCGCTTACCCATTCTCAATTTGCTATGTGTACGACATGGGAGTCAAACTGACCGTTAGACTGCGATAAACAAATTTTCATATAAGTAAGTGAGGAACCAATATGTCCAAAAATTTTAAAGAAGAAGTTTTATCCCGCCGCACCTTTGCAATCATTTCCCACCCGGATGCCGGTAAAACGACGCTGACAGAAAAACTCCTATTATTCGGGGGTGCCATTCGTGACGCGGGTACAGTTAAAGGAAAGAAGACAGGCAAGTATGCAACAAGCGACTGGATGGAAATTGAAAAGCAGCGCGGTATTTCTGTTACCTCCAGTGTGATGCAGTTTGAATATGATGGTGCGCGCGTTAATATTCTAGATACTCCTGGTCACCAGGATTTCAGTGAAGACACGTATCGTACGCTGACAGCCGTTGATAGTGCTGTTATGATCATTGACTCAGCGAAAGGCATCGAAGAGCAGACACTTAAATTATTCAAGGTCTGCCGCATGAGAGGAATTCCGATCTTTACATTTATGAATAAGCTTGACCGCCAGGGAAAGGCACCGCTTGAGCTCCTTGCGGAATTAGAAGAGGTCATGGGAATTGAATCATATCCTATGAACTGGCCAATCGGGATGGGGAAAGAATTCCTCGGAATTTATGATCGGTTTAATAATCGAATTGAGCAATTCAGAGTAGAGGAAGAGGACCGCTTTATTTCACTGAATGAGGAAGGCGAAATAGAGGGAAACCACTCCATTAAGGATTCTGGTCTATATGATCAGACTCTTGAAGAAATTATGCTGTTAAATGAAGCGGGCAATGAGTTTTCAAGAGAGAGAATTGCAAAGGGAGAATTGACCCCTGTGTTTTTTGGAAGCGCGCTGACCAACTTTGGTGTACAGACATTCCTTGAGTCTTATCTCCAATTTGCACCGCCGCCGCAGCCGAGGAATTCTTCAGCAGGTGAAATTGATCCGCTGTCAGAAGAATTTTCTGGCTTCATATTTAAAATTCAGGCAAATATGAATCCTGCTCATCGCGACAGGATAGCATTTTTAAGAATTTGTTCTGGCCAATTTGAAAGAGGCATGGCTGTAAATATACCAAGAATCGGAAAGTCCATCAAGCTTGCGCAGTCCACACAATTCATGGCTGATGACAGAAGTACAGTCGATACTGCCGTAAGCGGGGATATCATTGGAATTTATGACCCGGGAACTTACCAGATTGGCGATACGTTAACGGCAGGTAAAAATAATTTCCAATACGAACGTCTACCTCAATTTACACCTGAGCTATTTGTAAAAGTAACTGCCAAAAATGTCATGAAGCAAAAACATTTTCATAAGGGCATCCAGCAGCTGGTGCAGGAAGGAGCCATCCAGCTGTTTAAAACAGTAAAAATGGAAGAATACCTTCTCGGTGCAGTTGGACAGCTGCAATTTGAAGTTTTTGAACATCGCATGAAAAATGAATATAACACAGAAGTTTATATGGAAAGGCAAGGCTCCAAAATCGCCCGCTGGGTAGAAGGCGATGAGGTCAACGAAAATCTTTCCAGCGGAAGAAGTCTCCTGGTTAAAGACCGTTATGACAAAAACGTTTTTCTTTTTGAAAATGACTTTGCACTCCGGTGGTTCCAGGAAAAAAACCCGGATGTAAAACTATATAATCCGATGGACTCAGAATAATCATGCGGCCTCTTTTAGGGGCCGTTTCTGCTTTTGGTCCCTGTAAATGATCAGCCTCTCTTCTCCTGATTCAATTCCTGTAAATTCCTCTGTCACTCCTATTGACATATTCATCAATAGATAATATAGTATTAACACATCCGCTTTAGTACTAAAAAGCGTTTAAGTTAAAAAGCAGGAAGTTCAATCTCGATAAAAATATAGACTTTGTCCGCAGAAGAAAGTAGAGCAGTTGCCGGCAGCAGATAGAAACTGAATGGGTGATGAAAATTCAGGCAGCAATTGGTCGAAATACAACTGCATTTCACAGGACATTCTCTTTAAGCGGGTAAGCATAAATGGCTTATCAATTAGGGTGGTACCGCGGAGCTCCTTCGTCCCTATAGGCGAGAGGGCTCTTTTTGTTTGCTCTCGAATTTCTTGTATTTTTTTAGGAGGAATACATTATGCATCAGGAACATGCAGCATTGAATTTGAAGCCGCTTGAGGCACTTATTGTCACTCTATTAATCCTTGGAGGGATCAGTTATTCTATTATTTTCGCAGGGGCAGTGCCTCATATTCCCGTTGTTTTCGCGATAATGGGGTTAATTGCTTACGGTTTAATAAAAAAAGTATCCATTACACAGCTGGAAAAGGGGCTGATAGAAGGTGCCCAGTCCGGATTAGGGGCGATTTTCATTTTCTTTTTAATCGGCATGCTGATAAGCAGCTGGATGGCAAGCGGAACCATTCCAACATTTATTTACATGGCTTTGGAAGCTGTTAATGGAAAGTTCTTTTATGCCATTGTGTTTGTGGTAGCATCAGTGATTGGCATGAGCATTGGAAGCTCGCTTACAACGGCTGCTACATTGGGAGTGGCCTTTATGGGAGTCAGCTCTGCTTTGGGTCTTTCGGATGCGATTACGGCAGGTGCAGTTATTTCCGGTGCTTTTTTTGGAGATAAAATGTCTCCGTTGTCTGATACAACTAATCTGGCATCATCGACAGTTAAGGTGGATTTATTTGAGCATATAAAGACCATGGCATGGACAACGATCCCTTCGTTTATTATTTCTTTGGCAATTTTTGCTGTGCTGTCACCAGGCGAGGCAGCATCTGATTTTTCAAAAATTGCCCAGCTGAAAAAAACTCTGCTGGATGAGGGGCTGGTACATTGGTACTCCCTAATTCCATTTGTCATTTTGACAATACTGGCCATTAAAAGAGTATCGGCTATCATCACGCTGTCAGCCGGAATTTTATCGGCTTTAATCCTGGCCATCTTTGTTCAAAACAGCTTCGGTTTCGAAAAAGTGATGTCATTGCTGTTTTCAGGATATGTCTCAAAAAGTGGTTCAGAGGAAGTAGACGCACTATTATCAAGAGGCGGCATGGAAAGTATGATGTTTTCTATTTCATTGGTATTGCTTGCACTTTCCATGGGAGGCTTATTCTTTAAGCTTGGCATTCTTCCAGCTTTGCTTGAAGGAATCAAAGGTGTTTTGAATCGTGTGTCCTCTCTAGTGGCAGCAGCAGCAGGAACAGCAATCGGCATTAACTTCCTGCTTGGAGAACAATATCTGTCGATTCTCTTAACTGGGAATGCGTTCAGAGAGCCTTTTGAAAAAGCCGGTCTGCACCCGAAAAATCTTTCAAGGATTCTTGAGGATGCCGGCACCGTGGTAAACCCGTTAGTCCCGTGGAGTGTTTGCGGAGTTTTTCTGGCAGGTGTACTAGGGGTGGAAACAGCAGCTTACATGCCGTTTGCGTTCTTCTGCATACTAAGTCCAGTTATTACTCTTATCTATGGATTCACTGGTTTAAAAATCGAAAAAATTGAGAAAAAAGCAGCTGTGTAATGCTGCTTTTTTCTGTGGGCAAAGGTTTAGGCAATGTCTTTTTTGGGGTGATTGAGCCCCTTTAAAGTCATAGATATTGTTCTCTATCACCATTCAGCAGCACACTGATTTCTTGCATAGTGATAGCTGCTTTAATATAGTTAAAATGTGTTTATATCTATCTTGCAGCCGTCATATATTTACTGACTTTGAAAGGAGCAGAATGTGTGCGAATAAGTGATTTTTCAATCAAAAGGCCAATCTTTACATTGGTTACGATGTTCTTAGTGCTTATTTTAGGGGCTGTCTCCCTCATGAATATTCCATTAAAGCTCATACCCGATCTGAATCCTCCTGTAGGAGTAGTAGTAACTTCGTATCCAGGAGCAAGTCCCGATGAAGTTGTGGAAAAAGTAACAAAGCCGCTCGAGGAAAATTTGGCAACATTGCCGGGGATTAAAACCTTAACTTCTACCTCGCAAGAGAGCGCAAATTTTATTCTGATGCAATTTTCCTGGACGACAGATATTGATGAAATACAAAATGAGGTTATTCAAAGACTGGACCAGACACAGCTTCCTGATGAAGCCGATAAACCGCGATTTATGAAGTTTGATCCTGCCCAGTTTCCTATCATACAATTATCCCTTAGTGCAGATGAAGAGCCTGAAGCATTGAGAAGGCTTGCAGAACAACTGAACCTGGAGCTGACCAAGGTTAAAGGAGTAGCAAGCGTAAATCTCTCCGGAACAGCCATTAAGGAAGTAAGGGTGGAACTTGATCAGGAAAAACTAAGAGATTTCAAACTAAGCCAGGCAGATGTTGTCGATGTAATTGAATCCAATAATATTTCAATGCCGGGTGATCCGGTTTTGACTGAGGGAAAAGAACTGACAACCAGGATCATTAGTTCCATTGATTCCCTTGAGACGCTGAAAAAACTTACTGTAACAGTTGACCCTGCAACAGGCGATAAAGTAAGCCTTGAAGATATTTCAGAGGTTCAGCTGGCCAGCCAGGATGATCGCACTATCACGCGCACAAACCAGTCTCCATCTGTCTTGCTGAGTGTCCTGCAGCAGTCAGACGCTAATACGGCAGAAGTTTCAAATCAATTCATACAGAAATTGGATGATCTTCTTGAGAAAGAACAGTTTGAAAATATTGAATCAGAAATTCTTTTTGATCAGGGGGATTACATAAAGCTTGCAATAGGGAATATCTCCAATTCACTGATTCTTGGCGGTGCTTTTGCGATGATTGTGCTATTTTTCTTTTTGAAGAATGTTAAAAGCCCGCTTATTATTGGCATCTCAATTCCTTACTCTGTTATTTTTACGTTTGTTTTAATGTATTTTTCAAATTTCACCTTAAATATTATGACGCTGGGCGGATTAGCGCTTGGAATTGGGATGCTGGTGGATAATTCCATTGTAGTTATTGAAAATATTTACCGCCATTTATCAATGGGGAAAGATCCTAAAACGGCCGCCAGCGATGGAGCAAAAGAAGTAGGAGGTGCGATTACTGCTTCCACTCTAACGACTGTCGCTGTATTCCTTCCAGTAGTATTTATTACTGGAATCATCGGTGAATTGTTTAAGGAGTTTGCCCTGACCATTTCCTTTAGCTTATTTGCATCTCTAGCTGTTGCACTGACAGTTGTGCCAATGCTGGCGAGCCGGCTGCTGAAGTCTCCAAAAGTAAATATTGAGACAAAAAGGCAGGAATCAGGCTTAATGCGTTCTCTTGAAA
>Ga0180215_1005313_pt1 | contig 11063 bp, 7 predicted proteins | sample eDN3rd37CBELigBY_FD_128871 | JGI IMG/M metagenome (GOLD analysis project Ga0180215, IMG submission 128871) | Enriched backyard soil microbial communities from Emeryville, California, USA - eDNA 3rd pass 37_C BE-Lig BY (version 2) (version 2) | ecosystem: Environmental > Terrestrial > Soil >...
AGAGGCATGGCGAGCGTTAGAAACACTATATAAGGAAGGTCGTGTAAAAGCGATTGGCGTCAGTAACTTCCAGGTCCACCATCTAAAAGAATTATTGAAAGATGCAGAAATCAAACCAATGATCAATCAGGTTGAATACCATCCACGTTTAACCCAAAAGGAAGTACATGCCTTTTGTTTGGAGCACAGCATTCAGTTAGAGGCCTGGTCACCGTTAATGCAGGGGCAGCTTTTAGATCATCCAGTTTTACAGGAAATAGCCAAAACCCATAATAAGTCGATTGCCCAGGTCATTATACGATGGGATCGGCAAAACGGAGTGATCACCATTCCAAAATCAACGAAGGAACATCGGATTATAGAAAACGCAAGTATATTTGATTTTGAGCTAACGACCGAGGAGATGGCAGCGATTGATGAATTAAATCAAAACCTTCGAGTGGGTCCTGATCCTGATCACATTGATTTTTAAAAGTAAAAAAGGCACTTCCCTTCATTTAGGAAGTGCCTTTTTTCTATAAGAAATGATTGGTAACCTTGACCATTTTATACCTATTCGATAAAAATATCCACGGGAGAATGATCTGACTGTTATTTCTTATTGGGGTTTTCCTGGGAACTCAACGCCAAGCTCAGCCAACTGCGTCTGTGCTTCCTCTCTTGTGATCGTGCCTGCTCTTTCCTGCTCCATGATTGACTGCACCTTTGCCTTTGTCTCATCATCAAGATTTGAAAACATATCAGTCATATTTCCTCTTTCAGGTCTCGTACCATCACCGTCGCCGAAGCCGCCTGCTCCTCCATGTCCGGTACTGGCAGTTGTAACACCTGATTCGTTCAACCATGTTACAGAATCAGAAATCGTAAACTCTACGACTTTTGTGCCGTCCTTGTAATCACCATCAGTATATAAACCATCTGCTGCCTTACCAGTAGAAGTTCCTCCGGAATAAAGTGTATAAGAGGAATCCTTTTTCAGCTCAGGTGATGTGATATAGACCGCTTGATAGTCCTTGGCTGGTGCGAAGGTTGCGATTGATTTTCCGTCACTGTCCTGCAGATGAATAATAGTCCCTGCTGCCTGTGTTTCTGGATAAGTCATAAGAATACCGTTCTGTGTGGATTCCTCAGATGAAGCCTGTACCATACCAGAGCTTCCGGCCGCAATTAGGAATCCGCCGGTCAAATAAAAGCTTCCATTATAATCAAGGGAACCATTTCCGTTATTGGTTGGACCATTAACCAAAACAGTGCCGCCTGTCATCTTAATTGACCCGTTTGAATCCAAGCCGTCACCTTGGGCATTCACATATATCATCCCGCCGTTGATTGTCAGCATTTGGTCGCTTGATTTAGAGGAGGACTGCATATCCATACCAGAACCATCGTTGCCGCCACCGACATTGATGCCATCATCACTTGTTGTAACATGAATCGTACCATCATCAATCGTTATATTTTGACCCTCGATTCCTTCATAGCCTTTTGTAATTGTAATGCTGCCGCCTTTTGTTGTGACAGATGTATCTCCATGAATCCCATCATCACCGGATGCAATCGTCATGTCACCGCCAGCAATCAGCAGGTTGTCATTACTATGCACTGCATCATCCGCAGAGTCGATATTAAAGGTTCCGCCGCCAATAGCGAGTTCTACTGCTGCTTTTAAGCCTTTTCCGCTCTCAGCATCCTCGGTTGTTGCGGTGGTTTCAGCTGCACTATTCATCCCAGGTCCGCGCATCATTTCATTGTTCACAGCGACGGTTTCAGGACTGCCCCCTCCGGAAGAGATTGTATAATCTCCGTCAGCAATGGCAAGCGTTTTTTCAGCCTGGACCCCGTCATTGCCAGCTGTAATGTTGAATGTACCGCCCTCTAAAGCAATATTTCCCTTTGATGCATCCTTATCATTGGAGGATTTCATTCCATCTCCGCCAGCATCGATGGTTAGCGTACCTTCTTTTACAGCAAGAAGATCCCGTCCGATCAGCCCGTCGTCAACCGCTTTAATTTGAATATCTCCACCTGTGATTTTCAAGTCATCCTTGCCAGTGATTCCATCATTATGGTTACCTGTAACGATTAATTTACCAGTACCGTTGATCGTTAAATCGTCTTTGCTAAAAATTGCTGCATTCGCTTCTTCATCAGTTACATTTGTATAATTTGCTCCGTCCGTGAGCTTATTTTCGGTCCCTTCCTCAAGGGAAATCGTTGTTTTTTCTGCTCTTGTTACATGAAGAGCGGGACCGTCTGATGAAGTGACTTCAACGCCGTTCAACACAAGCCGAACCGTATTTTTATCCTCTGCATCGACAACAATTTGTCCGTTATCCAATTGACCGCTGATGACATACACTCCGCCTGCTTTAATGGTCAGAACATTTTCCTGGAAAAGTACAGCTGCCGTGGAGTCAAATTCAGCATCATTCCCCTTCAATTCAATCGTGGTTGGATTTTCACTTTTCCAATCACTGTAAAGATCGTCTTGATCATACGTTACCGTCTTGCTCAATAATGTGCTTACTTCTTCAACCGCCGCGCTCCCCGCTGCCGCTTTCGTACCTGTGCTTTCGTTTGTAGAATCAGATTTGTTCGTACAACCAAATAATAAACCTGTAGATAAAAGTAACGCTGCTGCTTTATAATAATTCGATTTATTTTTCATAATAGTCTCCTTTTCCAACGCATTTTTATTCGATTTGCATCACCGATAACGCTAGTATGGAGGACGAACCTTAAACAAAGCTTAAAGCAGGGGGACGGTTCTTCTGCTTCCAAATTTGGAAGCAAGAGAACCGTCCCCCTGCATCATTTTTAAAAACGGATACTTGCATTTTTTGGATTTCGTCCTATAATCGAACTAATTCAATTGCTTTCTTAAAGAGGAGATTACATGATGAAATTGTTGATTATTGAGGATGATCGGTATCTTTCGGATACGATTCGCGAAACGACGGGGAATATGTTTGATGTGGAGCAGGCCTTTGATGGTGAAGAGGGTCTGTTTTTAGCGCAGCAGAATATTTTTGACATCATCATATTAGATATCATGATGCCGTATATGAATGGATATGAGGTTTTGCAGGAGCTGCGCAAAAGCGGGGTAATGACTCCGGTTGTGATGCTAACGGCCAAGGATGGAATTGATGATAAGATTCAAGGCTTTAAAGTGGGTGCGGACGATTATATCGTGAAACCCTTCCACCGCGAGGAGCTGTTGCTGCGCTTGGAAGCTGTTGTGAGAAGAGCAGGAGGCCAGCTTGAAGAACATACTCTTTCATTTAAAGAGTTAAAGCTTCATTTGAAAAATAAAACCGCTTCAATTGGCGGCGAAATGGTTCAACTTAACGGGAAGCAATTCGACCTACTAGAATACCTGATTAATAATAAAAATACGATTTTAACGAAGGAACAAATTTTTGACCGGATCTGGGGCTTTGAGTCGGATACGTCGACAACGGTTGTCGAGGTATACGCCAGCAAGCTACGAAAAAACTTGAAAGCATTCGGCTATGATCACTATATCAAAACCTTCCGCGGCTTAGGCTATATGCTGACCGATGGTGAAGAAAATGGCTAATCGAAACCTCTTCCGCAGTCAGCAGCTAAAATTTATGGTGTATAACCTAATTGCCTTTACAGTAATTTTCACCATCTTCGGCGTTATTATCTTTACACAGGTGCAAAGTACATTGTTTTCGAAAGCGGACGAGGAACTGAAATTATTTAAAGAAAAAATATCGGATGATATCCCTGACATGCATGGAAAGGGACCGGGTGAAGGCGAAGGGATGGATGATGGCGATCCTCCCCCGAAGGAACACCGTCTAAACCCGCGAATTATCGTCTTAAATTGGAATAAAGAAGGCGAAATCGTTAATTTAGACGAGATGGGAACTTCTTTTTACGAAAATTATTTACAGGATTTTTCCCTTGATAAATCAAAAATCGATACTATTACCAATACCGTTATCAACGATCAGTATCATTACAGATATCTTCTTTTCGAGGATCAGAATACGGACGACGAAATCGCGTACACGCAGCTGATGATGAATATTGATGCCGAACAAACAATCATTGACAACTTTGGAAAGCTGATTATTATTTGTTCCTTGATTTTTATCATTCTATCGATTTCAGCAAGCTATATTTTATCGAAAAAAATGATGAAGCCAATTATTCATTCTTGGAACAAGCAAGGAGAGTTTGTCGAAAATGCTTCACACGAGCTGCGGACGCCGCTGACGATTATTCAAAATAAATTAGAGCTGCTGCTGACCGAGCCGAATGAAAAAATTATGAATAAGTTTGATAATATTGCCCTGAGTTTATCGGAAACAAGGCGTTTGTCGAAGCTCACGTCTGATTTGTTAACATTGGCTCGAGCCGATTCTGCGCAAACGGAGCTTGTGAAGAATCCGATTAAGACGGATACGTTTGTCAGTAATGTGTGTGCTCCTTATATGGAGATTGCCGAGTCGCAGGACAAGCATTTTTGGTTGAACCTAAACTGTTCGATTGACATGGAAGTAGATGAAACCCGCCTTCATCAGCTTCTGGTCATCTTGCTTGATAATGCGCTGAAGTATACGAGTGAGCATGACAGCATTGGCGTAAAAACCTATTGCGAGGATCACAAGTTTATTTTAGAGGTTACGGATACGGGGATTGGAATTAAGGAGGAGAATATTCCTTTTATCTTTGATCGTTTTTATCGTGAGGATAAAGCCCGGTCGCGGGAAACCGGCGGCTCCGGACTCGGGCTATCGATTGCTCAGTGGATTGTGGCGAAACATAACGGGAGCATTAAGGCTGTGCGGAATCAGCCGAAGGGAACTAGTTTTATTGTGAGGCTGCCATATTAGGAATCGGGTTAAGAACACACAGATTGGATGTGTGTTCTTTTTTATCTGCTATTTCCTTCACGCACGTTCAAAGTTTAGAATCTCATCCTCCAATTTAACTTATAAAACACAAAAGGACCTAAGTCTAACGCAGCTTAGGTCCCTCAATCATTTTTTCTTATTCTCCCTCTGCTATTTCCATCTCTCTAAACGATTCTGCCACCTTTACCATCATCGAGCATTCAATTCTCTTTTTAAAAATATCACAGCTGAAGCCGTGGGTTCCGTTGAGCGAGCCGGTTGCGTGTAGGTTATTGGCAGGACAGCCGCCGCTGCAGTATAGCTTTGCCCAGCAGTCCTGACATTCCGGCTTCGAGTAGCAGTTGCTTTCTTTAAATTGAGCTTGAATTTCTGGTTTTGTGATGCCGTCCCAGAGGCTGCCTAGCTTGAATGCCTCATCCCCGACGAACTGATGGCATGGGAAAATGTCGCCTGTTGGGGTGACAGCGAGATACTCGGTACCGGAGCCACAGCCGGAAATTCGCTTTTGTATACAAGGGCCTTCCGAAAGGTCAAGCATGTAATGATAGAAGGTAAACGGCTTTCCTTCCTCATCTCGCTTAATCATTTCATTCGCGAGAATCTCGTACTGTCGATAAATCTCAGGCAGGTCGTCCTCTGTTAGGGCATAAGGCTCCTTTGGATCCCCGATGACCGGCTCCATTGAAAGTTTATCAAAGCCAAGATCCGCGATATGAAAAATATCATTCGTGAAATCGACATTGTTATGTGTATAGGTTCCGCGTACATAATATTCCTTGTCGCCGCGCTTTTGGACAAACTCCTGGAACCTCGGAACGATATAGTCATAGCTGCCTTTTCCCGTGACGGTTTTGCGGAGTCTGTCATGGACCTCTTTGCGGCCATCCAGACTCAAAACCACATTATACATTTCCTCATTCAGGAATTCAGTGACCTCATCATCTAAGAGCATGCCGTTTGTGGTAAAGGTGAAGCGGAAAGACTTTTTGTACTCCTTTTCCTTGCTTCTTGCGTACGCGACAATCTGTTTGACCACCTTCCACGCCATGAGCGGCTCGCCACCGAAGAAGTCGATGTCAAGGTTTCGATGATGCCCGGAGTTTTCCAATAGGTAATCGACTGCTTTTTTTCCAACCTCAACGCTCATAATTGCTCGTTCACCGTTATATTTTCCCTGGCTGGCGAAGCAGTAGTCACAGGTGAGATTGCAGGTATGCGCGACATTGAGGCAAAGGGCTTTGACATAGGTCTTTCGATTTCTTACATCAATGGCGAGATTTTGATATTCGTCCTCTGTAAAAAGCTGGCCGCTCCCTTTTAGCTCCTCTACAGCAAGAATGGTTTCGAGGATTTCCCCTTCTGAAATGGAGGCATCATTTACATATTTTTCTAACATACGTTTCATGATTTCTTCTGGTGAGGTTGACTCATAAAGCTCAATAACATCAAAGGCAAGGTCATCGACCACATGCACCGATCCGCTATAGGTATCAAGTACGATGTTGTAGCCGTTAAGTTTATATTGATGGATCATATCGTTCTCCTTTTTTCAAAAAAATTGCCGCCCAGCTGCAGTCAGTTGGGCGGTTCCATCGGGATCCTATCTGTTTCGTGTGTTTTCACACTTCTGATTGGCAATCCCGCAGGACGTTTTGCACGCTGACTGGCAGGATGTCTGACATGCGCCGCAGCCTCCATGTAGTGCGGTATCCATCAGTTTACGTGTACTTAGAGTTACGATTCTTTTCATAAAAGAAAACTCCCTTTTGAAATAGTCTTTGGAAAAAGTGACAAATTTGTGAACCTATTCACATATGTACTTCAAGGATAATTTTAGCAATTACCCCACTTTCCGTCAATTCATTATCAAGTGATGTATCCTAATAAAATTTTTCTAAAATCATTTAAGGTTTGTTTAAGGTTCTTCCTTAATAATGTGAAACATAGAGCTTGAGGGAGTGATGAAAATGAAAGCAATGAGCCTTAATGGTGTACAAGGCCGCCATGAGCTAAAGCATGAATTAACCAATTCAGATTGCTATCTGCTTCGAAATAGATTAAAGCACTTTATGGAGGTGGATCCCCATGCCAATCAAGATGGTAAATATCTGATACGCAGCGTCTACTTTGATAACTTCGATAATAAGGTGCTAATGCAGAAAAAAGAGGGCTTTTTTGAACGAGATAAGTTTCGCGTTAGGCTGTATGACTATAAAATGGATTTTCTCAATCTGGAAAAAAAGAGCAAGCGAAATAATTTAACCTATAAACAAAAATGCCGGATGACACCTGCCGAGTATGAGCAAATCAGAAGGGATGACATTAATTGGATGGAGCAGGACAATCGGCCACTCATCCGAGATCTCTACCACCAAATGATGTTATTCAGATTAAAACCGATGACTGTGGTTGATTATGAGCGGGAGGTTTTTATTTATCGGTACGGAAATGTGCGGGTTACCTTTGACGGCAATATTAAAACAAGCTTTCGAAACAACGATGTGCTGAATCCGGATTTGGCGATGGTTGAAACCAATCCAGAAGTCGTGATCCTTGAAGTGAAATATGATGAATTTTTGCCAGATGTGATTAAGCAATTGCTTCAGATTGGTGACAGACGGAGAGGAACGTATTCAAAATACCAGATTAGCAGGATGTATGGGTAATAGAATACACCGAGGCCAGGAATGCCGTGCGGCGGCAGCTTGAATTGTTTTCATGCAGCAACAAAACATAATAACTTGGAGGAATTAAAGTGGAAACGTTAAATTTTAACGATGTATTTAAATCTAGCTTCCTAGAAAAAACAGCAAGCTTTTCAATTGTTGATACACTGATTGGATTAGGAGTAGCCTTTGGACTCGGATTATTTATCTACTGGGTCTATAAAAAGACGTTCTCAGGTGTGATTTACTCACATACTTTCAATATTTCATTGATTGTCATGACCATGGCCACTGCCATCATTATTATGGGAATTTCGTCAAATGTTCTATTATCACTAGGTATGGTCGGTGCATTGTCCATTGTGCGCTTTAGAACACCTATTAAAGATCCATTGGATATTGTTTATATCTTCTGGGGAATTGTAGCTGGTATTCTATGCGGGGCGGGCTTTATTCTGTTATCTATTATTGGGTCCATTGCGATTGGGCTTGTGCTTCTTTTCTTTATTAACCGAGTTACGGTTGATAATCCTTATTTAGTAGTCATTCGATATAATGAAACATCCATAGAAAACTCATTAGAGCATGTGATTTCCGGGCATGCCAAAAAGCATTGTATTAAATCAAAATCAATTATGCCGGGAAATGATTTTGAGGTAACCTATGAAGTTCGTGTAAAGGGTAATGATATGAGCTTTATCAATAATATCTCATCCATTGATGGGGTTAAATCTGCCATTATGTTAAGCTATGATGGGAATTTTACAGCTTAATCGACACGAGGTTGGTTGAATTCAGCCCAAAAATTGAAAAGCTAACAAAAAGAAAGCCAGCAGCTGTTTTCCGTCAGCTGCTGGCTAAGCGCAGTATATAAAATATAGAAGGAAAAGAAATAAACCGATGGGGGAAAAACCCACCATGCGGGTAAAACAACATTGATAAGGGAATCAACGACATAAGTTAACCTAAACTAACGGGGATTGGACGCCCGTCAGAGTAAAGCGTTAAAGCGCTGGGGGACTGTCCCCCATTATGGTAATGCATTAAAGTAATAGGGATATGACCCCTATATGTTTTCGTTTGAATCCAGCGGGGGCATGGCCCCCATTATGTTAAGCGGTATTCCATTGGGGGTACCCACCCCTTTAAGCTTTGTTTGACCATATAGTCCCCCAATGGATTAGGCTTTTATATGTGAACCGTTATATTATACGGTTGCTGGTACTTTTTGCAGCATTGTGCCTGTTTTGGCAAAGTCTGTGTGCCATGAGAAGGCTTTTTCTAGAACGTGAGGTGTTTGACCGCCTCTTGTTAAGGCTTCCTCATAGTATTCACGCAGCTGGTCACGATACATTGGATGTGCGCAGTTTTCGATAATGAGTTCGACTCTTTCTCTTGGCGCTAATCCGCGTAGGTCTGCATATCCTTGCTCTGTCACAATGACATCGACATCGTGCTCCGTATGGTCTACGTGTGAAACAAATGGGACGATACTTGAAATATTTCCACCTTTAGCAATTGATTTGGTAACAAAGATTGCTAAGCGGGCATTTCTCGCAAAGTCACCGGATCCGCCAATTCCGTTCATCATTTTTGTACCTAATACATGAGTGGAGTTGACATTTCCGTAAATATCTAATTCTAATGCTGTATTTATAGAAATTAATCCGAGTCGGCGGATGATTTCAGGATGGTTCGAAATCTCCTGCGGACGCATCATTAATTTATCGCGATATTGCTCAAAGTTATTGAATACCTGGTCCATTTTTTCTTCAGAAAGTGTAATGGAGCAGCAGGAAGCAAAGTTTACTTTTCCGGCATCGATTAAATCAAATACCGCATCCTGTAATACCTCAGAATATACGGTTAGGTTTTCAAACTCTGAATCGATCATTCCATGAAGAACCGCATTTGCTACAGATCCAATACCAGATTGTAATGGTGCTAAGCTGTTTGTTAATCGGCCGTCTTCCACTTCATTGCGAAGGAAGCTGATTAAATGCTGTGCCATGATTTGTGTTTCTTCATCAGGCTGTACAATCGTTGATGGAGAATCAAGCTGATTGGTAAACACAATGCCTTTTATTTTTTCAACATCAACAGGAATTCCACTTGTGCCGATTCGATCATCCGGTTTTACAAGCGGAAGCGGCTGGCGAGCTCCTTGTTTTCCAGGCTCATATAAATCATGAAGCCCTTCTAGTTGTTCAGATTGAGCCATATTAAGCTCAATAATGATTGTCTTTGCATTTAAAGCAAATGTTAAGGAATTACCAATAGATGTAGTTGGAATCACCATTCCATCTTCAGTAATGGCAACAGCTTCTAAAATAGCCACATCAATATCCAAAACATTCGCACGGATCAATTCAGCTGTATGAGAAAGGTGTTGGTCAACAAATAAAAATTCACCTTGGTTGATCCCTTTTCGCATGGTAGCATCTGCTTGGAAAGGTAATCTTTTTCCAACAATACCAGCTTCAGCAAATAATTTATCGACGTCGGAACCTAACGAAGCTCCTGTATAGACATTTACTTTAAAAGATTCGTCATCCTTAACCCGATTTACAAGCGCGATTGGAACCGCTTTCGCATCACCTGCACGTGTAAATCCGCTTAAGCCTAACGTCATACCACTTTCAATCCAAGATGCTGCTTCTTCAGGTGTCACTACTCGGTCTCTTAGACGCTGGTCTCTAATTCGCTCCAACTTATTCTCCATATTTGATCCCTCTCTTAATGACTAGATATTTATCATTTTACTTATCCATGTCATTAAGTGTAGATTTTTGGCACACAATACCCAATTTTCAGAATAAAACAGCAAAATTCGACACCAAAACAGGAGAGTTATTAGAATCCTAGCAATTTTCGGAAATAACTGGAATAGGATTGGCTGACAGGCACCCTTTCTCCATTATCCATAGATAGCACAAACGTAGAGTGGGTATCAGGATAAATCGCCTCAATATGATTCACATTGACAATAAACGAGCGGTGGCAGCGGATAAAGGAGTCCTTCGGAAGCAGGTATTCAAATTCCTGCAGTGTGTTTTTGTGCGTTCCCGTAACTTGTCCAGCATAGACGGTCGTCTTCTTATCCTTTGCTTCCATATAAACTACTTTTCCAAAAGGGATCGGTATCCAGCCATCAGAGCTTTTTACTGTAACGACCGATTTCCCATCGGATAGGGCAGGATAAATCGATGTCACACAGCCTTGAAGCTGACCATTATGAAAAAAAGGCACAGCCATCCCGTGATAGGGAACTCCAAACACATCTCGGTCAATAAATTCGGAAACCTTTTGCTTCGCTTGTAACGCTTTAAAGGCCATCGTTCCTTCCTTCACTGGGTCACCTGGTCTGATTTTTAAATCAATTCGTTTACTCGGTCGATAATAAAGATAATTCGTTGTATTTGACACTACAATGGAAATTTCATCAGAAAAAACTTCCCCAATTACATCCAATAATGAACCTAAATTTATTTCCTTCATCGTGTGA
>Ga0180215_1005314_pt1 | contig 11059 bp, 10 predicted proteins | sample eDN3rd37CBELigBY_FD_128871 | JGI IMG/M metagenome (GOLD analysis project Ga0180215, IMG submission 128871) | Enriched backyard soil microbial communities from Emeryville, California, USA - eDNA 3rd pass 37_C BE-Lig BY (version 2) (version 2) | ecosystem: Environmental > Terrestrial > Soil >...
ACGTGGACGTATCATGATTATGTGCCCCCTAGAACTCTTTACCATAAATATAATAAGCTTTATTTCTCTCGTCCAACACCGAAAAAAGGCGATAGTTCATTGTTGAACTATCGCCTTATGACTGCTTGCCTATTAGAGCGACTTTATCTTGGAAGAATACCTACAGCTTTAGCAGCTTCGGTGCTGTTTCTTACAAACACGACAGGATCGCCGACCGATTCCCAGTGAATATACTTGAACTGAATGTTCTGGAACAGCCAGTGATTGTGGATGGCTGTTACTTTAATCCCGCGTCTGCGAAGCTCCGATACAAACGGGTTAATCTCTCTTTCTAAAATAACGGTCTCCCCCAAATTTAATGTCCGCCCGCGCGAGTCCCGAGATTCGACGGACAGAAAAAACGGAAGAGTTAAGGGAGATCTGCTCCGCCGTCCCAAAATTCTCAAGTTGAGATTGTTACGGAGCCTCTGGATGACACATGCACCATTCGTCATCGATGCCGTTCCTCCGGCAATTCGTGCTAACCGATTACATAATTGTTGGCTGATAGCGACCATTAAGATTCCCTCCTCTCATCAAGATAATTCATCGTATGAGAGAATCAGGAGTTTGCTATATTCTATCGACTATTAAGTTCGCCCGAAATGCCGTATCATGCTGTGTTGTACTATTTTTCCCTTCCAAATACCGAAACCTATATAAAATATGAAACTGATACCAAAGATCACCTTTACAACTTTTTTCATTTGCAGCTCAACCTGTTTGTATTCAAAAAATCAAGGATTACGTCATTCACCAAGATTGGACTTTCTCTCAACATGTGAGGACTATGACCGGCCCCTGGAACAACAAAATACTGTGACCCTTTCACTAGGGAACTGAGTTCTTTAACCCTTTCCTCTCCGGCAAAAGCGTCATGTTCCCCTGTCATAAACAAAGACGGACATCGAATACTGCTGAGTTGATCTTTGCTTAGTCGGGGGTAAAGGCGCCAATCCCTCGCGGACTGTCGCATATGCTCTTGCCAGTTTCCTCTATGAGCCTCCTCGTGACGTTCTATCATTTGGTTGATCGTTTTATATTCCCCATGTTCAATGAGCCATTCCGGTTCAAACTTTTCGGCACCTGTGGGATCGCAGATCCCGCCTGTTCCTATAGTTGTTAGTGTAGCTACCCGTTCGGGGTAAAGTACGGCAAGGTATAAACCAACATTCGCCCCTAAACTGTAACCAATGAAATGTGCCTTAACCTGAATGTAGGGCATTTCATACCTCCTCGATTAGGCACTCAAAACCTTTCCTCAAGTGGCTGCTGAAACATCCTTCTTTCAACTTTCCAATCGCCCGATTCTAAGCATACACCACCCACTGGCGGCTGAGAGTAGATATAGACATAAACAAAATAGGTTTGAACAGGGGTATATACGTTTTGCTTGACCCGCTCATAGTCATTAGGACCTTCCGGGCCATTGTATCCTTCCAAAACATCCAACTGCTGCAACTGCTCAGTATTCACACGGTAAAGTTCACCGTAAACTCTTGACTGCTGAGAGAGAACCACTGCGGGATACCCAAAGCCGGTATCCCACAGTTGTCCGTATATATACGCTTGCTCCGAAACGAGCTCCGCCCCATCCATGAAGGCGTGATTCGATTCGTTCTGCCGAAGCGTGCCATAGACAAATACCAATTCAGACATTACACATCGCCTCCTTCACGCATCATCCTCGAAAAATAAAGATACCCGCTGGATTTCCCAACGGGCACAGTATACAACATTGTTTTTCAGTATGGAACGTTATTCCTTTGTAAAACCGTTGAAAAGTCATTGATTGGTTTAGTAATTGATTACAAAGGTCACTATTTGTTATGACTTCTAAATGATACTTTTGGAAAGCGGCAGATGTTGCCGCAGTATTCTTAGAGAAGGTGTGGATTAACGTGTTTACTTCCCTGAAAGATTCTACGAAATCGATTGTATTTACCGCGTTAGTGTTGCTTCTGGCACTTGGCTTCAGCATGATCCCAAATATGAATACCTTTGCTTATATGATGACCCCAACGGTCGCGGTTCTTATCATGATGTTGATTGTGACGCGTGACGGCTACCGTAAGTCTGGTTGGAAGAAGCTTGGTTTGCATAAGCTGGGACTCAAGAGTTGGGGATTTTCTCTTGTTGTACCGTCTATACCGCTGGTTATCGGATTTGTGGCCGCATATGCAACCAGCCTGGCATCCTTCGAACCTGGAGATGACTTTGCTGGCTTCAGCTGGACAGTATTTCCGCTGCTTGTCATCTTTCTATACATCAAGTCTGTGTTAACACAATCTATGGGGGAAGAACTTGGCTGGCGCGGGTATTTGCTTCCAGCCATGCTCGGGTGTATGAGCCGTAAAAAAGCCATGTTACTCAACGGTGTCATTCATGGAGTTTGGCATTTCCCGCTGATCATCAACACTGAAGCTTACCACACAGGTGAAAATCTTTGGATCCTGCTGCCGATGACCGTACTCAGTACGATGTTTCTTGGCCCCGTGATCGGTGAAATTCGGATGCGGACGGGGAGTGTGTGGACATCCTCAATGATTCATACTACGCATAATTTGCTGTGGCTGATTTTTGCCACAATGACTGTAGAGCACAATGAAGCTGTGAAATATATCTTTAGTGGGGACATGAGTCTCGTTGTCATCCTATTTTATGCTGGACTGACAACCTATATATGGCGAAGGAAGAAGTGACGCAAACATAGATTTAACAATAAACGGTCTTGGGTCAATTATTCCTTTTCATAAACGCAAAAGGTTACCCCGGTCATGCCTCTTGCCGGCATGAACAGAGTAACCTTCTCTTGTTGAGCGAGTATTAAATCAGGTCGGACTTTTGAAGCAGCCGCTCGACCATTGCCGCAACCTCGGCTTTAGTGATGTAATCTTTGGGAGCAATCCTCGAGCTTCTTCCCAATACGATACCACCTTGCAAACAATCGGCAATGCTGCTGATCGCCCAATCGGATGCCTCCGTTGCATCTTTATACGGGTGAAGGGCCGCGTCTGCGGTTTGGACAGGAAGTCTGGCTTTCAAGTTCGTTATCGTCATCGCTTTGGAAAGGATGACCATCGCTTGTTCGCGAGTGATCTTGTCATTCGGCCGGAAAGTGCCGTCTTCAAAACCATCCACCAAATGGTACGAATACGCAGTGTGTATTGCCTGTTGTACCAATCCAATTCTTTCACGTCCGAGAAGAAGCTCGCTTCGCTCTCCGGTTTGAGTCCCAATGCCCGGACGATGATCGCTGCAAATTCCGCGCGGGTAATGTCCCGGTCTGGATCGAACAGGCCGTTTCCGATGCCTTCGATGATCATGCGCGATCCCATGTCGTTGACCGTATCTTTCGCCCAATGGTTTGCAACATCGACAAATTCGAGCGGATGCCATACGACCGAGTACGTGCTGTTCGTCAGGCTGTTGATTTTGGCGTAATATTTGCCGTCGATCTGAATCACCTTGGTCGGTACATGCCGCGTCGAACCATCCGGTTCGATGACCACACCCGTAGTAATTCGCTGTGGATCGATACCTTCCGGAATCGCAATCGTGCGCTCAACATAGGCGCTGAATCTCGCCACTTCTTCCGTTTGATCGCCATAGACGGCGGTCACTTTGAAGTCCAACGGCGGCACGACAAGCGAGAATCCTTCACGATTGGCCGCATTCTCGACAATGCGAACGATATCTGTGTTAGGCTGCACAATTTCAATCTTCACCTTGATGACTTGCAGAGCGAGGTTTTGGCCGAATCGCTCGGCAATCGCATCGATATTGATTCGCTCCGAAGGCAATGTATAAGTCGCCTTCTCGGTGCGAAGCTCCACTACCGCTTGCAGGTTCTCCATATTTTTAATCATTCGGCCGTTTAATTCGCCCACGACAACATCGCTGTCCAACGTAACGGGAATCGTGACTACAGCTCCTGCTCCTTCGGCCGCAAGGCGCTGTTGCAGTTTTTCTTCATCGACTGCAACGGTTGTCACACGTTGGCCATTCACTTCAGCGGTCGTTAAAGTCCCCGTGTGCTCGGTCTTTCCGTTCACAATAACATCAACCCCCGTTTGCACAGGTTGCGGTGTTGTTGGCGCAGGTTGCGGTGTTGATGGTGCCGGTTGAGCCGGGAAGTCGACCTCCTCATCATCGTCACTGTTCGACGGTGCTTGCGGTGTGACTGCGTTTGAAGGTAACGATGGTATACTGGATCCTATTGCATTTTTGGCGATCACCGTGAATGTGTAAGTGGTGCCGTTGGTGAGTCCGGTGACCGTGATCGAAGTTGCGTCCGCGTTTCCTGTTGCGACTTTGTTTCCGCTAGAATCAAACACTTCATATCCGGTGATCGCGCTTCCGCCGTTGTCAGCCGGAACGTTGAAAGTAACCGTCGCACTGCCGTCTCCCGCTGAAGCTACAACATGGGTTGGAGCCGCGGGTACGGTGGCAGGCGTTGCGCTGACTTCATTGGATGCCGCACTCAACCCTCCCGGGTTTCCTGCTTTTACCACAAAATGATAAATCATGCCATTCGTCAGATTTTGCACCTGGTAGTTCGCCCCGGTTATGGTCGCAAGCGCAGTTTCGCCGTACACATTTGGTTTTTCAGACATATACACGTTATAGTAAGTTGCGCCCGTTACTATATTCCAGTTCAAGTTAACCAAACGATTGCCAGCAGTCGCAGTCAGATTCTGCGGGTTGGCAGGCCGATCCTGCAGATTCACGTTCTGCGTCACGACGGCATCCGCATAACCGGTTGCCACGACCGTGACGGTGTGGAAACCCGCGCTGAGTACGCCCGCGTTAATGAAGATCTTGCCTGCTGTTATGTTATAGTCCGTTGTATTCAGTGTCTTGCTGCCGTCTTTCACTGCCGTGATTGCGCTTCGCCATACCGCATCGTCGATGAAAGTGATCTCGATGGCAACCGTCGTGTAATTATCGGTGCTGTCTGCTGTTAAGGTCGGTGGCGAAGCAGGATTTGCTTCCACCACCGCCGTCGTTTGCCCGAACCGCACGACCTTGCCGCTGCCGTCCACTTCCGCTGCCGCGATCTTGTCGCCGTTCGCCGCCGTAATGATGCCGTCTTCGGGCAGATCGGCATAGCCGCTCAGCGAGTCTCCGACGTTCGGTACGCTCACTGCCGCTCCTTCAAAGTTGTTATAGACGAATTTATGGCCTAACCCCACCGTCTCCGCGACACTGATTTTCGTCTTGCCGTCCGTTCCCGGTCCCGTCACGTCGCTGGCCGTGACCGTCAGCCCACTGGCGGGCACCGACTCGGCAGCGACTTTCCGAACCCGGTGGTTTTCGGTACCCGCGATATAGAGATTTCCGGCGCTGTCCACCGCCATTCCATGCGGATAAAATAACTGAGCCGAGGTCGCCGGTCCGCCGTCCCCGAAATAATCTCCCGTTCCGGTCCCCGCCACCGTGTTAATCGTATCACCGCTTGCTGCAACCATCTCATCAGGGACCAAAAGCGTCATCAAATACACTATCATCATGAACAGGCTAAATCTCTTGCCAAAAATCTTATTCTCTTTCATATGTGACACCTTCCATGAATTTAAAGAATCGCTGTGCGCAGACCTTCACCTTGCATATCTCCTCTCTTCATCAAGAACCCTAGTTTGTTATTATACTTATGAACTCTAACAAAACGCTCACAAACCAGAGGGCAGCATAAAAAACTCCGAACCGCCCATGCCAGGATCGTTTCGGAGTCCATCTTTCAACTTTCCATGATCATTTGATTGTACAACCGCTTTACCGATGCGGAGGGAACCTCCCCCATCTCCCGTTGTAAAATTTCCGACATTTGCTTGTAATGCGTGCAGAAGGATGTCCTGTCCCTCCAATGAGCGTAAATTCGTAATAACCATTCATGCGCTTCCACTTCATACGGAACCTTGGCAAGGACAAAATGAAGAAAATCGTGAGCCCGCTGATATTCCTCCGCTTCCATGTACCAGCGGGCCAATCCCTTGGATACTTCCGTGAATAATTTGAGAATCCGTCCTTTCTCAAATTCGCACCAGGGATAATCCTTGTCTTCGAAAAGATGTCCGCGGTATAAGCGCAGCACCCGCTCCGTTTCCTCGACCATGTTTTGATGAAAAGTGATACGCTGGTTCATTATGCGATCCAACAGCAAATAATCGCACGAATCCAACAGTTCGAAGCGATACACGCCTTTCTTCGCTTCGAGCTTGATGCGGATTCCGTTTTCCCGCAATGTTTTCTTCATTCGGTATACGGTAGTGTGCAAATTATGCTCGGCATGTTCCGGTTCGTTCTCCGGCCATAAACATTCGCAAATCGTCCATTTGGAAACATTGGTTTCGCGGTGAATCAGAAAGTAAGCGAACAGTTCCTCCGCCTTCAGCGTGGGAAAACGAGCCGGCTTGCCGCCGCCCGGCTGGAAAACGATAAAGCTTCCGAAGCATTGAACGCGTAACGGCCCTTCCTCCCTGTCTCCCATTGTCCGTTCTCTTCTTTTCCTGATTGTTTGAATGGTACGATCCAGCAAGCCCGGATCAATCGGTTTCAACAAATAATCGGCAGCACTTACGCGAAATGCCTCCAACGCGTATTGGTTATAAGCCGTTACAAAAACGACTTCCAGATCTTCATGCATGTCCAGCAGTAAGGAAGCCAGTTCCAAACCATTCCTTCCCAGCATCTCGATATCCAGAAAGGCCACATCAGGCAGAAGCTCAGGAAAGACCTTCAGCAACTCCAAGGTTGTGGTGAACGCACCGACGACCTCCACATCTTTCCTTTCATCCAGAATTTGTTGTAAACGGTTGATTGCCGGTCTTTCGTCATCAACGATTACCGCTCGCAACAACATCCATCCCTCTTTCGATTAGAAACTGGCGGGGATCGGCGACTTGGTGCGGAATTCTACTTTTGTCCATTCCCCTTCTTTACTGTGCACAGCCAACCCTTCTCCATAGAAATGGGTCAATCTTCGATGGATATTCATCAGACCCACCCCTCGTTCATGATGGTGGGTACCTGTTAAAAGCAGCCTCAGCCTGTCTTGCGGAATCCCTATACCGTTATCCCACACGATAACATGAATGCCGTCCCCATTGGATTTCACCGTCAGCCTCACCGTTCCCCCATCCTCTTTTTTCATAATCCCATGGCGAATAGCGTTCTCAACCAAAGGCTGGATGATAAGGGAAGGGAGCTTGCTATGTATGGCATTCTCGTCGATCTCGAAATGCACGGCCAGCCGGTCTTCAAATCTCGCTTTCTCGATCTCTACATAGGCATGAACCAGTTGCATCTCGTCCTGCAATTCAACGAAAACATTGGGCTTCGGATCAAAGCTCCTTCTTAGATAAGAACTAAGGTGCGTGATCAATTGCTCCGCACGCTTACTATCCGTTCGGCAGAAGGATAGAATCGCGTTTAAAGAATTAAACAAAAAGTGCGGCTTGATCTGCGACTGCAAAAACGCCACTTCCAGATCGACCGCCTTGTCGAGCGACTCCTTCATCGCCAGCAAGCTGCCAATCCTCGCCTTCAGCTCCGCCACATCGAATGGCTTCGGCAGAAAATCGTTCGCCCCCGCCTCGAACGCCGCCACCTTGTCCTGCGGCCCGATGGCCGCCGTCACCATCAGCACGGGCAGCTCCGGCAGCGTGTAAGTTTTGCGGATCTCCTGGCATACTTCGTACCCCGACAGGACCGGCATCATCAGGTCGAGAACGACGAGATCGATCTGATTCGGTTTGCCGATCTGTTCCAACGCCTCGTAACCGTTCTTGACCGCAATGATGTTGTAGCCTAAGGGCTCCAGCGCGTCCATCAACACTTTCAAATTCAAGACTTGATCATCCACAATCAGAACCGTATGCTTCCCTTGCTGATTCAGATAATAAGGCGTCTTGAGCGCGTATTCCGGCGCTTTGACAATCGGAGTCTCCAACGCCCGGGAGGACGTTTCCGGTTTCCCGTCGCGATCCGCAATCGGCAGCGTGAATGTAAATATCGTGCCGGCGCCTTTGGTCGAAGATACCGAAATCGTTCCATGCTGCAGCTCGACCAGCTGCTTGACGATCGACAGCCCGAGCCCGAAACCTCGGCTCTCCGCTGAAGCGTCAAACGATTGGAACGCTTCGAAGATGTGCGGAATGTTCTGTTCCTCGATGCCTTCCCCCGTGTCCTGGACAGAAACTGCAATCATGCCGCGATTCTCCGCCGCTGTGACGACGATGCTTCCGTTCTCCGTATGCTTGACCGCGTTGTCAAGCAGGTTGCCGACGATCTGCCCGAACCGGCTTTCATCGGCAAGCGCATAGGGCAAATGTTCGGGGACGCGATTCTCCAGCTGAATGTTGCGGTCCGCGCACAGAAACGAATAGATACGCACCTGCATTTCGACAGCAGAACGGACGTCGACCGGCCTCGGATCAACGGCCAGTTCGCCTTGCTTCAGCTTGGAAAAATCCAGAATATCGTACACAAGCTGCGAAAGGTTGCCGGTCATGCTCGTAATCAATTGCAGCTTCTCCCGCTGCTCCGGCGTCGGCGGATGATTGGCGTTGTCAAGCATCGACCTGGAGATATGCATGATGCCGTGCAGCGGCGACTTGAACTCATGCGACGTTCTCGCCAGAAATTCGTCTTTCAGCTTGTCCGCTCTCAGCAATTGAACGGTAAGCTCTTCGATTTTCCGAAACGCGTTGGAAAACCGGAGCGACATGAGCAAAGCCATCATCAGCAGGAACAGAAACGGTTCGAACGGCGGTACAGAATCAACCGGTACGGCGAAATATACGTTCAGATTTTGCACAAGCGCATAGACGTTCAGGGCGATCGCGGCGACGGCCAGGTACAGGCTTCCCTCCACTTTGTGGAAAGCCGCAAGGACGAATATATAAATCGCATACAACAGCGGGAATGTGGCGTAAATCGTGACTAGTTGCCGGAAAAGATCCGTCGCGAGCCAAGGGATCAACACGACGGCCCAGAGCGTCAATATCGCCCCTGCGATTAGCCCGATTCGAATCAACCATCGGGAGCAAAACGGACGGAACGCCGTATACACGTACAGTAGAAAGCCCATGCCTACGCCCAGCGCCGAAACCATCTGAATGCGAAGATAGAGCCAGAACGGAATGTTGCCGAACACGCCGAACAACACTCTTTCGCCGCGTGTGCTGGTGTACAGGGCGATGAACACGGACATCAGCCCGAATACGATCAGGGAAGTATCGTCCTTTCGCTGCGAATACAACCCGATGAAATAGAGGCCGATGATCAGAAAGGCCGTCACGGTAATCCAGTCGTGCGCGAGCGCCTTGTCGCGAATCCCGGAAATTTGCTTAGCATATCCCAGATCGATCGATTCGTTGATGCCGCTGCTGGCGGGAAATTCGTAGTTGGCCACCTGCACGATGATTTCGTTCCATCCGGGCTTTAGCGTAAAATAGCCGACATACGGCCGGTTTACCGCTTCATAGTTCCGACCTTCCGCCGGATTCCCACTATTTCCGACGACCTGGCCATTGACAATGATGCGGTTGGACATTTGAATCGACGATGTTTTCAGCCCATATACGGGAATCGTATCGCCGACTTTGACCTGCAAACGGTAAGTCGCCATGCCCAACGCCTTCATTCGATTCGACCACGTTCCCGGCACTTCGATCCGCTCCGGCGTAAGCTCACTTTCATACATAGAGAAGGATGCGAAATCTTCAGGTGAGAGGAGCTTGTCCGGGTAAAACTCCCATTCGCCGTCCAAGGGAACGGCGCCATCGTCCGCAAACCGCCACTCGGTCAAATCGAGAAATCCGTTCTCCGCTCTGGGCGTCTGCTTCCCGCCCGGTGAGAAATAAACGAGAATCAACCCGTATGTTGCCGCCAATATGGCCAGCGTGACCGCCGCCGCAATCCTTTTGCCCATCGCTCCTTCATCCTTGTCATACCATTTGTTTATGAAACCGTACCGTCTCCTCTTCCAAGGCTTCAAGCCCCATATGCGGTCCCGGCGTATTCAGGTAAAAAATTTATTCCTTCTCTCTTGCCGAGCACTTCAACAAGCCCATGACCTCTGAAATCATATCTCAAATCATTGTATTTATCTTTAATATAAGGAAGAATCAAATCCCAACAGGTCATATCCAAGCCAATTCCATGAAGCATAACAATCGTTTCAAAATTCTCGTTTGTAATCACATATTCAAACTGTAACACATCATTTCGTAATATATATCGGATTAAATAAACCTCTATTTTATATTTCATCAATCACTTGAAACTGGAGGAGTCCACACATGCGTTTGAAAACAATTTATTATCATGATCGTATTAGCTGCTTGCAGCAACGTAGATTTCCAATCAGGAGGCAGCAGAGCAAGAGTTTTGGCGAGTGGGGCGAACTTATGGCGATCCCGTACTTGCGACAGCTGTTCTCGACCGATTATTGCATCATTCCCACGTTGTAAACATCCGAGGGAACAGCTACCGCCTCAAAGAAAAACTAAAAACCGGAATCTATTCGACGCCAAGCGCACAGGTGGGTCAATATTATTCCGACGCTAGTGGGTCAAATTAATTCCGGCGTTGACAAGTGTCCTCAAATTCGCTCTAAAGTATCCTACTGCGCAAGACATGGCCAAGGTAACTCAGGATGAACTTAGGCAAACTCTAATAACAATTGGTGCAAAGACGACTGCTACGAAAGCCGCTATGACTTTGGCAGAACTGTTACCCAACACATTAGCTTTGAACATTCCACACTTAGCTGAACGGCAAACGTGGCTAATTGAGGAAGCTTTGCGCATAGATGAAGCTATAAAAAGCATGGATAAACAGTAAGCTTCCCTGCTTTATGGTGATAAAGATTGTTTATCTCCTGAAATCGACTCACGATGCTTCTTCGATGGATGCCAAAATACAATTTCTTCCGCCGGATGCTTGAAACGTAAGCGTCAAATACTCCCCACCTATTACGGTCCATACTGCTATGAGATAATCTTCCTCAGAATGA
>Ga0180215_1005315_pt1 | contig 11058 bp, 13 predicted proteins | sample eDN3rd37CBELigBY_FD_128871 | JGI IMG/M metagenome (GOLD analysis project Ga0180215, IMG submission 128871) | Enriched backyard soil microbial communities from Emeryville, California, USA - eDNA 3rd pass 37_C BE-Lig BY (version 2) (version 2) | ecosystem: Environmental > Terrestrial > Soil >...
ACCGAGGACCGCCCCTTCGAGGACCGCCCCTTCGACGACCGCCCCTTCGACGACCGCCGCTACGACGACGGGCGCTACGACGATCGCGACGACGACGCCCTCGACCGGCGCGACCTCGACCGGGGCCCGCAGCGCGTGCCCGCCCGCGACGACGAGCTGGCCGCGCCCACCACCGTCACCACGGTCACCGAGCGGACCGACGACGGCCGCACCCGGGTGGTGTCGCGCCCGGCGCGCCGCGACGACGAGCTGCCCCCGCCGCCGCCGCCGAGCTGATCAGGGCCGGGGCTCGTCCACCCGGTGCTCGTCCAGCCAGCGCTCGACGCGAGCCTGGGCGGCGGCCGGGTGGGCGATGCCCCGGCGCAGCACGACCAAGCCGTCGGGCAGGTCGTAGCGATCCTCGAAGACGTGCACGGGGAGGCCGTCGGCCTGCATGGCGCGAGCCGTGGCCACCACCTGCGCCTCGTCGAGGTCGAGCTCCCGGCGCACGGTGCTGGCCCGCCACCGGCGCTCGTCGACCACCCGGGCCACGGCGACGGCGGCGGCCATCCCGCCGAGCACGCCCAGGGGCCGCAGGCGGGGCCGCCGCCAGGTGAGGGCCAGGCCGGTGACCGCCCCCGGGGCCAGCACAGCGGCCCAGCCCGCGGCGTCGAGGTCGACCATGCGCATCCCGACGAGGCGGTCCCACGTGCTCCGGGCCGACGTCGCGGACCACGACACGACCTCGCCCGTGTCGACGCGGGCCTCGCTGCTGGGTGGCATCCCCGCCTCCTCCGGTGCGACGGCCGGAGCACGGTAGCGCGCCGCCGCCGGGCTCGGGCCGGGGGTCCGGGGCGCGGTAGCGTCGCCGGCCGTGCCCGCCATCGTCCTCGACGGCAACGACCTCGCCGCCCGGACCCGCGCCCGCCTGTCGGAGGAGCTGCGCGCCGCCGGATCGCCGCCCATCTGCCTCGCCACGGTGCTCGTCGGCGAGGACCCGCCCAGCCAGCGCTACGTCCGCATGAAGCACCGAGACGCCGAGGAGATCGGCGTCCGCTCGGCCCACACCGACCTGCCGGCCGACGCGTCGCAGGCGCAGGTCGAGGACGTCGTGGCCGCCCTGGCCGCCGACCCGGCCGTGCACGGCATCCTGGTGCAGCTGCCCCTGCCGGCCGGCCTCGATCCCGACCCGGTCATCAACCTCATCCCGCCGGAGAAGGACGTCGACGGCCTGACCGAGCGCAACCTCGGGCGGCTGGTGCGCGGCGTCCCGGGGCTCGTGCCCTGCACGCCGCTCGGCGTCATGCGCCTCCTCGAGGCCTACGACGTGCCGGTCGCCGGTCGCCGCGCGGTGGTCATCGGCCGCTCCAACCTGGTGGGCCTGCCCGCCGCGCTCCTCCTGGCCCGCAAAGGCGTGGACGCCACGGTCACGGTGGCGCACAGCCGCACGCCCGACCTCCCCGGCGTGGTGGCGGAGGCCGACATCGTGGTGGCCGCCGTGGGCGTGGCCCACATCGTCACACCGGCCATGGTGAAGCCCGGCGCGGCGGTGCTCGACGTGGGCGTGTCGCGCACCGAGGCCGGGCTCGTCGGCGACGTCGACCCGGCCGTCGGCGAGGTGGCGGGGTGGTTGACGCCCATGCCGGGCGGCACGGGCCCGATGACGCGGGCGTGCCTGATGGAGAACACCGTCACGGCCGCCCGCCTGCAGGCCGTCCTGTAGCGAGCCCTAGGCTCGGCGGCCGTGAGGGTCCCCCACCTCTCGCCGGTGGCCTACCGGCGCGTCACCACCGCAGCCGCGGTGGCGCTGGCCGCCATCATCCTCACCGGCGCGGCGGTGCGGCTCACCGGCTCCGGCCTCGGGTGCCCCGACTGGCCCACCTGCGACGCCGACCGGCTGGTGGCGCCGCTCGAGTTCCACCCGATGGTGGAGTTCGTCAACCGCCTCGTCACCGGGGCGGTGTCGGTGGCCGTGGTGCTGGCCGTGCTCGGCTCGCTCGTGCGCACGCCGCGGCGGCGGGAGCTCACCTGGCTGTCGCTCGGCCTCGTGGCCGGCGTGGTCGGCCAGATCGTGCTGGGCGGGATCACGGTCCTCGTCGACCTGCACCCAGCTGCGGTGATGAACCACTTCCTGCTCTCGATGGTGCTGCTGGCCAACGCGCTGGTGCTGCGCCACCGCGCGGGCCAGCCCGACGGCGTGCCGAGGGAGCGGCTGGTCGCTGAGCCGTCGGTGCGCCGGGCCGTGGCCGTGGTGGTCGGGCTGGCCGCCGTGGTGCTGGTGGCCGGCACGGTCGTCACCGGCGCGGGGCCGCACGGCGGCGACGAGGAGGCCCGCCGCTTCGGCTTCACGCCGAGCGCCGCCACCCGGGTGCACGGCCTCACGGTGTGGGCGCTGCTCATGGCCACGCTGGTGCTCGTGTGGCTGGTGCGCCGCCACCAGCTCCACGCCCGGCTCGGCCGCCAGCTCGAGCAGCTGCTGGTGGCCATCGTGGGCCAGGGGATCGTCGGCTACCTGCAGTACGTGCTCGACGTGCCCGCCGGCCTGGTGATGCTGCACATCGCGGGCGCGGTGTGGGTGTGGACCAACGTGGTCCTGCTGGCGCTGTCGCTCGACGGCGCGGAGGCGGCGTCGACCGCCGCGCTCACAGCTGAGCCGCGGCCGCCTGCACCCCCGCCACGATGGGATCCCAGTCCGCGCCCGGCTGGCGCGTCACGGTGACGAAGTCGTTCACGCCGAACAGCGCGGCCACGCCGGGCAGCTCCATCACGCTGCGCTCGAACGGCGTGGCGGCGTCGTCCACCGACTTCACGTCGATCATCCCGTCGAGCCGGACGTCGAGCGTGAACTTCATGGCGTTCGGGTTCGGGGTGGGGCTCGGCGTGGCGACAGCCATCCGGCGACCCTAGCGAGCCTCGCCTCAGCGCAACCGGCCCGCGCTCACGAACGCGCCGCCGTCGACGCGGGCCAGGTACAGCCCGGCGCTGCCCTCGCCGTCCTCGCCGAAGCGGATGGTGCCGGTGATGCCCTGGTAGCTGACGGCGTCGAGGTGCTCCTCCACCTGCGCACGGGTGACCGCGCCGGCCGCGACGGCGTCGAGGAGCACGCCCGCGGCGTCGTAGGCCTCGGCCGCGAAGGGGCCGGGCGACGCGGGGAAGTGGGCGAGGCGGTAGGCGGTCACGAAGTCGGCGGCCGACGCCAGCTGCGTCACCGGCGCGGCGTCGCTGACCACCAGCACGTCCTGCGCGGCCCCACCGGCGTGGTCCAGGAAGGCGGGGTCGAACAGCCCGAGGCCCACCACCCGGGCGGTGACGCCGCCGTCGTGCAGCTGCTTGACCAGGCGTCCGCCCAGCGCCGGTGCGCCCACGTAGACCACCACGTCGGCGGGGTCGGCGCGGAGGTCGGCGACGGTGCCGCCGAGGTCGGGCATCTCCGGCGTGATCGGGTCGACGGGGACCAGGCGCACGCCGCCGCCCTCCAGCTCGGCCGTCAGCTCGGCGGTGACGTCGGCCGACGCGTCGGCGCCGTCGTCGAGCACGGCCACCGTGCGGGCGGCGAGGTCCTCCTGCACGTACCGCGCCAGGGCGGCGCCCTCGCCCCCCTCCGGCCGGACGACCCGGTGGAAGGTGTCCCACCGGCCGCCCATGTCGGCGTCGGTGGCCGACGCGCTGACCACCGGCACGCCCGCTTCGGCCAACGGCGCCATCGCGCCGGTGTCGTCGGCGCGCGAGGGCCCGATCACGGCCAGCACGCGGCCCTCGTGGCGCACCGCCTTGCCGGCCGCGGACGCGCCCGCCGAGCCCGGTCCGGTGTCGACGGGGACCACCTCCACGAGGCAACCGGGGTGGGCCCGCTGGAAGTCGGCGACGGCCAGGTGGACGCCCCGCTCGAGCTCGGTGGCCAGGGCCCGGTCCTCGTCGGTGGCGCTGAAGGGGGCCAGGAGGCCGACGGCCACGCCGCCGCAGCGCAGCTCGGCCTCGGTTGCAGCCGCGGTGGTGGACGTCGTCGCGTCGGCGGTGGCAGCGGTGCGGGTGGCCGCCGCGCCCGCCTCGGCCGAGGGCCCGCCGCTGTCGCAGGCGGCACCGACGACGGCGAGGATGGCGGCCAGGGCTGCGACCCGGGCCCGCGCCAGCGACAGGCGGAGGCGGGCCGGGCGATCCACGGCGGACCATTCTGCTCGGCGGGACCCGGGGGCGTTCGGCGGGGGAGGCCCCGTAGGATCCGGCCGTGACCGACCCCTTCGCCGTGCTCGGCCTGCCCGGCACCGCCAGCCTCGACGAGGTGCGGGCGGCTCGGCGGCGCCTGGCGAAGGAGCTCCACCCCGACCGCTCGGGCGGCGACGAGGCCGCCATGCGGCGCATCAACCAGGCCTTCGACCTGGCGGTCAAGGCGGTGCGGGCCCGGCGCGCCGGGGCGACCGCCGACGGCCCGGGCACCGGCGGTCCGGCGCCGGCCGGGGCCAACGCCGGGGCCGGGGCCGGCGCGGGGGCCCACCCCACCGCCGGGCGGCCCTCCCGGCCAGCGCCTCCGCCTCCGCGCTCCGGGGTGCGGCGCCGCTGGGTCGAGCAGGACACCCCCTCGTTCACCATCGACGTCCTCCCCGCGGTGGCCTTCGAGGCCCTGCTGGTGGCGGCCACCTGGATCGGCGAGCCGGTGATCGACGACCCGCCCTACGCGCTGGAGGTGCTGCTCGACGAGCCGGCCCGCTGCTGGTGCCGCCTCGACCTGGTGCCCGAGGCGGGCGGGTCGACGGTGTCGGTGACGGTGGCCGCCGCCGAGGACGGCCCCTTCCCGCCGCCCAGCGCGGAAGCGGTGCGCGACGTGTGGGTGGCGGCGGTCAACCGCCTGGGCGCGGGCTCGTTCGAGCGGTAGGCGCCGGGCGTCAGGTCCCGACGGAGCCCTCGTCGGGCAGCGCCATCGGGCCGCCTGAGCCGCCTGAGCCGGCTGCGGCCCGCCGGAGCCGGTCGACCACGGCCACGCCGAGCCCCTCCTCGGGAGGGGGCACCACCACCAGCACCTCGATCCCGTCGGCGTCGGCCTCCCGGAGCCACGCGTACAGCGACCGGGCCCAGGCCGCGGCGTCGACCCCGGGGTGGAGCAGCCGGGCCCGCCGCCCGCCGGCCTCCGCGCGGGCCAGCTCGTCCTCGGCGTGGGCGGCGTCGGCCAGCACCACCCGCGCCCGGGGGGCGTAGTGGGCGGGCAGCATGCCAGGGGCGCGGGCCGGCCCTTGCGGCGTGCGCCGCACCGGGCGGCCGAGGAGCTCGTCGAGGCGCTCGGCCGGCACGCCGCCCGGGCGCAGGAGCACCGGCTCGTCGCCGGTGAGCTCCACGATGGTGGACTCCACGCCCACGGTGCAGGGCCCGCCGTCGAGGACGAGGTCGATGTCGTCGCCGAGGTCGCGGCGCACATGCTCCGCAGTGGTGGGGCTGACCCTCCCGAACCGGTTGGCCGACGGCGCCGCCAGCCCGCCGCCGAAGCGGCGCAGCAGCTCGAGCGCGAGCGGCTGCGCCGGCACCCGCAGCCCGACGCTGTCGCGGCCGCCCGTGACCACGTCGGGCACCTCCGCCCGGCGGGGCAGCACCAGCGTGAGCGGCCCGGGCCAGCAGGCGTCGGCCAGCACCCGGGCTCCGGCGGGCACGTGGCGGGCCCACCGGTCGAGATCGCCGGCCGAGGCCAGGTGCACGATCACGGGGTGGCCGAGGGGCCGGCCCTTCACCGTGAAGACGCGCCGCACGGCGTCGGGCTGCGAGGCGTCGGCGCCGAGGCCGTAGACGGTCTCGGTGGGGAAGGCGACCAGCCCGCCGCGCCGCAGGACGCGCACGGCCTCGTCGAGGGCCTCGTCGTCGAGCGCGCCCTCGACGTCGCTCATCCGGGGAGGCTCACCCGGGCACGGCGTCGAGGAACTCGAGGGCGCCGTCGATGAAGCGGAAGTCCTTCGGCGTGGCGAAGTGGTCGAGGTTGCGGATCGGCAGGAACGTGGCCGAGGGCAGGGCCTCGACCAAGGCGTCGGCGGGCCAGGCGAAGTCGCGGTCGCCGAGGACCACGAGCACCGGCATCGTCACCGCCGCCAGCCGCTCGGGGGTGAGGCGGGGCGCCTCGCGCTGCAGGCAGGCGCGCAGCGCCTCGGGATCGTTGCCCGGCTCGTTGGCGTACGTGGCGAAGAGCTGCGCGGTGACGTCTTCGGGGTCGGCCTCGCCACCCACCGCCTTGGCGATGCGGTCGCCGCCCTCGGTGCGGAACAAGTTCGCCCCCACGCCGGCGACCACCAGCCGGGCGAAGCGGTGCGGCTCGCGGCAGGCCAGCTCCAGCAGGGTGTGGGCGCCGAGCGAGAAGCCCACCGCGTCGACCGGCCGGTCGGGAAGCGCCTCGACGATGCGGGTGGTGAGGTCGGCGTAGGCGGCCGGGTCGTGCGGCTTGGGCGCGGTGCCGTGGCCGAGCAGGTCGACCCCGATCACCTCGCGCCCGGCGTCCTGCAGCAGCGCCTCCCAGCCCGGCTCCTGCCAGGTGCGAGCGAAGGACCCACCCCAACCGTGGACGAGGACGACGGGCTCGGTGCGCATAAGGGCCGAAGCGTACCCACGGCCTGGGTACCGTCGGGAGGTGGACGCAGCGCCCAGCGACGACGCCCCGCCCGCGCCGGCCGGGCTGCGGGTCACGCGCTCGCTGGTGATCCCCTGGGACGAGCTCGACGTGCGCGTCACCACCAGCGGAGGCCCGGGCGGCCAGCACGCCAACCGGGCCCACACCCGAGTGGAGGTGCGCTTCGACGTCACGCGCTCGCGGGCGTTGGGGCCCCGCCAGCGCGCCCGCCTCCTCGAGCGGCTCGGGCCGGTCGTGCGGGCTGTGGCCGGCGACGAGCGCTCGCAGAGCCGCAACCGCGAGCGGGCACTGGCTCGCCTGCGCGATCGGCTGGCCGAGTCGTTGCATGTGCAACCACCTCGGGTGCCGACGCGCCCCAGCCGAGCGGCACGAGCACGTCGGCTCGACGAGAAGCGGCGCACCGCCGCCCGCAAGGCCGAGCGCCGCCGACCGACCGCGGAGTGACGCCCCGGTTGTCCACCGCGGCGTCCACAGGCTTGTCCCGAGGCTTGTCCCTCTTCCTCCTCACAGGGCACTCGCCGTACCGTGCTCCCATGAGCTACGAGGTGCTCTTCGCCGACGAGCGGACCGAGGTCGTGTCGGGCGCCGACGCCTACCAGCTGGAGGGACCGCTCACCACGTTCTTCGCCACCGCTCCCGGTCGCACCGTCGTCGACTGCTGGAGCACGCGGCTGGCCAGCTTCCGCACGTCCGACATCCGCGCCATCCGCGCCGTCGCCGGCTGACGCGCGTCAGCCCGCGTCGAGGGGCAGCACCGGCGCGGCCCGCCCCGTGCCCGCGCCCACCCCGGCGCCACCGTCGCCGTCGCTGTCGCGGCGTTCCTCGTGGTACTCCTGCTCGACGTTCACGGCCCAGATGTCGTGGTCGGCACCGAAGATGTTGTCGACGCTCAACATCGCCGTGAACATCGAATGGTCCTGGTTGTTGTACCGGTGCATCCCGTTGCGACCAACGGGGAAGACGTTCGAGGCGTGCTCGGCCAACCAGGCGCGCAGGATGTCGACGTTGGCCGCGTAGGCGCTGTCGTACACCGGGTAGGCCTTCGGCATCCGCACCACGTAGCCGGCCTCCACCTGGCCGGGCTCGACGAGGCCGAGCTGCTCCAGCTCCCGCGTGCCCAGCGCGACGAGGTCGTCGTCCGGGCGCGACCACATCTCGTCGCCGGCGTTCACGAAGTACTCGAGGCCGAGGCACGTCCGGCCCTCCTGCACCATCGACGGCGACCAGGAGCCGAAGTTCTGGATGCGGCCGACCCGCACGTCTGGCTCGTGCACGTAGATCCAGTTGTCGGGGAAGGCGAAGCGCTCGGGCACGACGAGCGCGACGGTGAGGAAGTCGCGGTGGCGCAGCCCGTCGGCCGCGGCCAGCACGGCGGGCGGCGGAGGCGGGTCGAAGCTCCGCACCAGCTGGCCGATCGGCATGGACGAGACCACGTGCGTGGCCGCGAAGCGCGCGGGTCCCTCCGGCGTCTCGGCCTCGACCGCCACCACCACCCCGTCGCGGTGCTCGATGCGCGTCACGACCGCGCCGAGGTGCACGCGCGTGCCGGCCTGGGTCACCTTGGCCGCGGCCGCCTCCCACATCATCCCGGGACCGAGGCGCGGGTAGCGGAACTCCTCGATCAGCGACGTGACGTCGGTGCGGCGCCGGCGGGGGAGCAGGGCGTGCACGATGGCCTTGCCGAGCGACAGGTTCTTGATGCGCTGCGCCGCCCAGTCGGCCTGGATGGCCGAGGCCGGCACGCCCCACACCTTCTCGGTGTAGGTCTTGAAGAACATGCGGTAGAGCCGCCAGCCGAACCGTGACGCCGTCCAGCCCTCGAAGGTGGTCATGTCGGGCGGCTTGCGGATCCGCACCCACACGTACGAGGCCACGCACCGAGCCGCCTCCACCGGCCCCAGGTTGGCCAACGCGTTCCTGGCCCGCAGCGGGTAGTCGTAGAACCTGCCGCGGTAGAGGATGCGGCTCATGCGCGGCCGGGTGAGGAAGTCCTCGGCGGGCAGCAGCTCGTGCCACACGGCCTCCACCTCGGGCACCTTGGTGAAGAAGCGGTGGCCGCCGATGTCGAACCGCCACCCGTCGCGCTCCACGGTGCGGCTGATCCCGCCGACCACCGTGTCGGCCTCGAGCACCGTGGCCGTCTCGCCCCGCTTCGCCAGCTCCCACGCAGCCGTCAGCCCGGCAGGCCCCGCACCGATGATGACGACCTCTGGCATGCACGCTCCAGCTGCACCACGACGGCACCGGCCGCGCCCAGCTCGCCGCCTCAGCGGGAGCCCCGGCTGGGCGCCTCGTGCGGTAGCCGTCTGCCCGGGGGAGGGACCGGCAGGGCGAGGCTAGCCTCGCCCGCCGTGACGGTCACGGAGGGGACGCCGCACGCGGCCGCGACCCTCGCCCTGCTGCCCCGCTGCCCGGAGCTCGTGCCCGTGGTGGCGCTGGCGGGGGTGTGGGAGCTCCCGCCCAGCGCCCCCACGGGCTTCCAGGCCCTGGCCCGGGCCATCGTCGCCCAGCAGCTGGCCGGGCGGGCGGCCACCACCATCTTCGGGCGGGTGGGCGACCGCCTCGGCGGCGCGTGGACGCCCGACGCCGTGCTCGCCGCCGACCCCGCCGAGCTCCGCGGCGCGGGGCTGTCGGGCGCCAAGCTGGCGGCCCTGACCGACCTCGCCACCCGCGCCGCCGACGGCCGCCTCGACCTCGAGGGCCTCGCGGGCCGGCCCGACGAGGAGGTCGTCGAGGCCCTGGTGCAGGTGCGCGGCGTCGGCCGCTGGACCGCCGAGATGTACCTGCTGTTCCACCTCGGCCGGCTGGACGTGTGGCCGGTGGGCGACCTCGGCGTGCGGCGGGGCTACGCCCGGCTGCACGGCCTCCCCGGCGACCCCAGCCCGCAGGAGCTGGGGCCCGCCGGGGACCGCTACGCCCCCTACCGCTCCGTGGCCGCCTGGTACTGCTGGCGCGCCGCCGAGCTGCCGACCACCACCCCCTGGCCCCGGCCGCGCTGGTGGGAGGCCCCGCACCCCGGCCGGCTGGCCCCCTCGGCGCCCCACCGCCGCGAGATCCTGCGGCGCCACGCCGACGCCGTCGCCGCCGGCGCCACCACCTACGCCGACCCGGCCACCGGCGCCACCGTGTTCACCGCCACGTTCCTGGCGTCGCGGCCCTGCTGCGAGCAGGGCTGCCGCCACTGCCCCTGGGTGGCGTGAGCGCGGAGCGCGACCGCTAGCGTCGCCGGGGTGATCCCGCTGCCGCCGAACCTGCGCGTGCTGCAGGTCACGCCCGGTTCCCCGGCCCGCCTCGACCGGCGCGACCCCACCGACCGGTGCGGCCTCGCCGACAAGGCGGCGGCCAGGGAGGAGCAGCAGCACTTCACCCGCGAGCTGGCGCTGCTGCAGAACCGCCTCCGCGCCGAGGACGGCCGTTCGCTCCTGCTGGTGCTGCAGGGCATGGACGCCTCGGGCAAGGACGGCACGATCCGCAACGTCTTCACGGGGGTGAACCCGCAGGGCTGCCGGGTGGTCTCGTTCAAGGCCCCGGCCGGCATGGAGGCCGAGCACGACTACCTCTGGCGCGTCCACCGGGCCTGCCCCCGCCGCGGCGAGCTCGGCATCTTCAACCGCTCGCACTACGAGGACGTGGTGGCCGTCCGGGTGCGCAAGCTGGTCCCCGAGCACCGCTGGCGGCGCCGGCCCGGCCACCTGCGCGACTTCGAGCGGCTGCTCACCGACGAGGGCACGACCATCGTGAAGGTCTTCCTCCACATCTCCCACGAGGAGCAGCGCCACCGCCTGCAGTCCCGCCTCGACAACCCCGAGAAGCGCTGGAAGTTCCGCCGGGAGGACCTCGACGACCGGGTCCACTGGGACGACTACCACGCCGCCTACGAGGAGATCCTCACCGAGACCTCCACCGAGTGGGCGCCGTGGTACGTGGTGCCCGCCGACCGCAAGTGGGTGCGCAACCTCGTGGTGTCAGAGCTCCTCGTCCACCACCTGCGAGCGATGGCCCCCGAGCTCCCCACGGCCGAAGCCGACGTCGAGCACCTCGTCGTGACCTGACGCCGTCAGCGACACGTCTCAGCCGACGGCTTCGCCCTCGCCCCAGAGCACCGGGCGCAGGGTGCGCAGGATGCTCTCGTAGACCTCGTCCTCGGGGCCACGGCCGTCGACCCGCACCAGCAGGTCGCGCTGGGCGAACCAGCTGACCACCGGGCCGGTCTGGGCCTCGTAGACGTCGAGGCGGTGCTGCACCGCGTCGGGGTCGTCGTCGGCCCGCCGCAGCGCCGGTCCACACCCTTTGGGGCAGGGCACCGACTCCTCGTTGCGAGGGGCGAAGGTGACCGTGCCGCACTCGTCGCACGCCCGCCGCCGGGCCATCCGGGCGACGACCAGCGCCGCCGGCACGTCGAGCTCCACGGCGATGTCGACCGCGTCGGACCCCCGGGTGGCGACGAAGGCCTCGGCCTGGGCCACCGTGCGGGGGAAGCC
>Ga0180215_1005316_pt1 | contig 11056 bp, 9 predicted proteins | sample eDN3rd37CBELigBY_FD_128871 | JGI IMG/M metagenome (GOLD analysis project Ga0180215, IMG submission 128871) | Enriched backyard soil microbial communities from Emeryville, California, USA - eDNA 3rd pass 37_C BE-Lig BY (version 2) (version 2) | ecosystem: Environmental > Terrestrial > Soil >...
ATTCATAAAAATACACTATAAAAATATAACAAAATTATAAAAAATCAAACTTAATTATTATACTTTTCAGATAGTTCTCATTATAAAATCTAAATATGAGATAACATTGGAGGGATAACAATGAAAGCGGAAACAAAAAGAGAAATAAAAAACTATCAAGGCAGTGAGCTTCATGCTAAGGGCTGGATTCAGGAAGCAGCACTCCGCATGCTTATGAATAACTTAGACAAAGAAGTTGCAGAGATTCCTGAAGAGCTGGTTGTTTACGGAGGGATTGGGAAGGCAGCAAGAAATTGGGACTGCTATGACGCGATTGTCAAAACATTACATGAATTAGAAGACGATGAAACACTTCTTGTCCAATCCGGCAAGCCGGTTGCGGTCTTTAAATCACATAAAGATGCACCGAAGGTATTGATCGCCAATTCGAATCTTGTGCCAGCCTGGGCGAATTGGGATACCTTCCATGAGCTTGATAAGAAAGGCTTGATGATGTACGGCCAAATGACAGCTGGAAGCTGGATTTATATCGGAAGTCAGGGAATCGTGCAAGGAACCTATGAAACCTTTGCAGAGCTTGGCAGACAGCACTTCTCCGGTTCACTGAAACAGACTATTACTTTAACAGCAGGCCTTGGAGGAATGGGTGGCGCTCAGCCGCTTGCAGTAACAATGAATGATGGTGTCTGCATTGCTATTGATGTAGATGAACACCGCATTGACCGCAGACTTGAAACCAAATATCTGGATACAAAAGTTTATTCAATTGAAGAGGCTATTAAATTAGCAACAGAGGCAAAACACGAGGGCCGCCCGCTTTCTATCGGCCTCTTAGGCAATGCAGCTGAAATTCTGCCAAAAATGCTGGAAATGAACTTCATCCCGGATGTCCTGACTGACCAGACTTCTGCACATGATCCTTTAAATGGCTATGTTCCAATCGGCTATTCTTTAGAAAATGCAGCTGTTCTGCGAAAGGAAAATGCTGCTGAATATGTTCAGAAGTCAAAGGCCAGCATGGCTGTCCATGTTCAGGCTATGCTGGACATGCAAAAGAAAGGTGCAGTCACATTTGATTACGGAAACAATATCCGTCAGGTGGCAAAAGATGAAGGTGTTGAGAAAGCATTTGATTTCCCTGGATTCGTGCCTGCCTATATCCGGCCGCTATTCTGTGAAGGAAAGGGACCTTTCCGCTGGGTAGCACTATCGGGAGATCCTGAAGATATCTATAAAACCGATGAAGTGATCCTGCGCGAATTTGCTGATAACGAACACCTTTGCAAATGGATCAGGATGGCACAGGAGAAAATCCAATTCCAGGGCCTGCCTTCAAGAATTTGCTGGCTTGGATATGGGGAGCGCGCCCGATTTGGAAAAATAATTAATGATATGGTGGCAAAAGGTGAATTGAAAGCACCTATCGTTATTGGCCGCGACCATCTCGATTCTGGTTCCGTTGCATCACCGAACCGTGAGACAGAAAGCATGAAGGACGGCAGTGATGCAGTGGCAGACTGGCCGATCCTGAATGCACTGATCAATGCGGTCGGCGGTGCAAGCTGGGTATCCGTCCACCATGGAGGCGGTGTAGGAATGGGCTACTCACTTCATGCAGGAATGGTCATCGTGGCAGACGGCACAAAGGAAGCAGAACAGCGCCTTGAACGGGTGCTTACATCTGATCCGGGCATGGGAATTGTGCGCCATGTTGATGCAGGCTATGACCTTGCTATCAAAACAGCAAAAGAAAAAGGCGTAAACATTCCGATGATGAAATAAAGATTTTTTAATGTATTTTATAAACTTTGCAAATGATGGCGGAAAACAAGCAAAGAAAACACCAAATCAGCAAATAAGCCATGCAATTTGCAAATAAGCCAGTCAATTCAGCAAAGAAAACTCTTAAACTGGCAAATAGCCTTTTATATTTTCTAATAGGAAGCACTCCAATCCGTTATTATTTCGGATTGGAACTTCCATTTTTTAAGGAGGAGCACATTATGCACTCAAAACCTATTTTTATCAAACATGCAAATCAAATGATTACATTAAAGGGCAGCTCCGCACAGCCCTTGACGAAAGAAAAAATGAGTGAACTTCACATCATAGAAGACGGGGCGGTATGGATCGAAGAAGACATTATCAAATCAGCAGGTACAACAGCGGAACTGGAAGCTGACTATCAAAGCCGGCTTCATGATGCTGAAATCATTGATGCCTCAGGGAAAATTCTTCTCCCAGGACTTGTTGATCCGCATACACATCTAGTTTATGCAGGCAGCAGGGAAGAGGAGTTCAATATGCGCCTGAACGGGGCTACGTATATGGAAATTATGAACAATGGCGGCGGAATTCACGCCACCACTTCAATGACCAGAAAAGCATCTGAAGAGGAATTGGTAGAAGCGAGTCTTGTCCGTCTGGATCGCTTTCTTAAACACGGAGTAACAACAATAGAGGCAAAAAGCGGATATGGCCTGGATTGGGAAACGGAGCGCAAGCAGCTGACTGCAGCCCGGAAAGCGGATGAACTGCATCCGGTGGATATTGTCCGCACCTTTATGGGTGCACATGCGGTTCCTGCAGAATACAAAGAGAATCCAGACGCTTTTGTTGATTTGGTCATTGAAGAAATGCTTCCGAAAGTAGCGGAAGAAAAGCTTGCCGAATTCAACGATATTTTCTGTGAAAGGGGCGTATTCACTCCAGAACAGTCCAGAAAGCTGCTTGAAGCAGGGAAGAAGCTTGGCCTGATTCCAAAAATCCATGCTGATGAAATCGAACCATATGAGGGAGCGGAACTTGCCGCGGAAGTCGGTGCCATTTCTGCAGATCATTTGCTTAGAGCATCTGATAAAGGCATGGAAATGATGGCTGAAAAGGGAGTAATCGGTGTGCTTCTTCCAGGCACAGCTTTCTTCTTGATGGCCGAAGCCGCCAGAGGACGCCGGATGATCGATAAAGGTGTGCCGGTTGCTTTATCAACGGATTGCAACCCCGGCTCTTCTCCAACCTGCTCCATGCCTTTTATGATGAATCTTGCTTGTATGCACATGGGTTTAACGCCTGCAGAAGCCATTACTGCCGCTACAATTAATGCAGCACATGCCATCAATCGGGCAAAAGAAGTGGGAAGCATTGAAGCGGGGAAAAAGGCTGATCTGCTGCTGCTCAATGTACCAAACTACATGCAAATGCAATACCACTACGGAATGAACCATACAGACACCGTGATTAAAAATGGGAAAGTGGTCGTTAAAGGAGGAAGCTTATGCTGCCAACAATAAATTCTCCCGGGTTCTTTTGGCCGCAAGCCGAATTAGGAACTGACGTTAAGGTTAATGAATGGATACGCCAAATCCAGAGGGAAGAGGAGTTGAAAAAAGAAAAATGGGATGTCGTGCTATTTGGTGTCCCTCTTTCCCGCTCATCCATAAGCCCATCAGGAGCATCTGAATTCCCTGAATCATTCAGGAGATCCTGGAAAGGCTTTTCCACATACAATCTGGATTTTGAAAGTGATCTTCAAAAGATGAAGGTTGCAGATCTTGGCGATGTAAAAATGCATTTCACGGATATTCCTCAATGCCATTCCAATATCAAACAGACAATGAAAGATATAAGAAAACAGTTTCCTGATTCATTTCCAATTGCGATTGGAGGAGATCACTCCATTACAGCCATGCTTGTCAGCGGTCTGAAAGAACTGGAGCCAGAAAAAGAAATCGGCATACTTCAGCTCGATACTCACCTTGATCTCAGAAGCCTTGAAGACCATGGGCCGACTAATGGGACACCAATCCGCAACCTGATTCAGAACAGCATGATTAAAGGGGAAAATGTCTATAATATTGGCCTTCATGGCTTTTTTAACAGCCAGTCACTTATCAGTTATGCAAAAGAGCACAAACTCAATTATATTACGCTGAAAGAAGCCAGAAGACGGGGAATTGAAAAAACGGTTAAAGAAGCACTTTTACAGCTGGAGTCAAAAGTGGATAAAATTTACGTCACGATTGACATGGACGTGCTTGATATCGGCTTTGCTCCTGGGGTTCCTGCATCCACACCAGGCGGCATGAGCACCGAAGAATTATTCAGTGCGGTATATGCTGCAGGACTTTCTTCCAAAACTGCAGCCATGGATATAGTTTGCCTCGATCCAACAAGAGATCACCAGGCACAGCCAACGGTGAAAGCAGGCACTTACACTTTTCTGACCTTTTTGACAGCATTAATGAACAGGAGGTAAGGGGCTGATTTTGCTCCTTACCGCTAAATTACTAGGGGGAATGAGAATGGAAAAAGAAACTGCAGTGAATCAATCTCACCAGCCTGAGCTCAAGAATCCAAATGCAGCTTTGAAAAATAAGGTTAAATTTTTTCTTTTCAGCGCAATTGGCCTATTTATGTTTTTTGTTCCCGTCACCGTTAATGAGAAATCCTCCATCATGCTTGACCATATTGTCACAGCCATTCAGACTTCCATACCTGCAGCTGTCCCTTATTATGCCTTACTCGTCATCCTGCTTGGCGCCATTTATCCTTTCTATACAAAATCCTGGAACAAGAACAAGGTAAATATTGTATTTTCCATTTTTAAAGTGAGTGGGTTATTTGTCGCCATAATGATCGTCTCCGGCTATGGCCCTGACTGGCTATATGACCCGGGTATGGGGCCGTTTTTGTTTGACAAACTCGTCGTGCCTGTCGGGCTGCTCGTTCCAATCGGCTCCGTTTTTCTTGCACTGCTGGTTGGATATGGTCTCCTTGAATTTTTCGGTGTCATAATGCAGCCGATTATGAAGCCGATCTGGAAAACACCCGGGAAATCTGCAATCGATGCAGTGGCTTCTTTTGTAGGAAGCTATTCAATCGGGCTGCTCATTACAAACAGGGTATTCAAAGAAGGAAAATACAGTATTAAGGAAGCTGCCATTATAGCTACCGGATTCTCAACGGTCTCCGCAACGTTCATGATTGTTGTTGCCAAAACACTTGGATTGATGGAAATCTGGAACACATATTTTTGGACGACCTTTGCTGTAACCTTCATCGTAACGGCTATTACGGTAAGAATCTGGCCTCTTAGATCAATGAGCGAAGAATATTACAATGGACAGCTGCCTCCAAAGGAAACCTTTTCAGGGAGCCGTCTGCAGGCAGCCTGGAAAGAAGCGATGGATACAGCCGCTCAGTCCCCTGGATTATGGAAAAACATCAGAGATAATTTAAAAGATGGGTTTGTCATGACGATGTCCATTTTGCCATCCATTATGTCAGTAGGTTTATTAGGCTTGGTTCTTGCAGAATTCACTCCTGTTTTCGACTGGCTTGGATATATCTTTTATCCTTTTACGGCTCTAGTGCAGCTGCCTGAGCCATTATTAGCAGCAAAAGCAAGTGCAGTGGGGATTGCTGAAATGTTTTTGCCGGCATTGCTTGCAGCAGAGGCAGCACTGGCCACTAAATTTGTTATCGGAGTCGTTTCAGTATCAGCTATCATTTTCTTTTCTGCACTTGTCCCGTGTATTCTATCAACAGAGATCCCGATCACCATTCCTCAGCTGCTTGTCATCTGGGCAGAAAGAACAATTCTAACGATACTGATTGCTGCGCCTCTGGCCTATATATTGCTTTAACTGGAAAATCCCCGATTAATGCAGCGGGGATTTTCCGCATAGAATTTTCCTGCACAACCAAACTAGTAGAGGAATGAGTCTAAGAATAGCAGGTGATTGATATTGTACAGGCTGTATACACATAATGACCTTGATGGCGTCGGATGCGGCATCGTTGCAAAGATTGCTTTTGGAAAAGATGTCGAGGTACGCTATAACTCTGTAATGGGACTTGATCATCAGATTGAAAAATTGTTTGAAAATGAAAAGAAATTGAAGGATGACTTTTTAATTATCACGGATTTATCTGTTAATGATGAAAACTTGATAAGGCTTGATGATCTGGAAAAAGGCGGCGGCAAAGTCAGATTAATTGACCATCACAAAACAGCCCTGCACTTTAATGATTACAACTGGGGCAGAGTGAAGGTTCAATATGATGATGGCAGGCTCACAGCTGCAACCTCTTTGCTGTATGAATATCTCTTGGAACATGAACTGATTAAATCATCCCAGGCCCTGGACGAATTCGTTGAACTTGTCCGCCAGTATGATACTTGGGAATGGGACCAAAATGATAATATTAAAGCAAAGAATCTGAACGATCTATTCTTTATGGTTTCCATTGAAGAATTCGAAGAAAAAATGACGGAAAGAATCATAAACTCAGATCATTTCGAATTTGATGATTTTGAACAAAAATTACTGGAAATGGAAGAGGAAAAGATTGAGCGTTATGTTAGACGGAAGAAGCGGGAAATTGTCCAAACGTTCATTGGTGAATATTGTGCTGGCATCGTCCATGCTGAATCCTATCATTCTGAATTAGGAAACGAACTTGGCAAAGATTTTCCCCATTTGGATTATATCGCTATCTTAAACCTTGGGGGCAAAAAAATCAGTTTCAGGACAATTCATGACCACGTTGATGTATCTGCCGTCGCCGGAAAGTTTGGAGGAGGAGGACATGCAAAAGCGTCAGGCTGTTCGATGGGAAAAGATGCTTATAAACTATTCGTTCAGGATATTTTCCCTCTGGATCCCATGAGGCAGGATGCATTCAGGAACAAATACAATAATAAAAGTTCTATGCAGGGATCACTATACGAAAATAAGAAAGGAGACAAATTTTTTATTTTTGCTGCAGGCGAGGACAATTGGATTCTGGAAATGAACGGAAAGCCCGTCCGCGAACCCTATCAGAACTTTCAGCAGGCAGAAAATTATATTAAAAGAAAATACCAGGCATGGCTTGTTCATGATGATATTTATGTAGAATTTTTAAAGCGTTATTATATAAAGACAAAAAATTAGCTATCCCGCCTTATTTGGCGGTTTTTTTTGAAAACTACCCCTGCTAAATATTGTAAATTTCATATATAATTGAAACATATATATAGATTGGGGGAGGTTCTATGGAAATATTTTTGTTTATTTTTGGTGTGATTTTTGCTGCCATTTTCATTAAAGTTATAGTTACTGGTTCGAAAAGAGATCCATTTATTAAAGATGAGCCATTTCCTGAACATTTGGGAATTCAGTCCGACGACTATCTTCCAATGATTCGAAATTTAGAAAAATCATTACCTGAAGGGTACAGGGAGAATATAAAAAATCGTGTACTGAGGGAGCACCCCAAATGGAAAGACTACGCATATGATTGGACATTTTTTGAACTAAAAAGATATTTTGTGATGAATGCCATACTGAAAACAGTGCCTATGTTCAGCAGTAAAGCGGATGATATTTGGCATGAAATGCTCATGTTCACCCGTGATTATGAGCATTTTTCAAAAAACTTCTTTGGTGAATACCTGCACCATTCCCCAAATATGGACAGCACCCCTATACCAGGTGAAAGGGCTTTTTTTGACTGGGTGTATTTAAGTCTTTTTGAAGCAGGCCATAATAGCAGAAGAATTTGGGGAAGCTTTTTGCAAAATCCGATTAAAAAGGAAATACTTGATGATTTTAGAAGCATGAATGAGACTGAACTGTTAAATAAGTATTTCAGGGCAGGAAATGATTGGCTTGAACTGAAAAAGAAAATGATAGAAAAACTGAAGCATGAAATTTCTGAATCAGAATCAATGAAGCTTGGGAAGAAGGCGCTGGAATTTACGAAGCCCGCATCTGTCAGCCAATATTCCTATCTGTTGTTTCCAGCCGTGTATTTTTCGGTTTATGAACCAGATGGGTTCGAGGACAATATGAACGAACTTCTTCCCCCCGAACTCGCAAAAGACAGTGCTTCCGGAATGGTTTACTGCTCCGGCTTCTCTTGCAGCAGCCATAGTGATCATGATTCAGGAGGAGGACATGATTCAGGCGGCTCCAGCTGTTCGAGCTGCGGAGGCGGATGCTCTAGCTAAAAAGCAGTCCAATTGGATTGCTTTTTTGTTTTTCAAAATTTTAAGTTCTTGTTGTTTTGGAAAAGATAAAAGCAGGTCATTTCCTTTCATTATCAATCTTCTCAAATTACGGCATTAAATTTTCAATTATGTAACAATTGATAAACACCATATAAGTATGCATGAATTGTCTGGTACAATCAGTAATGATTATCGGTTTGAATTGGATGTGTATTCATGAAGAAATTGCTTGTATTCATCCTGCTTTTATTCAGTTTTCCAACTGCATATGCAGCAGCAGAGGAACCAAAAGACCCTGCAATTATCAGTGAAGCCGCAATTGTAACAGATTCTGAATCAGGTGCAGTTCTGTATGCAAAAAATGCGGATAAAAAGATGTACCCGGCCAGTTTGACGAAAATAGCAACTGCCATATATGCCATTGAAAATGGAGACTTAAAGGACATAGCAACTATAAGCAAAAAAGCAGCAGAGGTTGAAGGAACACGAGTTTATTTGGAGGAAGGAGAAAAAGTGCCTTTAATAAAACTCGTTCAGGGAATGCTGATTAATTCAGGAAATGATGCTGCCTGGAGCATTGCTGAGCATCTGGACGGCAATATGAAAGCATTCTCAGAGAACCTTAATCACTATCTTGAAGAGAGTGCAGGCTTAAAAAATACTCACTTTGTTAATCCTCACGGTTTGTTTGATGAAAACCACTATACAACGGCAGGGGACCTTGCAAAATTAACTAATTACGCCCTGAAAAATGAGACCTTCCGAGAAATCTACGGAACAAAGGAAATGAAGTGGGCAGGAAAGTCATGGGACACCACCATCTTTACTCATCACAGGATGCTTAAAGGTGAGGTTCCATTCGAAGGAGTGACAGGGGGAAAAACCGGTTTCGTAGATGAAGCTAAGCAGACCCTCGCCACTTCTGCCGAAAACGATTCAATAAAGTTAACGGCCATTGTATTAAAAGCTGAATTCAAGCGGGATATTTATAATGATACAAAAAACCTTTTGAACTATGGGTTCAGCAACTTTGAAACCTCGACACTGAGCAGCACTGACGTTTTTCCTTCTGATGGAAAAACCTATACAACTGGCGGTGAAAATGTAGCCATAACATTGCCAAAAGGAATCTACGAAGAAGACATTACATCAAAAGGAAAGCTGCAGATTAAGAATGAAAACGGAAGGATCATTCAATCTGTAAAGCTTCTGGAAGACAAACAGGATGAAGTGGTTTCCAGCCAGCTGAAAACAGAAAAGGAGACTGGGAAAGAGACAACTGGATACTATGGCAGAGCAGGCTTAATAATATTTTTATTTGTAATCTTTATACTAATATTAAGGAAAAATCTAAAAGCAAAAGCCAGAAGAAGAAGACGGGTTTAATGCATGTCTTTTTTTATGAAAAAAGACTAAAGAAATTCTCTTTAGTCTTTGGACAATCTTTTATTGCATTCTTTGCTCCACCTGACGGCATACCTCATCAGCCGATAGGCCGCTAGCTTCAATGACAGAAGCTTTTGTAGAAACATCCTGCATACCCATCACATTTGAATCAACACCGCTCACTACACAGCAGGAGCAGTTCTCAGCATCATGCGCCGTCTTCATATCAACCACTTCATAACCTTTTTCGCGAAGCGCTTCCGAAACATTTGTTAAGGATTGTTCAACCGCTACTCTTTTCGTCAATGTTAACACCTCCTCCGTTTGTTAGATTGGCTTTTGTACTCCATTTTTATTCCATGGATAAAATTAGCCATAACACGAAACAGTAAGAAAGGAGGTGTTTAACATGAGCAAACGCAAAAAAGACCCTTCAAAGGCTGGACTAAGTTCCCCAAACATCGAAGGTCAAGGTACAACCAATATGGAAACGGGCAGCAGAACAGCTTCTTCTGCACGCCATAAAAAGAAAAAACAAGACTTTTAACAAAAATTAAAAGCAGGAGGTTATTCCTCCTGCTTTTACTGTCTACTGATACATATCAGCAACTTGTTTTTGAATGGATGAATCTTCTAAATACTCATCATAAGTCATTTGCTTATCGACGATGCCAGCCGGTGTAATTTCAATAATGCGGTTGGCAATGGTTTGAATGAACTGATGGTCATGTGATGCAAAAATCATAGACCCTTTGAAGTTAATTAGCCCATTGTTCAATGCTGTAATGGATTCCAAATCAAGGTGGTTGGTTGGCTCATCCAGCATAAGTACATTTGCACCGCTAAGCATCATTTTGGAAAGCATGCAGCGGACTTTTTCTCCACCTGAGAGAACGCTTGCTTTCTTTAGAACTTCCTCACCAGAGAATAGCATTCTTCCAAGGAAACCTCTCAGGAAGCTTTCACTATCATCAGCAGGTGAGAATTGGCGCAGCCAGTCTACAAGATTCAAATCAGAGTTTTCGAAGAACTCCGAGTTATCTTTCGGGAAATAGGATTGAGATGTTGTAACACCCCACTTATACGTTCCTTCATCCGGCTCCATTTCACCAGTCAATATTTTAAATAATGTAGTCTTCGCCAATTCGTTTGTGCCAACTAACGCAATTTTATCATCTTTGTTCATGATAAAGCTGACATTATTCAGAACCTTTACGCCATCAATTGTTTTGCTGATGCCGTCTACTCTTAGCAAATCATTCCCGATTTCACGGTCAGGCGAAAATCCGACATACGGATATTTTCTGGAAGACGGTTTGATGTCGTCCAAAGAAATCTTATCAAGAAGCTTTTTACGTGAAGTTGCCTGCTTGGATTTTGATGCGTTCGCACTAAAGCGGGCAATAAAGCTTTGAAGTTCCTTGATTTTTTCTTCCTTTTTCTTATTGGCATCCTGAGCCATCCTTTGTGCAAGCTGGCTCGACTCATACCAGAAGTCATAGTTCCCGACGTAAATCTGAATTTTCCCAAAGTCAAGGTCGGCAATATGAGTACATACTTTGTTTAAGAAGTGACGGTCATGGGATACAACAATAACAGTATTTTCAAAGTTGATCAGAAATTCCTCAAGCCATTGAATTGCTTTGATATCCAAGTGGTTTGTCGGCTCATCCA
>Ga0180215_1005319_pt1 | contig 11053 bp, 9 predicted proteins | sample eDN3rd37CBELigBY_FD_128871 | JGI IMG/M metagenome (GOLD analysis project Ga0180215, IMG submission 128871) | Enriched backyard soil microbial communities from Emeryville, California, USA - eDNA 3rd pass 37_C BE-Lig BY (version 2) (version 2) | ecosystem: Environmental > Terrestrial > Soil >...
GTTGAGGATCTCGCGCAGGCCCTGCTCGGTGAAGTCCTCGGAGACCACGTCGGCCTTCATCCGGATGGCGAGCTCGACGACGCGGCGGAACTCGGGCGTGGTCGGGTCGGTGGCGACGTCGGGATCGGCCTCGATGACGTCGAGGATCTCGGGGTACCGGATGAACCCCGCCTTCACGATCTCGGCGAAGCCCGCAAGGATCTCGTTGCGCGGCAGCGTGTCGAGCAGCTCGAGGTCGCAGAGCACCGCGGTCGGCGCGTGGAAGACGCCGACGAGGTTCTTGCCCTCGTTCGTGTTGATGCCCGTCTTGCCGCCCACGGCCGCGTCGACCATGCCGAGCACCGTCGTCGGCACCTGCACGATGCGCACGCCGCGCAGCCAGGTCCCGGCCACGAATCCGGCGAGGTCGGTGATCGCCCCGCCGCCGAGTCCGACGATGGCGTCGCTGCGCGTGAAGTCGGCCTGGCCGAGGATCTGCCAGCAGAAGGCCGCGACCTCGACCCGCTTGCCCGCCTCGGCGTCGGGGACCTCGGCGAGCAGCACCTCGAACCGGTCGCCGAGCTCCTCGCGCAGGGCGGCCGCCCGGGCGCCGAGCGTCGGGGCATGCACGACGAGCACCTTGCGTACGGCCGGTCCGAGCGCGTCGCCGAGCTCCGCGACGACGCCGCGGCCCACGACCACGTCGTGGCCCGCCTCGCCGCCCACCCGGATCACCGTGCGCGTCTCGCCTGCCGTCATGCTGCTCCTCCGAACCGCTCGGTGATGTCGTCGACGATGCGTGCGACCGAGCGGCGCGACGTGTCGATGTCGAGGTCGGACAGCTCGGCGTAGATGGGCGTCCGCTGCTCGAGGATGGCCGACCACGCGGCCATGCCGCCCTCGGCGATGAGCGGCCGCTTGCCGCCCGCCAGCCGAGGGGCCACGGCCTCGGCGCTGACGCGCAGCCACACGACCGGGAGCTCGGCGAGGTCGGCGCGCGTGTCGGGGTGCAGCACGGCGCCGCCGCCGAGCGAGATCACCGCCGCCTCGTGCAACGCCTCGCCGACGACCTCGCGTTCGACGGTGCGGAAGCCCTCCTCGCCCTCGCGCGCGAAGATCTGCTCGATGGGTCCGTATCGCTCCACGATGCGCTGGTCCGTGTCGATGAACGGTGCCCCGGCGGATGCCGCGAGCCGATGCCCGACGCGCGACTTGCCCGCCCCCATCGCCCCGATGAGCACGATCGGCAGGCGCAGGCGCGCGCCCTCAGGCACGATCGGCGACGACGTCCGCCGAGGCGATCTCGGTGCGGAGCGCCTCGGGGATGGACGCGACGTACGACTCGAGGTTGCGGCGCGTCTCGCCGACGGAGTCGCCGCCGAACTTCTCGAGCACGGCGTTCGCGAGGGTGAGGGCGACCATGGCCTCGGCGACCACGCCGGCCGCGGGGACCGCGCAGACGTCGGAGCGCTGGTGATGCGCCGGAGCGGCCTCGCCCGTGGCGACGTCGATCGTCGGCAGCGCGCGAGGCACGGTGGCGATGGGCTTCATGCCCGCGCGCACGCGCAGCACGGTGCCGGTCGACATGCCGCCCTCGGTGCCGCCCGCACGGTCACTGGCGCGCACGATGCGGCCGTCGCTGAGGTGCAGCTCGTCGTGCGCCGCGGAGCCGCGACGCGTCGTGGTGGTGAACCCGTCACCGACCTCCACGCCCTTGATCGCCTGGATGCCCATGAGCGCGGCGGCGAGCTGCGCGTCGAGGCGGCGGTCCCAGTGCACGTACGAGCCGAGCCCGGGCGGCACCCCGTACGCGAGCACCTCGACGACGCCGCCGAGGGTGTCGCCGTCCTTGTGCGCGAGGTCGACCTCGGCCACCATGCGGGCCGACGTCTCCTCGTCGAAGCAGCGCAGCGGGTCGGCGTCGAGCCGGTCGACGTCGTCGGGCATCGGCAGCGGCCGATCCTCGGGCACGCGCACGGGCCCGATGGCGATGGTGTGCGACACGAGCCGGATGCCGAGCTCCGCGAGGAACCCGCGCGCCACGGCGCCGAGCGCGACGCGTGCCGCCGTCTCGCGGGCGCTCGCGCGCTCGAGCACGGGCCGTGCTTCGTCGAAGTCGTACTTCTGCATGCCGACGAGGTCGGCGTGCCCCGGGCGGGGCCGGGTGAGCGGGGCGCCGCGGCCGCGACCCAGCTTCTCGGGGTCGACGGGCTCGGCGCTCATGACGTCCTGCCACTTGGGCCACTCGGTGTTGCCGATGCGCAGCGCGATCGGGCTGCCGAGCGTCCGGCCGTGGCGCACGCCGCCCGAGATCGCGAGCTCATCCTGTTCGAACTTCATGCGGGCACCACGGCCGTAGCCGAGCTTGCGGCGCGCGAGGTCGGCGCGGATGGCCTCGAGCGAGACGGGGATACCGGCGGGAAGACCTTCGAGGATCGCGACCAGCTCAGGGCCGTGCGATTCTCCGGCAGTGAGCCAACGGAGCATGGACTCCATCCTTCCACAGCGCGCTCAGAGGGAACGGCGCATGACGTCGAGCACCGCCGCCTCGTCGGGCAGCTCCTGGAACGGGTCGCCCGACGTGAAGATGCGCACCTGCAGCAGGGCCTGGTGCAGCAGCATCCCGAGGCCGCTCACGACCGTGCCCGCGGCATCCTGCCATTGCGTCGCCAGCCGGGTCGGCCACGGTGCGTAGGCGACGTCGAAGAGCATCGCGCGGCGCAGGGCCGTGGATGCCTCGACCCCGGGGTCGGCGCCGCCGGGCAGCGTGCTCACGACGAGGTCGACGTCGTCGAGGGTCGCGAGGTCGCCCATCGCGCGGATCTCGACGGCCAGCCCGAGCCGTGCACCGAGCTCGACGATCGGCCTGCCGGCCTCCGGTCGGCGCAGCAGCACCTGCACGGTCGCGGCGCCGAGCTCGGCCATGGCGGCGAGGGCGGATGCCGCGGTGGCTCCCCCGCCGACGAGCACGCCGTGGCGGATCCGCGCGCACCCCGCCTCGCCGAGGGCGCGCACGATGCCGCCCACGTCGGTGTTGAAGCCGCGACGGACGCCGTCGGCCAGCAGCACGGTGTTCGCGGCGTGCGTCAGCGCGGCGAGCTCGTCGACCTCGTCGAGGAGGGGCAGCACGTCCTGCTTGAGCGGCATCGTGAGCGAGAGCCCGCGCCACGAGGCATCCCGCGTGGCGAGGAAGTCGGGCAACCCGGCGCCGTCGAGCTCGATCGCCGTGTACTCCCACTCGAGTCCGAGCCGCTCGTACGCAGCGCGATGCAGCGCCGGGCTCTTCGAGTGCGCGATCGGCGAACCGAGCACCGCGAGGCGGCGGTGCTCGCCGGCCCGCGGCTCACTGGCCATAGTCGGGGTGATCCTCGAGCCACTGGTAGAACTGCTCGGCCGCCGCCTCGTGCTCCTCGATGGTCGTCGAGAACACCGTCTCGCCGGTCTCGGGGTTCACGGTCACGAAGTAGAGCCACGGCCCGTCGGCGGGATGCAGCGCGGCCTGGATCGCCTCGGCGCCCGGGTTGCCGATCGGGCCGGGCGGCAGCCCTTCGTGCACGTACGTGTTGTACGGGTTGCTCGCATCGGCACGCTCCGCGTCGGTGGTGGTGACGACCGAGTCGTCGCCCGTGCCGTAGTGCACCGTCGAGTCGAACTGGAGCAGCATCCCCTGGTCGAGTCGGTTCTGGATGACGCGGGACACCTTCGCGAAGTCCTGCGGCAGGCCCTCGCGCTGGATGAGCGACGCGATCGTGGCCACCCGCAGGCGGTCGTCGGGCGCGACGCCCGCGTCGTCGTAGGCGGCGATGGCGTGGTCGACCATCGTCTGCACGACCTCCTGGGCGGTCACGCCCGGGTCGAACGTGTACGTCGCCGGGAAGAGGAAGCCCTCGAGGCTCGTGATGCCGGCCGGCAGGCCGAGCGCCTGCGGGTCGGCGGCCGCGGCCTCGAAGTCCTCGATCGGGAGTTGCAGCACCGCCGCGGCCTCGGCGAGGACGTCGCGGGCCCAGGTCCCCTCCGTGATGAGCAGCGTGTTCTCGAGCTTGTTCGCCGGGTCCATGAGCGCGTCGAGTGCGGCCTGCGCGCTCATCTGCTCGGCCAGGCGGTAGGCGCCGGGATGGAACTCGGGGTCGGTCGGCTGGGCGAGCAGCAGGTCGTAGAACGCGTCGTACGACGCCGTCACGCCCTCATCGACGAGGTTCTCGGCGATGTCGGAACCCGTGTCGCCGGAGTGGATGACGAACATGACCTCGCCGGTGCCCGAGCCGGTGTAGTCGGGCGCGGGCGTGAAGCGCTCGATGAGCGCGTTGATCGGCCCCTGCAGGAAGAAGAACGCGCCGACGGCGAGGGCCGCGACGACGAGCAGGCCGATGAGGCATCCCCAGGGCCCCCGTCGCTTCGCCCGTGCGTGCTCGGGGTCGTGGATGTGGTCGTGGTAGTCGGCGGCGGCCGCGGCGCGACGCTCGGCGCGCGACGGCTTGCGCGGCGCGTCGACCACGGGCTCGGGCTCAGGGTCGAGCAGTGCTCGGCGCTCCGCCTCGCGAGCCTCACGGCGCGTCATCGGACGGTCGCCCGCTCTCCCGGCCCCCGTGGCCGGGGTCGTTCCGTCGCCCGCGCGGTCCGACGGCGCGGGCGTCGCTCCGGCGAGAAGGGCGTGCCAGTCGGTGGCCTCGCCCGGCGCGGAGCCGCGCGACTCGGGGGGATGGTGGGTCACAGGGGGGACGACCCTTCGTCTGTCGTGATCAGGCGGCCGGGCTCCGTGCCCGACGCGCGTTCGGTGTCGATGGCCTGTTGCAGAATGATAACGGCTGCGACTTGGTCGACGACGGGACGCTGGCTGCGACTCGACCTGCCCGACGCCCGCAGCGCCTGCTGGGCGCTCACCGTCGACAGCCGCTCGTCCACCAGTCGCACGGTCGCGCCCGCCGCGGCGAGCCGCCCGGCGAACGCCACCGCGTCGTCGGTCGACGCGGTCGGGGCGCCCGAGAGCGAGAGCGGGTGGCCGACGACGAGTTCGATCGCCTCGAACTCCTCGGCGAGCTCGAGGATGCGGCGCACGTCGGCATCGCCGTCGGCGTCGCGTGCCACCGTCTCGACGGGCACGGCGAGCAGCCCGCCGGCGTCGCAGCGCGCGACGCCGATGCGGGCTCGTCCGACGTCGATGCCGAGCCTCGCTCCGGAACGCATGTCCTACCGGCCGAGCTCGTGCTTCACCGCGTCGAGCGCCGCGGGGATCGCACTGACATCGCTGCCGCCGCCTTGCGCGAGGTCGGGCTTGCCGCCCCCGCCGCCGCCGAGTGCCGTGGCCATCGCCTTGGCGAGCGGGCCGGCGTTGACGCCGGCGTCGCGCGCCGCGGGCGAGGTGGCCACGATCGCCACCGGCTTGCCGCCGACGTCGGCCGCGAGGGCGACCACGGATGCCGCGTCGCCGAGCTTGGACCGCACCGCGGTCGCCAGCGAGCGCAGCTCGTCGGCGGAGCCGAGCCGGCCGACGGTCTCGGCCACGAGCAGCACGTCGCCCGTGCGCACGGCGTTCGCCGCGAGGGCGGGCACGCGGTCGTTCAGCGCCTTCGCCTCGAACTGCTGGATCTTCTTCTCGGCCGCCTTGAGGTTCGCGACCAGCTCCCCGATGCGGTCGACGAGCTGCTCGGGGCGCGTCTTCAGGCTGGTGCTGAGCTCGTTCACGAGCGCGCGCTCGGCGGCGAACCGCTGGAACGCCTCACGACCGACGAGCGACTCGACGCGACGGTTGGAGGCGCCGACCGACGACTCGCCGACGATGTTGATCATGCCGATCTCGGAGCTCGTCATGACGTGGGTGCCGGCGCACAGCTCGCGCGACCACGGACCGCCGATGTCGACGACGCGCACGACGTCGCCGTACTTCTCACCGAACAGCGCCATGGCCCCGAGGGACTTCGCCTCGTCGAGCGTCATCTCGCGGGTGAGCACCGGCAGGTTGTCGCGGATCGCGTTGTTCGAGATCTCCTCGATCTCGCTGCGGGTCTCGGGTGAGAGGGCGGAGTTCCACCCGTAGTCGAGGCGGAGGTACCCCGCCTTGTTGAAGGAGCCCGACTGGTGCGCGGTCGGCCCGAGCACCTGGCGCAGCGCCGCGTGCACGATGTGCGTGCCGGAGTGCGCCTGCGTCGCGCCGCGGCGGTAGTCCTCGTCGACGAGCGTGGTGGCCGGCACGCCGACCGCCACCTCGCCGAACACGACCTTGACGGTGTGGCTGATGAGCCCCTTCACGGGCTTCTGCACGTCGAGCACCTCGAGCTCGTACCCGTCGCCGACGATGCGCCCCTGGTCGGGCGCCTGGCCGCCCGACTCCGCGTACAGCGAGGTCTCGGCGAGGATGACCTCGGCGGTCTGGCCCGCCGTCGCGACGGGCACGGGCGCGCCGTCGACGAGGATGCCGAGCACCGTCGACTCGGTCGTCAGCTCGGTGTACCCCGTGAAGATGGTCTCGCCCTTGGCGCGGAAGTCGCTGTAGACGGAGAGGTCGGCGAGCACCTTCTTCTTGGACTTCGCATCGGCCTTCGCACGCGTGCGCTGCGCGGTCATGAGCTCGTCGAAGGCGCCGCGGTCGACCGAGAGCCCGGCCTCCTCGGCCATCTCGAGCGTGAGCTCGATCGGGAAGCCGTAGGTGTCGTGCAGGAGGAACGCGGTGTCGCCCGCGAGCTCCGCCCGACCGGACTGCTTCGTCGACGCGACCGCGACGTCGAGGATCGACGTGCCCGCCGCGAGCGTGCGCAGGAACGTCTCCTCCTCGCCGATCGCGAGCTGCTCGATGTGCGCGTAGTCGCGCGCGACCTCGGGATAGGCGGCCTTCATCGCGTCGCGTGACGCCGCGAAGAGCTCGCGGAATGTGGGCCCCTCGACGCCGAGCAGGCGCATCGCCCGGATGGTGCGACGCAGCAGCCGGCGCAGGATGTAGCCCCGGCCCTCGTTCGACGGGCTCACGCCGTCGCTCATGAGCATGAGCGCCGAGCGCACGTGGTCGGCGATGACGCGCATCCGCACGTCGTCCTCGTGGTCGGCGCCGTAGCGGCGGCCCGAGAGCTCTGCGGCCGTGTCGAGCACCGGACGGACCTGGTCGATCTCGTAGAGGTTGTCGACGCCCTGCTTGATGAAGGCCACGCGCTCGAGGCCCATGCCGGTGTCGATGTTCTTCTTCGGCAGGTCCTTCACGATGCGGAAGTCGGTCTTCGACTTCACGTCGTCGATGAGGTACTGCATGAACACGAGGTTCCAGATCTCGACGTAGCGGTCGTCGTCCGTGGCCGGGCCTCCGTCGGCGCCGTACGCCGGGCCGCGGTCGAAGAAGATCTCGGAGCAGGGGCCCGCCGGGCCGGGCTGCCCGGTGTGCCAGAAGTTCGTGTCCTTGCCGAGGCGCTGGATGCGCTCGTCGGGCAGGCCGGCGATCTTCTTCCACAGCTCGATGGCCTCGTCGTCGTCCTCGTAGACGGTGACCCAGAGGTCCTTCGGGTCGAAGCCGTAGCCGCCGTCGGCCTCGGATGTCGTCAGGAGCTCCCAGGCGAGGCTGATCGCCCCCTCCTTGAAGTAGTCGCCGAACGAGAAGTTGCCGTTCATCTGGAAGAAGGTGCCGTGCCGAGGGGTCTTGCCGACCTCCTCGATGTCGTTCGTGCGGATGCACTTCTGCACGCTCGTCGCCCTGGGGTACGGCGCGGGCACGAGTCCCGTGAGGTACGGCACGAAGGGCACCATGCCCGCCACGGTGAACAGCAGCGTCGGGTCGTCGGACACGAGCGAGGCCGAGGGCACGACGGTGTGGCCGCGCGCGGCGAAGAAGTCCAGCCAGCGCTGGCGGATGTCTGCAGTCTGCATGGTTCCGTTCTGGGTTGCAGCGGCGCCTCGGCCGCGATGAGTCTGGTGCCGGTCGTCAGTTCGCCGCGTCGGGAGCCCCGCCCGCGGCGCGGAGCTCGGCGTCGCGCTCGTGGTAGCCCTCGGCGATCGCCTTCCCGAACGCGCGGGCCTTGGCGTCGATCGAGGAGAAGAACTCCCGGCCCTGCTGGGTCTGGTTGATCTGGTGCGCGGCGACGAAGCCCGCCGCGACGCCGATGGCGAACCACACGATGCTCTTCACGAAGTGCTCCTCTGCCCGATAGGCCGTGCGCAGTCCGCCCGGCACACCGACCAAGTCTAGTGGCGACGGATGCCGCGGGGGACGCGAAAGGGGCCGCGGGAGATGCCCCGCGGCCCCTTCGTGAAGCGTTCGCCGATCAGCGAGCGGCGTAGTACTCGACGACCAGCTGCACGTCACAGGTCACGGGGACCTCGGCGCGCTTGGGACGACGGGCGAGCTTCGCCTGGAGCTTGTCGAGCTCGACCTCGAGGTAGGCCGGGGTCTTGGGGAGCACGTCGACGTGACCGCCGGCGGCCGCCACCTGGAACGGCTCGGTGCCCTCGGAGCGCTGCTTGACGCCGATGGTCTGACCCGGCTTCACGCGGAACGACGGGCGGTCGACGATCTTGCCGTCGACGAGGATGTGGCGGTGCACGACGAACTGGCGGGCCTGCGCGATGGTGCGGGCGAAGCCGGCGCGGAGCACGAGCGCGTCGAGGCGCATCTCGAGGAGCTCGACGAGGTTCTCACCCGTCAGGCCCTCGGTGCGGCGGGCCTCGTTGAACGCGATGCGGAGCTGCTTCTCGCGGATGCCGTACTGGGCGCGGAGGCGCTGCTTCTCGCGCAGGCGCACCGCGTAGTCGGAGTCGGCCTTGCGCTTGGTGCGGCCGTGCTCACCGGGAGCGTAGGGGCGCTTCTCCATGTAGCGGGCGGCCTTCGGGGTGAGGGCGACGCCGAGCGCGCGGGAGAGGCGCGTCTTGCTGCGGGACTGGTTCGACACGAATGTCCTTTCGGAAGAATCTCAAATGCGAACTCTCGGCGCACTGGCGCGCCGGAAGTCTGTGTCAGAGGGATTCGCCAAGGGTGGATCGGCTACAGATCGCACCCGTTCGCCGGTGATCCCTTCGCAGCCGCGCTCGAGGATCTGGCTTCAGGCCAAAGGAGAGGATATCACGACCGGCGCAGGATCAACGGCCGCCCCGCACGATGCGGCGGAGCTTCGCGAGGCGGGCCGACACCTCCCGCTCGTTGCCGTGCTCGGTGGGCTCGTAATAGGTGGCGCCGCGCAGCTCGTCGGGCAGGTACTCCTGCGCCACGACGCCGATGGGGTCGTCGTGCGGGTAGCGGTACCCCTTGCCGTGGCCGAGCCGCTTCGCACCCGGGTAATGGGCGTCGCGCAGGTGCTTCGGCACCCGCCCCGCGCGCCCCTCGCGCACGTCGGCGATCGCGCGGTCGATGCCGAGGTAGGCCGCGTTCGACTTCGGCGCCGTGGCGAGGTGCACCACCGCCTGCGCCAGCGGGATCCGTCCCTCGGGCATGCCGATGTACTGCACCGCATCGGCCGCGGCCACCGCCACGCCGAGCGCGGTCGGGTCGGCCATGCCGATGTCCTCCGATGCCAGCACGATGATGCGGCGGGCGATGAACCGCGGGTCCTCCCCCGCCTCGATCATGCGCGCGAGGTAGTGCAGCGCGGCATCCACGTCGCTGCCGCGTACCGACTTGATGAATGCGCTGATGACGTCGTAGTGCTCGTCGCCGTTGCGGTCGTAGCGCAGCAGGGCGCGGTCGACGGCGCGGGCCACCACCTCGGCCGTGATGACGGGCTTGGCCGGCGCCGTGGCATCCGCCGGCTCGTCGACGGGCTCCGACTCGTCGCCCTCGTCGCCCGGTGCGTCGGCGCGCGCCGCCCGCGCGGCCTGGCTCGCCGCGACGGATGCCGCTTCGAGGGCGGTGAGGGCACGGCGGGCGTCGCCCGAGGCGAGCCGGATGATCGCGGCTCGTGCCTCGGCCTCGAGCTCGACGGCGCCGGCGAGGCCGCGGGGATCGGCGACCGCCCGGTCGACGAGCACGCCGAGGTCGTCGTCGGTGAGGAGTTCGAGCGTCAGCAGGAGCGAGCGCGACAGCAGCGGCGAGATGACGGAGAAGGAGGGGTTCTCGGTGGTCGCCGCCACGAGGATGACCCAGCCGTTCTCGACGCCGGGCAGCAGTGCGTCTTGCTGGGCCTTCGTGAAGCGATGGATCTCGTCGAGGAAGAGCACCGTCGAGACGCCGTAGAGGTCGCGGGAGGCGCGCGCCTCCTCCATGACCTGGCGCACGTCGCGGACCCCCGCCGTGACCGCCGACAGCTCGACGAACTTGCGGCCCGACGACCGCGCGATCGCCTGCGCGAGCGTGGTCTTGCCCGTGCCCGGCGGGCCCCACAGGATGACGGACACCGAGCCCGACTCGCCGCTGCGATCGCCGGCCAGCGCGACGAGCGGGGACCCCGGGGTGAGCAGGTGCCGCTGCCCCGCGACCTCGTCGAGGCTCGTCGGCCGCATGCGCACGGCGAGCGGGGTCGCGCCGGAGCGCAACCCCGGGCTGGAGTCCACCATGCCGACAAGCGTAGCCGCGGCATCCGACATGACGGCCTGCGGCGACGCCCCGCGCGGGTGCGCCCGCACGCGCGATTGGTGCCGACGGCGGCGCGTTGCGTAGAGTCGGCACGCAGGAGTCCCGAGAAGGAGCATGCGTGGCATCCAACGACCGTCAGGCGCGCGAGGAGCGCGCCCGCCTTCGCACGTACCAGGCACGCCAGGAGGTGCACGCGCGCAAGCAGCGTCGCCGGGTCAGGGACAACGTCATCGCCGGTGTCGCGCTCGTCGTCGTGCTGGCACTCGCGACCGCCGCGCAGCTGTTCTACTTCAGCGGCGGACCGGGCGCCCCGGCCGCCGAGCCCACCGCCGCGCCGACCGCCACCCCGACGGCCACGCCGACGCCGCCGCCGGGTGAGAACGAGGGCGACGTGCCGTCGGCCGACCTCGCGGAGGGCCGCACGTGGACGGGCACCCTCACGCTCAACGACATCCCCCTCGGCATCGAGCTCGACGGCGCCGCCGCGCCGCAGGCCGTCTCGAGCGAGATCAGCCTGATCCAGTCGGGCTTCTACGACGGCACGAGCTGCCACCGCCTGACGCGCGACAACATCTGGGTGCTGCAGTGCGGCGA
>Ga0180215_1005320_pt1 | contig 11049 bp, 10 predicted proteins | sample eDN3rd37CBELigBY_FD_128871 | JGI IMG/M metagenome (GOLD analysis project Ga0180215, IMG submission 128871) | Enriched backyard soil microbial communities from Emeryville, California, USA - eDNA 3rd pass 37_C BE-Lig BY (version 2) (version 2) | ecosystem: Environmental > Terrestrial > Soil >...
ACTCACGCGCCGCTTCGCGCGCGGGTTCGCTCGAGAAAATGGCGACGAGGTGCTGGAACGACGTCTTCTCTCCGACCGGCAGGCGGAAGAATGCGTAAGCGGCGAGGAGGAGGACGACGGTCTCGGCGGTCCAGCGGATGAAGCGGCCAAACATGGGAAAGCTCGGGAGGGGGGCGGGAAGGTAGCAAACGTGGCGGGACTACACCCCCAGCCCCACCCCACACCTCCCACACACGACCCCCGCGGGCCTCTCCTCCTCCCGCACCAAGCATTCCCCACAAGCACAAATCCACCCCACCACCCGCGCTGGCGCCCCCTCCACCAACGCAAACGGCGGGACGTTCTTCGTGACCACGGCACCCGCCGCCACGAACGCATGCCGCCCGATCGTGATGCCTGCGACGACGGTGGCGTTCGCGCCGATGGTCGCGCCGGTTTCGACGCGCGTCCTTTCGAAGGCGGGCTTGCGGGGATGGGCGGCGCGGGGGCGTTTGACGTTGGTGAAGACCGCCGAGGGGCCGACGAAGACGTCGTCCTCGAGCTCGACGCCGGTGTAGAGGCTGACGTTGTTTTGAATGCGGCAGCGATGGCCGACGCGAACGCCCTCGGCGACGAAGCAGCCCTGCGAGAGGACGCAGCCCTCGCCGAGGACGGCGCCGCGCATGACGTGGGAAAAGCGCCAAATCCGCGTGCCCTTGCCGACGATGGCGCCCTCTTCGACCTCGGCGCTGGGGTGAACGAAAACGTCCTTCACCGACGGCCAAGCTCCGCGCGGGCGAAGTCGCCGTCCTGCACGACGCCCTTCACCTCGATGGGGATGGGATGGCGGAACATGGGGCCATCCCAGACGAAGCTGTGCAGCTCGCCGTTCTCGCCGCAGGGATCGACGCCTTCGGGAAGCTCGGCGAGGAGCGCGTCGTCGAGCTCGCGCCCCGCGAACGAGGCCGGCAGCTTGCGCGTATCGACGCAGGCAATCCGGGCGCGCAGGCCCGAGGCGAGCATCTCGCGGACGAGCTCCGCCGTCGGCCGGCCCCAGAGGGGGAAGGAGGCGCGCATGCCGACGCGGGCGAGGCTCTCCTCGCGATAGCGGCGGACGTCCTCGAGGAAGAGGTCACCGAAGGCGATGGTCTCGATGCCCTCGGCCCGGACCTCCTCCATCGCCTCGCCCATGATGCGGGCGTACTGCTCGTTGGGGCAGGGCCACGGCAGGCGGAGGATGCGCAGGGGAAGGCCGGTCGCCTCCGCCTGCGCCTTCAGCAAATCGAGACCGACCTCGTGCATGGTCACCGTCGGGGCGGGGTCGCGAACGGTCGTCAGAAGCCCCGCGACCTCGACGTCGTCGCGCTGCAGAAGCAGCCAGAGCGCGTAGGCGGCGTCCTTCCCCGTACTCCACGAAACCAGCACCTTCGGTCGGTTCTTCATGCGGGCGGGCGAGCGTGACAGCGGCATGGGCGATCGAGCAAGCGGCTTCGAGGTGACGACGACGGCCCGACACGCCCCGCGCAGGTGCTAAAGCCTCGGCCGTGCAGAGCCAAAGGACGAACGAAGAGGGCCGCGCGAAGAGCCCTTGGATCACGGCCCTCGTCGTCGGCGTCTTGGCCGTCTTCGTGCTCGGCACGCCTTGGTTCCTGGTCCGCGCGGCGCACCGCTCCTCCGAGGCCGCGCTCGTCGCCGATCCCATCGCCGAGAACGAGCACATCGCGGGCGCCAAGACGTACGGGCGCTCGTGCTCGAGCTGTCATCAGCTCCGGGGCGAAGGAAAGCCCGGCCGCTATCCCTCGCTCATCAACTCGCCCTGGCTCCTCGAGGACAAGGAGACGCCCATCCGCATCGTGCTGCTCGGGCTCGAAGGCCCCATCGAGGCCGGTGGCCAGGTCTACGACAGCATCATGCCCAACATGGGCGTCACCCTCTCCGATCGGGACGTCGCGCAGGTGCTCACCTACGTCCGTTCGAGCTTCGGCAACGCCGCCGAGCCGATCACGGAAGACGAGGTCGCGAAGGTCCGCGCCTCGCTCGGTGACCGCACCAAGCCCTGGCAGGGCGGCGCCGAGCTCATCGAGGCGAGGAAGACGCCCGTCTTGTCCAAAGCCCCGTAAGGCCGAGGGCGAGGAGGGCGATGGCGGCGCCGCCCGTCCTCGACCTGTCACCTGGCACGTGACACGCGCACGAGATGGCGTAGCCCTCGGAGCTCGTGTCGTCCGCGCCCGTGTTGCGGCCGCCTCGCGAGGAGCCTCCCGATCCGCCCTGTCCTTCATCGGGGAAGGACGTGCCGGGGCCTTCGTTGTCACCTCCCGCATCGGCGGTCGGAGAGCCTCCTCCCGTTCCGGAACCGGAGCCGCCACTTCCTCCCGTGCCGCCCGTGCCGCCGCCTGCACCTCCCGAGGACGCGTCGGGCTCGCCGGCACCGGCGTCGGGAGCTTCCTCCGACAGGCACGAGGAGAGATGTGAAACGCGCTTGTTCACGCAGTCGGTGGGGGAAGCGCAGGAGGGTTCGGGAAGATCCGGCGGCTTGCCACTCGTGCCGACGTCACCGGGGTTGGGGTAGGCCAGGCCGACCGATGTCCAGTGACTCGCGCTGGGAGGGCGCTCGATCCAGCCGAAGACCTTCTCCTGATAGGGCGCGGAGCCGCCGACCTTGGGATTGTAGACACCGCGGTTCGCGTCGTGGACGGGGTTGGCGGGGTTGTTGACGTAGGCGAGGCCGTTGTAGGCCCAGACGGCGGCGTACCAGTTCTCGATGACGCTCGGCTGGTTGTCACCGACGCAGTTGGTGACCTTCCACTTGCCGGCGAGGATCTGGGCGCCGGTGGCGAGGTTGTAGACGGGGTCCCCGGCGACGCGCTGGCGGTCGTAGTCGGGAACCGCATCCTGCGTGCGCATGCCGCTCGTCACCTGCCCGATGCCGTAGCCGCAATCGAACGAGATGATCGTGCGGGAGGGGCCGCCGACCTGATCCGCGGGCCTGTCGGGAACGCAGAACTGACGCCAGCTCGACTCGGCCATGGCGATGGCCTTCAAGAGCTCGCAGGGAAAGCGCGCCTGGACGCTCTTCATCGGCTCGGGCTTTCCGCAGCCTTGTCCGATCGTGGGCACGCTGGGGCCATCGCTTCCCCAAGCCGCGGGGCCCTTGGCGACGAGGGCGAAGATGTCCTGCCATTCGGCGACGCTGGGGTTCTGCCCGGGGATGGCTTCGATGGCGCAGTTGCGCGTGTTGTTGCTGCTGGAGGCGGTGTAGCTGGGGCAGAAGGCGAGGGCGCTCGGGGCGAGGGACACGAGGGCGCAGCCGAGGGCGAGGGATCCGAAGCGTTTCATCACAGCACCCCCGCGATCTCGACGCGCACGCCTTCTTTCACGTGAACGGGCAGCGGCTGTTGGCTGTCCAGTGACAGGACGAAGGCTCGGGGAAGTTGCCCCGGAAGCGTGTGGAGCAAGGCCGCCCACTTCCCATCCGGCGAGACGTCACGCACCACGTCCACCCCGTCACCGAGCGGACGCAGGGACGTAAAACGTCCGTTCGGGGAGAAGATCGTCAGCCCCCTTTCACCTTCCGGATTCAGGGCCACGCGACCACCCGGCAGGGCATGGGGGACGAGGGCCATCCGCGGTCCCGTCAAAAGGCGGGTGCGCGTTCCGGTGGCGAGGTCCAGCCGCTCGACCGCCCAGATTTGGCTCGAACGCTGATCGCGCTGGGTGAAGACGAGGGCGCGGTTCTGGGCGTCGACGGAGAAGTCGCGGGCGAAGGGGAGGAGCGAGGAAACGAGGGTTCGGAGCGCGCCGGTCGTCACGTCGATGGCGACGAGATCGGCGCCGTTCGGGCCGACGCGATAGACGAAGGCCTCGCGGTCGAGGGCTCCGGCCAAGAAGGCGAGGTAGCCGGAGTAGGCGTGGAGGGTGGTGATGGATCCGCTCGTGGAATCGACGGCGTCGATCGTGATCTCGTCGATGCGGAGCGAGTCGCTCTCGGCTGACGGCTCGTCCCCTGCGCGCCCTCGCTGCACGAGCACGCGGCCGTCGGCGAGAACGAGGGGGCGGGTGCTCGTGTAGACGCGATCGGCGAGGCGTGTGGGCTCTCGACCTTCCTCGAGACGGAAGAGGGCGGCACCCCACGAGGGATCGCGCGCCGCTTCGACGTCGGCGATGGCGACGACCGTGCGGCCCTGTGGCAAGAGAGCGCCCTTCACCGTTCCGCCTCGCACGTGAGTGAGCGTGGCAGCCGCGGGTGACGACACGTTCGAGCCCGCCTGCTGGAAGACGAGCTCGGTGGTTTCACCTTGGGGCGGGGTCAGAAGGAGCGCGACGGAAGGTGCCGTTGCCTGCTGTTGCGACGGGGGCGCGTTCGATGTGTCGGGGGTGTGTTCCGGTGGAACGGCCGCGGAGACGCCGAACGCGAGCGCGAAGGGAGCGAGGAGACCGATGCGTCGCATGGGGTGAAGACTACACGGCTCGCCGTTCGCGGCGGAACCGACGTCATGTCGCGCTCCGCCCGGACTGGCGAGCGAACCTGGGAGGTCCTAGTGTTCCGGCCACCATGGGCAACGAAGCCACAGCCCTCCGTTACGGCGACATCGAAGAAGAAATCCGGCGTCTCAAGAAGGAGAAGAACGCCGTCCTGCTCGCGCACTACTACCAGGACGGAGAGATCCAGGACATTGCCGACTTCCTCGGCGACTCCCTCCAGCTCGCGCAGAAAGCCAAGGAGACGACCGCCGACGTCATCGTCTTCGCCGGCGTCCACTTCATGGCCGAGACCGCGAAGATCCTGAACCCCGACAAGATCGTCGTCGTGCCGGACATGGAGGCGGGATGCTCGCTCGCCGACAGCTGCCCCGCCGATCGCTTCAAGGCGTGGCGCGAGCGTCATCCGGAGGCGGTGTCGGTCACCTACATCAACTGCTCGGCCGCGGTGAAAGCCGAGAGCGACTACATCTGCACCTCCTCGAACGCGCCGAAGATCGTCGCCTCGATCCCCGCCGACAAGCCCATCCTCTTCGCCCCCGACCGCAACCTCGGCCGCTGGCTCCAGAAGAAGATCGGCCGCGAGATGATCCTCTGGCAGGGGACCTGCATCGTCCACGAGACCTTCAGCGAGCGGAAGCTCATCGGCCTGCGCGAGCGCCATCCCGAGGCGGAGTTCATCGCGCACCCCGAATGCGAAGAGCACATCCTCCGCTATGCGGACTTCATCGGCTCGACGACGGCTCTCCTGAAGCGCGCGACCGAGAGCCCGAAGCAGGAGATCATCGTCGCGACGGAGACCGGCATCCTGCACCAGATGAAGAAGCTCGCGCCGGGCAAGACGCTGATCCCGCTCGAGGGCGACGAGGGCGGGAGCTGCTCGTCCTGCAACGAGTGCCCGCACATGAAGCGCAACTCGCTGGAGAAGGTCTACCTGGCGCTGCGCGATCTCGAGCCGCGCATCGAGATGAGCGAGACGCTGCTCGAGCGGGCGAGGCTGCCGATCGAGCGGATGCTGGCGCTGAGCTGAATAAGGCGACCTCACCCCCCGGATTGGCGTCGCGTTTACTCATTGCCCCTCTCCCTCTCAGGAGAGGGGCCTTTTTATTTCCAATTACGTCTTTCCCCGAGGTGAGAGAGTGGCGGGGGCACGTTCCGTGAAGTGGGTTGGGTGAGGCTCCGGCTCGCCCTTTCGTTTCGGGCGGACGGCGCGGTCGCTAGGACATTTTTCGACCCGTCCTAGGCTCGACTTGTTTATGAAGAGCGAATGCAGACTTTCTTGCTTCGCTTTCGGCGTTCCGTCGCTGTCGATATGACGCTCCTCGCCTGCACGATGTTTGCGTTGGCATGCTCGAGCGAGCCCGATGCGCGGAGCGCCGACGAGCCCATTCCGAACGATGCGTCGAGCGAGGCTTCCGACGGAGGGGCTTCGGATCCCGGGCAGGATGCGGCCATCGAGGATTCCGCTGCGGGCGATGATGCCTCGGCCGAATTGGATGCAGGCAAGGAGCCCGATGGGGCGGACGATGCAGGCGCCAGCGACGCAAGCGCCGACGATGCGAGCGCGGACGACGCCGGTGGGAACGATGCCGGCGGCCACGACGCGAGCCCTGGTGATGCGGGCCAAGATGCCGGTGCCGGTGGCGATGCTGGTGCGGGCGAGAAGCCCGGAGGCGATGGTGGCAAGCCCAACGTGCCCGCGCCCGTCGAGATGGTCTGGGGCGTGACGGTGGACGACATCCAAGGCATTTCGGACATCACCGCCTCGCTGCAGAAGCTCGCCAAGAAGCCGACGACGCGCATCGTCTTCGACGAGTTCATGCCGGCCACCTATTACGCGAAGGCCACGAAGGCGATCGGCGAGGTGAGCTTCGTGATGGGGGAGATCCTCGACTCCTGGTACGTCTCGCAGTACTCGCCGGCCGAATACGAAAAGCGCACGATCGAATATCTCGATCTGCTCGGCAGCTCGGTCGACATCTGGGAGGTCGGCAACGAGATCAACGGCGAGTGGCTCTGTGATCAGCAGAAGAGCCGCTGCACGACGGAGCAGGCGCAGGAGGTCGTCACGAAGATGAGCCGCGCCTACGACCTCGTGAAGGAGCGCGGGGGGAAAACCGCGCTGACGCTCTATTACAACCAGGGCTGCTACAGCCAATCGAGCCACGAGATGTTCACCTGGGCCGAGGCGAAGGTGCCGGAGCGGATGAAGAAGGGGCTCGATTACGTCTTCGTCAGCTACTACGAGGACGACTGCAACGGCCTGCAGCCGAACTGGGAGAAGGTCTTCACCAAGCTCGGCGAGATCTTCCCGAATTCGCAGCTCGGCTTCGGCGAGTGCGGGACGAGCGATTCGGCGAAGAAAGCCGATTACGTCAATCGCTACTACCGGATGAAGCTCTCGGCGCCGCGCTTCGTCGGCGGCTACTTCTGGTGGTACTTCCGCAAGGACATGGTGCCGAACACCAAGCCGCTTTGGAGCGTGCTCAATCAGGCCATCGCCGATGGCTGAGCTCTGAACGGAATCACCAACTCACGACGACGCCAAGGATAGGTCACCAAGAGATTGGGGCTTCGATGACGACCCCCCAATCTCTTGGCGCCTTGGCGTCTTCGCGGTTCAAAAAATCCTTGCGTGTCCGGTGGATCTACCGCGCCGTTGGTGCCGAACTTGGCGGTTCCGACGACCTATCCCTCCGTCATCCACGAGGTCAGCACGTAGTTGACGACGAGGATGGTGACGGCGCTCTCGACGACGCCGCGGGTCGTGGAGAGGCCGACGCCGCGTGCGCCTCCGCGGGCGAAGTAGCCATGCCGGCAGCAGATGGCGGAGATGATGAAGCCGAAGACGGCGGCTTTGACCTCGCCCATCCAGAGATCCTTCGGCGTCGAATAGAGCCGCACCTTTTCGATGAAGACGCCGGGATCGACGTTCAGCCATTCGACGGCGACGATCCACGCGCCGACCATCCCCATGCACGTGTAGAGGATGCAGAGCAGCGGGACCATCGTGACCGCCGCCAAGAGCCTCGGCGACAAGAGATATTGGACGGGGCTTATGCCCATCGTGGAGATGGCGTCGATCTGCTCGGTGATGCGCATGTTGCCGAGCTCGGCCGCCCAGGCGCTGCCGACGCGCGCGGTCACCATGATGCCGGTGAAGACGGGGCTGATTTCGCGCGCCAGCGAGAGGGCGACGATGCCGCCGACGAGGCCCTCGGCCTGGAATTGCTTGAGCGCGTGCACCGTCTGCAGCGTGAGCACCATGCCGCTGAAGGTGCCGGTGAGGACGATGATGAAGATCGAGCCATTGCCGATGAACTCCATCGCCTGAAGCAGCGGCCCGGTGCGGAACGGGCGTCGGAAGAGCCAGCCGATCGTCTCGAACGTGAGCGAAACGGTGGTGCCGATGCTATCGAGCACCCCGATGAGGGTGTCGAGGGGCCCGTCCCACCATTTGCGTTCGCGGCTTGGAAGTGACGCGGTCACGGGGAGGGGTTCTATCACCGTGCGCGCCATGCGCTTTCGGAGCCGGATGCAGCGATCATGACCACACTCTGCGACTCGCTGTATGCTGCGCGCTGGCATCCTCCTTTTCCCTGGAGACGACGATGAGAACGAAAATGCGTTGGGTGTTTGGTTCGATTCTGGTGGCTGCCATGGCGGTCGCGGCCTGCTCGTCCGACGACGACGACAAGGGTGGCAACAACACGCCGGGTGCTGGAGGCAGCGGTGGCGACGGCGGCAGCGGCGGAGATGGTGGCGACGGCGGTGATGGTGGCGGGACGGGCGAAGGCGCCTGCACCAACGACGCCGACAAGGCGGCCGGCAAGGCGGGCTACTGCCCCGACAACAAGAGCGTGTCGGCAATCGTCTCGGGATGTGCGCTCGACTGCCTCACCTCCGAGGACGAGAACTGTACCCGCGACTGCGTCGACGAGGGCACGGGCAGCGCGCTCTCGGGCGGCTGTCGCGACTGTTACATCGACCTGACCAAGTGCGGCAGCGCCAACTGCGTTTCGGTCTGCCTCGGCAACACGAGCAGCACCGACTGCGTTTCGTGCCTCTGCGGCGACAACGCGAAGAAGGTCGACTGCTACGCCGCGTTCAACGAGTGCTCGGGCCTCGGGACGACGTACTGCGAGGACGTGAAGAACGGGACCTTCGAGGGTTATCCGCCCCCCGATCCGCCCGCGCAGTGCGACGGGGAGGACGGCGGCACCGATGGCGGTGACGAAACCGACGGTGGCGACGAGAACGACGGCGGTGACGAGACCGACGGCGGTGACGAAGAACAGACCTGATTTCGAGCCCTCAGGTTCCTCGACGAGCACCCCTCTCCCTCACCCGGGAGAGGGGTCGCTCTTTTGTCCTTCAACGAAGCGAGCCATCGGCCAGAGCCGTGAGGAGCTCGCGGCCGCGTGAGCCGACCCCGCGCAGGTGGGCTCGGCGGCCGTTCTCGGCGTGCTCGATCGTGATGACGAGGGCTTCGCCGCCGAGGGTCTCGAGATAGGGCTCGCCCCATTCGACGACGACGACGGCCCCTTCACCTCGCCGTTCGCGCAGGCCCAGCGAGAGCAGCTCCTCCTCGTCCGCGAGGCGGTAGGCGTCGGCATGCGAAATCGGCACGCGGCCTTCGAGCTCGTGCACCAACGTGAACGTGGGACTCGTGACGGGCTCCTCGCGGGGGACGCCGAGGGCGCGCGCCAGGGCGCGAGTGAAGAAGGTCTTGCCGGCGCCGAGCCCTCCGGAGAGCACGACGAGGTCGCCGGGGCGGAGATGGGAGGCGAGCTTCTGGGCGAAGCGGATGGTCGCCCGTCGCGTCGGCAGTTCCACGACCGTGCTCATTCGACCTCCACGATGCGAATCTCGCGGGGAAGCTCGCCGCTTGCGTCGAAGCCGCGTGCGTCGGTGGTCAGGAGGTCGGCCTTGGCGTTCTCGAGGGCCCTCGCGGCCTCGACGTAACGCCACGCCACGTCGCCCGGCTCGACGACCTTCGTGCGGGGAAGGTTCGCGAGCGCCGCATCGGCGAGGACGGCGGCATCCCTCGCGAGGGCCGCGAAGTAGCTCGGCGGTCCTCCATGACGCATCAGCCAATCCCCGATGGGCGAGCTCCCTTTCTCGTCGTGGAAAGGAAAGCGGCCGGCCGACGGCAAAAGGAGGCGCACACCCGGAGGAGGTGCGGAGGCCAGGTGAGCCGCGGCTTCGAGACCGGCGGCGGCGACGATCGACTTTCGCATCGTGAGGAGCGCATCGATCGCATCGACCGCGCAAAGAGGCGAGCCCAAGAGGAGCAGCGATTCGACCTTGCCGGCACGGAAGGAGGCGCGCGGCGAGCGGGCCTCGTCGAAGCTTCCGACGTCCTCGCAGGACGCCGAGGTCGCGGCCTCCAGCGGGAGCGCTTCGTCCTTCGCGCCAACGACGGCGACGTTCCCGGCACCGAGGCGGGACATGCCCTGGACCAGCTTGTCCGTGACCTCGTCCTCGCCATGCGCCACGAGAAATACCGACGAGGGGCGCGCGCTCGTCTCCTCGGGCGGGCTCAAGAGGAGGATGGGCATCGAGGTGCGCTCGGCGAAGCGGGCCGCGACCTTGGCCTGCGCGGGATCGAGGCCGGCGATGACGAGGGCGACGCCCTGGCTCGCGAGGTGCGCGAGGGCCGCCTCGGTCTTCGAGGGATCGCCCCCGTCGTCTGCGGTCACAAGCCTCGGTCCGCCATCGTCCTCGCGGGGCAGCTTCAAGCCGTCGAGGACGCCCGTCAGCGCCGAGGCCCCCCTCGCTCGCTGCGCATTCGAGCCGAGCGAGAGGAGCAAACCGATGGTGTGCCCGTCGACGTGGGCGGGATCGCGAAGGGCCGGATCGAGGGATCCGTCGGCCTCGCGCTCCGCGAGACGATCCGCCAGCGCCTTTCGCAGCTCCGGGCTGTAACCGGACTCCGCCCGCGAGCGCACGATCGCCCGGGCGACCTCGGGGGGAATCGTCTCCAGCGCGCGCTCGATCTCACGACGCGACCCCGCCGGATCGTCCTGGAGCGTCTGGAGCAGCCATACGTCCAGGTAGCCGATGGCCTCGTAGTAGCGGCCCGCGAGCACGGCGGAACGTACGAGCTCCCGGTTCAGGAGCCTGCGCGTGTAGGGATCGATGACCTTGCCGACGAGGGGGGCGAGCAGCTCGTGCGCCTTCGCCGCTTCGCCTTCCATGCGGAGGATCGAGGCCTCGGCGAGGATGGCGAAGTCCTTCGTCGAACCGGGCGGACCGGCGAGCACGGGGGCGAGGAGCTCTCGCGCGGCGGCGAAGTCCTCGCGCTGGATGGCGTTGAAGGCGAGATAGACCGCGGCCACCTGCGCGAGGTCGTCCTGGGGATGACGACGACGGAATTCCAAGAGCGCGGGCTCGAGCCTCTGCCGCTCCGGCCGGGAGCCGTTCAACCATTGCTGGCGCAGCGGATGGAACTCCGCCTTCGCCTGCTGCGTCGCGGCGAGCTTGGCGACTGGCGCTTCGGCGGCGGTGCTGGCCCGTCCGGCGCACCCGGAGAGCGGTGACGCCAGGACGAGGGCGACTCCGATCACCCAGGCAGCGCGATTCGAACCG
>Ga0180215_1005323_pt1 | contig 11049 bp, 11 predicted proteins | sample eDN3rd37CBELigBY_FD_128871 | JGI IMG/M metagenome (GOLD analysis project Ga0180215, IMG submission 128871) | Enriched backyard soil microbial communities from Emeryville, California, USA - eDNA 3rd pass 37_C BE-Lig BY (version 2) (version 2) | ecosystem: Environmental > Terrestrial > Soil >...
AGACCAGCTAGATCCTTTTGTAGAGGAACTTCGTATTGGCAACCCCTTCTCGAAAATCAGTGACATGGAAATTACAGAAAGTGAAGTAACCGAACAATTCAATTCCTTTACAATTAAATACTAACTGGAAATATACAGATTTTATAAACGATCCAGAGTAATAGAAGATTTATAGGATGCCTGTGATATCTATTGGAATTTTTCATACATATCACAGGCCTTTTTAATTAACGATAAGAAAAGCTTAGAATAAGGAGATGCAAACGAATGTGGTCTGAATTTAAAAAATTTGCTTTAAAGGGGAATGTACTAGATTTAGCAGTCGGGGTTATCATCGGTGGTGCCTTCGGAAAAATTGTCTCCTCCCTTGTCAACGATTTAATTATGCCGCTTGTTGGTATTTTGCTAGGCGGAATAGATTTCTCGAAGCAAGAATATACCTTCTTTGATGCTACTATTAAATATGGTGCATTTTTACAGACAGTGGTTGACTTTTTCATTATTGCACTTTCAATTTTCTTATTTATCCGCTTTTTGAGCCGCTTTAAGAAGAAGGAAGAGATTGCTGAAGCTGCTCCTGTTGTTGACAAAACAGAAGTGCTTTTGGCTGAAATTCGTGATTTGTTAAAAGAAAATCAAGCTGTCATTTCTCGTAAGTCTGAGGGGAACAACGATTAAAAAAAGACCATAAAGGAGGCTCTAACATTTCCTCCCTTAGTGGTCTTTTTGCTATATTCAGCTTAAGCTGCTTGTCCATGGAAAGCTTGTACCGAATTTTTTTGCCCGTTCTTCACTGTCTTTTCTGCGTTTCTTACGGATTTCAAGCCTTTCCTTCGCTGTTTCATGTAAATGTTTTTCTTCTTCCGACTGTGGAATGACTTGCGGTATCGCTGTTGGTCTCCCATCCTCATCCAACGCAACAAACGTTAAAAATGAAACGGCGCATACATGTCGTTCACCGGTGACGATATTTTCAGACACAACCTTTACAAATACCTCCATCGAACTCCGGCCTGTGTAAGTAACAAACGCTTCTAAGCAAACTGAATTTCCTTCATGTATGGGATGAAGAAAGTCAACTGAATCACTCGATGCGGTTACCGCAGGCTTTCGGGCATGTCGCATAGCAGCTATCGCTGCGATATCATCAATATAGGCCATCAGTTTTCCACCGAACATTGTTCCATGGATGTTTGTATCAGGAGGAGATACCAGACTTGTCTTTACTGCTAACGATTCCCGACAAAATTTACTATTTTCCATATTCGTACTCCTTTATGGTTCGTATATATTTACTATCAATCATACCAAACTTTAGCGCTTTACAAAATATGGGGATTTACCTATAAAAAATACCACCTATCACAGAGGATAGATGGTATTAAATTAATGTAATAACTTTACTGCGCAGCTGCTCTTTTGCACGTTTCATTCTAGTCTTCACAGTTGCAATAGGCAGTCTTGTATAGTCACTTATCTCAGCAAGTGACTGCCCTCTGAAGTAAAACAAAAGCAGCGGCTCACGATATCGCTCAGGCAGCTCACGAATCGCTTTTACAAGCTCGTCTTTTGTGTTTTTACGGAGTAGTTTTTCTTCAGGAACAGGAGACTCTTGAAACTCATGCTTCCAATACAAATGAACCTTGTTCTCCCAAAAGGCTCTAGCCGTCGATTCCTTCCTCCAGTAATCACGGCATTTATTCATGGCAATTTTCCATAACCAGCTCTTTACCTTGGCTTTGTCCTGTAATGATGAAAGACCAAGATATGCCGCAAGCAATACCTCTTGATAAAGATCCTCTGCTAACTCCCTATGTCCAACTATTGAGTAAAGATATTTAAAAATACTTAATCCATAGTCTCGAACCATTTCCTCAAAATCAAATTCTCTAACAGAATTGACAGCAGGTTGTGTAAGCATTGGATTTACATTTCGCCTCCTAATTAGAATTTCATTCATCTTTATATCTTACTTTGCGTACATAGGTGCTTGCACTGAAAGCAAGATATATTGAATTAATCCTATCCTCACTAATTAGACGAAATAATCATGTTTCCTCCCTCTAGAAAAAATAAATTTTTCCTCCAACTGAAATTAGCTTCGAGAGGATTTTATTCGATTAAGTGGAAGCATAAAAATGGACACACCGATTTTTTTACAGACAGCAACATAATGCAGCAGCATTAACAGGATAGCCTCAGCATTGATGCCAATGATGACACCATCCATTTGGAAGCCTGGCTTTGAACCAAGAAAATAAATAACCGTAAATGCTGTTATGGTTGCCCAAACCGCATGCAGGAAAGCTTCCTTCATTAATCCGAGACCTATTAAGTAAGCCTGAAGCGGCATAATAAAAAAACGAAAAAGAAAGCATGGCCACAACAGCTGCAAATAGCGCGCTGCACCAGTAGAGTGGAAAAATGTACTTGTTAATGGTTCAGCTAGAAAATAGCATACGAGGACTGCAGGTATTCCATAGGCAAAGGTCCACATCATGACCTGCTTTAACAGCCTTTGCAAATAGACGGTATTTCTTTCAGCGTTCGCTTTTGAAATCGTTGGAATCAGCATAATCATTAAAGAATGCGAGATAAAGGTAGGAAAGGAACCAATGACCATCGCAATCCCTGCAACCATCCCAAACTGCTCTGTAGCCAAGTCCTTGCTGACACCGGCATAAAAGAGCGCCCCTGTTATTAAGAAAGGCTCCAACGCAGAGGTAAAGGCATGAAAAACCCTTAACGCAGTTGTCGGAACGGATACTTCCATTAGATTTTTCATTACTACTTTACTATGCAGCCTTTTTGAGGGCTGCTTTTTCATATAATTATACTGAATCATGAACACATGGAACAGATATAAAAAGACAACAAGATCACTGCCGACAAGGGTACAAAAGGCAATAAGTACCGCGGCACTGATTTCAAAATCAAATAAATAGAATAAATAAACCAGCAGGAGAAGCTGAACTAATTTCCGTAGAAAGTTCGCAACAGCAATCTTAGCCATATCTGACTTTCCCATAAAATATCCCCTAGCAATGGAGGTGAACGACACAATTGGAATGAGGATTAGAACCAGCCATCTAAAAATGGGGTGATATTGGTCAAATGCAGGAATGAATGGAAGAACGACTGACACCACTACCATTAGGACAGCGGTCATGATGATGGTCCATCTTAGGACATGGCTTAACATACTATGATGTATTCTATTATCTCGTTCAGCAATAAACTTTGAAATCGAGACAGGCATTTCAAAGCTTGCGAGAAGAACAATTAAAAATACGGTTGGCAGGATAGCCATATACATACCGAGCCCTTTTTCGCCAAGCTCCCTAGCCAATACCATATTAATAATAAATTCCACAACTTCCCCGACACAGGCTGCAGCAATTAGTAAAAGGGTTCCTTTAAAAAATGAATTCATTTCGCCTCTCCTTTATTCCGAATCCAATATATGGAGTATCCTATATCTGGTTCATCGTGACTCCTAAGTTCAAACGACTATTCCTTACAGCATATGAGACAAGTTGTCAGGATATTAATCAGAAAAACCTTGGTGAGGAAAAATTATTTATCACATAAAAAGATGACCCTTATAGAGAAATGGAACCTCTACACGAGTCAACCTAGTGTTCTTCTTTCATATACGCTGAAGCTTGATCAGCTCCATGACTACTTCTTCTTTAGACGAAAGCTCCGTCAACTGATCTATCACATTACCAGCCTTCATAAGCAGGATTCGATCAGCTGTCTCTACTGCAACATCCATCATATGTGTCGAGAAAATAACGATGGAACCACTGTTTTTAATTTCTTTAATCTGCTGGACAAAAACGTTTACCCAATAAGGATCAAGGCCGTTTGTCGGCTCATCCAAGAGTATTAATGCAGGCTTTGCAAGCCAGGCCTGACCAAACAGCAGGCGCTGCCGCATCCCTTTTGATAGTCTCGTAATTCGAACATTACGCTGCTCCTGTAATCCAATTAACACAAGCATTTCCTCTACTCGCGACAAATCGATTTTTCGAAGCGAAGCATAGAACAAAAGAAATTCCTTAACAGTCATTGAAGGGTCAGCCTGAAAGTCATCCGGCATATAGCCGATTTGTTCAACATATGGCTTACGGTTATGCTGCAGACAGCAATCATTTAACAAAACAGACCCGCTTGATGGCCGCAATACCCCTGCAATGATTGAAAGCAGCGTACTTTTTCCAGCACCGTTTCCACCGCATAACACAAGACATTCACCCTCTTCAATTACCAGCGATAACGGCTCTAGAACCTGTTTTGTTTTATACTTTTTCGATATATTCTGTAACTCAAGCTGATTCATGATCCTTTACTCCTTTCCAGACGCCATGATGAAAGGAAAAGCAGAACGCCCGAGAATAATACTAGGTAAATAGCAAGAATAAGAACAGCCATATCCTTTCTCAAAAAGGTGACAAGCTTATCGTAGGCTTGTCCGAATACGGAGCCGCCATCCATTTGAACAACAAAAACAACACGAAGCAATTCAGCTGGGTTCACCCATAATAACCCGTGTAAAAGTGGTGAAATCATCGGATATGGCACAAGATTCAGCACGCTAATCAACGCTGTTGGCCAAATCATAATCATGACAAACCAAATAGCCACTGCACCCGCAAGTGCCTGCCATCTGCCTTTTGAAAAAGAGCCTAGAACAATACCAATCACTAAAAATACAGCTAGTAAAAGAAGTGCAAATACATAGACTGCCATTATCCATTTCAGCTCAATGTTAATTTGAAAAATAAGCGCCAGTGATAGACTAATACCGAAGCTTAATGTAAATAGTATTGACTGTGCGAATAACTGACCAAGCAGCTTGCCGGTAAGAAAGGACAATGAGGAGATAGGATAGGTCGTTAACAGCCTCCACTGACCATTTTCCCTTTCGGCAGCAACCGCGAATGAACCGATTATCAGCATAAAGAGCGGCAGCAAATAGAGCAGTAAATTAACTGCTGCACCTGTAATATTCGTATAGCTGGTTATTGCCGGAGAGCTTTTGACAAGCATAAAGATTAACAGCAGCACAAATGTCCAAAGTAAGAGAAATACATATGAAGTCTTTTGACGCAGCGTTATTCTCCATTCAAATCTCCCTATTGTCCACATATCATAACCCTCATTTCACAAGCAGAGTCCAAAACCTTTTTCATCGTTATCTATTCATCCTTATTATGGGTGTTATCCATTGCTCCCTCTTCATGCGAATGCTCCCTGGCTCCAGAGCCCATTTCCTCTTTCATTTTCATCATCATGCTATTATTCACTTCCCATTGATGATCATAGAGCTTCGAGCTTGCGATTACATCTGCATCCATCCTGGCAGCAAAATCCTTTGCTTTTTGTTCATCTGAGAAGGAAATGACATTATAAGCCATTGGTGTTTTGATCTCCTGATCATAGACATATATTGCATTTTCTAGAAGGATCCATTCCTTTGATTCATAATCACGGACAAATTGAGCCGCAACATTTTCTGCCTTGTTTTCTCTTGTCCATTTGACCATGCAGCCGATATCATCAAACGTATAGGTCTTTCCATTCTCAAGCGTTAATTGAGTGGCAAATTGATCGTCTACAACAGACATATGGCACTGTACACATTTATCGTTTTTTTCATCAATCGCTCTAGGTTTGATTTCCTTTAACCCACAGCCTGTGATGAAGAGTAAGAGTAAACCTGCAATACTAAAAAATAAAAATTTCTTCACAATGCCTTCCTCCCCCATACGAAATAAACTAAACTACCAAATATCATTGCTAAACTTACCAGCCACAATGGATATGGCGAATGAGACACTCTTTCAATTTCTGTAGCAGCTGTCATTCTTGGCGTATCATCTCTTAATAGTGCCTCTTCGTGACTTTTCAGCAATTTTTGCAGCACAAGCATTCCAGGTGCATGAAAGAATAATTGAAATTCAGGTGTAGAATTCGTTATGGTTAAGAAATATGGGTCTGATGTGTAGGGAATGATGCTTGTTCCATTTCCTGCTGTATCAAGCTTTAGGGAGGAGTCCCAGTAATTCCCTTGTATCTGGTTATCCTGACTGTTAATCGCCTGTGAATCATATACATTTCCAATCATGCTGTTATCCCTTATCACATTTTCATGGAACTCCCGTAATTGCATTCCGATAAAATTTTGTGTGACTACATTATTTTCAATCAGATTTTGATTAGAGGTATCTAGGAATAAGCCAACCCGATTATTACTTATAATGTTATGGCTAATTTTTGCCTTGTACGTATCATATAATAGGAGTCCCTGAGCGTTAACGTTTTCATTATTTTCTAGCAGCTGATTATTTTCTACCACTGTATCCCTTGTACTCATAATCATAGCGCCGGTGGTATTCTCACTAGAATGATTCCCCTTCAATTCTGTCCCGTTTGAGAACATAAGATGGTACCCATAACGGGCATGTGTAACCTTATTATCAATCAACCTGTTGTCATGACTGTCTTCAAGATAAATTCCATCATAGACATGATCAATAACAGTATTGGTGATGAGATTATCCGAGGATTTCCAAAGATCAATCCCATTTGCCTTGCCCTCCCCACTAATTTCCAGATTAGAAATAGTAGTAGAATGTGCTTCATTTAATTTAATTCCAAATTGACTAGCTGTTATCATAATATTTTCTAGAGTGTGATTCACCCCTTTAACAGAAATGGCCGCCGTACCTTCAGCTTTACTGCAGCTAACCACTTGCAAATTTTTAATCGTAACCTTTGCCCCTATAATAGTCATAACGGGTTCATCCGAGCATTGTGTGATAATGGTACCATCTGAACCTTCTATTGTTATCGGCTTTGTTATCAACAGTGATTCTTTGTAAACACCGGAATCCAGCACAAGCTTTCCACCGCTGGGTAATTCATCAATTTGCTTCTGCAGGCTTTCCGCAGCTTCCGCAGACAATGGTACAGAAAGGGCAGCAAACACAAGCATTCCAAAAAACAAGAGGTTCCATCTCGTCACTAGCGCCATCCCCTTAAGTAGTGATCAAATTCGTTCCATCGAATTTCCATTAAACTGTTAACCATGATAAATGTATCAACCACTTGTGTGAAAATTGTGAAATATGTATGCAGATTTATCAAAAAATAGAAAGCGAAGGCGCTGGTGCCAGACTAATACAAAAAAACAGTGCCTGACACCGGAAAAAGACAATGGTCCTTTTAGGGTGTCAGGCACCGTTTTATGAATTTTTCAACCTGTTAAGCAATTCTTCGAAGTCCTTTTCTCTATCTGGACTCGTTACAAATTCCTGCTCTGTAATGGCTGTTAATAAAGACTTCTTCAATTTAGGATCGTGTATTTCCTGAAGGATCCATTTTCTGCAGTCATACAAAAAATCCATATATTCCTTGTATTCGGGTCCATATTGATTAGAAAGCTGCTGCTTTATCTTTTTAGCCAGTATCGGACTTGCACCAGAAGTAGAAACGGTAATATTCAGCCTTCCTTGATTATACACAGCTGGAAGAATGAAGTTCGATTCCTCAGGGTCATCGGCAAGATTCACTAATTGGTTCGGTGCAGCCGTTTTTTTCACGGCAAGGCTGACCTCTGGATCACTTGCAGCAGCTATGATTAAAAAAGCGTCTGTCATGTCGTCGGCGGAAAAGGTCTTTTTCTTCCAAGTGATAGTTCCCTGCTGATGGAAATGGTGCAGCTCCTCTGTCAGCTCAGGACTAACAACGGTAATCGCAGCCTGTGCCTCCAGTAGTCCTTTTACCTTGCGCTCTGCTACCTTTCCTCCACCGACAACGACGGCTTTTTTACCGATTAAATTGAGAGAAATCGGGTAGAAACCCATCCTCATCACCTTCCATTTTTACTCATCTAACGAACACTTTTTAATGGTGTCGATTAGGGCTTCACGTGTTGGTGTTTCTGCAATTCCATCAGACTGAACTCCGTAAAATTGCGCAGCCATTTCTGATTTGTTTCCCATACAGATAACTTTCACTCCCTCGAGGAATTCTGGTGGGAATAGCCCAACAACAGCTTCCTCCTCGAAAAACATTTTGACAGATTGTGCACTTGGAAATACAATACTATCTGGCTTTGCTTCGTGAAGTATTCTTTTTAGAATCGGTAAAAATGTGTCGTCCACTACTTTCTCACTTGTAATTAGTAAATCACAATTTCTATATTTATGTGCTACACGGCTATCCCCAACAACCAGCAGGGCCTCATTTTGAAAAAGATGATCGGTGATATCTGCCAGCAGGCCTCGTTCCTGCAATGCGGTGACCGTTTTCTTTGATAATCCATATAGATTAGCTGAAAGACTGCGAATATCAATTTGTTCTTTCATTAATAACTGAAAAAACTCTTCAACACTTTCAACAGAAGTAAATAGGATCTCTTCATAATGGGCAAGTTTGTCTAAAATATCGTAATTAACCGGCACTTCTGCATTTTTCCATCTAGGAAATTCAATTACATCTGCCCCTTGCTCTGTCAAAGCCTGTGCCAAGCCGCTCGATTTGAAGCCTGTTCTTGCGAGTAGAATCTGTCGTCCAAATAATGGTTTTTTCTCGAACCAGTTAATTTTTTTACGTATCGACACAATCTCTCCGACAAGCGTAATCGCAGGGTTACTAAACTTCTGCTCTGCGACTAATTCGGCAATTGTAGCAAGTGTTCCTTCTAACGTTTTTTGTCTTGAAAAGGTACCCCATTGTATAAGAATAACCGGGGTTTCCGGTGATTTTCCATTCTCCATCAAGCTTTGGCAGATATAAGGAAGGTTTTTGACCCCCATATAAAAAGCGATTGTATCAATTCCACTTGCGAGTGCCTTCCAATCAAGAACAGGCTTTCCATCTTTTGATTGGTCGTGTGCTGTTACCACTGCAAACGTTTCTCCAAATTGTCTATGTGTTACTGGAATACCAGCATAGAGAGGAGCGGCCATTCCCGAGGATATTCCCGGTACCATTTCAAATTCAACTCCTGCACTCGCTAATGCTTCGGCCTCCTCACCTACTCTTCCAAAAACGCCGGGGTCTCCTCCCTTTAAACGAACAACTCGTTTCCCTTCTAATGCCTTATCCACTAACAGGCTGTTAATCCCTTCCTGCCTTAATGTATGGCGGTCAGGCAGTTTCCCGCAATAGATCAATTCACAGCCAAAAGGTGCAAAATCCAGCAATTTCGGATTTGCCAAACGGTCATATAAAATGACCTCAGCCTGCTTGATTGCCTCCAGCCCCTTTACAGTTATTAACCCAATATCTCCCGGTCCTGCGCCGACTAAAAACACTTTTCCTTTGCTCACATACGGTCATCCTTCCAGAATACAAATATACAAAGGAGGGTGTCCATGATGATGACACCCTCTACTTTTTTACTCTTTTTACATTATACAATAATATAGACTTTGTCATTAGATACTTCTAAAGGATAAACTTTTACCAGTCCTGTATCAGGTGCTTGAACCTGCCCGTTTACAAGCGAGATTTTCCAGTCATATACAGGGCAAAACACATATTCTCCACTGACAAGTCCGTCTGCCAGTGTGCCGCCCTTTGGATGCGGGCTGCGGTTTTCAATAGCATGGACATCACCATTAGTTAATCGGAATAAAGCAATTTCTTGTCCTTCCATTTCGAATACCTGACCCGTTCTTTCCGGAAGAGTGGAATAGTTTGCTAGCTCTACTTTTTTTGACATATTTTTCTGTCCACCTTATCACATATATTTTGTCTTTTCACTAGGGTGTTAAACCTTGGTTGTTGATTTCCGTTCCAGGCACTTCGCTTTCCGCGGGCGACCGCCGAGCCTCCTCGACACTTCGTGTCTGTGGGGTCTCGACTGTCTCGCTTCTCCCGCAGGAGTCTTCGTGCCTTCCACTTCAGTCAACAAGCGAACAAAAATCAACATTAAATCTTATCATAGACTTTTACGAAAAATTATCTTACCGGAACAGCAATTTCATGCTTTGAGTAATACTTATCTTTAATTTCATTACTTTCAATGGCTTCCTGCCAAGGCTCTATATAGCGTTCTAGAGTTTTATCCATACGCTCATTTAATGCTTTTCTTGTTTCTTCATCAGCCAGTACTTCTTTTATATGCTCTAGTCCTACACGCTCAAGCCATTTCGATGTACGCTCCAAGTACTCTGCTGTTTCACGATAGTATTGGAGATAAGCACCAGTTAGCTCCATTACTTCCGCTTCTGTTTCAACCTTGCCTAGTAAATCTCCAGCACGAAGGTCCGTTCCGCCATTACCTCCAACATAAATTTCCCAGCCTCCGTCTACGCCAACAAAGCCGATATCTTTAATTCCTGCTTCCGCACAGTTACGTGGACAACCCGATACACCCATTTTTACTTTATGCGGTGTGTCAAGACGTTCGAATTTCTTCTCTAATTCAATACCTAATCCCATCGAATCCTGTGTGCCGTAGCGGCAGAACTTGGCTCCCACACAGGTTTTTACTGTTCTAAGTGTTTTACCATATGCATATCCTGATGGCATGCCTAGGTCTTCCCAAATGCTTGGAAGATCTTCTTTCTTCACTCCAAATAGACCAATCCGCTGACCACCTGTTAGTTTAACTAGCGGCACATCATATTTCTCTGCTGCTTCAGCGATTGTTTTCAAATCCTTTGCGCTAGTTACACCGCCGTACATTCTAGGAACAACCGTATAGGTACCGTCCTTCTGGATATTAGCATGCATTTTTTCGTTAACCAGACGTGAATCACGTTCATCCTGATGATTTTCAATATTGATCATTCCAAGATAATAGTTAATCGCCGGGCGACATTTTGAGCAGCCCTCTTCATTTCTCCAGACTAAAACATTCATGACCTCTTTTACACTTGTTAAGCCTTTTTCTTTAATTTCATCCACGATTTCGTCACGGCTTAAATGTGTACAACCACAGATGCCTGCCTTTTTCACAGATTTATCATATTCATCACCAAGTGTAAGTGCTAAAATGTCGGAAATGAGCGATTTACAGCGACCGCA
>Ga0180215_1005324_pt1 | contig 11046 bp, 10 predicted proteins | sample eDN3rd37CBELigBY_FD_128871 | JGI IMG/M metagenome (GOLD analysis project Ga0180215, IMG submission 128871) | Enriched backyard soil microbial communities from Emeryville, California, USA - eDNA 3rd pass 37_C BE-Lig BY (version 2) (version 2) | ecosystem: Environmental > Terrestrial > Soil >...
CCCGCAGCGTCGACGGGATCAGCGGCTCGTCGAGCAACCGGCCGAACCGCTCGGTGAGACCCACCTCGGCCGGGCGCGCGTCGAGCCAGTCCTTGAGCAGCCGATAGCCCTCGATGTAGGTGCTCGTGTAGGCCCGCCACAGCGGCGAGGACAGGAACCGCAGCATCTGGCGGGCCCGCTCGTCGTTGACCAGCAGCCAGCGCCGCAGGTACGCGACGACGTCGTCGACGTCGCGGTGCTCGTCGTGCAGCATGATCGCGGCGTCCTGGCGCACGTCGGCCAGCCCGGCCATCGCCTCGGAGATCTTCTCGGCCCGCTCCCCCTCGAACCGCAGGCCCAGATCGGCGTAGATCTCCTGCGCCCACGTACCCCAGCCGGGCCCGATCGCCGCGTACAGCGCGAGGTCGGCCAGGCCCTCGGCCATCAGGCACTGCGGGGTGTTGACCAGGAAGATCGTCTGTTCGAGCTGGTTTCTGCCCTCCACCAGCCCGAGTTCCTTGCGGCAGTGCTCGGTGTGGTGGCCCGGGTAGGACTCGTGGGCGACCAACCGGGGCAGGTTCGCCATCTGCTGCTTGAGGTCGGCGTTGACGGCGACCGTCGACTTGTAGTCACCCAGGTAGTAGTTGAACCCCGACCATGGCTTGTCGGTGACCACCTCGTAGTTGATCACCTCGGTCTCGGGCAGCGGATACTCGGCGCGCACGCGGTCGCGCAGGGCCGACGAGAACGCGTGGATGCACTCCTCGAGCCGCTCCGGCGGGATCTCCTCGGCGCTGCGGTGCGCCTGGATCCGCTCGGCCAGCGGCCCGGTGCCGCCGAGCGCCTCGTCGAGACGTGCGTGGGCCTCGCGGTAGCGCTCGGGATCGCCCTTGGTGATGCGCACGTCGAAATAGGCCTCGACCTCGTCGACGAATCCCACGTCCTCACCCGCGAACTTGCGGCCCGCGAAGCTCAGCGCGCGCAGGTGCGACGCGACGTACGCCGCGCGGTCGGGCTCGAGGTCGTCGGGGATCTGTGTGAGCAGGCGGTCGGCCTGGCGCGCGAGGTCCGCCGGGTCCGGTGCCGGTTCGTTCTCGACGACGCGACGCAGAGCCGCGTCGCCGGTGAAGGAATCGACGTAACCCTCCTCGATACGGTCGAAGCGCAGCCCGAGCAGCAGATACTCGCGGATGACAGCGGCCGCGTCCGAGCCGGTGCCTGCCCCCGCGTCGCCGCCGGTGCCCGTGGAAAAGCCCATCCCGTTACCCATGCCCTCAACCGTAAATGCAAGACTGACCGAATGCCGCGGCCCAGCGAGCCGAGCCCCTATGTGGAGTTCGACCGAAGTCAATGGCGTTCCCTGCGCATGTCGACGCCGCTCAAGCTGTCCGAAGACGAACTCGTACGCCTGCGCGGTATGGGCGAGAAACTCGACCTGCTGGAGGTCGAGGAGGTATACCTGCCGCTCGCCCGGTTGATCCACCTACAGGTGGCGGCGCGGCAGCGGTTGTTCGCCACCACCGCCGAGTTCCTCGGCGAGCCCCAGCAGAACCCGGATCGCCCGGTGCCCTTCATCATCGGCGTCGCGGGCAGCGTCGCGGTCGGCAAGTCGACCACGGCGCGCGTGCTGCAGGCCCTGCTGGCGCGCTGGGAACACCACCCCCGCGTGGATCTGGTCACCACCGACGGGTTCCTCTACCCCAATGCCGAACTCGCGCGGCGCAACCTCATGCACCGCAAGGGTTTCCCGGAGAGCTACAACCGCAGGGCGCTCATGCGCTTCGTCACCGCGGTCAAGTCCGGCGCCGACGAGGCCGCCGCGCCGGTGTACTCACACTTGCTCTACGACATCGTGCCCGGCGAGTACCAGATCGTGCGTCACCCCGACATCCTGATCCTCGAAGGGCTCAACGTCCTGCAGACCGGGCCGGCGCTCATGGTCAGCGACCTGTTCGACTTCTCGGTGTACGTCGACGCGCGCATCGAGGACATCGAACAGTGGTACATCTCACGGTTCCTCACCATGCGGTCGACGGCATTCGCCGATCCGGCATCGCACTTCCACAGCTATTCGACGCTGACCGACGAGCAGGCCGTGTTCGCCGCGCGCGACATCTGGCATTCGATCAACCGGCCCAACCTGATCGAGAACATCCTGCCGACCCGGCCCCGCGCGACGCTCGTGCTGCGCAAGGACGCCGACCACTCGATCAACCGGCTGCGACTGCGGAAGCTCTAGCCTCCCCTTCGATCAGCGGTCCGCAGCGCACACCGAAACGCTCGCGCACGGTGTCCAGCGACCGTCGCAGGTGCTCGCGCTCGCGATGATGCGTGGCCAAAAACTGCGCGGTGCCGATCATGCGCCGTGGCCAGGGATACCACCGGCTGAAGTCCAGACCGCACTCCTTGAACACCTTCGCGGGCACAGCGTCGGTGATCAGACTGAGGTTGTACTGCGCAAGGGTGAACAACGCGAACGGCAGTGCCGGCTTGGCCACCCGGCACATCTCTTCGAAGTCGAGTTCGTACAGCGGAACCGAGCGGATCTTGCCGAGCATCATCAGGTGGGTGAGGAAGTAGCCCGAGTACGACGCGAGATGCAGCGTGACGGAACGCGCCTGCAGCGCCAGGACCGCACCTCCGCTGGATACGTAAGGCTCGTACGGGTGGTGGCCGTGTGTGAGGTAACCCGTGCAGTTGACGATCCAGCTTCCGTGTTGGACGGTTCTGGTCGCGCCGCTGCGGAACACCAGCTCGGTGGTCGCGCCACGGTCGACGGCATCCACCAGGTGGTCCATGACGACTTCGTTGAGACCCGCTGCGATGGTGCGGTTTTCGGCTTCGGACAGCACGCCGAAGAGGAAGTTCCCGGTGCCTGGTGTCAGCCACACACCGAAGTTGTCCCGGTACCACTCGGCGACGGCCGCTTCGTTGGTTCCGTCGAACCGCCGTGTCATGTCGATGGCCAGGCTGCCCAGTTGGCAGCCGCTCCACCACCGCCTGGCACCGGACGGGAAGAACTTCTCCCGTGCGGTGAAGAACGTGCCGGACCCGGCCACCAAGTTGATTTCGCGCCCCGGATAGGCGTTGATCAGCGTGAGCGCGGTGTCCATGCCGGTCTTGCCACCGCCGATCACCCATACCGGGGTGTCGCTGTCGCGCATCGGGACGTCACGGACATCACACTGGTCGGGTGACACCGAACAGATGCGGGAGCTTGAGAGCTCCAGCGGCGGGTTCGGATTCACCTGGGCGCCATACGCTTTGACGAGCCGCTTGGCGACGATGACCCGGCGGGTGCCGTCCGGGGCCCGGCACGTGATCGTGACATCGCCGCCCGATTCGTGTTCGGATTCGAGGGTGTGGCCGAACCACTCGTCGACCGTCACACGTTTCCCGATCTCGGTCAGGCAGTGCGCGAAATGCGTGAGCACCTCGTCTTTGGTCGGCAGATATGACGGCTCACGTCCCAGCGTCCACTCGATGTTGCCTGCCGTGAACATCGGATGCGGTTGATGCAGTCGCACATAGGGATACGTGTCCACCCACATTCCGCCGACCCGGTCCCGGCGGTCGAGCAGGATGATCTTCTGGTCGCGGCCCAAGTAGCGGCTCGCGACGAACAGCGCGTTGAGTCCCGTGATGCCTGCTCCGACGACGCAGAGGTCGCACGTGTCCACCTGCTGGTTGTCCTGCGTCTCAGCTGAAGTGGACACGGCGACCTCCTCGACCGTCAGACCCGGTTGATCTTCAGTGTGGATCCGTTCGGGCCCGGCGGATCGCGTAACCGATTACCCGATTCAGGCGGGGCTGGTTCAGGCGGCGATACGGCGCGCGCCGACGAACTGCCACTCGGCCATCACGGCGGTGTACAGCCCCGTGCCGATGAGGATGACGACGCCCGCGGCGGTCAGCGACATCGTCACGGCCGCGACCACGGCGATCACGGTGCACACCGCATTGGCGACCGACGTGCCGATGCCCGCGGGCCGCACCCGCTCGATCCCGGCGAGGGCGAGCACCGCGATGCCGTAGGCGACGGAGAAGATCCCGATCCCGTATTCGACGGCGACCGGCAGTCCGGTCAACTCCGAGAACCAGCGTGGCGCGGCGAGCAGGGCGATGCCGCTGATGCCGACCAGCACGGCGTCGGTGCGCATGGCCAACCGCAGCAGTGCATCGGAGGTCCTGACGGTGCCTGCGGTATTGGTGATGGCGGTCATTCGTTTCTCCTTATCTGGTGTTTTCTTGGTGACATCTGGGGCGGACAGGGAGTCACGCCAGACGGCGCACTCCGCGGTACTGCAGCCACGCCAGCGCGGCGGTGGCGGCGACGAAGCCGAGCAGCAGTTCGGTTCCCGCGCCGGTCAGTGGCAGCCACCCGGCGAGGACGGCCGTCACGGACGCGACGGCGAACACCGTGTTGCCGGTCGCGACGGCGACGCCGACCTTGCGGATGGCGGGCAGGGCGGCGAGCACGTACAGCAACGCTCCGTAACCCACCAGCGCGGCGCCGATCACCCATCCGGCCGTCGCCGACAACCCGGCGACGCGGGCCAGTGAGTCGGCGAGCATCGCGGTGAACAGCCCTACGCCCGCGCACACCGTGGCGTCGGCGCGCAACGCGAACCGCAACAGGGAATCGGTCGAATCGGACAGTGGCCGGGTGGTGATCGCGGTCATGGCGGGCTCCTCGGTGCTCCTCGGTGTCGAGGCTTCGTGTCGAACACCTCAGAGGTTGCTCACAAGCCACTGCCAGATCGACGCCAGACGCTGCCAATCACTGCCAAACGCAGGTCAGCGCAGGATTCGCGGGATTGTCGAGGCGGCGGGTCAGCGCCCGGCGGCAGGCGCGACGCGCCCGCGCAGATCCGCCGCGATCACCTTGGCGGCGGCGTTCTGCCAGTTGTGCAGCGAGCGTTGCGGCACCTCGGTGACGAACCACTGCCAGGCCTGCCGCGCGACCGGGTCCAGGCCCGCCGCGGTCGCGTTCTGCGCGTAGGCGCGTACGCCGACGACGTACGGGAAGTACAGCGAGTTGTAGTGCCGCCACTCCTCGGTGGTGCCGAAGTCGCCACCGTCGCGCGGCTTGAGCGCCGCGATCCGCTCGGCCAGCAACGCCTTGAGCTCGTTGGCGCGCTCGAGCGGTTGATCGGGTGCACCGCGCGCGGCGAGGCGCGCGTCGATCTCGGGCAGCGCGGTCAGGGGGCTGGCCATGAGTTTCGACAGGTCGGCGTAGTGGCCGAGGGCACGGCGCGTGAGCCGGGCGAATGCGTCGTCGTCGAGATCGTCGAGCGGGCTGCGCGACCGCAGCGGCAGGGCGGCCTCGGTCGCGCGCAGCGCCTCGCGGTCGGCGCGCAGTTCGGGTGACCGGAAGAACGCCAGGCGGTCGAAGATGCCGGCCAGCGGGCCGGCCAGCACCTCGACGGCCACCGCGACCGCGAGGCTGGTGAACAACAGCACCGTCATCGCGACATGGCCGTCGGCCGAGTCGAGGACCGCAAGCCCGATCAGGGCCTGCGCGGCGAACGGGATCGCGATCACCACGGTGCCGATCACCGAGCGCCGCATGTCGGCGCGCAGCGCCTGCCCCTCGTCGAAGGCGTCCCAGATCGCGACGGCCACACCGAGCAGGGCGACGTCAAAACCCGTGGACGCCAACGCCAGCCAGCTCGGCACCAGACCGAGCGGAATGATCAGGATCGCGTTGCCGAGCGCGAAGAACAACGTCGCCACGACCAGGAACCCGACCACCGAACCCGGTTTCGCGCCGCTCACCACAGCCTTGATCATGGCGCCCAGCGACGACACCGAGATCACCGCGAACAGCAGCCAGTGGCCCAGGCGCAGCGGACCGTCGACGTTGCCGGCCACCGCGGCCGCCGCGAACGCCAGCACCGCGACCGTGAGGATCGCGATGAGCGCGGTCGCGCGCGAGCGGAAACCCTCGGCCGGGCGCGACAGTTCGACGAGCACCGCGAACCAGGCGATGGCGGGCACGGCCACCAGGTAGATCTCGATGCGGCTGAGCAGTTCGGAACCGGTGATGACGCGCACCGCGTCCAGCGCGACCACCACCGCGAAGCTCGTCAGGCCGATCGCGGCGAACACCAGCACGGGTTTGCGCGGATCGCGGGCGACCAGGTACAGACCCAGCCACCAGCTGAGCGTGAAGACCACCGCCGACAGCGCAGCCATGGCCCCAGTGTGGCACGCGCTACTTGCCGAAGCGCCGGTGCCTTGCGGTGTAGTCGCGCAGCGCGCGCAGGAAGTCGACCCGGCGGAACGCGGGCCAGTACGCCTCGGTGAACCACATCTCCGAATAGGCGCTCTGCCACAGCAGGAAACCGCTGAGCCGCTGCTCCCCCGAGGTGCGGATCACCAGGTCGGGGTCGGGCTGACCCGAGGTGTAGAGGTTCTCGGAGATGCCGTCGACCGTGACGGCCTCGATGAGCTGTTCGGCCGTGGCGCCGTTGGCGAGTTCCTTGGACAGCAGCGAGCGGACCGCGTCGACGATCTCCTGGCGTCCGCCATAGGCGACGGCGACGTTGACGTGGAAGTTGGCGCCTTTGGTCGTGGTGCTCTCGACGGCCTCGCGCAGCCGGCGCGCCGGTTCGTCGCCCAGCAGTTCAAGGTCGCCGACGGTGCGCACGCTCCATTTGTTGTACGGCGCGCAGATCTCCTCGACGACGTCGGTGATGATCTCGATGAGCGCGGTGAGTTCGTCGGGATCGCGCTGCAGGTTCTCGGTGGACAACAGGTAGATCGTGGCCATCTCGATCCCCGCGGCCTGACACCAGCGCAGCATCTCGGCGATCTTTGCCGCACCTTTGCGGTAGCCGATGCTGACGTCGTCGTAACCTGCGTCACGCGCCCAGCGGCGATTTCCGTCACACAGCACCGCGATGTGCCGTGGCAGTTGGGCTTTGGACCGCACCAATTCGTGGCGCAACCGCATCTCGTAGATCCGGTAGGCCGGTTCTTTGAGACGCGGGGGAATGATGTCCACGAGAATCCAGACTACTGTTAACTGCGGGAATGACCCATCAGCTGTATGTGGAGGTGACATGACCGCGCCGATCGACGGTTCTCACGATCGCCGGACAGCTCCATACCGATCAGCGGCCGCCGATGCCGCGGGTTCGCAACGCCAAGCCGAGGACCTGCCCGCCGCGGTTGCCGACGGCGTTGCCCAGTTCTTCGGAAAACCACGGGCCCGCGGGTGGATTCACGTTTACTCGGCGATCGTCGCGTTGATCGCGGGCGCCGCACTGGTGTCGGTGTCGTGGTCGGTGCAGTCGACGCGCGCCGGTCTGGCCACGCTGCTCTACACGTTCACGATCGTGGCGATGTTCACGGTCAGCGGGGTGTATCACCGCGTGAACTGGACGTCGGTGACCGCGCGGAAATGGATGAAGCGGCTCGACCATTCGATGATCTTCCTGTTCATCGCGGGCAGCTACACACCGTTCGCCCTGCTGGCACTGCCCGAGTCGAAGGGCATGGTGCTGTTCTGGATCGTGTGGGGCGGCGCGATCGCGGGCGTGCTCCTCAAGATGTTCTGGCCCTCGGCGCCACGCTGGCTCGGCGTACCGCTCTACATCCTGCTGGGCTGGGTCGCGGCATGGTTCATCGGGCCGATCATGGACGGCGCCGGTGTCGCGGCCGTGGTGCTGCTGATCGTCGGCGGCGCGCTGTACAGCGTCGGCGGCGTCCTCTACGCACTCAAGTGGCCGAACCCGTGGCCCGCGACCTTCGGTCACCACGAGTTCTTCCACGCCTGCACGGCCGTCGCGGCGATCTGCCACTACATCGCGATGTGGTTCGCCGTCTTCTGACGCGTGGCACCGCGAGCGTGCGTGTTTGCCCCTCGGCACGCCGCAAAACCTCAGCAGTACGCGCACGCTCGCGGTGAGACGAACGTGCGCGTCGGTCGAGAGGTCCGCTGAAAGATCCCTACAGCTGCTTGATGTCAGCCGGTGACCAGTACGCCTTCATGGACGTGATCCGGCCGTCGCCGTCGAACGTCATCACCTCGATCGGCTCGATCCGCATGGCGTTGCCGATGGTGATGGCGAACAGGAAGGCCGCCTCGCTCCCGCCGGGACGGAAGCTCAGCAGCTCGGTCTTGATGTCGGTCGTCGCGGCGGTCATGTTCTTGTAGAACCCCTCGATGGCCTGGCGCCCGATGTGCACCTCGCCACTGCCGACCGGGTCCTCCACCGTCGCGTCGTCGGCGTACAGCGCGGCGATGTCGGCCGCGGAACCTCCTGCGACAGTGTCCAGGTAACGCTTGACGAACGACTCCAAGGCGGCGGCATCGTGGCTCATGGCCGCTGACGCTACACGGCCACTCCCAGGGCGTCAGCAAGATCCCCGACCGTGGTCACCGGCAGATCGCACACGGTCCCCCGGCACACGTAGGCGGCGTCGGCGCCGTCCACGCGGTCGCGTCCGCGCAGCAGCTCCGACGAGTCCACCGCACCGCCGACGACGACGGCGCCGCCCGGTGCGAGTGTGCGCGCGGCGGCCAGCAGTTCCGACGACGGCTCACATGCCACGGCAATCTGGATGGGTCCACGCAACTGGGCCTCGGCCACAGCCAGCCAGTGCCCGCCCGACCGTGCGACGCGGGTCAGGATCGGGACCGCGGTGGCCAAAGTGGCCTGCGCCGCTTCGGCATAACGCGACGATCCGGTGAGGTAGGCAGCCAGTTGCAGCGCCTCGGCGATCAGCGAGGCCCCCGCGGGCGTCGCACCGTCGATCGGGTCGGCCGGCCGGACCATGAGTGTCTCGGCGTCGTCGGCCGTGTCATACCAGCGGCCCGGCTGTTCGGGGTCGGCGAAGTGCTCCAGCGCGAGGTCGAGCAGGTGCCGTGCCTCGGGCAGCCACTGTCCGGTCTGCTGGTACAGCGTCAGCAGCGCGGTGGCCATCGCGGCGTGGTCTTCGAGGATGCCCGCACTGGCTCCGACCGCCCCGCCGAGACTCGCGCGGCGCAGCCGCCCGTCGACGACGTGGAGGTCGATGAGCCTGCGCGCGCATCGCGATGCGGCGTCGAGCAATTCGGGTCTTTGCAGCGCGACCGACGCCTCGGCGAGCGCGGTGACGGCGAAGCCGTTCCATGCCGTGACGACCTTGTCGTCGCGCGCGGGCTGAGGCCGTGCGGCACGCGCGGCGAGCAGCGTCGTGCGGATGGTCTCGAACCGCGCCGGATCGTCCGGGGTGGCGGGCAGTTGCAGCACGGACGCGCCGTGTTCGAAGGTCCCCTCGTCGGTGACCCCGAAAACCGCTGCGGCCCATATTCCGTCGTCGTCACCGAGCACCGACCGCAGCTCCGCGGGCGTCCACACGTAGGTGGACCCCTCACTGCCGGCGGCGTCGGCGTCGAGCGACGACGTGAACATGTCGCGGTCACCGAGCTCGGCGATCATGAAATCCGCTGTCTCTGAGGCGATTCGACGGGCCAGCACGCTTCCGGTACGACGCGCCAGGTGCGCGTAGACGCGCAGCAACAGCGCGTTGTCGTAGAGCATCTTCTCGAAATGCGGTACCACCCAATACGGGTCGACGCTGTAGCGCGCGAAACCTCCTGAGAGCTGATCGTAGATTCCGCCACGCGCCATCGCCTCGCACGTGCGCTGCACCGCGGACACCGCGGCGGCCGAACCCGTGCGCTCGTAGTGCCGCAACAGACCCTCCAGCAGCGCCGACGGCGGGAACTTGGGCGCACCACCGAACCCGCCGTGGCGCTTGTCCTCGTCACCGAGCACGGACGCCACGGCGTGATCGCACATCTCGGCGCTCACGGGCGGGCCGCCCGCGGGCAGGCCGCCGGCCATCTTCCGCAGTTCGGTGGTGATCTGATCGGACGCCCGCTCGACCTCGCCGCGCCGGTCCCACCACGTCTCGGCGACCGCGGTCAGCAGTTGCAGGAAGTTCGCCTTGGGGTAGTACGTTCCGCAGAAGAACGGCCTGCCGTCGGGGGTGAGGAAGCACGTCATCGGCCAGCCGCCCTGCCCCGTGAGCGCGACGGTGGCGTTCATGTACACCGCGTCCAGGTCGGGGCGCTCCTCGCGGTCGACCTTGATGCACACGTAGTTCGCGTTGGCGAGTGCGGCGACCTCGGCGTCCTCGAACGACTCGTGGGCCATCACGTGACACCAGTGGCAGGCGGCGTAACCGACCGACAACAGGATCGGCACGTCACGCTCAGCCGCCTCGGCGAGCGCCTCAGGCGTCCATTCGCGCCAGTGCACGGGGTTGTCGGCGTGCTGGCGCAGATACGGGCTGGTGGACCGGTTCAGGAGGTTGGCCACACCACCACCCTAGGCGTGGCTACTCCGAACCCTTGGCCGTTCCGTTCTCCGGGGTGCTGTCCGGTTCGATCACGACGGTGCCCTCGTCGGCCTCTTGATCGGGTTCGGGGTGCTCGGGATCGAACGACTCCGGCAGGTTGCGCAGGTGCCGGTTCATCGACCACACCAGCGCGAACGTGCCGACCAGCAGTACGACGGTGATCAGCAGACCGAACGGTGCGGCCTTGCCGAACTCGGGGCCGGTGTTGCGGGGCTCGTCGGCCAGAAGAGTCACGACGGCCGTCAAGGTGTCGATCATGGCTCGACCCCCTTGAACAGGTCGTCCTCGGGCAGCGTGACCGGCACGCGGGCCCGCGCGAGCTCGAACTCCTCGGTCGGCCACAACCGCTGCTGCCACTCGATCGGGGCGTGGAAGAAGTCGCCCTTGGGATCGATCTGTGTCGCGTGCGCACGCAACGCGTCGTCACGCTGGTGGAAGTACTCCGCGCAGTGCACGCGGGTGGTCACCCGGTTGGCGAACACGTCGTTGTCGGGATCCCAGTGCTCGAGCCATTTGGCGAACGGGCCCTCCTGCCCGTTCTTGGCGAACTCCTCCTGCAGGAGCTGCATGCGCTGACGGAGGAAGCCATGGTTGTAGTACAGCTTCTGCACCGCCCACGGCTCACCGGCGTCGGGATACAGCAGGTGGTCGGCCGCGGCCTCGTACGCGGCCACCGACACCTGGTGGCAGCGGATGTGGTCGGGATGCGGG
>Ga0180215_1005326_pt1 | contig 11043 bp, 21 predicted proteins | sample eDN3rd37CBELigBY_FD_128871 | JGI IMG/M metagenome (GOLD analysis project Ga0180215, IMG submission 128871) | Enriched backyard soil microbial communities from Emeryville, California, USA - eDNA 3rd pass 37_C BE-Lig BY (version 2) (version 2) | ecosystem: Environmental > Terrestrial > Soil >...
ACGTGAGCGATTATGCCAGCCATGCCGGCCCTTACGCCCTCGTTATGGAAGGCCGACATCTGGGCGGTGGGCGCGGTGCTGCTCGAGCTCGCGACAGGAAGATCGATCGCCAACCATGTGTTGGGGCGCGAGGTACAGCCCAAGGAGCGTGGTCGAGCCAGCGCGTCGGTCCAGGAGACCCTAGACGCGACATTGGCCCTCCGGCGGATTTTTACCTCTCCGCCCGGTAGGACAGGCGTTTCCCGCGGCCACACGTCTCGCGGAGTATGCGCTTCTTACTGGCGGATCGAATCCTGTTTGGTCTGTATCGGTTCCCACCATTGACAGAGAACCGCGGCCGCCGGCGATGGGGCAACCACGGCGGCGCCGAGAATGATGATGGGCAGACGAGCTCGGCCACTGCCGCCCGCACCCCCGAGGCTGTCCTGGACGCCATGTTTGCCGGGTTGGACCCGTCGTGGCGCGCGTACATTTCGTGGACGCTGACCGAATTTATTTTTATGCAAGCAATTTGAGCGTTCTCACATGGACTTTCCTATACCGTCTGCATCTCACCTGTTTGGCCCAGGCTTCTGGAAGAGTGCCTTGCGGCCGACCCGGCCCAGCGGCCGACCGCGACCGAGCTCGCCGCACATCCGGCGCTGCGGCTGTCGGCAACCACGGCTGGCAAGCTCGCAGCGCAGAGCTCGCTCGCACTGTCCCGCCCGGACCGGGCCGAGCCGGCCAACGGCTTGTGGATGCTGTGGCCTCCGCTGCGGTCGGCGCGGCTGCCGCCGGCCACGGCGGACGCCACAGCGGGTGAGGGCGCCGACGATCCCGTGCGCCGCTGGCCGCTGGCGTGTGTGTACCACCTTTGGCGGCTCATTTCGGGCCCGTTCGAGCTCCTGGCGGGCGCGCAGTCGGTGTCGAGCCGGTTGGGCTACACGCCGCCGATCCTGCTGCTGCCGCGGTCCGCACCGGCTGCCGCACCGACGGCCACGACGCCCGTCGCCGGCGGTGCCGCCACCACTGCCTTTCCGCACAAGTCCTACCGGGCAGCTGCCGCCGCCGCTACCGCTTTGGGCCTCTCGGAGGACGGCACTAGCCACGAGGCCCTCGAGAACGTCGGCGCTGAAGCCGCGGCCCTGTACTCGGGCGGGATCACCGCCATCGACCTCGACCCGCTGCGGCGCCGTCTGGCGCAACCGCCGGAGCCACTAAGGTAGGCTTGCGAATGGCGTTGATGTTCGGCAGTATTGGATGTGCTCCTAACAGTGCTACCTCGCAGGCATCAACCGTCGCCTCACCAGCATCGACACGCTCACGCCCCAGCTGGCCTCGCTGCACGTGCGTAAAGGGTCCTCCAATGTGCTCGGTGCGGACGACGCGGACACAGGGCGTGCCAACTTTCTGGGGCCCGAGTTTGCCTCCTCGAAGCTCGGTAGCGTGCACCAGTACCGGAACAAACACTCTTTGTTATTGCACCTGACCAGCTTCAGCTGCGCGTCGTGTGAATGCAGCTACCCGTGCGTTCAGGCCACGGCCTGCCCCCGCTGGCCATCCGCGAACGCGATTTCGACTGGCAACGGGAGCGGGTAGGCTATGCACACAGAAGAGGCAACGCCAGTTCTTTTCCTGACTGGACTGCACACTTAAGGCTATCGGCCCTGCTGGTGCCACAGATGGCACTGTTTTTGCGCCTGCTGGACACTATGCCACTGTCGTTTGACGACCTGTTCGCTCAGGCGCGGATCGACATCCCACCGCTGCTGCGCGACCGCGTCTGGGCGGCCCTGCTAAACGTGGACGGCGACACGCAGCAGCAATATGCCGCCTACGACAAGACCTCTGAGTCGTCCTACGACCGCCAGGTGTGCATGAATGCATGTGGTCATGCACAGGTGGACTGGAACAACTCAACCGGCCGGTGGATCCCGCTCTGGTGTAGCGCTTGGTGTGGCACAGATCGACGTGGACATCCCGCGGTGCCATCAGTATCACACGCTCATGGCGTCGCCGGAGGGGCACCGCAAGCTGCGATCGCTGCTCAAGGCATGGGTGGCGGCCAACGACAAGCTCGTGTACTGGCAAGGTCCGCAGTAATTAACGGATGGTCAATCGTATTGAGGCTTTTGCTAATCTAGCGCTGTCAATCTGCCCTAAACGCTTTGTCACGGTCGGCGTAGGGCTCGATTCGGTGTGCTCACCGTTCCTGGTGCTCAACTTCCACCGCGAGGACATCGCCTTTGCTTGCATCCAAGCCTTCATCCCGCGGTTCTTGGACGACTTTTTCGCCTACGACAACACCCACGTTCTTCAGGCACGCTAGTGAATGTTTTGCTGCAGCAAATGGAGAATGGATTTAAGGTTGTGACGCCTGTAGACGACGTACCACCGTGCAAATTCCGCATCCCAGGATTCGCTGGCTGTATTTCGTCACCTGATCTCCTTCCACGACCCCGAGCTCGCCGCTCACTTGGACGACATCGGTTTCTTGCCTGACCTCTATGCTATTCCGTGGTTCCTCACGTTGTACACCCGTTCGTGTCTCACGCCGGTTTAGCCTGTGTGACATCGAAAGTCCACGCTCACCGGGCGCTCGTTGTGCCTTCGGGTGTGGTGCCGCTGGCCTGCAGACGTCTTTCCGATGGACAAGATCCTGCGGCTGTTTGACCACCTGCTGGTAGGCCCGCCGTCTTTGCCGCTCTATGTGGGCATTGCCATCTTGCGGCAGCTGCGTGGCACGCTGCTGGCGGCGGGTTTCAACGAGTCCATCATGATCTTTTCCGATACGCCGGACGTTGATATCAGCGCGTGCCTGGCGCAGGTGCGGCTCGGTACATGATACAAACGTGGTGGTACGGAGGCGTAACAGTATGGGTCTTGCTAAACACCGCGGGCCATGCCAAGAGTCGCAGGCGATGTCGATGGCGCGGCAAACACCGCCGTCGGTCGTGCGCCGCGTGCGCGACAAGCCGGCGGGGAGCCCGGACGCGACCGCCACGACCGGCGACGCGGTACGTCGCGTGTCAATTTGCGCGAGACGTCGGCCTGATCTAGTCTGATCAAGTCGCTCACCAAAGTAAATCTCACTATTGTGCCGTGCCGTCCGCAGGGGCAGCAATGGTGGGACAAGCCGGTACATCATTGCGCAGAAAACAGCAGCTGCGCCGCTACAGTCACTCATTTCGTGTGTCTCGTACCACGCCACAATCCAATCGTGCAGCTGTCGTTGGAGGAGAAGAAGAACGAGTTGACGCCGCGGATCTCCATGCCAGACTTTTTGCAGCTGCGGCCTTGGGCCACTGTACTCGACGTGCGCGATGAAGAAGAGTATGTCAGAGAATGACGCCAATGTTGTGCAGATGGCCTGCTGATGAACCACTTCCCTGCACTTGCACGGCTCGGCCAGGTTCCTGCACGGCCACGTGCCCGAGTCCATCAACCTGCATACGGAAGAACTTACCGACTACGAGCCGCGGTTGCGGTCCGATGCCAAGGCTTACATTGTCGTCGTGGCTGCCCGGGGCCGCACAGGACCGGCGGTACGCCGCGCGCACAGGCACAGTTATTAACTCAACCGCGGTACACTCATATTCTCGGCGATCCTTTTTTTTTTTGCGCTCCACCCAGTTTGCGCGCCGGCTGGTGCTCAAGCGCTTTTCATTTGTGTCGGTGTTGCACGGCGGCGTCGACGCACTGCGGACAGAGGAGGCCAGCCGGGCACTGACGCTGTGCCACTGCCGCGGCTTCCCCATCGATGTGAACGGCGCGAGCGTGATGCACTGCACTGCACTGCGCAGTGCCATCCTCGCCAAAGAGCTGTCCGCTGTGTAACGCTTGCGTTCTGTACAGCTGTTGTACATTTGTAAATTACAATTGTTATGGTGCAAAACTCGTCTGCAGGGCCTGGAGTACGTCCATAAACTCGGCAAACGGCGGATCCCGTTCCGGGAGGACCGGGTACTGCAGTTTGCACACGGGCTCGACGGGCCGCCCGAAGAGGAGGCACTCGATGATGTACTGCGGCTTGAAGTGCATCGTGAGCCGCTGGCCCAGGCGGATGTACTGGAAAAAGATGTGCGAAATCGGCACGCTGCGGCTCTGTGTGAAAATGCCCCGGTTGGAACGAGATTAGGAGAATACCAGGATGTAAGTCACGCAGCGATTACGAATTGACTGCGCGCGCCACATCGTACGCGCATCGCCAAGTAGGCCACTTGAGGTCCGCCAGGCATCCCGGTCATGTCCCAGCTGCCGACGCTCGCCGCTATTCGGATCGCGCGCAGCATCAGAGGTGCAACTTCAGAGGTGCAGACCACGACGAAAGTTAGACCCGTCACGCAGCCGACGAACTGTGATCTATCACCTACATTTGCTGTGTCCTGGGCGTCGGCGAGGGGCGCCGCCACTGTCTGATGGGGCCGGCGAGCTTCTCCCAAGCCGTCCCTGCAGAAATAAAGCGAGCCATCTAGTAGGCCAATAACTACGTTAGCGTTTAGGTGCATTCCCACATTAGGCACGAAAATCATCGTACGTCCAACATGGCGCGCAGGGTTCGGGGCCACCGCGAGTACGACCGGCGGCGCAGGCGCTCCAGCGGACCAGGCTGGATGTAGATGCCGCCTGGCAGCCGGAGGGGGTCCTTGACTTTGAGCATCAAACAAAACAGCGAGAAGTGGTTTAAGAGCGCCAGCACTGTCTCCAGCAGTGCCTCCATCACGATCACTTGAACTCGCAGCTACGCTCGACCATAGCCGGCGGCCCTGAGCCAATGCGTTACTCCACGTCAGTGCTCCTCCGTTCTTCATTCTCCAATGTCGGTATGCGCCCTGTACCATGGAGAACAGGCAGTAGTAGGCCGCCGTGGTCGGGAGCAGAAAGATCAGGACGGTGAATAGCACGGTGCCCAGTAGCAGCTGCTCCTGATCGTAGTCACACGCGTCAATGCGGTGCCGCAGCACGTTGCGCTTTTTGCCTGCAGCACACGCATCAGGGGCAACTGGGTCGCTGTTCATGGTTAGTCACTGCCTGTTGCTTCCAAATGTCGGTGTCGGCGTCACGCGAGCACGCACCGCGGAAGAGGTGGAACAGCGAAATGAGATTGTTCAACTGCCAATTGTAGATGGCGGCCGCCGCCGAATACAGGATCCAGATGTGGACCGAGAGCAGCGCCAGGAGATCGACCACCAGCGACAGCATCATCGTTGCGCCAAACATGCCCGACGAGCCCACGGCGCTGATAATGGCCGGCAGGCTGTCCAGGAGCAGCGCGTGCGGTACTGATCAGGCATGTCCGTGCTAGTAGGGGGCCGATGTACGGTGAGCTTTCCAGGAATTAAGTGCGGTCGTCCGTTGTGAGACGGGGACGTACCGCGCCAGATGGCCAGGAAGGTGAGGCAGACGTTGCCGAAAAAGGCGTCCAGGTTGTTGTTGAGCTTAATGCCAGACGGCCAGCCCATGAGCCAGCGTACCATCATCTCGACATGGTCGATGGTGAAGCCGCGGATGCTCTCGGCCAGCATGTGGCCGATGGTGTCCGCATGCGCCCGGAGGAAATGGCCCAGCACGATGCCAAAGATAATGTCATTGAGCACCAGCCAGATCGTATTGTGGTAGCTGCGCGGACAAAATCGAAGCTGTGACAGGCTGCCGCATAATGAGCGCACACGCACCGCGCGATCTGGGCATCTGCCACGCTCGACGCACTGGATGTACTGCACTGCGTGGGCGTGGGACGCGGGCGGCATGTTCTGTCGGAGGTACGTCACCTGCCACGGCCACTGCCGAATCTGCAGCATACGCAAATGCAGCTGCATGCCGGTCGCAGAGATGTCCATGATGCGCACGCTGCTGAAGGGCCACGCGGGCAGCTGCATCTGCAGCATCGCCATCAACACCTGAGAGTACCGCCAGCACCACGCATAACTTGTGTGTCAGTGTCAGATGCCTGGCCAATAATCCCAAAAAGCCTTGGCAGACAAGCGTACTTGCGTGATGATCCGCAGCACGATGGTGCAGGCCACCAGCAGATCGACCACAAAGAGCTGGACGCCGTCTTTGATCCGGCCCAACCAGGTCATCGCGGGCGGGCCAGTCGCGTTGCCACCGTTGGCAGCGACCGACATGGCCGGCGGCGTGGCGGTAAGCACCGCGCGCTCCAGCTCCATCGCATTGTTGATCTATTAAAGCAACCGACCTGAAGCCCTGCAATAGAGCGCGTCAATAACCATGTCCGACCTCGTCGGCCTGCTACGCAAGGCGCACCTGCTGCACGATTGCGTCAAACTCTTGCACCAGGCCGGGGCGCCCGTGCACCTTGCTGGCCGGCGCCGTGTGCAGCTGCAAGCGCCGCACGGTTGCGGGATCCGCGTCCGGAGCCGGCGGGAGCGGCCGCAGCTGGCCATTTTGGCTGCAGCCACGCCAACCACCAGAACGACGGTGTTTTGTTGACCTTAACTCCTGACATACGTAGTGTGCACAACTGCACAACGTTCCCAAGGCACGTACGGCTTGCCGGCGAGGATGTTGCGGAATGACGACACAAGCGCGCGGGTGACGGGTGACGCGGTCGCTTCGCGGGCCGGCAGGCGCGGTGCTCCAGGCGCGCTTGTCCGGGTAAAAAGCTCGGGTCCCGGTTGCGATGCGTCCAGGACCAGAGGGTTCATCGAGTAGAACTGTAGCTTGCGGGGGTCCGGCCGCGTGTACAGCACCAGCTCCGTGGAGGCGGCGCGGTACTTGTAGCCGCATGAGTAGACCGCCCTAGTGTACGACATCAGGGCGCCATATCTACCTCAGTTAGAATCGAATGCGTGCGAGCAGTGATGCAGAGCATTTCCCGTACCGCACAAAGGGAAGCGACTCGCGGTCACCCTCAATCTCCATCCACAAGTTGGCAGTCTGCCGCTGCCGTGCCCATTCTGTGGACGCGGCCACATCAAGGGATAAGGCACGCCAGTGTTAGCGATTATTGGACGAGGCACGTTAGAGGGTCCTCCTCTGGCCCGTATACCGCGAAGCTGCATGGATTGGCCGCTCGTTGGCATCGCAGGGTCGTGCCGGCGCTGCTCCTCATTCGGGTTGATCCAGACGCCCAGCACTACCGGCTGGACGGTGGTCGCCGTTGGCGCGGTCTGGGCGTAAGCCACCAGCCGCCGCTCCAGTTCCGTGACGGGCACGCCCGACACCACGGTGGCGACGGTGACGATGAAGCTGCGGATGTTCCAGCCTAGCAAATAGCCGGACGGTCTGGTTGGCGCCAGAGGAACTCGGAGGTGTAGGCGCGAGCGGTCGGTTCAGCACGCGGAGGCTGTACAAGGCATCGCATCGGCGTTTGTACTTACTCATTTTGGAAGGTAATGTAGTCAGGCCAAAAGATCTTGACTGAGGCCGCGTTTGACGCCAGCCCTGCCATGGTGGCTAGCGCAGTGTGCCAGGCGCACCGGCGGCCGCCTCAGAAGCTGCCGCGGCGAGCGAGCTGAGCCCGTGCCGACGTGCGGTGGGCCGTGGCGGCGCTGTCCTTGGGGCGCTGCGTAAGTGACGGACGGCGGCCAGACATGGGTCAATTAGTCCGAGAGCGGGCAAATGCATGGAACAGTCGCAGTGCGTGCATACCTGCTGCGCCTCACAGGTCGCGATGCGGATGAACGGCACCAGCAGGAGTGCAAACACCGCGGTGAGACTGGCCACCACAGTCAGCAGCGCGATCTGGCGCCCGTACACCGCTGCCACAGGGAACACCTTCAGCGCCCGCGCGAGAACCACGAACAACCACCGCAGGGCGCGTGCTGTCGTACTGCGGGGTTGACATCGGCGAAGCTCTGCAGCGGCATGGCACTGGGGCCGCGGGACCATGGGCCGTCCCGGCCGAACCCTTCCGGCGGTCGACGGGTTCCCGGTGCGTCAGGTACTCTTGCCTGCCCACGCCTATTTGGTATCTTCGCGTTTTGCTTAGCGGCCAGCTGCGGTCAACGACCTTGCTCTGCCAGCTCAGATTTGGGAGGAGAATGCACTTGTCGTGCCGCAGTGTTCGTGTTGGTGCTCGAGTCCATTGCTCGTTCTCGCTCTCGCTCTTTCGTCGTCTTTGGCGCCGTCGCCGCCTCCGCGTTCGCCGATGTTCGCGCCAACTCAATTCTCGGATGACGTCATCAGTCGTCTTCCTCCGCCGTGTTCTCCATTGGTACACTGCCCGGCGACGCCGCCGTTCCCTCCGCGCCCACCGCCGCCTGCCCTGACGCCTTCCTCCGTCTACGTGCTCTCTGTAGTCCTCTGTTCATTGAGCAACGCTTACGAGAAAGTTCGCTTGGATGCAACGTCGTGGACGCGCTCGCTTCCAGACGTCGTTTTTCTCCAGGCCGGCCACTCGCCGCCCCACAACGGAACGGAACCATGGCCTCTATGGACGAGAGCACTCGGCGCGAGCTGGAGCAGGTACGGCAGCGTGACAGCCAGCTCGCACGCGCCGGAGGCAGGTGGCACAGCATTGTCAGTATGCTGACCCGTGCGTGCGAACCACGGGTGCGATCCACGTGGGCCTACGGGTCGCGGCGGGCAGTTCATCGAGGTGGAGCAGCAGAAGGCGCGCTTCCAGACCGCCGTGCACGAGTTCACCGATATGTGCTTCGAGAAGTGCATCAGTACGCCTAGCACGGCATCGCGTTGCGCTCTCAACGCCTGGCTGCATGTTCATTTCCTCGTGTCAATGGGTTGTCGGAGCGACGGCCGCGGCGGACAGCCAAGCCTGGCAGCAAGCTAGATAAGTCAGAGGAGGCCTGCCTGTCCAACTGCGTCGAGCGGTTCCTGGACGTGAGCAACGTCGTGGTGCAGCGGCTGCAGGACAAGGGACGGCAGTGAGGGCGCGATGTCCCCATGCCGGACTGCAATTTACTACTACACCGGCCCACCAGGGAGCCTTTGTACAGTCTGAGGGCAGCGCGCGCGCGCCACGCGTTGCTATACACTCTACATCCCTCGCTTGGGAGGGCCGCGCTACGGCTGCGATAGCGGCTGCCCGCTGAGCAGCTCCGCCACCATCGCCTCGGTGCTGGACACTCTTCGGACGACGTACATGGCCTCGGCGAGCTCCACAGCTAGTAAATGCTTGCACTATCGCGATGGCTAGCGGTGGATGACTGCGCTACGGCAGTGCAATTAGCACAAAGCGACACGTGTCCGCATGCGTTGACTCGGCCGTACGCCGTACCATGGGTGCCGTACCGAGGCCAGCGACTGCGTGCCGGAGACACAAGAAAGGCGTGGCGATCAAGCTTTAGTAGAGTGCTGTCGCGACAAACGTTTTGACTTCTCCCCGTACCGTTGTGCGCATACCACGCGCAGGTGCAGTATCGGCACGACGTGAGGCAGACGGCGTCGTCCACCTGGTATACGCTCCGCCCGCTGGGCGCCTCGTGCAGCACGACCGCGTGGCTGTCCACGTACTCGACGCTGGACGAGACGAGGTGGGGAAGGAGGTTGTACAGCCTGATTAAAGCGAACGTGGTACATGCTGGCCAGCCTTGTCAACGACGCGAAGGAACTTGTCTGGTCGCCGGCTGTGGACCTACATGCTCAGCACGGCATCGGTGGCTGCAGCAGCGACCAGCGGCGCCGCAGACAATAGCCAATGTTAGCCTCACGCCAGAAGGATCACGTAAGGGGACCAGCGAACAACTTACGTCGGCCCTGGCAGACTTTGATCCGCCGCAGCAGTTCGTCCACCATGGCCGAGGTCAGGTGTACCTCGCCGGGCGCTGGCAGCCCGCCGTTGAGCGGTCCCGTCGTCGGCATCATGCAGCTAATTAGCGCGTCGACGCTTTCGTCCTTTCTGGTGACGACGATGTGGTGCTTTGTTTGATAGGTCACTCGTCCAAAGTGGTGGCACGTATCCACGCGACTGGAGTCAGGGCGCTGCTGTCCTTGATGCCTACCGGTCTTCCGCTGGCCGTTGCCCACGTTGTCCGATCTTACCGATGGTGATCCCAGGGCCTCTGTGAGCCTTCAGAAGGCGACGTAGCATTGGTAGGGAAGTGCTCCTTCCAATTCCTCGAGTATTCATTTGTTTTCGCGCCATTTTACCCGCCAATTCGAAAATTATCACATCATACCCCCCAGGGACAGTAACGGCCGCGAAAAATGGCGGCTGCGGCGGCGGCGCAGGTGTCGCAGCCGCCCCCGGCGGCCACAATGGCCACCGCAGCGCCCTACAGCGGCACCCACGACCCCGCCACCATCGCCCGCGAACGCCACCGCCAGCGATTTCACCAGGAACGCGCCGCCTTTTGGGACCAGTGTCTCGCCGAGGCCCGTGCCTATCCTCCGCTGCCGGGGCCGCTCGCCGACATGTACCTGGCCGTGCTCGCGCAGCCGCGGCCGGACAGCCGCGAGGAGCTCATTGCGCAGTGCCAGCGGCTCGAGGTGCTTCACAGCATCCTTTTGAGCTTCAGCGCCGGCGCTAATAGCGGGCCGGACGCGCCGCGGCCCGCTTTCTTTCGCCAGCGCGTGCCGCTGCCGCAGCGCCCGGCGCCCCGCGACGAGGACGAGGGCGAGAAGGAGGAATCTCCCGCTACTGCGCCGCCGGGTAAGCCCGTCCCGGCCGTGGGTAGCGGCGGCGCTCCTGGCGGCGTCGCCGACGCTTTTCTCTCGCCATTCTCGTCGCCCGATTCGGAAGCGGCGTCTGCCGGCGCGGCGACAAGAGATGTTGCCGTCTACTCCGGCGCGACGCCCTCCAGTGTGCCGACGTCGGAGCTGCTGGCGCGGCCGATCTACCTGCGCGACGTCGTTCACCACCAGGAAGATGACGATCTCGGGTCCTTGACGCCCTCGGGGCTGACGCCGTCGGACGTGGCGTCGCTGGTCGATTCGACGAGCCTCGCTGCAGGCCGGTACCGCGCGCCGGCGTCCGAAACGCCCAGTAGCGTGCTATACGGCACACCGAGCATTAGCAGCTCCTACCTACACCGGCCGCCGCGGCCTACGACCGCCGCTGCAGCGGCGACCACCGCATACCGCGCGCCCCCCCGGTGGCTCGGCACGGGCGGCGGCCACGGCATCCTCACGCCACTCTCG
>Ga0180215_1005327_pt1 | contig 11042 bp, 9 predicted proteins | sample eDN3rd37CBELigBY_FD_128871 | JGI IMG/M metagenome (GOLD analysis project Ga0180215, IMG submission 128871) | Enriched backyard soil microbial communities from Emeryville, California, USA - eDNA 3rd pass 37_C BE-Lig BY (version 2) (version 2) | ecosystem: Environmental > Terrestrial > Soil >...
CACGAGGGCCAGGCCGGTGGTGGCCGGCTCGTCCCACTGCACGAGGCGCACCACGATGCCGACGACCACCAGCACCGTCGCGGCCACCATCGTGAGGGCGTGGGCGTTCACGGTCCGGCGGGCCTGCGTGCCGGGTTCGGTCGAGCGCTGGCGGTCCCACAGGCCGGTGAGGGCGGCGAACACCGCCACGATGGCGCCGCCGACGAGGGCGTACGTCCCCGCCCGGTAGAAGTCGCGGGCCCACGTCTCGTCGCTGCCGCCGACGAAGGAGATGACGTCGAACGCCGCCGCGAGGACGATGGCGCCCACGGGTACGTCCGTGAGCGGCGGGTGCAGCGGCTTCCCCGCCCAGCCTCTGAGGCCCTTGAAGGCCCGGCCCCGGACGGTGAACGCGGGGCGGAACGAGAACGCGCGCATGACGATCCCCTTTCCCCTGTGCCGTTCTAACGACAACTGACATTGACGGTACGCCCGACCCCTCGTAACGTCAACCGGCGGCGTCCGCGGCGTCCGGCGAGCTTGGGGAGGTGGCAGGGATGGCCGACGAGGGGTTCGAGGTGCACGTCGTTCGGGTCGCCGCGCTGGCCGAGCCCCAGCGCCGGGCCATCTACCAGTTCGTGGTAGGGCGCGACGGTCCGGTCAGCAAGGACGACGCCGCCGCGGCCCTCGGGGTGGCCCGCTCGGTCGCCGCCTTCCACCTCGACCGGCTCGTGGCCGACGGGCTGCTCAGCACCGAGTTCCGGCGCCTCAGCGGGCGGCGGGGCCCGGGCGCCGGGCGGCCCGCCAAGCTCTACCGGCGCGCCGCGCGTGAGGTGGCCGTGAGCCTGCCCCCCCGCCACTACGGCTTCGTCGCCGACCTCCTCGCCACGGCGGTGGAGGCGTCCGCCGGCGACGGGACCCCGGTGGCGGACGCCCTGCGTGACGCGGCGCGCCACCGGGGTGCCGACCTCGGGGCGGCGGTCCGCGGCCGGGCCGGCGACCGGCCGAGCCGCGGCGCGTTGGCAGCCACCGCCCTCGCGCTGCTCGAGGAGCAGGGGTACGAGCCGCGCATGGAGGACGGGCAGGTGGTGCTGGTCAACTGCCCGTTCCACGCCCTCGCCGACCGCCACCGCGAGCTCGTGTGCGGCATGAACCACGACCTCCTGGCGGCCGTGTCCGACGCCGTCGGCGACGACGTGCTGGAAGCCCACCTGGTCCCGACGGAAGGCCGGTGCTGCGTGCGCCTCGACGTCGACCGGCGCGCCCTCGCCGCGCTCCGCCGCGGCCGGGCCGGGGAGGGGCCGGGTCGGGCGGAGTAGCGCCCGGCGCGCGTACGCTGCCGGGAGCCGGCTCGACGGGGGAGGTCAGCATGGCGGTCACCGATCGTCAGTGGACGGCGCTGCCCGTGCCCTGGGCGATGGAGGTCCCGGACCGGGTGCCGAAGCAGCGCTACTTCGACCCGGAGTTCTTCGCGCTCGAGGCCGAGCTGTTCTGGCCACGGGTCTGGCAGATGGCCTGCCGCTTGGAGGAGATCCCGGAGCCGGGCGACGCGGTCGAGTACGAGATCCTCGACCAGTCGGTGATCGTGGTGCGCACCAGCCCCACCGACGTGCGGGCGTTCCACAACGCCTGCCGGCACCGGGGCGTGAAGCTCATCGAGGGACGGGGGTCGTTCCGCAGCGGCTTCACCTGCTCGTTCCACGGGTGGTGCTACGGCCTCGACGGCGCCAACACCTACCTGTACCAGCCGGACCTGTTCGCGGAGCACAACCGCCGCCCCGAGGACCTGAGCCTCACACCGGTGCGCTGCGAGCTGTGGGGCGGCTGCGCCTGGATCAACCTCGACGACGGCGCGCCGCCGCTGCGCGACTGCCTGGAGCCCTTCGCCAGCGTGCACGACGCCTGGAAGGTGGAGGCGCTCCGCACCGAGTGGTGGCTGGCGTGCCGCCTCCCGGTGAACTGGAAGCTGGCGATGGAGGCCTTCATGGAGGGCTACCACGTCATGGAGACCCACCCGCAGCTCAACCCGCCGGGCACGCGCAAGGAGGCGGGCAACGTCTACCGGCAGGTGGCCGACGACCGGTCGCCGACCCGGGTCATGCAGGCCCGCACCGCCGGCCTGGTCGACTCGCGTGCCCTGATCGACATGAACATCCACTTCATGCGCACGCTGAGCGACGGCATGGCGGGCATGACGCACGCCAACGACGTGCGCATCGCGGACGGGCTGCGCGACGTGGAGCTCCCGGCGGATCCCGCACAGGCCAACGCGGTGTGGCGGTCCACGCTCAACGACGCCGTGGTGCGGTGGTGGCGAGCGGCCGGGTGCGACATCCCCGACCTGAACGAGCTCGACCGCCGGGGCATCAGCGCCCCCATCGGGTTCTGCTTCCCGCACTACTTCCTGCTGCCCACCTTCAGCAGCGCGTCGTCGTACCGGATCCGGCCGCTCGGCCCCGAGGAGACGCTCTTCGAGCTGTGGTCCCTCACGCGCTTCCCTGCGGGGCGCGAGCCCGGCCGACCGGTGCCGCCGGAGCCGATGGCGCCCGACGACCCGCGCTGGCCGCCCATCCCCGCGCAGGACTTCTCCAACCTTCCGAAGCAGCAGAAGGGCCTGCACGCCAAGGGCTTCGAGTTCATGCGGCTGTCCGACAAGGTGGAGGGGCTGATCTCGAACTTCGAGCGCCTGGTGGACGGCTACCTGGCCGGGCTGCCCTCCGAGAAGCTCGTGCCGGCGATCCACAAGGTCAACACCACCATCGACGTCCCCATCGCCGAGCTCGACCTCTGAGCCGTCAACTCAGTATCTCTCCGATCTGCGTGCCGACGGGGTAGGTCTCGCCGGCGGGCAACGTCCAGCGCACGGTGCCCGACGCGGGCGCGGCGATCTCGCTCTCCACCTTGTCCGTCTCCAGCCGGTAGAGCGCTTCGCCCTCCTGCACGACGCCGCCGTCGGGCACGAGGCCCTCGACGAACGTCGCCTCCTCGGTGGTCATGGCGAGCTTCGGCAGCCGGATGGGCACCGTGGGCACCGCGTCAGCTCCCGACGACGGCCCGCACGGCCGCGGCCGTGGACTCGACCGATGGGTACCAGTGCGGCTCGAGGTGCCGCGACGCGGGGATGGGCGTCGGCCGGCCGCCGAGGCGGCGCACGGGCGCCCGCAACCGGCCGAAGAGCCGCTCGGAGATCAGCGCGGCCAGCTCGGCGCCGGGCCCGCAGAACTCCACGGCGAGGTGCGACACCACCGCCCGCCCGGTCTTCTCCACGCTGGCCAGGACGGTGTCGACGTCGAGCGGGACCAGGCTGCGCAGGTCGACGACCTCGACGCTGATGCCCTCCGGGGCGAGCTGGTCGGCCACCGCGAGGGCGTCGAGGGCGGTGCGCCCGTAGCCGATGAGCGTGACGTCGCTGCCCTCGCGGCGCACCGCCGCCCGGCCGAGCGGCACGCGGAAGCCGGGGTCGACGGGCACCTCGCCCCGGACGCCGTAGAGCACCGGCGACTCCACGAAGATGCACGGGTCGTCGTCTTCGATGCAGCTGGCCATGAGGCCCTTCGCGTCGGCCGGCGACGACGGGTAGACCACCTTCAACCCGGGCACGTGCATGAGCCACGCCTCGAGCGACTGCGAGTGCGTGGAGCCCGAGCCGAAGCCGCCCCCGCCGTAGCTCACCGCCCGCACCGTCATGGGCACGTGGGTGCGGCCGGCGGTGGTGTAGCGCAGCTTGGCCGCCATGTTGGCGAGCTGGTCCATGCACACGCCGAGGAAGTCCATGATCATGATCTCGGCGATCGGGCGCAGGCCGCCCAGGGCCGCGCCCACCGACGCGCCGACGATGGCCGACTCGGAGATCGGCGTCTCGCGCACGCGCGCCGTGCCGAAGGTGTGGTGGAGGCCGGCGAAGACGCCCATGTGCTCGATGTCCTCGCCGAGGACGAGCACCCGCTCGTCGCGGTGCATGGCGTCCTCGACGGCCTGGCGGATGGCCGCGCCGATGGTGGCCTCGGCGGTCTGCACCTCGGTCTGGGCCATGGCTAGCGGACCTCCGCGTAGACGTGGTCGTCGATGGTGGCCGGATCGGCGAGCGGCGCCGCCAGCGCGGCGGCGAAGGCCTCGTCGCAGTGCCGGACGGCGTCGGCGCCGATGCGCTCGAGCTCGTCGCGAGGGAGCGCCCCCTCCGCCTCCAGCCGCTCCCGGTAGCGCACCACCGGGTCCTCGGCCCGCCGCTGCTCGAGCTCGTCGGCGGGCATGTAGGCCATGGTGTCGCCGAAGTAGTGGCCGAAGAAGCGGTAGGTCTCGCACTCCAGCAGCGTCGGCCCGCCCCCGGCGCGGGCCCGTTCCACCGCTTCGCGCAGCGCCTCGTAGGTGGCGTCGGGGTCGTTGCCGTCGACGTGCACGCCCGGGATCCCGTAGGCGGCGGCGCGGTCGGCCAGGCGGGTCACGAGCGTCGAGCGCTCGACGGGGGTGCACTCGGCGTAGCCGTTGTTCTGGCAGACGAAGACGACGGGCAGCTGCCAGACCGCCGCGAGGTTCACGCCCTCGTGGAACGCGCCCTGGTTCATGGCCCCGTCGCCGAAGCTCGCCGCCGCGACTCGCCCGTCGCCGCGCAGCAGGGCGGCCAGGCCGAGCCCGGTGGCCACGGGTACGCCGGCGCCCACGATGCCCGTGGTGGCCATGAGCCCGGCCTCGGGGTCGGCGATGTGCATCGTGCCGCCCTTGCCGCCACTGGCCCCCGTGGCCCGGCCGAGGGCCTCGGCGTAGATCTCGACGAGCGGCACGCCCTTGGCCAGCTGGTCGTGCAGGCCCCGGTAGGTGGTGACCAGCCAGTCCTCGCGGCGCAGGGCCGCCGCGAGCGCGCCGGCGATGGCCTCCTGGCCCCGTGACGGCCAGTAGGTCACCAGGGCCTCGCCTGTGCTGATCGCTTTGCGGAGGCGCTCGTCCGCGGCTTTGGCCACGGCCATGACCTCGTACATCCGCCGCCGGACGTCGACCGACATGGGTCCTCCTCCCTGCGCCCCCTCGACAGGCCGGAACGCGCCGCACCCTAGACCGGCGGGCACGCCGTGCTCCCGGCGTGGGTAGCGTGCCGGGTCGATGAAGCCGCCGCCGTTCGAGTACCACGCGCCGGACAGCCTCGAGGAGGCCCTCGACCTGCTGCGCGAGCACGGGGACGAGGCCCGGCCGCTGGCCGGCGGGCAGAGCCTCGTGCCGATGATGAACTTCCGCCTGGCCCGGCCGAGCGTCGTGATCGACCTCAACCAGGTCCCGGGCCTGTCCGAGCTCGACGCCGCCGACGGCGTGGTGCGCTGCGGCGCCATGGTGCGCGAGCGCGCCGCCGAGCGTTCGGCGGTGGTGCACGAGCGGGCCCCGCTCCTGGCCGCGGCGCTCCCGCTCATCGGCCACGAAGCCATCCGCACCCGCGGCACGCTGGGCGGCAGCCTGGCGCACGCCGATCCGGCCGCCGAGCTGCCGGCGGTGGCCCTGGCCGCCGAGGCCCAGCTGGTGGCGCGCAGCGCCGAGCGGGGCGAGCGCGTGCTCGGCGCCGACGAGTTCTTCGCGGGGTTCTTCACCACCGCGCTGGAGCCCGACGAGCTGCTGGTGGAGATCCGCCTCCCCGAGGTGCCCGCCGGCAGCGGCGTGCGCTTCGAGGAGGTGGCCCGCCGACAGGGCGACTTCGCCATGGTGGGCGTGCTGGCCGTCCTCCACACGGCCGACGGCGTGATCGACGACGCCCGCCTCGCGCTCATCGGCGTCGCCGACCGGGCGGTGCGGGCCCGTGAGGCCGAGGCCGCGCTGATCGGGGCCAAGGCCGACGCCGGCGCGTTCGCCGAGGCCGCCGCCACGGCGGCGCGCGATCTGGAACCGATGTCCGACCTCCACGGCTCGTCGGCCTACCGCAAGCACGTCGCCGAGCGGCTCGTGCAGCGGGCGCTGCAGGGAGCCGCCGAAGCAGCGGGAGTGCGCTGAGATGACCGACCCCGTCCAGATCGACCTCGTGGTCAACGGCCAGCCCCGCTCGGCCGCCGCCGAGCCGCGCCGGCTGCTGGCCGACTTCCTGCGCGACGACCTCGGCCTCACCGGCACCCACGTAGGTTGCGAGCACGGCGTGTGCGGCGCCTGCACCGTGCTGGTCGACGGCGAGCCCGTGCGGTCGTGCCTGATGTTCGCCGTGCAGGCCCGCGGCGCCGAGGTGCGCACCATCGAGGGCCTGGCCGAGGGCGGTCGGCTCAACCCGGTGCAGGAGGCGCTCTGGAACAGCCACAGCTTCCAGTGCGGCTTCTGCACCCCGGGCTTCGTGATGCAGATCACCGCCCTGCTGGAGGAGAACCCCACGCCCGGGGAGGCCGAGATCCGCGAGGCGCTCTCCGGCAACATCTGCCGCTGCACCGGCTACCAGAGCATCGTCGAGGGCGTGCTGCGGGCTGCGGGCCACGACGTCCCGACCGCCGCGCACTGAAGGGGACCCTGATGACCGACGTGATGCCCCAGCGGTACACCGGCGCCCGCACGCGCCGCGTGGAGGACAGCCGCATCCTCACCGGCACCGGCGAGTACGTCGACGACGTGAAGCTGCCCGGCCTGCTGCACGCCGCCTTCGTGCGCAGCCCGGTCGCCCACGCCACGATCACCCGGGTCGACCTCAACGGCGCCCGCGAGGCGCCGGGTGTGGTGGCCGTCTACACGGGCGAGGAGCTCGAAGCCCGGCTGCACCACGACGAGGAGGCCAAGGGCCCGCAGTTCACGACGCTGGCCACCACCAAGGTGCGCGTCGTCGGCGACCCGATCGTGATGGTCATCGCCGAGAGCCGCTACCTGGCCGAGGACGCCTGCGACCTGATCGAGGTCGACTACGACGAGCTGCCGCCGGTGGCCACCTTCGACGACGCTCGCAACCCGGAGATCCCGCCCATCTTCGAGGGCCGCAGCAACGTGCGCGAGCTGCCCCGGGCCACCTTCGGCGACGTGGAGGGCGTGTTCGCCCGGGCCGACCGGGTCGTGCGGGCGCACCTCGACGTGCACCGCCACCAGAACGTCCCCATGGAGGGGCAGGCGATGCTGGCCGACTACGACGCCGCGTCGGGTCGGCTCACCCTCCACGCGTCCACCCAGGGCGTGCACGCGGTCCGGAACACCATCTCGGGGGCCCTCGGGCTGGACCGCTCGCGGGTGCACGTGGTGGCCAAGGAGATCGGCGGTTCGTTCGGGCTGAAGTTCGGCACCAGCCGCGAGCAGATCGCCATCGCCGCCGCGTCCGTGGACCTCGGCCGGCCCGTGAAGTGGGTCGAGGATCGCACCGAGAACCTCACCGTGTCGGGCCAGGCCCGCGAGGAGAGCTTCGACCTCGAGCTGGCCGTCACCGACGAGGGCGACGTGCTCGGGCTGAAGGTCGACATGATCCTCGACCAGGGCGCCTACCCCGGGATGGGCGCGATGGTGCCCTCGATCATGCAGGGCGTCATCGTCGGCCCCTACCGGATGCAGGCGCTCGACTTCGCCTCCACCGTGGTCACGTCGAACAAGGCGGCCTACGTCGCCTACCGGGGCCCCTGGGCCTCCGAGACCTTCCTGCGCGAGCGCATGCTCGACCTGGCCGCCGCCGAGCTGGGCGTCGACCCGCTCGAGCTGCGCCTGCGCAACGTGGCCGGCCAGTCCGACACCATGATCACCGGCCGCAGCCTGCGCAGCTGCACGGCGCGGGAGTCGCTCGAGAAGATCCGAGAGGTGGTCGACGTCGCCGACTTCCGCCGGCGCCAGGAGGCCGCGCGAGCCGAAGGCCGCTACCTCGGCATCGGCATCGCCACCTTCATCGAGGGCGCACCCGGCCCCCGCGGCGACGGTCCGCTCGGCCGGGAGCGCATGACCGCCACGGTTGACACCGACGGCACGGTGCTGGTCTTCACCGGGCAGATGCCCCACGGCCAGGGCCACCAGACGACCTTCGCCCAGGTGGCCGCCGATCAGCTCGGCGTGCCCATCGAGCAGGTGCGCATCGTCGTCGGCGACAGCGACCGCGTGCCGAACAGCGCCACCGGCGGCAGCCGGGCGGCGACCATGGCGGGCGGGGCCACGCTGCACGTCACCCGCAAGCTGAAGGACCGCATCCGCGAGCTGGCCGCCGAGCTGCTGGAGGCCAACGTCGACGACATCGAGGTCGAGGGCGGCCGCGTCGGCGTGCGGGGCACGCCCGTGAGCGCCCTGTCGTTCGCCGAGCTGGCCACCGCCGTGGAGGAGGGCCGGGCCGGCGAGGGCGCCTCACTCGAGGTGGACCTCACCTACGACGGCGGCGAGGGCGGCTGGTCGGGCGGCACCCACTGCGCCGAGGTGGAGGTCGACGCCGACACCGGGCTCGTGCACATCCGCCGCTACGTCGTGGCGGAGGACTGCGGCGAGCTCATCAACCCCGCCATCGTGGAGGGCCAGATCCGCGGCGGCGTGGCCCAGGGCATCGGCGCGGTGCTGCTCGAGAAGTCGGCCTACGACGAGCATGGCCAGTTCCTGGCGGCGTCGTTCATGGACTACCTGCTGCCCACCACCACCGAGGTGCCGACCATCGAGATCCACCACCTCGAGACCACGCCGCTCGACGCCGACGTGAACTTCCGGGGCGTGGGCGAAGGCGGCATGATCGTCGCCCCGCCCACGCTGGTGAACGCCATCGAGGACGCGCTGGCGCCCTTCGGCGTGAAGATCTACGAGCAGCACCTGCCGCCGAAGCGGATCCTCGAGCTCATCGGCGCCATCGACCCCGAGTGATCGTCAGCTCTTCATCTGCGCCGAGCGCGCGGTGACCGCCTCGCGGGCTTCGCTGTTCGACGCCCAGGACGCGGCGAAGTCGCGCGACAGGGCGCGGTAGCGCTCGGCGTCCTCGCGCCGCAGCGTCCGCCGCGTGCGGACCTGCTCGCGCACGGCGCCCTGGGGGTTCTCCATGATCTGGCGGGCGATCTCCTCGGCGGCGCTGAGGTGCTCGCCCTCCTCGACCAGCCGGCTCACCATCCCGGCCTGCCACGCCTCCTCGGCGCTGAACATGCGGCCGGTGAGCGACACCTCGTTGCCGAACGCCAGGTTGCCGAAGTGCGGCAGGAACCCGGGCATGGGCAGGCCGATCTTGATCTCGGTGACCTGGAAGCGGGCGTCGCGCGCCGCCACGACCACGTCGCACAGGAGCGCGGTGCCGAGGGCGTGGCCGAGGCAGTAGCCGTGCACGGCGGCGATGATCGGCTTCCAGTTGGTGCCGTCGTAGAAGGCCTCGGTCTCGTTCGTGCGCGCTGCCGCGCTGCTCGAGTCGACGGAGGCCTGCAGGCGCGCCTGCACGTCACCGCCGCTCGAGAACGAGCGGCCGTGGCCGAAGATGATCCCCACCAGCGCGTCGTCGTCGCGGTCGAGCCGGCGGACCGCGTCGGACAAGGCCGCGATGTCTTCGTCCCGCATGGCGTTGTGCTTCTCGGGGCGGTTGAAGGAGATGTAGGCGATGCGGTCGCGGACCTCGTAGCCGACGGTCATGGTGGTGGGTTCCTCCTCGTGGCAGCGGCGGCGCCCATCATGCTCCCCGGAGACCGGGCGCCGCGGCGGGGCCTCGGGTCAGCCCGGTGGCGGCGGCCAGGAGGCCGGCGCGCTGGGCGGAGGCGGCGCCGGTTCGGTGGGGCCGAGGTCCAGCCGGAACGGCGGGTACTCGTCGCGCAGCAGCGCGGCGTAGGCCCACACCCGGTAGGCCCACCGGCTGGCGCCCATCACGATGTCGAACACGCCGCGGGGGTAGCGCCCCGTGCACAGCAGCACCACCACGGCCACCACCAGGAGCAGGCCGACCAGGCCGCCGCCCCACCGGATGCCCCAGCCCACCGGGTTGTCGTCGACGTTGTCGGCCCAACCCGACCGCCACCACCAGGTGCCGAACCCCCAGCCCCCGCCGAGCACGCTCACTACGAGGTAGTGGGGGATGGCCAGCAGCCACCACTTCACCAGCACGAGCCAGCGGTTGAGCCGCTCGGGGTAGGGGATGTCGAGCGTGGCGGGGTAGTCCTCGGGGTGCAGGCTGAAGGGCGGGTACCGGTCGGTGGCCAGCGCGCTGTAGCTGTAGAAGCCCACCCGCCACGTCCAGCGCAGCACGCCCACGTTGAAGTCGAAGATGCCCCTCGGGTACCGGCCCGTGAAGAGGATGGCCACGCCGGCCACGAAGGTGAGCACCGCGAAGGCGATCCAGAGGAAGAAGAGCACGATGTAGTGGGGGATGGCCAGGATCCACTTCACCACCCACAGGCCGCGGTTGAGGGGCTCGTCGAGCCGGCCCTCCAGGCGCACGGGGTAGGCCGACGGCGGCGGCCCCGGCTCCGGTGACGGGCTGATCGGCGCAGCCGCCGCAACGGGCGCGGCGCCCGGCGGTGGCGCGCCCTGGCCCGGCCCGGCGCCCGGTCGGTGGAGCCGCGCCGCGCCGACGGCGATCATCACGACGCCGATCAGCAGCAGCACGCTGCCGCCGACCAGCAGGGCGACGAGCAGCGGGACGAGGAACGAGATCTTCACCCCGGCGCTGACGTCGGCGGCCACCGGCCGGGAGCCGTCGGCGTTCATGAGGACCGCGGCGAACCGGCCGCTCTCGAGCTCCCACTCCAGCGTCTGCTCCCCGGGGCCGGCCGCGGAGGCCAGCCAGAACGGCTGGTCGCCCGGCGGTCCGGGCGGCGGGCCGCCCCGGCGGTGGCGGTACTCCGGCTCGAACGGATCGTCGTCGATGTCGTCCACCAGGGTGTGGGCGACGCCGTCGAGGTAGTCGGCCACGTCGTCGCTGCGGGCGATGCCCAGGAACACCTCGCCGGCGCCGTCGACGCGGCGAGCCGTCAACCGCAGCGTGGCCAACCCGTCCACGTCGCCGAAGGGCTCCCAGCCGTCGGGGTCGGCGCCGAAGTCGAGCTCCTCGGAGCGCAGCGCGTAGCCGTCGCTGGCGAGCTCGAAGGTGGAGCTGGTGAAGAAGCCGTCGTCATCGCGGTCGTTGGCCGCGAACCAGGCGACGGCCGCGCCGGCGACCACGAGGGCGAGGCCGAGCAGCGCGAGCAGGGTGCCGGCCACGA
>Ga0180215_1005328_pt1 | contig 11041 bp, 9 predicted proteins | sample eDN3rd37CBELigBY_FD_128871 | JGI IMG/M metagenome (GOLD analysis project Ga0180215, IMG submission 128871) | Enriched backyard soil microbial communities from Emeryville, California, USA - eDNA 3rd pass 37_C BE-Lig BY (version 2) (version 2) | ecosystem: Environmental > Terrestrial > Soil >...
ACGACGTCCCCCGGCGCGATCCAGCGGTCGAGCTCCAGCCCACAGCCGCGCCCGACGGTGCCGCTGCCCAGGAGGTCGCCCGGCAGGAGCGGCTGCTCCTGCGACAGGTGGGCGATGACCTCCGGGAACGTGTGGAGCATGGACCCGAGCCCGCCCTCGGCCCACGTCTCGCCGTTCACCCGCGCGGCCATCCGGGCGGTCGCGATGTCGAACTCGTCCGGCGTCGCCAGGCAGGGCCCGATCGAGGTCGCGAAGTCCTTGCCGAGCCCCGGGCCGAGGCCGACCTCCATCTCGCGGAACTGGATGTCGCGCGCGCTCCAGTCGTTGAAGATCGTGTACCCGGCGATCGCCTCGGCCGCCTCCGCGACGGTCGCGCGCCACACGCGCCGGCCGATGACGGCGCCGACCTCCAGCTCGAAGTCCAGCTTCGCCGTGTAGTGGGGCCACGGCACGGTCGCGTCCGGGCCGAGCACGGTGTCGGGATTGCCCTTCCAGTAGACGGGGATCTCGTACCAGGCGTCGGGCACCTGCCCGAAGCTGTTGCGGACGTGCTCCTCGATCAGCATGAAGTCGCGGATCGAGTTGGGGCGCGGGAGCGGGGCGAGCAGCTCGACGTCGTCGAGCGGCAGGGCACCGCCCCGCTCCAGCGCGCGGCGGGCACCCGACATTCCCGCATCCCCGGCTCGCAGCAGCTCGAGCATCGAGCCGGCGATGGATCCGAGATCGACCACGCCGCCACCGGACAGCGCGCCGACCGACCATTCATCCCCGGCGCCGGATCGGCGCCGAAACGTCACGAGTCGCATGGGGGTCTCCTCCCGCCTCGCCGTCGGACGCTACGGCTGCGCGGTCACGGAGGCAAACAGCGGTTGTCAGCCGATTGACATCACTGCGCTGTCAATGCGACGAAATCACCGGGCGGGCGAGCCAGCCCTGCCGCTCGGCGACCTCGCGCGCGAGCCCCACGAACGCCCGGGCGACGGGCGACGCCGCCGCGCGCCAGAACATGTCCACCGGGATGAGCGGGGCCGGATCCAGGGGTCGCCAGACGAACCCGGCGGGCAGGTGCGCCTGCTGCGTGGCGAAGCCGATGGAGAACCCGCGGCACGCCTGGACCTCGCGCCGCGCGACCAGGTCGCCGAGGAGGACGTCGCGGTTGAGGTTCTCGAACTCCTGCACCGGCCCGAGGAAGCCGTGCGCGCGCAGGGCGTCCACGACGCGGTCGTGGAAACCGGGCGACAGCTCGCGCGGCCAGATGAGCAGCTTCTCCGTCCCGAGCTCCTCCACGCGCACGACGTCGTGGCGCGCGAGCCGGTGCCGATGGCCGAGCATGATCCCCAGCGGCTCGTCGCGGATGACGTCGGAGTCCAGGCCCTCGTGCAGCACGGGGCAGCGCGCGAGGCCGATGTCGAAGCGCCCGGCGAGCACCGCGTCGACCATCTCCGCCTGCCACATCTCGCACGTCCGCACGCGGACGTCGGGCAGGCGCTCGTGGACGGTGGCGACGAGCGGCGGCAGCGTCTCCTCGGCGACCGTGGGCGTGTAGGCGATGCTCAGGGTGCCGAGCTCCCCCGCCGCGGCGCGGCGCGTCTGCTGCCAGGCGGCGTTCACGGACGCGAGGATCGGCTCGGCGTGGGCGAGCAGCGTGCGCCCGGCGTCCGTGAGCTCGACATGGCGCGTCGTGCGGTGGAACAGCGGCGTGCCGAGCTCCTCCTCGAGCTGGCGGATCTGCGTGCTGAGCGCCTGCTGGGCCAGGTGCAGCCGCGCGGCGGCGCGCGTGAAGTGCAGCTCCTCCGCCACCGCGACGAACGCCCTCAGGTGGCGCAGCTCGAGGCCCGTGCTCATGTCGACACCGATGGTAGTTCTCGGGCGGGCCCGGACCCAGCGATCCACCACGACCCGAAGGAGCGCCCATGCCGGAGGTCACCTGCGACGTCACCGTCTCCCTCGACGGGTACGCGGCCGGCCCGGGCCAGCGCCGGGAGGACCCGCTCGGCAGGCGCGGCGAGAGTTTGCACCGGTGGATGTTCGAGCAGCCCGATCGCAACCGCGCCTGGCTCGACGGCATCCTGGGGGCGGGCGCCTACATCATGGGGCGCAACATGTTCGGCCCCGACCGCGGGGAGTGGGACCTCGGGTGGCGGGGCTGGTGGGGCCCCGAGCCGCCGTACCGGGCGCCCGTGTTCGTCCTCGGCCACCGGGAGCGCGAGCCGGTCGCCATGGAGGGCGGCACGACCTATCACTTCGTGACCGGCGGGATCGCGGCCGCGCTCGAGCAGGCGCGCGCTGCCGCCGGGGACCGCCGCGTGGCGATCGCCGGAGGGGCGCAGACGATCGCCCAGTACCTGCGCGCCGGCCTCATCGACGAGCTGCGCCTGCACGTGGCGCCGATCCTGCTCGGCGGGGGCGTGCGGCCGCTCGACGGCGCCGGCGACGTGCCGCTCGAGCTGGTGGAGGTCGAGGGGACGGACCTCGTCGCCCACCTGCGCCTGCGCGCCCCGGGCGCGGCATCCGGAGGGAACCCCCGGCGTGACACGCGCGGACCGCCCGCGCTGCGAGATCAGCGGCGCCGGCGACGAGCGACGAGCGGCCCGCCGCTCAGCGGATCGCCGTCGGGCCGCAGCCGTTCACGGCGGTGAGCGCCACGAGCAGCGGCATGCTCGCCCCGTGGCTGGCCACCTGGTGGTGGAAGTCGACGACCCACTGGCCGTCCCAGCGGTACACCGACCAGCGCCCGTAGGGCAGGCACGGCAGGTCGTGCATGGGCTGCAGCCGCGTGGCGTGGAAGATCCACGACGAGGCGTGGTCGTACCACTCGACGACGGTGGGCAGCTCGCGGGCCCAGCGAGGCCCGTCGGCGCCCGCGAGCAGGTCGGCCGAGTACCGCAGGTGCGCGAACGGGACGAGCGCGGGGGGCTCCGAGCCGCGGCTCCACTCCAGCCACGTGCCCCCGTCGGCGGGATGCGAGACCCATCTCGCGTGGCCGCCCGCGATGTCGAGAGCTGAGGTTCGCATGAGGCCGCACCTGGAACAGGTGTGTCACACAGCGTAGACCCGGTCCGCGCCGGGGTGGACGCATGTATCGGTCCGCGCTGACAACCGACGCGCGTTCCGGGTACGACACCCGGATCGTGCCCCGCGCTTGAACGGTGTTCGCGCCGGACTCACGCCCGCTCGGCAGAGAGCCATGCAGATCGAGACCACACTCACCAGCGTCGAGCTCCAGGACGAGCTGCGCCTCCTGTACACGGAGCGCAGCCTCGCGGAGCTCCACGGGCTCGCCGCCGACCCGGCGTACATGGCCGACCTGCTCGATGACATCTCGGCGCACGAGAGCGCGCTCGCGGGCGTCGTCGTGACGGAGATCGCCACGCTGCGCGCCGAGCTGAGCGGGCCGCTGCTGGGCTGACCGGCCGCCCTCCGAGCCGAGCGGGATGGCAGGATGGCGTCATGCGCGCCGCCGCCACGCCGCTCCGCAGGCACGCCGCCGCGCTCGCCTGCGCCGCCCTCGCCGTCCTCGCGGTCGCCTGCGGAGGCGGAGACGACGAGCCCGAGGCGCCGCTGCCCGCCAGCCTCCGCGAGCTCAAGAGCAGGCCGGACCTGCGCCCGCCGCGCATCTCCGTCGACGCCGCCCCGGAGCGGCCGGGGTCGCGCCTGGTGTTCCTCTCCCCGCGCATGGAGAACACCGACCGCGACGGGGCGACGCACCAGCAGGGCGCGCTCGCCCTCGACGAGCGCGGCCGCACCCGCTGGTTCCGCCCCGCCGCCGATGGCGCGCCGATCACCGACGTGCGCGTCCAGCGCTACCAGGGCAGGCCGGTCCTCACCTGGTGGCAGGGCTCCATGGCCGAGCTGGGCATCGGCAAGGGGCGCGGCGTGATCGCCGACGAGGCCTACCGGCCGATCGCCTTCGTCGAGGCCGGCAACGGGCAGACCGTGGACCTCCACGAGGTGCTCATCAGCAGGCGCGACACGGCGCTCGTGACGATCTACAGTCGCGCGCGGCGCGACCTCCGGCCCCTCGGCGGCAAGCAGAACGCGCAGGTCACGCAGGGCATCGTCCAGGAGATCGACATCCAGACCGGCGAGGTGCTGTTCGAGTGGCAGAGCCTCGACCACGTCGCCCTCGACGAGAGCTACCAGCCGCTGCCCGAGGAGGAGGACGCCTCCTGGGACTACTTCCACATCAACTCGATCGCGGAGGACGCCGACGGCGACCTCCTCGTCAGCGCGCGCCACACGTCCACCGTCTACAAGATCGACCGCGAGACCGGCGACGTCGTGTGGCGGCTCGGCGGCAAGCGCAGCGACTTCGAGCTGGGCGAGGGCGTGCGCTTCGGCATCCAGCACGACGCCCGCTGGATCTCCGAGGACGTGCTGCAGGTCTTCGACAACGTCGAGCAGGCGAAGGACCCCGCGAAGCAGGAGCCGTCGAGCGTGAAGCGGATCCGGCTCGACGAGAAGGCCATGACCGCGACGCTCGAGCAGCGCTTCGACCAGCCCGACGGCATGTGGGCGCTCAGCCAGGGCAACGCGGACGCCCAGCCGGACGGCGGCGCGATGGTCGGCTGGGGGTCGACGGGCGCCTTCACGCTCTTCGACCGCCGCGGCGACGTGCTCCTCGACGCGCACCTGCCCGCCGAGTACGACAGCTACCGCGCCTACGCGCAGCGGTGGGTCGGGCGGCCGCTCACGCGCCCGTCGATCCACGTCGGCCGCGAGGCGGAGCAGATCACCGTCGCGGCGAGCTGGAACGGCGCGACGGAGGTCCAGGCGTGGCAGGTGCTCGCCGGGCCGAGCGCGAACGACCTGCAGCCCGTCGGCGCGCCCGCCGAGTGGCAGGACCTCGAGACGACGATCGTGCGCGCCACGCGCCACCCCTACGTCGCGGTCCGCGCGCTCGACGCGGAGGGCCGCTCGCTGGGCGTCTCGCCCGCGGTGCACGCGCCGATGCCCCCGTCCGAGGAGGGGTGAGAGGGCCAGCGACCGGCGCGGGCCCTAGGATGCCCGCGATGTTCATCCCCCTGACGCCGGCCCGGTGAGCGCGGCGCGTCGCCGTCTCACCCTCATCGCCGCCGTCGTCGCCGTCGCAGCCGTGGCGGTCGTCGTCGTGCTCGTCGCCCGCGGAGGCGACGACGACGGCCCGCGCCGCTCGGCCGCCGCGACGACGAAGCGGCCCGCCCCGCAGCCCGCGCTGCGGTCGCGCCCGGACCTGCGACCGCCGAAGGTCGACGTCCTGACGCCCGCCCGCGGCACGAAGCCCGGGCTCATGCTCGTCGCGCCGAAGAAGGTCTACGGCGCGCAGGAGATCCCCAACGAGCAGCAGGGCCCCATGCTCGTCGACGACGAGGGGCGCGTCCGCTGGTTCCACCCCGTCCCGGACGGCGAGGAGGCGTACGACCTGCGCGTGCAGCGCCTCGACGGCAAGCCGGTCATCACCTGGTGGCAGGGCCGCGCCGTCCGCGGCAGCGGCCAGGGCGTCGGGATGATCTACGACACGTCCTACCAGCCGGTCGCGCGCGTGGAGCCCGCCGGCGGCGCGATCGCCGACATCCACGAGTTCCTGCTCACCGACCGCGGGACCGCCCTGCTGATCATCTACGAGTCGGGGGTGCGGCGGGACCTCAGCGGTATCGGCGGCAAGCGCGACGCGAAGGTCGTCGACGGGATCATCCAGGAGGTCGACGTGAAGACCGGCAAGGTGCTGTTCGAGTGGAGCGCGCTCGACCACATCGACGTCTCCGAGAGCCACGAGCCCCTCGACAAGCTCTACATCGACAGCTGGGACTACGTGCACTTCAACTCCGTCGAGGAGGACGTCGACGGCAACCTCATCGTGTCCGCGCGGCACACGTGGGCCGTCTACAAGATCGACCGCGACACGGGCGAGGTCATCTGGCGGCTGGGCGGCAAGCGCAGCGACTTCCCGCTCTCCGACGACGACCGCTTCTCCTACCAGCACGACGCCCGCGTCGAGGGGCGCAACCGCGTCCGGATCTTCGACAACGCCGCCGCGTCCGAGAAGGTCCGCCCGCAGTCGCGCGTCGTCACCTACGAGCTCGATCCCGAGGCCAAGACCGCGAAGCTCGTCCGCACGATCGAGCACCCCGACAAGGTGTCGTCGGGCACGCAGGCGAACGCGCAGCTCCTCGAGGACGGGCACATGTTCGTCGGCTGGGGCTCGCAGGGGCGCTTCTCGGAGTTCGGCCCCGACGGCGACCTGCTCTTCGACGCGCGCGTGCAGCGCGGCTTCGACAGCTACCGCGCCTACCGCGCGCCCTGGCGCAGCTCCCGCCACGGCCAGCCTGCGGTCGCGGTGGAGCGCAAGGACGGCCGCACGACCGCCTATGCGAGCTGGAACGGCTCGACGGAGGTGCAGTCCTGGCAGGTCCTGACCGGCTCGTCGCCCGAACGGCTGCGCCCGGTCGGCGACCGCGTCGACTGGGACGGCCTGGAGACGGCGCTGCAGGTCGAGGACCCGCAGGCGTACGTCGCGGTCCGCGCGTACGACGGTGACGGGCGGGCGATCGGCGACTCGCCGGCCGAGCGCCTCGACGAGGACGGGGGGTCGCGATGAGGCGTAGGGCCGGCAGGGGCGCGGTGGCCGTGGGCGTGCTCGCGGGCGCGCTCACCGCAGGCACGTTCGCGTTCGGCGGTGAGGAGGCGCCCGTCGCGCCGGCCGTCGCCTCCGGCGGGACGCCGTCAACGCCGCTGGCCTCGACGGCCCAGACCGGGCCCCGCTACGTGTCGCGCCCCGACCTGCGCCCGCCGCAGGTCACGGTCCACGCGCGGACGGGCGACCTCGCGCAAGGCCCGATCCTGCTGGCGCCGAAGCGCCGCTCGACGAGCGCCGGCACCGGCGCGCTCATGGTCGACGACGCCGGGGAGCCGCTCTGGTTCCGCCCGAACCGCGAAGGCATGCGCACGAACGACCTGCGTGTGCAGCGCTACAAGGGCAAGCCGGTGCTGACGTGGTGGGAGGGCCGGGCGGCCGGCGGCCACGGCTTCGGCTACGGGGTCATCGCCGACACCTCCTATCGGGTCATCAGGCGGGTGCGCGCGAAGAGCCCGTACCGGCTGGACATGCACGAGTTCAAGCTGACCCCGCGCGGGACGGCGCTCGTGATCATCTACCACACGACCCGCCGCGACCTGCGCTCCGTCGGCGGCGCGCGCAACGGCAAGGTCATCGACGGGATCATCCAGGAGATCGACGTCGAGACGGGCAAGGTGCTGTTCCACTGGCACAGCCTCGGCAAGATCGCCCTGCGCGAGAGCTACCGCAAGGTGCCGGAGAGCGGCGGCCAGGCCTGGGACTACTTCCACCCCAACTCGGTGGACGTCGACAGCGACGGCAACTACATCGTCTCCGCGCGCTACTCGTACTCCGTCACGAAGATCAGCCGCCGCACGGGCCGCGTCATCTGGCGGCTGGGCGGCAAGCGCAGCGACTTCCGGATGGGCCGCGGCACGCGCTTCCACCTGGCGCACGACGCGGAGTGGCAGCCCGACGGGACGCTGCGGGTGTTCGACAACTCGCAGAAGTCGATCCGCGACCGCTCGCGCGTGATCTGGCTCGACGTCGACACGCGGCGCAAGCGCGTGACGCTCGAGCGGGAGGTCCGCCACCCGCAGCCGGTGCTCGCCGCGACGCAGGCCAACGCGGAGTCGCTGCCCGGCGGCGCCCTGTTCGTCGGCTGGGGCTCGCAGGGGCGCTGGTCGGAGTTCGCCGCGGACGGCACGCTGCGCTACGACGCCGAGCTGCCCACGGGGTACGACTCCTATCGCGTCTACCGGGACAGCTGGACGGGCCGCCCCTCGGAGCCGCCGGCGGTCGCCGCCCGCGCGCAGGCGGGCGCGACGGCGGTCTACGCGAGCTGGAACGGCGCGACGGACGTCGTGGCGTGGCGCGTGCTCGCGGGACCGAGGCCGTCGAGTCTCGCCCCCATCGGCGATGCCCCGCGGCAGGGCTTCGAGACGGTCATCACGGTGCCCGGCGCCCACGCATATGTGAAGCTCCAGGCGCTGGACGGCTCGGGCCAGGTGCTCGGCACGTCGCGCGCGACGCGGGTGAGCGCAGGGTGATCAGGGGGCGGCGCGTGCTCGCGCCGCCCCGGCGCCTAGCATGCGCCTGATGCGGGGCCTTGCCCGAGCGCCGCGGGCGTTGCGCAGCCTGCCACGGTGGTCGCTCGCAGCACTGCTGGTCATCACCCTGGCCGGCGGGGTCCTGCGGTTCGCCCAGGCCGCCGACCCGAGCGCATACCAGTCGCGCGACGAGGTCGCCTACGCGCAGATCGCGCGTGCGCTCGTCGTCAACGGCACGTACGGGCTGTACGGCCACGACGCGCAGGACGACCCGGTCCACTGGCCGCCCGGGGCGCCGCTCATGTTCGCGCTCGCGCACTGGATCGACCCGCAGCAGCGCGGCGACGGCAGGTGGGACGTACCGAGCGCGTACCCGTTCCAGGCGGCGGTCGGCACCGCGGCGATCGTCGCGATCTTCGTGCTGGCGGCGCTCGTGGCCGGGCCGGTCGCCGGGGTGCTCGCCGCGGCGGCGACCGCGTTCTACCCGCCGCTGATCTCCGCGTCCGGCGACCTGCTGTCCGAGCCGCTGGGCACGCTGCTGCTCGCATGCGCCATGGCTGCAACGGTCCTCGCGCTGCGCCGCTTCTCGTGGCGGACCGGTGCCCTCGCCGGCGTGCTGCTCGCGGCGACCATCCTGACGCGCGCCGACCTCATCCTCGTGCCGCTGATCGCCCTCGCCACGGTCGCGATCGTCGGGTGGCGGCGGGCCGGCGAGCGGCGGCTCGCGGCGGCCGTCCGCGCGGCCGCCCCGATGGCGATCGCCCTGGTCGTCGTCCTCACGCCGTGGACGATCTTCGCCTCCGGCGTGGCGGGGACGTTCGTGCCCGTGTCCAGCGGCGGCGCGTCGAACCTGTGGGTCGGCACCTACCTGCCCGGAGACGGGTCGATCTTCGGCTCCAAGCGGGCGATGGAGTCGGAGGTCAAGCGCCACCTGCCGCAGCTCTCCGACCGCCGCCCGCACCAGATCAGCCAGGTGCACGTCATCCGCACGGTCGCCGCGCGGCGTCCCGACCTCGACCAGGAGGCGGCGCTGCGCGCGGAGGCGCTGGCGAACCTGCGCGACTACGCCCTCGGCGAGCCGGTCGCCTTCGGCGGGATGATGGCGCGCAAGGTCTGGCGGCTGTGGGGGGACTACACGCGGGGGACGTACCGCAAGCAGCGGACGTGGATCCTGTCCATCCACCTCGCGATCTTCGGCCTGGGCATCGTGGGCCTCGTGGCCGGCATCGCCGCCACTCGGCGGCCGGAGCTGTGGATGATCGCGACGATCGTCCTCTACGTCACCGCCGCGAACGCGATCCTGGTGTCCGAGCCGCGCCACAACCTCGTGACGATGCCGCTGCTGGCCGCGGGCGGCGCGATGGGCCTCGTGCTCGCAGTCGGGCGCCTGCGCGAGCGCACGGCCGCTGCGCGCGTGGCCGCGCCCGCGGGCGCGCACGGCGACGGCCACCGCGACTCCGCCGCGCACGTCCCGGGCTGAGGGCGCAGACGCGCGCGCGCCGCGTCCCTCAGCGCGACGCGGCGGGCGCGAACATCGCGGGGATGTCGAGGTCGGACCGCACGAGCTCCTGCTCGCGGGCCAGCCCGAGCGCATAGGCGAGCGCCGCCTCGATGCGGTCCCGGTCGAACGTGACGGCCGGCCCCGGCCGGGCGCCCGAGGCGACCGCAGCGTCGTGGCTGCGCCGGAACGCCTCGGTCAGGTCCGCGACGAGCTCGGGCGACTCCGCGACCGAGGGGCCGACGCACACCATGTGGTTGATCGGGACGAGCCCGTGGCGCTCCCGCCAGCGCTCGGCCGCCTGCGCCGCGTCCGGGAGCAGCGGCGCGCACCAGTCGGTCGGCTCGCGGCCCGGCCCCAGGATCGCGGCGTCGATGCGCCCCTCGCGCAGCAGGTCGACGAGGCTCTCCCCCGGCTGCGCGCGCTCGACGTTCGGCGGGTCGACGTACTCGGCGACGTGCGAGCCCTCCGTCGTGACCCACGTGACGTCCTGCGCCCGCACGCCGTACTCCTCCAGCAGCCAGCCGCGGACGTAGAGCCCGGTCGTCTGGCTGTACGCCCGGACCCCGACGCGCCTGCCCGCGAGATCGCCCGGCGCCAGCGGCCCCGCCGATGGGTTGTGGTAGATGCTGCCGTGGTGCAGGCCGCCCATCGCGACCACGGGGAGCAGCCACACCGGCTTGCCCACCTCGACGGCCTGCAGGAAGACCGTCACCGCGATCTCCGAGATGTCGTAGCGGCCGTGGCGCAGCATGTCGGCGAAGGCGCGGTTGGTCGGCTCGACCTCGACGAGCTCGAGCCGCAGCCCCGCGGGCGCGACCTCCCCCGTCCTGAGCGGCAGGGTGTGTGGGTGCTTGCCGATGACGATCGTCGCTGAGCGCACGTGTTGGGTTCCTCCGGGTGGGTCCTTGGGCCGCCGGTCGTCGGGCCGCGCGAAGTCCAGCACGATCGCGCGCGCCGCGCGGTGAGGGCGGCTCGGCGCTCCGGCGCAGCGGCCGCCTCACCGCACCAGCCTCACGGCCAGGCCCGCGTCGGCGAGCGCGATGTCCCCCGCCCCGCGCAGCAGGCCCAGGATGCGGGCGACGTAGCCGCGGGTCTCCGGATACGGCGGGATGCACCCGCAGCGCTGCACGGGGGCGGGCCCGGCGTTGTAGGCGGCCAGGGCGAGCGGGACCGAGCCGAACCGGCGCAGCAGGTCGCGCATGTGGTGCGCCTGGGCGTCGATCGCCTGCTCGGCGTCGAACGGGTTGTCGAGCCCGTAGGCGCGCGCCGTCGCGGGCATGAACTGCGCGATGCCCTGCGCGCCCGCCGGCGAGCGGGCGAACGGGTTGAACTGGCTCTCGGCGTACAGCTGCGCTGCCAGCAGCGCGGCGGACACGCTCCAGCGCTGCGCCGCGCGTGCGATCGCCGGCGCGTAGCGCGCCGGGACGAAGGACTGCAGCGTCACGGTCCGCTCCC
>Ga0180215_1005329_pt1 | contig 11040 bp, 7 predicted proteins | sample eDN3rd37CBELigBY_FD_128871 | JGI IMG/M metagenome (GOLD analysis project Ga0180215, IMG submission 128871) | Enriched backyard soil microbial communities from Emeryville, California, USA - eDNA 3rd pass 37_C BE-Lig BY (version 2) (version 2) | ecosystem: Environmental > Terrestrial > Soil >...
ATGGACAAGCGTCTTGAACGCGTTGAATATCAAGTTGTCAAAAATGCGGAAGACCTTCAAATGTTAAAAACTGAAGTAAGAATGGTCAATGACCGTTTACCTGTCCTGCAAAGGGACATAGACTTCGTTCTGGATAAAGCCAATCGTAACGAACGTGAACTGGCACATGTTAAAATGAAGGTAGAGGGCTAGACCACGATTTCATAATTGAAGATAGAGGAGCAAAAAAGAATGATACTAGTTGTTGGGGGAGCAGGATATATCGGCAGTCATGCCGTGAAAATGTTGTTGGATCAGGACTTTGAGGTTGTGGTCCTGGACAGTTTGTCAACGGGGCACAAGCAGGCGGTGGATCCGCGGGCCACTTTTGTCAAGGGGGATTTAGGGGACGAAAATGATTTAGCAAAAGTGTTCGCAACCTATCCTATTCAAGCTGTTATGCATTTCGCAGCAAATAGTTTAGTTGGAGAATCAGTGATCGATCCCTTAAAATATTATCAAAATAATGTCGCCGCAACATTAACTTTGTTGGCTACAATGCTTAAGCATGGAGTGAAAAAGTTCATTTTCTCCTCCACAGCAGCGGTGTACGGAATTCCAAGCGTGGAGATCATCGATGAGGGTTTACCTGTCCAACCGATCAATCCTTATGGCAATTCCAAGCTGATGGTCGAGAAGATCCTCCACGATTTTTCACGAGCCTACCAATTGGAGTATGTCGTCCTTCGCTATTTTAATGCAGCAGGGGCCCATCGATCAGGGGAAATTGGCGAAGACCACCAACCTGAAACACATCTAATCCCGCTGGTTTTACAGCATCTGCTAGGGCTGAGAGAGAAAATATCCGTTTTCGGAACCGATTACGAGACCCCTGACGGAACTTGTATTCGCGATTACATCCACGTTATGGATCTAGCTGATGCGCATATTTTAGCGCTGGAGGCTTTGCTGAAGGATCAACTAAAAAACGAAACATTCAACTTGGGAAATGGACAAGGCTATTCGGTGAAAGAAGTCATCGAAACCTGTGAAAGAGTCACCGCACGAAAGGCGGTTATCGAGTACACAGCGCGCCGCGCAGGTGACCCAGCACGGCTCGTGGCTTCATCCGGGAAAATTGAACAAAAATTGGACTGGAAACCGAAGTATCGTTTGGAGGAAATTATCAAGTCGGCCTGGGGTTGGCACGAAAACCATCCACAGGGGTACCAAAAATAAGTAAGAAAACCTTTGACTCTTGAATGAAGAGTTGAAGGTTTTTTTATGCAAAAAAACACTCCTATAATTCCCGTTGTTAAGAATTTGTTAAGTTTACAAGTTTATAGTAGTAAATATAGGGCAAAAGTACTATTGGAGTGTCTGTTATCGATGAACCAAAAAATCATCCTAAATTTCAAACTGGGACTTATTCTTACCATTGTCATCGTGCTAACAGGTTTTAGCGGTAACCCCAATGACCAAAACCAGTCAAGACTGGCGATCCCATTAGGGCAGTATTACGAAGTTTTTCGCGATTCGACTAGTAATGCAAATATTACATCGATTCTAAGTGGTAAGTACGAGGATCAATTTATGCCAAGTGAATCGAAGTATATATTCTTTGGTTATACGGATGATACGATTTGGCTAAAACTTGATTTGCAAAAAGTGGCGGGCAAACTAAACGACGAATACTGGATAGAAAACATAGACAAATTATCACAAATCGAGGCCTACCTTGTGAACAAGGACAGTTCATACACCGTAGAGAAAAGGGGCGTTCACTATCTGGCTAATCAGCCCATCCCTTACCGTTCGTTCTTAATTCACATCACAAATCCTACCACACACCTTGTGTACTTTAAGCTATCCGGGAATTTACCCATTACCTTTATGTCCTATTTACACACAGAACAGGGATTTATCCAAAATAGTATGCACTACAAGTTTTGGTCGGGGATTTTTTATGGTTTCATGGCATCGTTAATGCTCTACAATTTGTTCCTCTTTTTCTCTATTAAAGAGCGAATGTATCTTTATTATGTTTTCTATATTGTGAGTTTCCTGTTTTACCAGGGGGCTATGAATACAATGGATTTGGAGTATTTAGGGAAATGGGCTCCTGACTGGATGCTAGAGCGGTCCATTCCATTGATCTATAATTTGCTTAATTTTTGTATGATTCTCTTCGGAAAAGAATTTCTTGCGACCAAACAGAATTTACCTAGAATGAATACAGTGTTATCGACCTTGTCAGGCATGTCTATTTTATTTTTTGTGCTCGTTTTTGTTTTGTCGGAATCCTACCTGGTTGATTTGATGGCATTCCTTCTTGGCATCGTGTCACCAGCCTGTCTATGGATTGCGGGGTTGTTGACTATGTCCAAAGGAAACAAAACAGCTAGGCTCTATCTCGCGGGTTGGAGTATTTTGCTAATCTGTATTTCCGCCCAAGTGTTGTGTCTAACCGCAGTGCTTCCTTTTCACCCGTCCTTTTTCGAAGTGATTCCGGCTATCGCGGCTGCCCTGGAAGCGATTTTATTATCGCTAGCTTTGGCGGATAAAATCAATACCCTTAAAAGAGAGAGAGAAGAGGAGCAAAAACAATTAAATCAAAGGCTAGAAAAGTTGGTTTCGGAACGGACGAAAAACCTGGTAGAAGCAAACGCCCGCTTGTTTAGATTATCAACAACAGATTCCTTGACACAGCTTTATAACCGTTACCAGATGGAAAATTATCTTAGGATTAAGATGCAAACTGCGGATCAGCAAGTCACCCCTCTTTCCGTCATTCTCATGGATATTGACAATTTTAAACTGGTCAATGACCACTATGGTCATGATGTAGGAGATCATGTGCTAAAAATCATAGCGAGTATCATTAAGCGTACTATACGGGATACAGATTTGGCAGGTCGCTGGGGCGGGGAAGAATTTATAATTATCTGTCCGGATACATCACTCCACGAAGCATTCATTACAGCAAATACTCTGCGAGAAGCCATTGAAGCACACTCCTTTCCATTCGTCCAGAAGAAAACGGGTAGTTTTGGCGTTGCTTGTTTTCAAAAAGGAGATCAAATCAACGAACTAATGATCCGAGTAGACCAAGCTTTGTATAGAGCAAAGGAAAAAGGCAGAAACCGTGTGGAGTGTGAGGAGCCATTGACTGAATGCAAGCCTAGTAGTTGGGGAACATTACCAGTGTAAAGGTGGTGATGTGCTTGGACGATCGACAGGAATTGCTGCAAAAAGGTTTGGAACAGCTGGCTGAAAAACAGATGGAAGAAATGGATCGAATGCTGGCCAGAAGCGAAGGGAGACAAACACCTGTTCATACTGATGATGAGATGCGTGCGGCTACCTTTGCGGATTTGCTTTCAGGAGTTCCCTATATTGAAGAAGAGGAATGAAATCACGTGGTCGCCTCTATCATATTGGTGATAGGGGCGGGCTCCATTTGTATTGACATGCGTCTACAAATTGATAGATTTGCGAAGGCTTGCAAAATGATAGCAGGGATCAAGTCTTGAAAATCCGTACTTGGAAAAGAGTTTTTGACTTTTTATGAACAAAAGCAAGGAAAATCTTAAGGAATTATGATGAAATCAAACGATGGCGGGCAAATATCTTTATTAATATTTGGAGTTGGGGATTTATTATGGGGAAAAATGGGGAAACGGTTATCCTTATTCCATCACTTGAGCCGGATAAGAGACTATTGTCTTATGTACAGCAATTGCAAGAATACGGTCTAATGAATATTGTCATCGTTGATGATGGCTCTAGTGAGGATTACCAGTCAATTTTTAGGAAGTTGCAGGATAACGGTTGTGTCCTGCTACAGCATACGGAGAATTTAGGGAAGGGCGCTGCACTAAAGACTGGTTTTCAGTATATTGAAAAACGGTATGGAAAGGTTTCCTGTGTTGTAACTGCAGATTCAGATGGACAGCACGCTGCAGAGGATGTGTACCGGCTTGCTAAGGAAGCGCAACGCAATCCAGATGCCCTGGTTCTTGGCGTAAGGAACTTTAGCGAGGGTGGAATACCGCCCAAGTCTTTGCTAGGTAATCGGGTTACTTCCTTATTTTTTGCCATGCTGTACGGCAGGAAACTTTCTGATACCCAGACAGGGCTTCGTGCCTTTGGACCTAAACTCATTACATTTATGCAAGGGGTTCGCGGCTCCCGATTTGAATACGAGTTGCAGATGCTCATCTCCTGTATCCAGTCTGGTATACCGATTCATACCCTACCAATTCAAGTCATCTATGAAAATGGAAATGCGGGAACTCATTTTAAAGCGATTCGGGACAGCGGCCGTGTGATGAGTGTTCTATTCGCTAATTTTGTTCGATTTATCTCCTCTTCGTTGACCAGTGCTGCAGTCGATTTAGGAATTGCATGGCTCTTAATTGATATTTTACGGCCTATGTTGGGCCAACAGGACTTTGTAAGGATTCTATTGGCGACTGTGATTGCAAGAATCATTTCCATTATGATCAATTATTTGCTGAATAAACATTTTGTCTTCCGTAAGAAGGATAGTCAGGGAAGTCTATGGCGCTATTTAACGCTATGCGCCTCCATAATTCTGCTTTCTAGTACAGGGGTATATTTAATTCACACAAATTTCTTCATCAGTGAGAAAACTGCAAAACTCGTCTGTGATGCCTTACTTTTCCTTCTCAGTTTTCAGATACAGCGGAGGTGGGTATTTGCTGCAAGGAAGCGGCGGCTCTTTTTCCAATCCGAAAAACGGCAAAATGTTCTATTTGTCTTCACAATCATCTTGATGTCTATCTATTTACTGTGGCGCATGATTTTTACCTTGCCATGGGATCACAGTTTTTTGAACATGGTTTTCGGCATCATGCTGATTTTGGCTGAAACGATAACGGTTTTAACTACCTTTGAATTGTTTTTTCAGAAGATGCAAAAAGATCGTTCACAGCTAGACTTTCCAACCATTCCACTAGAGTATTATCCGGATGTAGATGTATTCATTGCCACGCACAATGAGCCGGTCGATCTTTTGTATAAAACCGTCAATGCTTGTACATTTATGGATTATCCAGATAAGCAGAAGGTTCATATTTATTTGTGTGACGATGGAGGTCGGTCTGAGGTTGAGGAGCTCGCCAGACAGTTTGGCATCGGGTACCTTGGCTTTCCTGGAAACACTGAGGCTAAATCCGGCAACTTAAATAATGCATTGAGCAAAACCACCTCCCCACTAATTGCAACCTTTGATGCTGACATGATTCCGCAGCATACCTTTTTAGTGAAAACCGTTCCGTATTTCCTGCTTTCCAAGTTTGTCAAGGACAATGGAGAATGGCGGCTTCGCAGAGAGGATGAAGTGGATGACACATTCAAGCTAGGGCTGGTTCAAACTCCTCAAAGTTTCTATAATCCGGATTTATTTCAATTTAACCTATACGCCGAACGTGACATTCCGAATGAGCAGGACTTCTTCTCAAGAGAAGTTAATATTTTGCGCAACGCCTCTAATGCGGTGTCTTATACCGGAAGCAACACGGTCATTTCCCGCAAAGCGATGGAGGAAATTGGTGGTTTTCCATTAAAAACGATCACCGAGGATTTTGAGACAAGCATCCGCTTGCAACAAGCAGGCTATATTACGTATGCAACCCAGGAGGTTCTGGCTGCAGGGCTAACGACGACAACGATTCAGAGCATGATTAAGCAGCGCATCCGCTGGGCGAGAGGTATTCTTCAAAGTTTGCAGAATACACGCGCCATCTTTTCCAAAAAGCTTCCTATCTGGACAAGAATTACCTATTTGAGCAGTTTCTTATATTGGTGGTCCTTTTTTAACCGGTTGATTTTCATTATGGCGCCCATTTTATTTGCGCTATTCGATTTCCAAATTGTAAGTACTAGTTTCTGGCAAATCCTAGTGTTTTGGCTCCCGGCCTATTTTTGTTACAGCATGTCGATGCGATATCTATCCAGTAATATTCGAAATCAACGGTGGAGTCAAATCATCGATACAATCTTTATGCCGTATCTGATTGTGCCTGTGTTACTTGAAACTTTGCACATTCATGAACGGAAATTCAAGGTGACGAATAAAAAAAGAGGTGCCGGTCGTAAATGGATGACAACTCTATTGTATGCATTACCACACCTCTTTCTCTTTTTTCTTTCGGTTGCAGCGATTATTCGGTTTGTGGATGGCAAGTATGGCTGGGCCCTCCTCTACAGCAGCATTATCATTTTTTGGCTGGTTCATAACATGATTGCTTTAGGTTATGCCTTGTTTTTCATGATTGGTCGCCGCGCATATCGAGAGACAGAGCGTATTCGGGCTCGAGAGGATATCGTGATCCACTACAAAGCTGGAAACCTGCGCTATAAGGCCCGGACTGTGGATGTGTCGGAACAAGGCATTGCACTATTTGTAGCGCGTCCTATTTACTTGCCGCCACAGACTACGATCACATTGGTCGTGAAGAGCGAGCGATATGAGGCAAATCTGGATGCTATCATCGTCTATGTGAAAAAGGATGGGGAGGGATGGCGTTACTCAGCAAGGGTTCAGCCGGTCAATGAAACGGACAAGCGCCAATACATGCAAATCATTTATGACCGGAAACACTCTTTGCCTGAGCACTTGAATCTTTGGGAGACGGTTTATGACGAAATGGTTCGTAATGTACAACGGCGCGTTGTCCAACCGTTATCAGATAAGAGAAAAGTGCCGCGAATTCCGCTTGAATGTCCGATCGTTTTTACTAATGGTGTTGGATGTACGCTGCACAGCTTTAATTACCTTTTCTTTTCCGCCACCGGCTTTCAAAGTGATGTTTCAGCAGGGGCAGTGATAACTTTTTATACAAAAAGTAATATTGAAGTCATTTTGCGGCATACCGGAAAGACTACGACCGGTAATCAAGAAGTGCTTCTCTCGGTTGAAAATATCGACGATATTGTGGATCGGGGCCTTATAGATCAGATGCTGGATGATTTAATTCATCCACATTCAGAGAGCGCTTAAGAGGAGGAATGTTAGAGATGCCAATGACCTTTCAACTTTTGATGGTAGCCCTTTTGGTAATCTCTTGTCTAGGTTACATGTTGCTTGTTCGAAAAACACTTTCACTAACCTGGGAGTTTATCCCTGTGTTTGTGTTTTCATCTATAGCTTGCCTTGTTTTTTTTGGCGGTTTGGCTGGACAGCTTTTTACTGTCAGCCTAGCCGTTATGATTCTGGGATTGCTTTCGTTTATTGTGATCGTGTTTCACTGGCTAGGTCGAGGGGCCAAATTTGGCTTTACCTTTTCTATATTCCATTTTACATTTTTTGCAGGAAGTCTTATTTTTCTGTTGGTGCTATTCCAGAACAAATTGACGCACTATGATAATTTTTCTCATTGGGCGATTGTCTTGAAGGTGATGTTAAGTACAGATGCCTTTCCAACGCCATCCTCGAGTCTCATCGACTTTAAAAATTATCCGCTTGGCGTCTCATCATTTCTCTATTATATTTGCCGTTTTGCGGGACCTGGTCAGTCTACAATGTTAGTAGCGCAAGGCTTGCTTATTTTTTCCTGTTTCTATGCCATGTTTGGCATTGTTTCCGAGAAGAAGCGTTTTCTCCTGTATGCGTTCCTCGGATTAGGCCTATCCATGCTTTCCTTTTTCAATCTTACCATCCGCATCAACAATTTGTTGGTGGATTTTTTGCTTCCAATTTACTCCCTGGCAATCTTTGCAGTTGTCTATAGGTGTCGAAATGAGATTATACGAGCATGTATCGTAGTCCTCCCGCTAGCGGGACTGCTGACCATCATGAAAAGCACCGGGATAATTTTTGCTGCATTTGGGCTGATATATCTAATCTATACATGGTTGACTCATTGGAGTAAGTCTGTCTGGAAGAATACAAGTACCATTGTCGGGCTGCTCTGTGTCGTAATGTTTCCTTACCTTGGCTGGAACTGGCGAATGGCGACTGTATTCCAGGGGATAAAAAACAAATTCGACGTTTCATCCGCAACTCTTCAAAGTACGGAGATGGGAAAAACCCCGGAGCAAATGCATGACATTATCTCACTATTTCTAAGGTCTAGTATTGATCTTACGACACGTCCGGCGATGGGGATTGTCGCCTTTGAATTCGCAGCAATCGTTGCTTCTATTTTTGCGGCAATTGTTTTGAAAAAGAAATGGAACTTGTGGAAGGCACTGATCGCTCTCAATGTGGTAATGGTGTTGTACTATGCGGGGATTCTGGGGATGTATCTTTACTCAATGCCGCTAGATGAGGCGATTCGGCTGGCCGGTTTCGAGCGTTATGTATCAAGTATGGTAGTACTCTTTGTCGGAGGTCTGGTCCTCTGCGCTACGGTAGATCTTGAACGATCCTTCTACTACAAAATCGGTGAAGTGCCTGACTATCGTGCATTTAAAAATGTTAAAACGAAAGGATATTATCAAAAAGGAATTATTGCTTGTACGGGTGTGGCTGTTACCTTGTTATTATCGGAATACAACGGTATGTTTTCCATTGCTCAAAGCTATGAAACGACGCTTCCGTACAAAGTTAATAAAGTTACCGGTGATAGGTGGTACACAAATGGCCAGGAGGATAACAGCAAATATCTTTTCTATGCCTCGGATCGGGATCAGCAAGTGACGAACTACTACATGCAATATATCGGGAAGTATTTTTTGTATGCCCCAAATGTAGATGGGATATGTTTGTTCTATGAGGACAATATGGACAATCTTTTAAGCAACTACAATTATCTGGTCGTTGTGGAGAGTGATTTCGAAGGAAAAAGGTTGTTGAAAAAGCATTATGGCGTTGACATGCAAGAGGGCATCTACAAAATTACACAGTCCGGAGAACAAATTGTTCTTACATTACTTTAAGCCCAAAATCATAGTGTAAACATACTACATGGGACTTCATAATTTAAAATTTTCAAATAAGATATTACTGTTATAACAGTATGATGGCAGTTTAAATTTACATTATTTGATAATTTTTCATAAAGGTGGAGAGGGTAGAGTTGATGGTTTATAAAAGACAGGAAGGATTTAGGTTTGTATTTGATCCGCCAATCAATGGTATATATAAAGTAATGAAAATAAATAATGTAGAGATATCTTCATCATATGAAGTCATGTCAATCATTGATATTAGTCCAAAAGGTGCAAAACTGGAAATAGATTTAGACTTTTTATATTCAAATACAACAATATCTATTGCTTTCAAACTAAATAAAAAAGGAATTCATCTAACGGGTCAGACCGTTTGGAAAAAGGGATATGCAGGAAGAGTCTTTTATGGCATTAAATTCAATGAAAATAGTTATTCTGAAACTGAATTATTAAAAGAAATAAAATCATATTCAAAATTAATGCGTAAAAATTAAGTGTCTAAATGAACATAAACAATAAGCCTAGCTCCTTAAACCCAGCATTCCCCTTCTAAGCTCCTGTATGGTAAAATCAGGAAAAGGTAACGTAACTAAAATGATTGGGGGAGATTTACATAGTTAGCAGTATGACAATGGGGGCGTTGGCGTTTTCCATCGTTTTTTCAATTGTATTATTTGTCGGGTTGATCGTGTTTTACAAGAGAAAAGTAGGGATTTATATAAAGCCGCTGATTATTGGAGCGATTGGATTTCTTGTGTTCACCCAGGTTTTGGAGAAGGCCCTGCACTATGTTGTGTTTACCAACTTTCCCAGTTTTCCTGGACACCCATGGCTATTCGGATTGTATGGCGGGTTGGCAGCAGGGGTTTTCGAGGAGCTGGGGAGATTTGTTTTGTTCACTTGGTTGCTCAAAAAATACCTTGATTACAAAGGCGGGATTTCCTTTGGGACCGGTTGGGGTGGGATTGAGGCGGTTGCCTTAACGTTGATGATGATGGTGCCAAATTTGATCTTTGCCACGCTAATCAACCAAGGGACGTTTGAATCTTCGTTGGGCGGGAAAATTCCTGTTGAACACTTGGCGATGATTAAAGAAACCTTACTAAACCAGGGGAGTTCCTACTATTTACTAGCGAGCGTAGAACGATTCTTTGCTGCTTTCATGCAGATCGCTTTATCCTTGCTCGTCCTGCTTGGTGTTGTAAGGGGGAGGTTCGCATATGTCATCTATGCCATTTTGATCCACGCGGTGATTGATTTTCCCATTGCCTTTTATCAAACCGGTCATATCAAAAGCTTGTGGATCATTGAGCTATATATTGCCTTCATTGGATTTTGCTCGATATGGTTTATCCGGAGGATACGAGAGGTGCTGGAGTAGAGGGGAGGCGGTGGCCTCCCTTTTATATTTTAGTCATAATAAGGTTGCTCAAAAATAGCGTAGTCATGTCCGGGCAGAACAATCGCGTTGATTTCTTTTATTTTCTGAAACGTCTTGTAATAATCCGCGAGATTCCCGTGCACCCCATTTGGAATCGATTCGAGTGGATTTTCTACGTTCCAGTTCTCGAGTAGGGGGATATTATCCCCAGCAATCAGATACTTTCCATCTACCAAAATACTTTGAAAGCCGGGTGAATGCCCTGGGTGCAAGAAAACCTTAATCCCCTCCATAATGTCCACGTCCCCGTCGACTACCTCAATCCGATCAATGACCTCAAGCCAATTCGGCTTCAGTCCCTTGATCCCAATTTCGTAAGCTTTTCTATGTACGGGCAGGGGAGAAATCGCGTATTTGATCTCAGTTTTTTGCACGATAAATGTGGCCTTCTCAAAAAGCTCCACATTCTGGCAATGGTCCCAATGCAGATGCGTCCAAATGACGAGATCAATTTCATTTGGCGTCACGTTGTGGGATCTCAGAGAGTGTTCTAGATCATGTTTGATAACCGGATAGTGGTACTTTTCCACCAATCCCGGATCCCCAATCCCCGTGTCAACCAGGATATTCCGTTTCCCATTCTGCAGCAGCCACACCGGAATAGGAGCCTTAATCTTTTTTCCCGAATCTCTTAAATAGGTGAAACCCGATTTTTCAAAGCTAGGGAACTCCCCACTCATGATGGGGATGATTTTCCATGG
>Ga0180215_1005331_pt1 | contig 11038 bp, 11 predicted proteins | sample eDN3rd37CBELigBY_FD_128871 | JGI IMG/M metagenome (GOLD analysis project Ga0180215, IMG submission 128871) | Enriched backyard soil microbial communities from Emeryville, California, USA - eDNA 3rd pass 37_C BE-Lig BY (version 2) (version 2) | ecosystem: Environmental > Terrestrial > Soil >...
CAGGCGGAGCCGCCGGTGGGGGCGCCCACGCATTCGCCTGCAATTCGCGCGGTCGCAGGACTGGCCCCGGATAAACCGGAGCCGGGTCATTGCCGGTCAGCAACCCGATGGCCCACAATAGCAGGGCGATTCCGGCATGGATCACCAGCAGGATCGCCCAGCCAATGGCCAACCGGTCCACCCAGATATCACCCGGATGCCGCGCGGCATTGATCGCCAGGGCAATCGTGATGCCCAGGGCAAACATGCCAATGTGAAATGCGAAGCAACGTGCACTTTTCAACCAGCGCAAGGCATTGTGCACGGGGCCTCGCGGTCTGGGGCTGCCTGCACTGGCATCACGGAACCATTCCAGCGATTCGAATGGTCTGGTTGGCGCCTGCATGGTCGGAATTATCCTGCTTCAGTCGTGTTGACCGGTACCGTCTTCCCGGCGGCCCGGTAGATCTGCTGTACCGCTTGCTCGTCGCGTTCGGTAATGGCAACGATCCGGTTGTGGACCGTCGTGCCATCGGCCATCGGTGATTGCCAACCCCGCTCATCCAGCTCCCGCAACATCGAGAGGATGGTTTCGCGCGCCGTGCCGAACTGGGAGAGCACGGTTGCCAGGGTAACCTCCTCCGCTTCCCCACCAATCACCGGGGTATCGTCCTGGGAACCGGAATCGTGCTGCGGTACCCCGGAGAGTGTCTCCTTGATGTCCTGGGCATCGCGCAATTCGGCATCGCGCATCGTGATCAGGGTGGCAAGCACCTCGGACGGCACGTCGTCCAGGGTGCCGATATCGTGATAGAGGTTGCGCACCGTTCCAATCAACTGACTGAGCAATGCATGTGACGTGCTGGCCATGTGGTCTCCTTGTTCGTGCATCCGTCCGGTTCGCACCGTGTTTCGCAGGAACCATATCGCATGAACCACGCCAAACAGCGGGGGCACATATCATGCACATCATACGGCACGGCATCGCGGCATGCGTGCCATATTTCACGATCCGCTGTATTGCACGAGCGGCAGCAGGTTACACCCGATGGTAGACTACCGTTGAGGTCGAAGTGCCTTTATTCCCCGTTGATGCCCATCCCGGCACCAGAAAAGAGAATCCGCATGGTCAACAGCATTTCCCTGCAAGGCAATTACCGCGACCGCGTCCGCACTCGTACCCCAATGCGTTGCCCGGTGTGTGGCGATGAACTCTCTCGCGTTATCGTCAAGGATCTCGGCGGCATCACGGCCAGCGTGATCTGGCAATTGCATGCCGGTGAATGCAGCGAACATGGCTGGTTCCAGACGGAAGTGGTCTCCCGCCCGCCGCGTGAGATCTTCGCCGTGACCAAGCCATTCGGCGCCGCCCGCCGCGTCGTGATCGACGGGACCGAGTACTTCTCCTTTTCCACTGTCTGGAACGATCTCAGCGCGGAAGAACGCCGGCAACCGGTGAATCCACTGGAAGAACGGTACTGGCAGGCCAAACCCCTCGGAAAAACCAGCAAACAGGTGAAGCTGGTCTCCCGCTAGCATTCCTGCCAGCGTCCACCACCCACCAGGCCCACCCGGGTGTACCCTGCCTGCTGTCGTCGGGTACCATTCACACGGTGGGCTTTTCGCGTGCATCGCGCACAAACACACAGTGAACGCAGGCAACCATGGTCGAACGTAACGGTACGGGGACTCCGGGAGTCCATCCCAAATCATCTGGCGAGGAACCGAATGCACCACTCCGCGAGCGGTTTCCCCACATCACCCCATTTACCCTGTTCCTCGTGCTGTTGCTCTGCTGGGTACTGGTCAAGATCGAACTGGTGCTCATCCTCGGCCTCCTGGCCTTGCTGTTCGGGACCATCCTCGAAGGTCCGGTCCAGCGCATCCAGGCCCGGCGTGTACCACGCGCCGCCGCCATCACGGCGGTCTATGCCATGCTCATCGGCGTCATCGCCCTGCTGGTGCTGATCATCGTACCAGTGGTGTCCGACCAGGCCACCACCTTCAGGGACGAAGCCCCGGCCCAGTTGCGCGAACTCCAGCAGGATTGGCGGCGCAGCTCGAATCCGATCCTCAGCGGTATCGGGCAGGATGCACTCGGCCGCGGTATCGATTTTCTCGAAGAACCCGGATCCTCCGTCAGCGGCGACAGTGCGGAACGCGCCCTGCCGGTGCTGGTCCAGATCGGAACCGGACTGGTCTCCACCCTGACCCTCTTTGTCATCACCTTCTATTACCTGCTGGAAAAAGCCCTCATCCGGCGGATGGTGCTGGAACAGATCCACCCGGACAAGCGGGAACGGGTCAATCGTGTCTGGGAAGATGTCGAACAAAAGGTCGGCGGCTGGATGCGTGGGCAACTGCTGCTCTGCCTGATCATTGGCAGTATCGCGATGGTGAGTTACGGCATCATCGGATTGCGCTTCTGGCCCCTGCTCGGTCTCTGGGCCGGCGTCACCGAAATCATTCCCATCGTAGGTCCGTGGCTGGGCGGGATTCCGGCTGTCGTGATCGCGCTGACGATGGGCTGGCAAACGGCCCTGATCACCGCCTGTGTCATTTTCGGCATGCAAACCCTGGAAAACTGGTTCCTCGTGCCTCGTGTCATGCGGAATGCGGTGGGGCTCACCCCGCTGACCGTCTTTGTGGCGATCCTGGCCGGAACACAACTGCTCGGGGTGATCGGTGCCGTGCTGGCGATTCCCGTCGCCGCCACCGTTCAGGTCATCATGACCGATTACTTTGCACGCCGGCGTGGCAGCCAGGCGCCACAGCAGATATCCGGCTGGCGCTGGATGCTCAACCGGGCCAACCTGCGCGATGACTTCCCCGAAGAGCCCCAGGATCATTCCGGCGAATTCGTGTCCTTCGAACACCAGATCGAAAGCGACGCCCATCACCCGATGCCCAAACCCGAACCGGACATTTCCGCAGGACCGGCCACCGAACGGGAGGATATCCCGGCCGGACCGGCAATCCCGGATACCCAACCGGCCGCAGCACCCGCCTGGTCGCATCGTCCGGATACCGATGACAGCCGGGAATCCCGGTGGGGCTTCCTCGGTGCCCACCGGCAGGACAATCCGCCATCCCCGGCAAATCCGAAGAGCGGCGAATCGGCATGAAAGGGGCGCAGCGTGCGGTGCCACACCCTGCGCCCCCTGCGAAGAACCGGTTCTATTCCGAAACGGTGACCACCGCGTGCATCCCGTGCATGGCATGCGGCATGCCATCGCCCATATCCGGGAAGAAGCAGATCAGGGCATAGGTACCCGGTTCCAGATCGACAGGCAACCACATCGTTGTTCCGGTCGATTGGGTTCCCGTATTGAACACTGTTTGCATATCGGTTCCGGGATCGAATCCGACATCGACCGGGGTTCCGGTGATTTCCGATTCAAGGACCTGACCGATCTGCTCGTCCGTGACTCCGTCCGGAATCCGGGCTGCATACACAAAGTGCGGCTGCGCACCAATGTTCTCAACCTTGAGAACCTGCGGTCCGGCCTTCAGTTCACCTGCTGTCACTTCAATCGTGTACTCGCCCAGCGTCAACGTCGCGGAGGATTCCGGTTCGGCCAGGTCGGCAGGCATCTCGCCCGTAACGGTGAACCGCACCGGAGGCGTGGCGGACATCGGATCATCGGCCCACGCGAGCCAGTCACCAGCCGTCAGGTCGACCACGGCCTGGGCACTGCCGCCAACCGGTGCCGCGAGCCCGCCTGCCAGGATGAAATCGTAGAACTGGGGTGGTGGCGCCATACCACCATCTTCCTCGCCGGAATCTCCGGCGGGTGGCGTGCCCATCTCCATTCCACCAGCACCCGGTGGCGGACCACCACCAACAATGCCAAGCACATCATCCACTGTCAGACCGACCGGCTGCATGAAGGCCAGCACACCGCCTTCGTCATTGAAATCGGCTGCCACAGAGAGATTGACCAGATAGCGCCCGGCGGCAAGCGATTCAGGGATGCCTTCGTACCCGCTCGCATTCAGCGTCACATCCAGTTCAGGCAATCCAAGACCTGAAAGGTCGCCAGCAGGAGTCGATTCCTGGGCAAGGACCGGGATCACCCCGGCCAAAAGCAGAACCACCACGGATAGGAACGAAAGAAATACACGTCGCATGGATCAACCATCCTTGTGAGGCCGGGATCATGTGCGCAGGGACAGGCGCGGCAGGCGGAACATCGTCACCGTGACAGGGCAGAGCGCAACCGATCATCGATTGGTCCCGTACAGGCGTGGAGAGACCATCAGTCCACGCGGGAAGCGACGATCGAACAACGCACAATCTTGTGGCACCGGTACCAATGTGCGTCAATTCCCATCGCTTGGCGATATTGTAGGACGAGTGCCCTGCCTGTGCTGTTAAGCAATTAACATCGGCCCCAACCGGCATCACGCGTGTCCATGCCACTGGCGGATTCAACGATTGCGGGGATAATGCAGGCATTCGCGGAAACAGGGTCGTTCAGCACGAACCAGCACCAGCAGGGGAAGGACAGAACATGGTACAGCTACGGGCCGGAGTTGTCGGTTTGGGGGAAGTTGCCCAGATCATCCATTTACCGATCCTGGCCGGCATGAGTGATCGCTTTGCCCTCACCGCCATTTGCGATATCTCCCCGAAACTGCTGGCGGATATCGGTGCCCGGTACAATATTGCGCCGTCTGCCCGGTATCTCGATTTCCATGACATCGCCACCCGGAACGATCTCGATGTGATCTTCGTGCTGAACAGCGATGAGTACCACACTGATACCGCCATTGCCGCCATGCGGGGCGGCAAGCATGTGCTGATCGAAAAGCCGATGTGCCTCACCATGGCGGAGGCTGGAGCGCTGATCCGCGAGCGTGATGCTGCCGGGGTGAAACTGATGGTCGGGTACATGCGGCGATATGCTCCGGCGTTCCTCGAAGCCACCCGGTATGTCCGGGAACTGGACTCAATCAATTACGTCCGGGTGCGTGACATCATCGGGCACAATCACCAGTTCATCGACCAGGTCCACACCGTCATCAAACCGAATGACTTCCCGACCGATTCCGGCAAGGACCGGCAACAACGGGCAGCCAGAATGGTGACCGAAGCCATTGGCGATGCCCCACCTGAACTGGTCCGCGCCTATCGCCTGCTCTGTGGACTCAACAGTCACGATCTTTCCGCCATGCGCGAAATGGTAGGTATGCCGGAACGCGTCCTTTCGGCCAGTGCCTGGAATGGTGGCGGGTTCCTGGTAGCCACCATGGATTTCGGGGACTTCCGGGGAGTGCTGGAGACTGGTGCTGATCGCCAGGTGCGCTTCGACGCCCATATCGAAGTGTATGGCGAGCACAGTTCAGTGCGAATCGAATACGACACCCCGTACATCCGGCACCTGCCAACGCGTGCCTTTGTCAGCAGCACCAGTGGCGATTTCCTGACCCAGCAGGAACTGCGTCCTACCTATACCGATCCCTATACCTGCGAACTGGAAGCCCTGCACGATGCGATTGTCGAGCATCATGACATCAAGACATCGGCTGAGGATTTCACCAACGACCTGCGCCTGTTCCGGTGGATCATCGATGCCATACGCAAAACGGGTCAGGCATGACCGCAACGCCACACCTGACCCGGCAAAAGTGTCGAACTGGCTAGTCGGTCAAAGGCATGCGCTTTCGCGCTTCATCCAGTTCCTCATCATTACGACCCGACTGCGCATCGACACGTTCTTCAGTTTCGGCAAAATCGGCTGGCGCAATCCCGGCGGCACTGGCCGCGGCCGGACTGGTCCATGTATCGGCCTGCACATCCGGCGGCGCCGGATTCGCCTCGTCATAGACCGGGGTATCCCAACCCTGCTCCAGCACTACATCCTTGGGTACGGTCAGATAGACATGGTCCTCATCCACTGCCGCCACGGCATCAGCCGGAACATAATAATCTGTCGGGAAAAAGAACCCCTTCTTGGCGACAATGAAATTGCCTTCCACCCGGTCCACCGAACCGAGTTTTTCACCATCGGAACCGAGGACATCCATCCCCTCATACACTTCAATGGTTGGTTGGGTACTCATGGTCATACTCCTGTGTTCATCCATCACCGTCGCTGGCCTGCGCTTGCCGGGATGAAAGAGGCGACGGGTACGGTGCCACATCTGGCACCCTGCCGCCGCATCTCGCACGCCCGGTGCCATCACCGGCCGGAATTTGGCCGGACGCACGGAAGCTGGCAAACCAGGAAGCAAAGTGCCATCCTGCTTTCTCGAACCGGATTGGGAAAATCGTTGATATAATGCGGTTTATTTCGGAGACGATGGTAGACTGATGGCAGCGTCACCAGATAATCGCGATGATGGAAACGGGTCCACAAGCATGCATGGTATGTCCTCTCGCAGCGATACCTTCCACGTGCTCGCGCTGGACTATTCGCCGGAAGTCCTGAACCTGATTTCCGATGTGCTGGCTGAAGCCGGCTTCCGGGTAACGACACGCCTGCTGCCCGATGAATCACTGGAAAGTATCGTGAGCCTGGTACCGGACGTGATTCTCATGGATTACATCCACGGCCGGGAAGAACATGGACGCGATATTTTCGCTGCCATCAAGCAGGATCCGCGCACTGCTTCCCTGCCACTCATTCTGTGTACCGGGGCTGTACCCGAGACGGAGGATATCCGGAATGCCCTGGAACAACAGGGAGTTCGCGTCCTGTACAAACCGTTCGATATCGACGATCTGGTGTGTGAAGTCCGGTCCTGCCTCGGTGTGGTGTAGCCGAGCTACGAGCTTTTCCCGGAGAGTGGCCCCTGACATGCGCTAGCGCTGGCAGGCGCTTGCCACTGTCACCGTACTTCCGGGAGTACCAATGTGTTCCAATCCACATTCTTCCCCAAATGAAGACCATGAGGCCATTCTGGAATTACGAAATACCCTGACCATCATGATCGGGAGAGCCCAATTGCTGCAACGACAGTTGCGCAATCAGCACCAAATTCCTGACAGTAAACTGCAATCAACATTGGAAATCATGGTGAAACAAGGATTTCGGGCAAAGGAGCTGCTGCGCAGCATCGAGCAGGAGGACAAGAAAAGGAACCCCATGTGATCGTGCGCAACGTACCGGCACGATCGCATGGGGCGAATCAACGGCAGATGTCGTCGAAAGGGAAATACCGGCAATGACCTACTCTACCGTCAGTGTGCCAACCATTCCGGCTTCCTTGTGCCCGGGCACGGTGCAATAGTATTCATACGTTCCAGCCGGGGCATTGATCGTGATCGTGACCGATTCTTCCGAATCCAGCAACTCGGTCAGGATGTCCAGTTCATCAATGGCGAAATCGTGCTGCAACACTCCCTTGTTCGTGATTTCGACTTCCGTATCCGTATCAGCCGGGATCGAGAAGGTATCCGGTTCAAAACTGATATCCACGGTATGTATTTGGATGGCTTCACCACCGGCAACCGGGGACGCTCCCGGCGATGCAGAAGGAGAGGCCTCCGGACTTGCCGTTGGGGTGGATCCAGCGTCCTGCTGGGCAGCACGCACACCCAGCGAAACGAGAACCGTTGGGCCACCAACAAGGGCAGCGCCCAGCACATGCCGACGATTCAGACGTGTCATAGTGGGAACTCCTTCAGTCGCCACAATGCACAAACGGTGACATGCCCTCGACATGCCCCGGCAGCGTGGCTACTCGTGCCGCCTGCAGAAGCAATGCCACGCCATGCATGAAATGTAGCCTCTATCGAAGATTGATACGTTAGAAGATTCACAAATTCTTATGGTTTCGAATTATCCGACGTCGTAATATATCGCGTGGATCAGTTTGGCAATGGTGCCAGGCTGCGCATCTGGTATAGGGAAAGGGAGAACCCTGTGTATCGTTTGGCGGCGCTCTCGCTGCGGCAACGATCGGTGGTGGTGCTGATCACCATCCTGATCGCATTCGCCGGTCTTTTCAGTGTTACCCGGTTGCAGGAAGAACTGCTGCCTGGTCTTGAACTACCAATTCTCACTGTCGTCACCACCTATCCGGGAGCAGGCCCCGAAGCTGTGGACGCCCAGCTCACTGGTCCCATCTCGCAGTCCCTGGAAGGCATGCAGGGCATCAAGTCCACCCAGTCGACGTCGTCTGAAGGGTTCTCGGTGGTGATTGCCGAATTCGAATATGGCGAGGACATGGCCGCACGCGAGACGGAAGTGGCAGCCGCCACCCGGAATGTCTCGCTCCCGGCCGGGGCCCAGCAACCGGAGGTCGCCCGGGTCAACCTCGATCAGTTCCCGGTCATCCAGTTCACCCTGACGGCGGCATCAGGCAATGGGGACGACCTGGCCGAAATCTACCAGACGGCCGTGACGGAGTTCGTTCCCGCCCTTTCCGCAGCCGATGGCGTGAACCGGGTGGAAGTTACCGGGGGAAACACCCCGCAACTCCAAATCCTGCTTGATCCGCTGGCCCTGGCTCGTGACGGGATCACCATCGACCAGATCAGCGGCGCCATGCAGGCCAACAACCTTTCGGTCCCGGCCGGGGCCATCGAAGCCAATGGCACCACCTTGCCAGTCCGCGTTTCTGGCACCATTACCACCCTCGACCAGTTGAGCGCCCTGGTGATCGGCGCCCGCACCGGTGATGATGGCGCCGTCACCCCGGTGACACTCGGCGATGTTGCGGAAATTTCCACGGTCGAGGCAGCATCCAGCGGGATTGCCCTCACCAATGGCAATCCCAGCATCGCGCTCGATGTCTACATGCAACAGGGAGCCAATACGGTCGATACTGCTCACGCCGTGAAGGATGCCCTGCAGGATATCCAGGATCGCCTGGCCGGAACCGACCAGGACGTGACTGTCACCACCCTGCTGGATCAATCCATCTATATCGAGCACTCCATTGACACCCTGGTGCGTGAAGCCGTGCTCGGCGCCATCTTCGCCGTCCTCGTGATCCTCGTCTTCCTGCTCAGCGTGCGCACCACCCTCGTCACCGCCATTTCCATCCCGCTTTCCATGCTGGTGGCCTTCGTCCTGCTGAAGTGGCAGGGGATTTCCCTCAATATCATGTCACTCGGTGGTCTTGCCGTTGCCGTCGGGCGGGTGGTCGATGACTCGATCGTGGTGCTGGAAAGCATCTACCGGCACGTCCAGCGCGGGGAGGACCAGAAGAAGGCCGCACTCGAAGGCACGAAGGAGGTGGCGCTCGCCATTACCGCCTCCACCCTGACAACGGTGGCCGTGTTCCTGCCAATGGCTTTCATTTCCGGACTCATCGGCGAAATCTTCCGCCCGTTCGCCCTCACGGTCACCTTTGCGCTGCTCGCTTCACTGGCTGTGGCACTGACCATTGTGCCGGTGCTTTCCAGTTACTTCATCAGCAAGAAAACCATTCGCCCGGCAGCTGACAGGCCGAACCTGCTGGTTCGCATTTATGAACCGGCCCTGAAGTGGGCACTCCGCCGACCAGTCTGGACGCTGGTCATCGCTTTCGCGCTGTTGATTGGATCGCTCGGTCTCACCCCGTTCGTCGGAACCTCGTTCCTGCCATCCTCGGGGGACAAGGGAGCGTACATCACCATCGATTTCCCGGCCGGCAGTTCGCAGGAAGCCACACTCGATGGCGCGGCAAAACTGGAGGAAGTCGTTCGCGCCAATGCCGATGTCGAAACCATCCAGACCGCCGTCGGTGGTGAAGGCCTGGCCGCCGCCTTCACTGGCGCTGCCAACAACCGCGCCACGATGACCGTGATCTTCGATGACAGTGTGGATCTGAACGCCACACTCGATGCCGTACGTGAGGGGCTGAATGCCGAAAAGGGCGACGCCGCGGTTACAGTGGAAAATCTCGATTCCGGCGGCAGTGGCACCAGCGCCGTCAATGTGATCGTGCAGGGGAATGATTACCAGCAGATCAGCGACGTCGCCCAGCAACTGACGGAACAACTGACCGGTGTCGAAAACCTCTCCAATGTGAAGAACGATGTGGTCGGTGCCAAACCGGAACTGACCATAACGGTAGATCCGGCAAAGGCTGCCCAGAGCGGGGTCGCGACGGCCCAGATTGCCGGTATTGTCCGAAACGCCCTGGCAGGTTCTCCCGCCGGTGACCTGACCATCGATGACCAGACGCTGCCGGTGATCCTCAGGTTCAGTGGCGGAACCAGCCCCGAAGACCTGGCGAACCTGCCAGTGGCCGCCGGTGGCAGTGTCACGCTCGGCGATATCGCCACCATCGAGCAGGGCGAAGGCCCCACCCAGGTCACGCGAATCGACGGCGAGCGCGCCGCAACCGTCAGCGGGGTTATCACATCGGAAGAAACCGGCAAGGTCAACACCGATGTCACCAGAATCGTCAACGATTTCGAAGCCCCGGACGGTGTGACCGTCAAGATCGGCGGTATTGCACAGGATCAGGACGAGGCCTTCACCAGTATGGGTATCGCCCTCCTGCTGGCCATCGCCGCCGTCTACATCGTGATGGTCGCGAGTTTCGGTTCGCTCACCACACCGTTCGTGATCCTGTTCAGCCTGCCATTGGCGATTATCGGGGTGATTCTCTCCCTGCTGGTCACGGGCAAGACGCTTGGCCTCCCGAGCCTGATCGGTGTCCTGATGCTGATCGGTATCGTGGTGACCAACGCCATCGTGCTGCTCGAATTCGTGATCGAACTCCGGCACAACCGTGGGCTCAGCCTGCGCGATGCCCTGATTGAAGGCGGCAAGACCCGCCTGCGACCAATCCTGATGACGGCCACCGCGACCATCCTGGCACTGGCTCCACTGGCATTCAGTGGCGAAGCTGGTGCCCTGATCGCCTCCGATCTCGCAGTGGTGGTGATTGGCGGATTACTGACATCCACCCTGCTTACCCTGTTCGTGGTGCCGGTGATCTACGAACTGATTGGTGGCTGGCAAGACCGGCGCACGCAAAAACGCCTGGATCGTGAAGCGGCCGCGGCCGCTCCGCCACCAGCACCCGCCGGAGACTAGCAATCCACTCATTCGTGCGACCGGACAATGAAGTCCGGCCGTGCGGATGAGGTGTTGTTCCCACAGGTAGTGGCCGG
>Ga0180215_1005332_pt1 | contig 11036 bp, 1 predicted proteins | sample eDN3rd37CBELigBY_FD_128871 | JGI IMG/M metagenome (GOLD analysis project Ga0180215, IMG submission 128871) | Enriched backyard soil microbial communities from Emeryville, California, USA - eDNA 3rd pass 37_C BE-Lig BY (version 2) (version 2) | ecosystem: Environmental > Terrestrial > Soil >...
GCGATCGCAGAGTCCCTCCTCCCCATCTCGGGGCCCGACATCGTCGGCGCGCAGCAGATCGCGAGCGGCGTCGTCAGCCACGTCTGCGTGAGGCTCGACGACGGCACCGCAAAGTGCTGGGGCAACGGTGGCAACAACAAGCTCGGCAACGGCGCCACGGGGAACAGCCTCCCCGTCTTCGTCAAGGACGGCGCCGACACCACCCAGAACCTCGGCGGGATCACGCAGATCATCCCCGGCAACGCACACACCTGTGTGTGGCTCAGCTCCGGCGAGGTCCACTGCGTGGGTCGAAACAACAACGGCCAGCTCGGCAACGGCACCACGACCACCGGGACCTGGATGGGCCCCGTCGTCTGGTAGTCGAGATGCGTCGCGCCCGGGAGGATGATCATCCTCCCGGGTGAGCACCTGCCTCGTCGCCGAGAAGCGGCAGAGGCAAAATGAATGCCAGCCGGCAGCAGCAGCGCCGGCTGGCATCTTTTTTTGCGCGAGGCGGAGGTCGGTGGACCTTGCGGCGGGGGAGTCCCGCCGCCCCTGGTCGTCTTACTTCCGCATGAAGTGGAAGGTGCGGTACCCGAGGTCGATCGCCCTGCGGAGGTTCGCCAGGACGTAGTCGCCTGCCTCCGTCCCCTCCAGATAGATGATGGCCGCGTTGCCGTGGTAGGCGTTGTGACCGTGTGATCCGGGGGGATCCGCGGACCAGACCTCGCCGAAGACCACCTTCACGTCACCGTCCTCCCAGAGCTGGATCTGGAAGTCGATCCCACCCGGCAAGGTCGAGTAGCGGAAGCCCGACCAATCCAGGATCAGGGCCTGCTTCCCGCCGAAGTCGCCGTGGCGATAGCGGAAGGCGCAGTCGTGCACGAAGGGATCGCAGCGGAGGGTCGACCAGAAGCCGGCGACCAGCGGGCCGGGAGGCTGCTGCCCGGCTGCCCGGGGGAGGCCGCCGCTCGAGGGCGGATCGCTGCTCCCGGAGGTCGGCGCCTGATCGGAGAAGGAGACCCAGCCGTTTCCGGCGACCCAGATCCGCTGGACCCTCTCGTCGAAGAGGGGCCAGTCGAAGCCCGGGATCTCCAGCTCCACCACCTGACTCGCGGTCTCGAAGGCCCGCACCTGCGTGCCAACGAGGGAGAGATCGTAGTAGGTCCCCTCCCCCATGGCGTCGACGTCGTAGAAGGCGCTACGGCACCCGACGCCGCGGGCGCCCGGGCTCGCCACCGCTGCCTCGCACCAGCTCCCGAAGGGATGCGTGGAGATCCCGCGCAGGTGGTGGCTCGCGTCCAGGCTGAGGGTGCCGCCGCGGGGGATGTCCCAGCCGCTGTCCCAGCGCGCCGAGGCGATCGTCGAGTTCCCGGCGATGAGCTGCAGCGTGTCCACCCTGGGGTGGAGCTCGAGGCTCTGCCCGTAGACGTGATCGGGGGCGAGCTCGGGGATCGCCCCAGACGATGAAGCGAAGACGGCGTAGGCGCCAGCCTCGAGCAGGAGCGGCCCCGCGATCACATGCTGCGACCGGCTCGTGGCGAGCTCGAAGCCCGCGAGGTCGATCGGCTCGGGCCGCAGGTTTCGGACCTCGAACCACTGGTTCGCCGTGCTGCCCGCCGGATCGATCATCAGCTCGGTGATCGCCAGATCCCCGGGGCTCGCCACCGGGTGGAGGGTGATGGTCCTGCACGCCTGGTAGGCGCCCAGCTCCGCGCAGAGGGTGTGAGCGAGGGGGACGGCGCCGACCTCGACCTTCACGGTGCCGCTGGGACCGGGCGCAGCGCCCAGCTCTCCCGGGGGTGGGACGACCGAGAGATCGCCCGCCTCGTGTGTGACGATGTCCCAGGAGAGGATCACCTCCTCCCCCGGGAAGAACGGCCCTGCGGGAGCGGTGAACTCCATCGAGAAGCTGCGCATCTCGACCAGCCGCTCGACCTCCAGCACCCTGCCGGCGGAGGTCGCCTCCAGGACGTAGGTGGTGGTCTTTCCGGGGAGGTGATCGAAGGAGCCAACCGGATCGATGGACGCGCCCACCTGCTCGAGGAGGACGACGCCGTCCCCGAGGAGACGGAGCCTGTCCAGACCGAGGACCTCCCAGCTCAGGCGGACGGTCTCGGAGGGGAGCGCCGCCTCCGGGGTGGCGTCGAAGCCGGCGATCCCCCACCTGGCCTCCACGTCGACGGCAGGGCTGCAGGCGCTGTCGCCGGAGGCGGGATCGAGGGCGCACACGCGATAGCTGGTGGTGTTCCAGGGCGCCACCTGCACCGTGCCGGTGGTGGCGGAGGTCCTGGTGTACCTCCAGCTCCGCCCCGAGAGGCCGCCTGCCACCGACTTCATCTGCATCGCGTTGCTCCCGTAGTTCAGGGTGAAGCCCACCTGGCCGCCGGGATCCTGGTAGCCGATGGTGGCCATCGATCCGTTGGCCTCGTGGACGCAGCTCGTGGGGTTGCAGCTCGGGAAGGTGAGGGAGGGAGAGGCGGGGGGCTGCATCGTCCCGTAGCGGAACTCGAAGTCTCCGCCGCGATGCAGGACCACCATGAAGTTGAGGTCGTACTCGATGCTCGAGGTCGAGCCGGTCTGGACGCTGAAACGGGACCATTGGATCACGTAGGTGTCCGGCCCCGTCCTCTTCATGTAGGCCCTGGCGGAGCTTCCGATCCGGAGCTGATCCCAGAACGGCGCGAGGTGGACGAGGCGCTGGCCCGTGGACCCCTGGTTGGGGAGGACGGCGTTGTTGGCGTCGATCGCCCCTGTCGCGGAATCGAAGGTGAGGGCGCCGTTGGGGCTGATCCCCACCGACGACATCTTCGTCCCGAGGTAGTCGAAGCTGAAGTCGGACTCGAAGGCGATCCGCGGGGTGGCGGTCGCGGAGGCGAAGGTGATGCGCTGCGTCCCGTCCGCGTTGGAGATGTCCAGATCGCTGAAGCGGTTCCCGGTGCCGGTCACCTCTTCCATCGGCGTGATCAAGACCGGCTGCAGGCCGGGATCCAGGCTGGTCAAGGTCCACGAGAGGGCGATCGGCTGGCCCGGGTGCGCCGTTGCGGGCGCCGTGGAGCTGAGGCTGAATCGCCTCACCTCCACCCGGGTGGTGGCCAGGCTCCGCAGATCCGCCGCGGTCAGCTCCAAGGTGTACGTGGCGTTGTTGCTCGGCGAGACCACGAACGAGCCCTCGTCGATCACCTCGGTGTCGACGATCGACGCCAGCTCCACGCCCGCTTCATCCAGGATCCGCAGCCGGGTTCCGCCCGTGGTCCTCCAGCGGAGGGTGGTCGCGGCGCCGAAGTCGATGAGCGCCTGGTCCGCTGCGAAGGAGTCGATCGCGAAGGGAGCTTCGACCCGCACCTCCTTGCAGAGGGGCTTCGAGGGCGACGACGCGCAGAAGGTGTAGGTCGAGGTCCGGGTCGGTCGAATCGTCACTTGCCCGCCCGACGGGACGTGGGCATAGCGAAGGACGCGGTTCGAGAGCCCGCCCGGGTAGGGCGAGTTGTCGAGGCCGCTGGTGGCGCCGCCGAAGTGCTGCGTCAGGCCGACGGTTCCACCCCACGCCTGGTAGCCGATGGTCGCGCTGGAGCCGTTGGCTTCGTTCGCGCAGCTCGAGGGCTGGCAGCCCTGGGTCGGATCCGCAGGGGGCGTCATCGGACCGTAGCGATACTCGAAGGTCCCGTCCCGGAAGAGTGCCACCTGGAAGTTCAAGCTGTAGGAGCGGCTCGGGCTCGCGAGCTGCGAGCCCGTCATCGAGCTGTAGTTCTTCCACTGGATCACGAAGGTGTTCGTGTCGGTCTGTGCGGTCCAGAGGCCCCCGTCGATCTGGTTGGGGACGATGGCGTCCCAGAAGGGCGCCAGGTGGTAGCGGTTGAAGGTGGAGCCGCTGTCCGGGAGGAGGCGGTTGTTCTCGTGGGCGGTGGGGGTCTCGAAGGAGACCAGCCCGACGTTGAAGACGCGCAGGATCCGGAAGGCCTCGCCGAAGAAGGGGAACTCGAAGCCCTCCGGAAGGACCACCGCCGCGTATTGGGTCTGGAGCGCAGCCCCTCCCCCTGCGACGGCGAGCTTCTGCGCACCGGAGAGCAGGGAGATGTCCTGGTAAGGAGGCGGGTTCTCCACCTCCGCCATCGGCCAGGTGCCGAAGAGGTCGGGGGCCGGGCCTGCGCCGACCGCCGTCGCCGCCAGCCCGACCGTGACCGCCTCGCCCGGGCGCACCCGGGTCGCGCTCGGACTCAGGTCCAGGCGCACCGACCAGACCTCCACGTCGATGCGTCGCTCCAGCACCAGCCCCAGGGGGCTCGTGGCACGGAGGAGGAAGGTCGTGTCCTCCTCCCGATCGGAGATGGTGCGCGAGCCCGGTCCGGAAGCCGGCCCGCCGGGGAGCAGCTCCTGCCCGTTCGCGAGGAGGCTGAGCTGCGCGGCGTTGCGGGTCTCCCAGCTCAGGGTGATCGGCTCCCCCACCTCGATCCGCTCCCGGTCCACGGTGAAGCTCACGATCTCGAAGGGCTCGGAGACCGTAACCCGCGCCGGCTTCTCGAGGAACACTCCACGCTCGCCGCCGACCCGGATCGAATATTCATACAGTCCTTCCACCGACTCGGTGATCGGACAGAATCCCTCCTCCACCTCGAGGAGGTCGGCGGCGGTGCAGATCGGAGTCCCCGCTCCGTCGAGGACCACGAGCGAGTCCGCGTGCCGGGTCTTCCAGCCCAGGCGGAAGGGGGTCCCGACCGGGACCGGCGCCGCGGGCCTGTCGGTCATGGAGATCTCGGGCCGCCGCGTGAACTCGATCGTCACGACTTCGGAGTCGGAGAGGGTGCCGCGCGCCGCCTGCAAGGTCGCTGCAGCCGTCGGCGCTGCTGCGAAGGGATGCCAGAGGTAGGAGCCGCTCCTCTCCACTGCTTGGGGCGGCGCGTAGGTGAAGGTCCTGCCGTCGAGGAGGCCAAAGACGTTGATCAGCGTGTTGTGCTGGATCACGTCGAAGGAGCTCTGCGTCGGGGTCTGGTAGCCGATGGTCGCGCTCTTGCCCTCCGCGTATTCGCGCTGGGCCTCGGTGACGCCGATCCCGGGATCCATGTCTCCATAGCGGTACTCGAAGCGTCCGTCCTCGTGGAGGATCACCTGGAAGTTCAGGGAGGCGGCCCGGTTGCTCGAGTGGGTGGCGTCGGTCCATTGGATGGTGAGGGTCCGGCCCGAGGCCTCGTCGCCGCCGAGGAGGAAGTGGAGGTTCCCTTCCGGGTACTTCGCTGCGTCCCAGGTGAGCGAGTCCCAGAAGGGCGCGATGTGGGCGTATTCGTAGGTGGCCGCCGTCGGGAACTGGCTGTTGAACGTGGACGACAGGGTCTGGAACACGTCGAAGCTCAGGAAGCCCGCGTTGTGGATCCGGACCTCGGTCCGAAGGGCACCGTCGAAGGGGAAGGAAAAGGAGTCGGGGAAGGCCAGCATCACGCAGCCGTTGACCAGCGGCGAGCTCGGGTTGCAATCCCCGCCGAGAGGCAGGTGGGTGCCGCCGCTCCGGCTGATGTCCACGTAGGGCTCCTGGCTCTCCCCACGGACGTAGGCCGAACCCAGGAAGTCGAGCGTGACCTCCTCCGCCGTGCTGGTGGTCCAGCTCAGGAGCACCGGCTCACCGACTGCCACCTCCGTCTTGTCTGCGGTGAAGGCGAGGATCTTCGGCGGTGCGAGGCTGATGCTCGCCTCCGCCTCGACCGCGACCTCCAGGGGGTTCGTCGCCACCAGCCGGAAGGTCGCGTCCTTCGTCGGCACGATGCGGTGCTCCCCAGCCGCCCGGCGCTCCTCGGGGATCTCCAGGAGCAGGACCGGGTTGCCGCCCACCAGTTCGTAGAGGACGAGGCGCGCAGCGTGCTCCGAGGTCCAGAGGAGGGAGACCTCCTGGATGTCCTCTTCGTCGAAGTACTCGGGGCTGGCGACCAGGGTCGCCGCCGGCGCGCCGTGGACGAAGACCTCTTCGCTGCGTTCCGCCGGGGTGGAGAGGGGGTGATCCGTCGTGGCGACCATCCGGAACTCGAAGACCCCTAGCTCGGTCATCGGGATCCGGAGGCTCCCTTCCTGCCCCGGGACGGGGTAGTGGTTCCCGCGGTCGTCGCTGAGCGCGAGGGTGGGCTCCTCGCCGGCAGGGTCAGGGAGGGCGGCGAAGCCGATCTCCACCTCGTCACCGACCGTGACCTGGGCCGCCGACACCCAAAACGCCGGCAGCCTCGGCCCCGTCCCCGCCCAACCCAAGAAGGTCGCGGACGCGACCCCCGAGCCGTTCGAGAACGAGACCGTCACCTCGAACTCACCCTCCGGTGGCTGCCAGTCGCAGCTCCCCTCGTCCGCCACCGCCCAGTCCGTGCTGTGGCAGAGCGGCTCGCTCACCCCGTCGGCGGTGACCGAGACCTGCTGCGCCCCGGCGCTCGCCCAGCTCACGGTCAGGGTCTCGCCGAGCCAGAGGCTGCTCGCGCTCGCCGATGACTCGATGACCGCGGGCGCCGCCACCTCGATCTCGAGGGCGCTCGTCACCACCCCACCCGCCTCGTTCGAGGCGCGCAGCTCCACCTCCGAGCTGAAGTTGAAGAAGACCACTGCGGAGCCCGTGGTCTGGGCAGGGTCGAGCCCTTCGTAGCGGGCCCCGTCGATCCAGAGCTCCACCGCGCTGGCGTTCGAGGTCACCCACGAGATCTCCACCGGATCCGCGATGCCCACCCAGCTGCGATCCGCGCGCAGATCCTCGATCACCGGGGTCGAGAGCACCCCGACCGTCAGCGACCTCCGCGCCTCCCCCGCCGCGTTGCTGGCGACGAGCGCAAACTCCGTCTCCTCGCGGATCTCCACCTCGATCGATCCGTCGGGCGTGAGGTCCGGGTCGATGGCGATCGGGCTCTCGCCGCTCACCTCGAGCAGGAGCTCTGCTGCCCGCTCCACCCCTTCCCAGCGCAAGGTCGCGGTTGCGGCTCCCGACTCTCCCAACGCTACGGCGGCAGGGCCCGTGAAGCTGCCGATCGAGGGAGGCTCGACGGCCTCCTCCACCACCACCGTCAACCTCGCCCGAGCGGGATCTCCCACCTTCCCCGTCGCCGTCAGCTCGAAGGTCGAGGTCTCGGCGAGCTCCACCTGGATCGTCCCCGCGGACACGGGTCCCTCCAGCTCGATCGCCGTCCCGTCCCGGGTCAGCCCAAGGGAAGCGGCGTGCTTCGTCGCCCAAGAGAGCGTGACCGTCCCGGGGCCCTCCAGCCTCTCGGGGGACGCTTCAAAGGACCGAATCGAAGCAGAAACTGCCTCGCCGGGCTCCGTCGGCTCGCTGCTGCAGGCCGCCACGAACCCGGCCAGAATCAGGAAAAATGCCCGGCTCATCCGTCCGGCGTCGACTGGGTAGATCATTTGCCGACCGTAGCATTTTCCGAGGCCACCGCGGAGTGGTCCGGCGCCTTCCGGGCGGGCTCATTCCTCGAACCCGCGCGTCGGTCTGGCTGGCTCGCGTCCGGGTGGGAGGCCGGCAGCAGCTGGCCATATGCACATCCGGGCCACCGCTCTGAGCGGCCCTTCCACCTCGATGGTCTCGAGCTCTCAGACCAGGAGGAGCCTCCTCTGCCTTCTCCAGTGAAGGCGTCGGGAAGCGACTCTCGTCGCGGGTCTCGATGGACGGCAGGCGCCCCGCCCTACGAACCTCGGGGCGGGGCGCAGGGGTAGCTTCGCTACTTGGCTTTGAAGTGGAAGACCCGGTTGCTGAGGTCTGCGGGCAGCCGGTGGAGGCCGGTGACGTAGGCGTCCACTCCGTCCCTCGGGACGTTCTCGAAGCCGATCCAGGCGGTGTTGCCGCGGTAGAGCTCGAAGTTCGCCGTGCCGGGGACCTCGAGGTTGAGGACGTCGCCGAAGACGACCTTCGCGTCTCCATTCTCCCAGAGCTGAATCTGGAAGGTGACGCCGCCGATCGCCGTCGCTCCGATGCGGAAGTTTCTCCACTCGGCGACCAGGACGTCCTGTCCGCCCACCTCACCGTAGTAGTAGGTGAATGAGCAATCGTGGACGGACGGCGTGCACCTCAAGTCCTCCCAGAACCCGGCGAGGAGCGGACCCTTCGGGTTCGTGGCCGCCCCGCGGGGGAAGGCGGTGAGGGAGGGGGTGGCAGTCGTACCGCCAGTCGGATCGATCTCCGAGAAGGAGAGCCACCCTCTGCCTGCTGCCCAGACCGAGGTAACCTCGGTGCCGAAGAAGTCCCACAAGAAGCCGGGGACATGCAGCTTCTCTACCTTGCCCGTTACCTCGAAGGTCTTGCTCCTGATGCCGACCGACGAGATGTCGATCAGGCTGCCGGTGCCGTTGGGATCCACCTCATAGTAGAAGTTGGGCTTGCAGTTCGGGTTGAGGGAGCCCGGGCTCCCGGTGTTGTCTTCGCACCAGTAGGAGAGCGGAGGGGCGACCCTACCCTTCATCTGGTGGACCGGGTCCAGGTAGAGGGTCTTTCCTGCAGGCATGGTCCAATCTCCATCCCATGCCATCGAGACGATCCGGGACGGGCCGGCAAAGATCTCCAGCTTGTCCAGGCCAGGGTCGAACGGCAGGCCCGAGCCGTAGACCACCTGGGGCGTGAAGCCGGGGATGGTCGAGGCAGCGAAGGCGACGTGACCCAGGGGCGGAACCACCAGGCTGCCGGTGATCGAATAGGTCCCTCTGGTGTTCCTCAGCTCGAAGCGGTCGAGGTCGATCGACTCGGAGCTCAGGTTTCGCACCTCGAACCACTGCTCCGACGCTCCTCCTGTCGGCGAGAGCATCAGCTCGGTGATCATGAGATCTTCCGGATCGGCGACGGCCTGAATTCTCGCGATCTTGCAGTCAAGGAAGTCCTTGACGAAGGCGCAGACCTTGTAGTCGGTGGAGGACTCCACCCGGATGGTATCGGTGCCGCTGAGCGCCGTCTGGACCCGGAAGGAGCGATTCTGGAGACCTCCCGCGAAGGGCACGGTCTTGCCTTCGCCGTTGCCTCCGTAATGGAAGGTTTGGCCAATCAATCCGTCCACCGACTGGAAGCCGATCGTTGCGGAGGAGCCGTTCGCCTCGAGCTCGCAGGTCGACGGGTAGCAGTTCGGTTCGTTGATCCCAGGGGGGGGCTCCATCGTCCCGTAGCGGTACTCGAAGGTGCCGTCCGAGAAGAGGACGATCTGGAAGTTGAGATTGTAGAGATTGGAGCCTGTTCCACCCTGGACGCGGTTCGCACCAGTCCATTGGATGATGAAGGTGTCTGCGTCGGGGGAATAGGTCAGAAGCTTTGTCTGGTCGCGGTGGAAGAGGTCATCCCAGAAAATCGCAAGATGCGAGCGACGGTTCGCAAGCACGGGGTTGGGGAGCGGCACGTTGGCGACTGTCCCCGACGTGGTCGACATGTCGAAGTTGAGGTAGCCATCCACCATTGCAAGCGCCTCGGTATAGGTCTCGCCGAAGTAAGGGAATGGGAATGGCAGCTCGAGGATGTAGCGGCCGTTTCCTACCGCGTTGGAGAGCGGGACCGACTTGGCAGTCGGGATGTTGGTGAGGTCCAGGTAGGCACCCGGCATTCCCGGGCTCGCGTCGATCTCGACCATCTGCGCCGTGGTGATCAGGTCCCCGGGCTCGTGCTGGGTAATGCTCCAGCTCACCTGGGCCGTTTCACCCGGGAAGAACTTGCGGGTAGGTGCGACCACATTCACATCGAAGGTTCGTAGGTCGACCACCCGCTCCACGCTCACGGGCCTGCCGAGCGAGGTCCCCTCCAGCACGTAGACCGACCGCTCCTGGGCGTTCTCGATCCGGGTGTCCGAGTTCGGGAAGGCACCTCCGGTCAAGGCGAAGACCTCGACACCGTTCCGCAGGAGCCGGAGCGTATCCAGGCCGATGGTGTTCCAATGCAGGGTGACCGGGTCGCCTCTGCGAGGATCCCATGGGGTGGCGTCGAAGGATTCGATCCCCCAGCTCGCGTCGATCAGAGGAGGATTCTCGGAGCAGAACGTATCCCCCGAGACGGGATCCACGGCGCAGATGTTGTAGGTGGTCGGGTCCCACGGCGCCACGTTGATCGTTCCGCTCTTCGCGGTGGTCTTGGTGAACTTCCAGGAGCGGTGGCTGAGTCCCCCGGGGACGGCGACGTTGAGAGCGTTCGGGCTGGAACCTCCAGCGTAATGGAGGGTGTAGCCGGCGGTGCCGGTGGTAGCCTGGTAGCCGATCGTCGCCGCTCCGCCGTTCGCTTCCTTCTCGCAGGTGTTGGGGTAACAGGCTGTCGTCGATGTGGTCGGGTTGGGCGGCGGGAGCATGTCGCCATAGCGGAACTCGAAGTCACCGTTGCGGTGCAGCACGACCATGAAGTTGAGGCTGAACTCGTTCGTGCCGCTGGTAGCCCCGGCCCCGCGGCTCATGCCGCTCCACTGGACCACGTAGGTGTCCGGATCCCACTGCATGCCGTAGACCCTTCCGCCCGAAAGCGTACTCAGATCGTCCCAGAAGGGAGCCAGATGGACTCTCCGATAGGTCAGTACCGAGTTGGGCAGAATCTGGTTGCTCGCCGTACTGCTGGTCGCCCCTTCGATGTCGAACGAGATGTAGCCCTCGAGGGCGACCTTCATCTTGGTCATGGGCGTTCCCAGATAGTCGAAGGTGAATCCATCCGTGAACTCGACCTCCTTGACGCCGCTCGTGACAGACGCACCGAAGAGCTCGTTGAACCCTGGCACTGCGATGTCCCTGTCGCGGAAAAGGAGGTCGGGCCGCTCCTCCAGTGGGGTCAGGATGACCGGCACGAGGTTCGGATCTGCCACGACCAGGTTCCAGGTGAGCGGGACCGGCACCCCGGGGATAGCCGCCGGCGGCGCAGTGAGGGTCATGCGCACCCGGATCACCTCGGCCTGGACGCTGGCCGTCGCCCGGTTGGAGGGAGCCGTCAGCTCGAGCTGGTAGGTGGCGTTCTCGGTGGGGGTGACGAGGTGCGAGCCGCTGTCCACCACTGCCAGCTCGCTCGTCTCCACGACGACGTCTCCCGCTGCATCCAGGATCCGAAGCTGCATGCCACCATGGGTCTTCCAACGGATGGTGGTCGAGTCCCC
>Ga0180215_1005334_pt1 | contig 11034 bp, 10 predicted proteins | sample eDN3rd37CBELigBY_FD_128871 | JGI IMG/M metagenome (GOLD analysis project Ga0180215, IMG submission 128871) | Enriched backyard soil microbial communities from Emeryville, California, USA - eDNA 3rd pass 37_C BE-Lig BY (version 2) (version 2) | ecosystem: Environmental > Terrestrial > Soil >...
CCGAGATCAAGAACGGCCAGCGCAAGCAGGTCAACCGCAAGGTGCTGCCGGGCTACATCCTGGTGCGCATGGAGCTCAACGACGAGTCGTGGGGCGCGGTGCGTAACACCCCGGGTGTGACGGGCTTCGTCGGCGCGACGTCGCGGCCGTCGCCGCTGAGCCTCGACGACGTGGTGAAGTTCCTGCTGCCGCCGCAGACCGCCAAGAAGCCGGGCAAGGCCGCCGCGGCCGCCGCCGGTGCGGCGTCGTCGGGCGAGGCGACGCTGGAGCGTCCGGAGATCGTCGTGGACTTCGAGGTCGGCGAGTCGGTCACCGTCATGGACGGGCCGTTCGCGACGCTGCCCGCCTCGATCAGCGAGGTCAACGCCGAGCAGCAGAAGCTCAAGGTGCTGGTGTCCATCTTCGGCCGCGAAACACCTGTCGAGCTGACCTTCAACCAGGTCGCCAAGATTTAGTAGCAGGAGGGACGGGCCCTCCATGACCACTAATTAGTAAAGGAAACACCACACCCATGGCCCCGAAGAAGAAAGTCATCGGGCTGATCAAGTTGCAGATCCAGGCCGGGCAGGCCAACCCCGCCCCGCCGGTGGGTCCGGCGCTCGGCCAGCACGGTGTCAACATCATGGAGTTCTGCAAGGCGTACAACGCCGCGACGGAGTCGCAGCGCGGCAACGTCGTCCCCGTGGAGATCACCGTCTACGAGGACCGCAGCTTCTCCTTCCAGCTGAAGACCCCGCCGGCCGCCAAGCTGCTGCTCAAGGCCGCGGGCATCCAGAAGGGCTCCGGTGAGCCGCACAAGACCAAGGTCGCCAAGGTGACCTGGGATCAGGTGCGCGAGATCGCCGAGACCAAGAAGGAAGACCTCAACGCCAACGACATCGACGCCGCGGCGAAGATCATCGCCGGCACCGCGCGGTCGATGGGGATCACGGTCGAGTAACTCGACCCGTCCCAGTGGGAGAGCTGGCATCGGCTCGCCAACCACAACTTCGATAGAGGAGATTCAAATGAGCAAGAAGAGCAAGGCCTACCGCGAAGCCGCGGAGAAGGTGGACCGCAGCCGGCTGTACACGCCGCTGGAGGCGGCCAAGCTGGCCAAGGAGACGTCGTCGAAGAAGCAGGACGCGACCGTCGAGGTGGCGATCCGGCTCGGCGTGGATCCGCGCAAGGCCGACCAGATGGTGCGCGGCACCGTGAACCTGCCCCATGGCACCGGTAAGACCGCCCGCGTTGTGGTGTTCGCGGTCGGTGAGAAGGCCGAGGAGGCCAAGGCGGCCGGCGCCGACGAGGTGGGCAGCGACGACCTGATCGAGAAGATCCAGGGCGGCTGGACCGACTTCGACGCCGCGATCGCGACGCCGGACCAGATGGCCAAGGTGGGGCGCATCGCGCGCATCCTGGGTCCGCGTGGCCTGATGCCGAACCCGAAGACCGGCACGGTGACCCCGGATGTCGCCAAGGCGGTGGCCGACATCAAGGGCGGCAAGATCAACTTCCGCGTCGACAAGCAGGCCAACCTGCACTTCGTGATCGGCAAGGCCTCGTTCGACGAGAAGAAGCTGGCCGAGAACTACGGTGCGGCGCTCGACGAGATCCTGCGGGCCAAGCCGTCGTCGTCGAAGGGTCGCTACCTGAAGAAGGTCACCATGACCACGACGACCGGCCCGGGCATCCCGGTCGACCCGTCGGTGACCCGCAACTTCGCCGAGGCGTAAGACCTTTTCGCTTCACTCGACGCCCCCGTCTCAAAGAGGCGGGGGCGTCGGTGTTTTCGGAGACAACTTTCTAACGATCGGGAGGAACCTGCCCGCCGGAAATCTCGATCGGCTAAATTGACTCGGACGTACAGCGGCCCCGGGAGCCGCTGTCCGGTGCGACGATGCGATGGAGGTTTGAGATGGGTCGGCTGCGTGACGGGCGGCGAGGGTCTGCTGCGGTGAAGGTCATGCTGTCGGCGCTATCGGTGGTGGCCGCGGCGGCGGTGATGCTGGTGGGCTTGGGGCCCGGCATGGCGGCCGCGGCGGACCCATTGGTGGGCAAGAAGTACTCCGATGCGGCATCGTGGGTCAACGGGCGCGGCGGCACCCCGGTGGTCACCACGGTGGCCGGCAGCCAGCTCGCCCTGGACGACTGTGTGGTCACCTCGTGGAGCCGGGGCGGCTTCCTGAACTCCAGCGGGAAGAACGACCGGCGCCGGGAGTACTACCTGCACCTGAACTGCAACAACACGCTGGCCAGCCCGGGGCATCCGGGTAACTCCCTGATGACGCCGGAGGGCGCCAAGCGCAAGGCCCAGGAGCGGACCGCGGCGCGGCTGAACGAGCGGCCGGAGCAGTGCCAGCGCAGCGAGTCGATGCTCGAGAGCTGCCGGCGGTTCTGCAACAACACGGGCCTCTGCAAGTTCGAGTTGTAGGAAACTCCTTCCGGAGTCAACGACCTAGGGTGTCAAGTGCCCCCCGCCTCAATGAGACGGGGGCACTGCCATTTTCGAAGTCGGTACAGGCCCAAGGATGAGGTTCCGGAGCGCAGAGTTCCCGCAGCAAAGGGTTATACGCTAAATTGAGGAATCTGTTCGCATCCGCTGGGGAGTGGCGGGTCGCAATGAGGGGGAACCATGGGGGATCGTGTGGCGCAGGGGCGAGCATCTTCCGCCAAGAGTGTGAAGATTCTCTGTATCCACTTGGTAGGTGTATTCGCCGCAATGACTGTGATGGCCATAGGATTTGGTTCCGGGGTCGCCTCAGCCGCCGACCCGCTGATCGGTAAGAAGTACTCAGATGCCACGTCCTGGATCTCGAGACGGAACGGCACGCCGGTGGTCGCGACGGTGAGCGGGAGCCAACTCGCACTCGAAGACTGCATTGTCGTCTCGTGGAGCAGGGGTGGCTTCCTAAACCTGAATCCACCGATGAATCGGGTGGTCATTGGGTGTCGTAACGAGGAAAGTGCCCTCTGAGCTGTGATGATGAGTGTTCCTTACGCACTTATCGGCACAACTTCGAAAGGCACTTCCGGTGCAAGTGTCCCATAGGTTCGCCGCGGCGTCGGCGGTCTTTGATGATGAGTATCTCGTGTCGTGCGCCGGGCTGGTGCCGGTGATGACGCTGGCCGCCCAGACCGGGCTACCAGAACTGTTGGCCGACAAGATCTGCATCCCGGCACCGAAGATCAAGTCCGGCTCAGCCAACCCGTCACCGAAGCTGACCACCCTGATCGCCGGGATGTGTGTCGGCGCCGACAGCATCGATGACCTCGACCTGGTGCGCTCCGGAGGGATGAAGAGCCTTTTCGGCGGGGTGTACGCCCCGTCGACGATTGGAACTTTATTGCGAGAGTTCACCTTCGGTCATGCCCGCCAACTCGAATCGGTCCTGCGCCATCATCTGGGGGCGTTGTGTGAGCGGGTGGACCTACTGCCCGGATCCGACACCGGTGCGTTCATCGACATCGACTCACTGCTGCGGCCGGTCTACGGCCACGCCAAACAGGGTGCGTCCTACGGGCATACCAAGATCGCCGGCAAGCAGGTCCTACGCAAAGGGCTCTCGCCGTTGGTGACCACGATCAGCACACCCGAAGCCGCGCCGGTGATCGCCGGGATGCGGCTACGCGCCGGCAAGACCGGCTCCGGTAAAGGTGCGGGCCGGATGATCGCCCAAGCCATTGCCACAGCCCGTACCGCAGGGGTACGCGGCCAGATCCTGGTCCGTGGTGACTCGGCCTACGGCACCCGCGCCGTCGTCGGCGCCTGTCGAAGCCACGGGGCACGCTTCTCGGTGGCCATGACCCGCAACAGTGCGATCGATCGGGCGATTGCGGCCATCGACGAGTCCGCATGGACCCCGGTCAACTATCCCGGCGCGGTGCGTGACCCCGACACCGGGGACTGGATCTCCGATGCCGAAGTCGCCGAAATCGGCTACACCGCATTCGCCGCCACCAAGGACCGCTACACCGCGCGCCTTGTGGTGCGCCGGGTCAAAGACGCCCGATTCCGTGACGCGCTGTTCCCGGTGTGGCGGTATCACCCGTTCTTCACCAACACCGACCTGCCCACCGCCGAGGCCGACATCACCCACCGCCAGCACGCGATCATCGAAACCGTCTTCTCCGATCTGATCGCCGGACCGTTGTCCCACATGCCCTCCGGGCACTTCGGAGCCAACAGCGCGTGGGTGCTGTGCGCGGCGATCGCCCACAATCTGCTGCGCGCCGCCGGCGTGCTGGCCGGCGGCACCCACGCAGTCGCCCGCGCAGCCACCCTGCGCCGCAAAATCGTCAACATCCCCGCCCGGCTGACCCGGCCCCAACGCCGTCCGATCTTGCACCTACCCAGTCACTGGCCCTGGGCGGACCGCTGGCTTGCCCTGTGGCGCAACACCATCGGCTACAGCCCACCCCTACCCATGTCAGCCTGAGCCCATCTGCCGCAAGGCCCAACCGGAGACCACAGGAAAGCTGGGTAGACCAGCAGATACCCCCTGCCCGCGATCAGAACCACTGGCGAAATCAGCATCGACGCACCAAACGGATGGCGAAATCAGCATCGACGCACCAAACGGAGGTCAGTCCACGGATCGAGGCTAAACTCGCGCGGCAAGAATGACCGCCGTAACGAGTATTACCTGAACTTGAATTGCGTGAATCCCGTCGCAACTCCAGGTCACCCAGGCAACTCAGTGATGACGCCTGAGGGTGCGAAGGGGAAGAAGGAGCGGGAGCAGGCGGCGATGATCAACCAAAAGCCTGAACAGTGCCAAAAGAGTGAAGCGTCGTTCAAGTGGTGTCAGAGGATTTGCCAGAGTACCGGTCTATGCAAGATTGACAGTTGATTGCGTTCAATATGCAGATAGCGTCAAACGGGCAAGACCCACGCGTAATTGCCGGAGGTTTACCGGTGGATCATGTCGTCGGTTGCTGCACAACCGTCGAAAACTTGCTTGGTATGCGAATTGTGCCAACCAAGGCTCGGTGATCTGAACCGGGGACGTAGAGGCTCCTGACTGATGATGCGGTCGCATTGCGCGAAAGTAGATGGTCGATCGTAATAAGTGGGGGATGCCAGCGGTGCGATGGAAACGTGGGTGTCCAGCCGGCTCCGGTCTGTTCAACTGCGTCGCGATAACCATCAGCTTGAAGGTCGCGAAACTGGCGCATGTCGGGAGTGCTATTGAAGTCGCCGGCGGCGATAACCGGGGACGGTCCAGCAACTTCTGCGAAGTACTGGAGATTCAGTCGCGCGGCGGTAATGCCCTTTCTCCAACGGTCGAAGGATCCGGCTTGAGCTGTCACCGGTGAGGTGATGTGAAGACTGACGACGACTGGGTCGTGAACCGCGGCCGGAACCTGTATCCGAGCGGCGACTATTGACACGTCGTGCCGTGTGGGCGGGTCGAGGGGCTTCAATGGAAAGCGACTCCATAGCCCGATGCCTTCAGCTCTTGGTTTCGGGTCGAGAAGGGCGTACGGAAATACCGCTTCGATACCCGCCTTCACGAGGTTGCGAGCTTCCTCGGGAGTCAGTTCGGAGACCATTATGACGTCGGCGTCTGCGCGCGCGACGTTGACAATGAACTCTGGAACTGCCTCGCCCTTACGAAGATTCGCGGAGAGCACGCGAACTCCTACGGTCGCCGCTACTTCCGGTGGGTCGCCCATGTAATACCACTGAATCTGGACTGCCAGCGTGATTGCTGCGAGTGCGAGCGCACTCACAGACAGGAGAATCCGCCGATGCAATGCGGCCCATGCTAGGGCAGTCAGTGCGAGGAGCGGAGCGTAAGGTGAAGCGACGGCAGTTACCAGTTCGGCCGAACTGGAGAGCGGCTTCGTTCGAGCCATCAGTGCTAGTGAGCACATACTTAGAGCGCAGATTGGGGCAAGTGCGGGCCGCCACAACCGCATCTGTCGGAAGTGCATTCAGTCAGCCGTGCTGACGGAGCTGTCGCGACAAAATTCAAGTATCGGGTCTAGCATCTCTGCGATCTGGGCGCCGATCTTCGCGTGAAATTCGGGACCTTGCCCCATGGGATCGGCGACTTCGAGGGCTTGACTCGGTGATAAATGGGCGCGTCTACTGGCTAGTTCACTGACGGTCCCGACTTCATACATTGCGATGATCCTCGCAGCTTCACCTAAGGTGAACGTCCGATGGAGTTGGCGTGGGGCAAGCTCAAGAACAGCGTCGCGGTGCGCTCTAGTCATCGTCACTATGAGATCCGCTTCCAAGGCGATCCGCGACGTGAGTTGCCGGGCAGCGAAGCCCGAAGGGTTGCCGCCAAGTCTCTTGAGCACGTTCGCCGTTGAAGGGTGAATTGGTTGCCCGACTGCGGCCCGGGTACCAGCACTAGACACGCGTAGGCCTAGGATTCCTCGCCGGGCAGCGAATTCTAGTGCCAGGCGCTCTGCCAGGGGTGATCGACAAATGTTCCCGGTGCAGACGACTAGAAGGTGCAGCGCGAAACCTCATCCTGATCGTTGGCGTGCACCCGTCTCGGCACGCCGCCTGGTTGCTGAATCTATAACGCCAAGTCGTCGAGTGCGCGTGGCGGGCCAACGCCAGTTCGGCCCAGCCGCGACCTACCCTAGGTGGAGTTCTCACCAGCCTGCCGCAGGGCAAGCCGACGCTTATGAATTCGATACCTGCTGGGGATGGATGAAGACATTGGCTTCCTGGTTCGGCGGTGGTGTAGAGCCGCAGGTTCGACGTCTTCTAGCTAACTCTCGTTTTCAGAGCTCAACGAGCACTCGATCTGGCGTATCGGTCTTGCCTGCGGCCGATAGGTGGGCGTAGGCGCGATCGGAAGCTGTTGGGAAGATTGTCCGCGTGGTATTTTACTCAGTTGTCAATTGGGGCGGGGATGTCGAGGGTTGGTAGGGAAACTCCCTATTCCTTTGGAAGACTCTGGTTAATAAACTGTGATCTACTTGTGTTGCTAGCGCGACCACGTGTCAGCTGGGTGTCGGCGTAGCCACTTAGCGTGGGTGGTCTCTTGCTAACGGGTGCCAGCCAACAGGCTGACTTGGGGGGTTCGAAAATGGGGGGGAGTGCGGCTTTGCGCACCGGTGTCGGCTCTTGTCGGGTAGCTGGTCTTCTGAGCGGTAGGAGCCAGTGATGACCGTTACTGAGCCTTTTGCTTCTGGCGTCGACTGGGATCCGTCGGCTGACGCAATTGCTTCATCGCCGAAGCTCCAACTTGTCGATATTCACCGCCGGGAAGCACTTTCTGAGTCGCCCAGTGCAGACGCGAACGCGGAGAGCGTCCAGAATGGGACTAAACTTTCTGCTGATGGCGACGCGCAAGGAGCCTCGGCCGCCACAACATCGCGTGTCTCCGGTTTACTGGGGCGGGTCCGGGCGTGGATGGTGGTGCCCATCGTCGACTTTGTGCTCATTATGTTGCCGCTCGCCTGGCGGCCACCACAGCCGTTGTCGCTCCTCGCAATGGCGATCCTTGCGATTTTTTTGTTACACGGTGGTGGCCGGCATGTCGCACGCCTGCACTTGAGTGTCCTCGATGACTTGCCGACGATCATCACGAGGTTGCTGGCAGCGGTCGCAACTATCGCGGCAATCATCCTGTATCTCCATCAGAAGTCGAACGTCCTAATCTTCCTTGAGACGGCTTGTCAGGCGGTCGGGCTAGTTATCTTGGGGCGTGTTCTTACAACGCGCATAATCGCTTCGGCGAGAAGGCGTGGGATTACCCAGCACCGCACAATCCTTGTCGGTGGTGGTCCAGTTGCATCGGAGCTGGCGCGAATTCTTTCCGAGCATCCTGAATATGGACTCGAGTTGGACGGTTTCGTTGATGACAACGAACATGCGCATGCGTCCGAGAGCATCCCTCGACTAGGGCGTTTGTCAGATCTCGATGGGGCTGTGCACGCCTCCAGTGCCGATACGCTTCTCATCGCGGACGGCGATTTCGAAGAACGGGATCTGATGGACGCGGTAAGAACTCCGGCGTGTCGCAATGCCGAGCTGCTGGTTGTTCCTCGGATGCATCACTTCCACACGCAGACCGGCATGGCGGACCACATCGGCTCCATTCCCATAATGCGGATTCGTAACCCGAACCTTAGTGGGCCGGCACGTCTCATCAAGCGGGCGTTCGACATCGTCGTCGCGTTTACGGCCCTTGTCCTCCTCTCGCCAGTGTTCGCAGCCGCCGCCCTCGCGGTACGTTTGGAGGGTGGTCCCGGAATTATCTTCCGCCAAGTCAGGGTGGGACGGGACGGAAAACTGTTTGAGCTGCTCAAGTTTCGGTCAATGCGCCCCGCGGACGAGTTGGAATCTCAAACTCAATGGAGCGTCGCATCTGACGACCGAGTGGGACCTGTGGGGAGGTTCCTACGGTGCACCTCGATTGATGAACTGCCGCAGCTATGGAACATCCTGCGAGGGGATATGACCCTCGTAGGACCACGTCCCGAGCGACCGCACTTCGTTGAGCGGTTTTCGTCTCAATACGATGGCTACGCGCACAGACATCGAGTGCAGGTTGGGCTCACCGGTTTCGCGCAAGTGAGCGGGCTGCGGGGGGATACCTCGATTGCGGACCGTGCACGGTACGACAACTTCTATATCGAGAATTGGTCGCTTTGGCTTGATATCAAGATTATTCTAAGGACGTTCCGTGAGGTCCTCTTCTACCGCGAGAGGCGATAACTGAACGTTTGTAGGCTGATGCCAGCGCCGGACCGGTCGTGCGGGACGGAAGTCTTATAGGGTGCTCGACCGCAGGTGGAGACCCCGTGAGCGGGCACTTGGAGTCTGCGACAAACCAAGACACCTTCCGTGTGCCCACCTGTGCGGGTACAACGTTCGTATGAATGCATGCGCGCTCGCACCCCTTGAAGTTGGGGGTGGAGACCAGTGCTGAAGCACCTCGGAGGCATGGGCGTCGCACGTGGTGTATACGCACTGAGTCAAGCGGTGCTACTGATCCTTCTCGCTCGTGATGTTGGGGCGCATGAATTCGGTATCATGGCATCCTTCTTGGCTGCGCACACATTCCTGTTCTTGGTTGCAGGGATGAACACTCCAACGTTTGTCACGCGAGAGATCGCGCTTGGGAATGTGGCAACTGCGCTGGCGGGCATCCGGGCGAACGCTATCGTGATGGCGATCGCGATGCTATGTGCGGCGGGCAGTTCGCTGCTTGTTGTCAGTCAGCCGTTGATGGCGCTGGCGGTTGCGGGTAACGCTACTGCCGTCTGGAGCGAGCGAGTCACCGAGAACCGGTTAGCAATTGCGTACGGCGAAAGGAGAATCGGCGCTCCAGTAGCGACTCTAATGATCCGTTCCCTGGCGCCGCTCGGCTTATATCTCGGTCTTGGAGTGGCAGGAGTGGACCAACTCCTTGCGTTTGCCATTGCGCGGGTTGCAGCAGGTATTGTCTGCCAGCTTCTCGGTGCACTCTTGGTGCGCCTACCTGGATGTTCGTGCGAGAGGGTGCCCTTGACCGGTGTACTGCGGCAACAGGCGTCACTTGCTGTCAGCGTAGGAATGGTTTCGCTAAGGACCCTAGATTCGGTCCTGGTGATCGCCATTGCGGGTGCCTCGAATTCGGGTGTCTATTCGGCGGTTTCGCGCGTAGTGTCACCTTTTGGTATCCTCGCGATGGCGACGGTTCCGGTTCTCGTGCCTCGAGCAGCTGTCGCTTCACCGGACAAAGTGCGGCGGATACTAGATGCGCTCCTTATCGGGGGACTGCTTCTATCAAGCGTTACCCTCCTGGCTTTCCCCTATCGAGAGATTCTGGTCGTATCTGTTCTCGGTCCTGAGTTTGCGGGAGGCGGGGCAGTGTTGGCATTTGCCCTTCTTCGGATAGGCCCATACGCAGTGGCCCCGTTGATCGGAAGTGCTCTGCAAGCGAAAGGAATCGGTCGTGCAGTCGCTATAAACGACGCTGCGACATCTGTGATGGCGCTTATTGCGTTAGCCGTAGGAGCGATCGTGGCTGGAGCAACAGGTGCCGCGGCTGGTTTTGCGCTTGTCAGCCTTATCGGCGTAGCCGCACTCTGGGCTTTAGGTCGGCGAGCCCTTCGCGCGAAGTCGTATCGCCAGCCAGTCGAGTCTGGTTAGGGCGTAGGCGAACTTGAAGGAGCCACCGCTTCATTGCCGGCGATTCGGGCTATACGAAGCGCGTTGCTAGGGACGTCCTAACGATCTTCCGTGGAGTGGTTGCATGTTGCTGACTTGCTCTGCCGCGCGACACGGAACAGTATGGATTGTTGCGGAGAACCACAGACGTTCTGAAAGACGTGCCAGGTAACTTGTCACAGCACACCGTCTTGATTGCCTGGGGCCGTGCTGGTCGTACGACTGTCCTCATTTGAAGCCTTGTCTTGGAACTGCACGCCCCACTGAGGGGGACCCGTTTGGTGGTCCACTCGTTATGCGACTTGGGGTTGGTGGGTCGTGGCCCACTGTAGAGCGAACTCGGTCGGGGTGAGTTCACCGTGGGCGGAGTGGGGTCGGTTGGCGTTGTAGTCGATCCTCCAGTCTTCGATGATCACGCGGGCTTCGCGTAGGGAGTCGAAGCGCCAGGAGTTGAGCAGTTCGTCGCGCAGGCGACCGTTGAATGACTCGATGAAGGCGTTCTGCCAGGGCGAGCCGGGATCAATGAAAAGTGAACCAGCACTGTTGAATCGGCACCAATCGCTCACGGCGTGGGCGACGAACTCAGGACCGTTGTCGAAACGCACGTACCGCGGCGCCCCGTGGGTCAGCGCCAGGCGATCCAGCACGTCGACGACGCCGTCGGCGTTGATGGCGCGGTCGACCTCGATCGCGAGTGCTTGGCGGGTGAACTCGTCGATGACGTTGAGCATCTTGATGGTGCGGCCATCGGCGGTGGTGTCGAACTGGAAGTCCATCGCCCAGATGACGTTGGGGCGGATCGGTGAAACGCCCTGGAAATCCCGGAGGCTCCTGACCTTGGAAACGAGGATGCAGGTATGCCGAAGGAACAGTCGCCCGGGAAGCCGACGACACGTCGATACAGTGCCGAGGAGAAGGCCGCCGCG
>Ga0180215_1005335_pt1 | contig 11033 bp, 9 predicted proteins | sample eDN3rd37CBELigBY_FD_128871 | JGI IMG/M metagenome (GOLD analysis project Ga0180215, IMG submission 128871) | Enriched backyard soil microbial communities from Emeryville, California, USA - eDNA 3rd pass 37_C BE-Lig BY (version 2) (version 2) | ecosystem: Environmental > Terrestrial > Soil >...
GAAGATCAGCGCCCAGAAGTGGATGATCGACAGCCGGTAGGAATAGATCGGCCGGTTCGCCTGCTTTGGCACGTAATAGTACATCATGCCGAGGAAGCCCGCGGTCAGGAAGAAGCCCACCGCATTGTGCCCGTACCACCACTGGGTCAGCGCATCCTGCACGCCAGAGAACAGCGAGTAGCTGTGCGAGCTCACGATCGACACCGGCACCGCCAGGTTGTTGACGACGTGCAGCATGGCGATGGTGACGATGAAGGCCAGGTAGAACCAGTTGGCCACGTAGATGTGCGGTTCCTTGCGCTTGAACAGCGTGCCGAGGAACACGACCAGGTAGGCGACCCAGACGATGGTGAGCCACAGGTCCACGTACCATTCAGGCTCGGCATATTCGCGGCTCTGGGTGATGCCCAGCAGGTAGCCGGTCGCCGCCATCACGATGAAGAGCTGGTAGCCCCAGAAGACGAACCAGGCGAGGTCGCCGCCGAAAAGCCGCGCGCGCGTGGTACGCTGCACGACGTAGAACGAGGTGGCGATCAGTGCGTTGCCGCCGAAGGCGAAGATGACCGCGGACGTGTGAAGCGGCCGCAGGCGGCCGAAATTGAACCAGGGGGCGATATTCAGATCGGGCCAGGCCAGTTGCAGCGCCACGACGACGCCGACCAGCAGGCCCACCACGGCCCAGAAGACAGTGGCGATTGACCCGTAGCGGATCGGCTCGTCCATGTAGGCGTCGGGATCGACCGCCGCCTGGGACGCCCACTGGGTGCGCCGCATGAGGACGATCGTCGCGCCCGCCAGCACGAAGAAGAGGATCCACATGTGCTGGGCGAACAGATCGTCCGCAGCGAAGGCCGCACCCATCAGCGCCAGGAAGGCGAAAAGGGCGAGCCCTATTATCTGTGCACCATGCGTCATGAGTTTCTTGCGCCCCTGAACTGACAACAAGCCGTTTGTCCCGGCATCCCGCTCATCGGGGCTGCCGACGATTCCCGCATTGATCCAGGTCAAGGCCGAGGTCGCGACATTCCGTCAGCGTTGCGGCGTCAACGATTGCAGCGGAACCCCTCGTGTCGAACCTGCCACCAGCACAAAGCATCGAATGCGCGCTTCGGGAGGATTGCCCCGCGGCACCTGCGTGCGGCGTGCGGCAGTTGCCGCCCTGCGCCGGCGTGGAGGAGCGGCATGCGGCCAAGCTCGAACTTTGCGAGATGCTGGAGTCGATTGCCGACTCGCTGCCTGGCAGGGTCGATCGCCACCGTTGCCTCGTCGTGGCCGCCCAGCTGCTGCCGACGCTGCGCGAGGCGCACGCCTATGAGGAGCAGACGGTGTTCCCGGTGTTCGGGCGTCGCGAGGATAGGGCGAAATCCGTTCTCCGGCTGTGCGCGGAGCACGTCGAGGACGAGTCACTTGCGGAGGAGGTGACCGAAACGTTGCTGCATATCGGGCACGGTGGCGCGATCGCGAATCCCGAGGCTCTGGGCTTCATGATGCGGGCGCTGTTCGAGGCGATGCGGCGCCATATCGCGTTCGAGCGCGAACACGTGGTGCCGATTGCCAAGCGGGCTCTGAACCGGCCGGCGGCGCGCGTGATCGCTAGTTCCCGGCGCGGGCCTCGAGCCGTTCCAGGTTCGGGACGATGATGTGCCGGTTGTTCTCGACGCGGATCACGCCCTCCGCCCGCAACTTGGTGATCTGGCGGCTCACCGTCTCGATGGTCAGCCCGAGGAAGTCGGCTATGTCGGCCCGCGTGAGCGGCAGGTCGAACGCGGCCTCCGTGCGGTCCGGGTCGGCCGTCGGGTCGATGTGACGCGCGATCAGCAGCAGGAAGCTCGCGACCTTCTCGGCCGCGGTCTTGCGGCCCAGCGTGACCATCCACGAACGGGCCTCGTCGAGCTCACGCAGGGTCTGCTGGTAGAGCTTGTGCTCCAGCTCAGGGGAGGACTTGATCATCCGCTCGATGGCGGCCTTGGGGAAGGAGCAGAGATGCGTCTCGGTCGCGGCCTCGGCGTTGATCTCGCTCTCGACCTTGAAGGGCCGTCCGAGGAAATCGGGCGCGAACTGCAGACCGACGATCTGCTGGCGGCCGTCGGAAAGCGTCTTGGTGAGCTTCACGACACCGGAGAGGAGGTTCGAATAGGTCTCGACACGCTCGGCGTCGCCGACGAGTTCGGTTCCTTCCGGCATCGTCTGCTTGAACGAGGTCTTCGACAGCGCCACGAGCTGCTCGGCGTCGAGGGCGCCGCAGATACCGCGATGCCTCGCCTCGCAGGAAGCGCACAAGACGGGAATGCCGTCGCTATGGACATCCTTCCGCACGATGCAGACAACTCTCTTTGCCGCGCCGTCATGGCCGGGCCGTGTGCGAAGCTCCTACCAGTTCAGCAGCTGTGGCGTCACGCGTCAGTTTGTCATTGGCAAGTTTGCCGCGCGTCATCCCGCCGCGATACGAAGGTTCTACTCCTTCACCGCTCCCGTCATCGACGACACGTAGTGCTCGACGAAGAAGGAATACAGGATGACTACCGGCAGCGAGCCGATCAGCGCGCCGGCCATCAGCGCCCCCCATTCGTAGACGTCGGAGCGCACGAGCTCGGTCAGCACGCCGACCGGAACGGTCTTGTTCTCGGACGACTGGATGAAGGTCAGCGCATAGATGAACTCGTTCCAGGAGAGCGTGAAGGCGAAGATGCCGGCCGATATCAGTCCCGGCACCGATAGCGGCAGGATGATCTTCGTCAGGATCTGCCAGCGCGTCGCGCCGTCCATCAGCGCGCATTCCTCCAGCTCGAACGGAATCGAGCGGAAATAACCCATCAGAAGCCAGGTGCAGAACGGCACCAGGAAGGTCGGATAGGTTAGGATCAGCGCAAAGGGCGTGTCGTAGAGCCCGAGGCGGAACACCATCACCGAGAGCGGGATGAACAGGATCGACGGCGGCACCAGATAGGCGAGGAAGATGCCGAGCCCCACCTGCCGCGCCCCCGAGAACCGCAGCCGCTCGATCGCGTAGGCGGCGAAGACCGCCGCCAGAAGCGACAGGACGGTGGAGCCGACCGAGATCATGATCGTGTTCCACAGCCAGCCCGGATAGGAGGTCTGGAACAGAAGGTAGCGGAAGTGCTCCAGCGTCGGCCCGATGACCCAGAACGGGCTGTAATCGTTGAAGTTGGTCATCTGCTCGTTCGGCTTCACCGAGGTGATCGCCATCCAGTAGAACGGGAAGAGCAGCACGAAGACGAAGATGAGCAGCGGCACCCAGACCGTGACGATCTTCCGGGGCACGCTCTGCAGATAGCCCATGCCGCCTTCGTCGCCGGCGGGAGCGTTGCGGGTCTCGGTGATGGCCATCAGTCGCCTCCGCCCTGCTGCCACTTGCGGCGCTGAAGGCCGAAATAGGAGAACAGGATCGCCGCCAGCAGGAAGGGGATCATGGCGACCGCGATCGCCGCGCCCTCCCCGAGCTGGCCGCCCGAGATGCCGCGCTGGAAGGACAGCGTCGCCATCAGGTGGGTGGCGTTGACCGGCCCGCCGCGCGTCAGCACGTAGATGAGCTGGAAGTCGGTGAAGGTGAACAGCACCGAGAAGGTCATGGTGATGGCGATGATCGGGGTCAGCAGCGGCAGCGTCACGTAGCGGAAGAGCTGCCATCGACCCGCGCCGTCGAGGGTAGCGGCCTCATAGAGCGATTGCGGGATCGTCTGCAGGCCGGCCAGCAGCGTGATCGCTACGAAGGGGATGCCACGCCAGACGTTCGCCGCGATCACGGAGGCCCGCGCATTGGTCGGGTCGCCGAGGAAGTTGATGCGATGGTCGATGATGCCGAGCTCGATCAGCGCCCAGGAGATGATCGAGAACTGCGAGTCGAAGATCCACCAGAAGGCGATCGCCGACAGCACGGTCGGCACCACCCAGGGCAGCAACACGATGGCGCGGAAGAAGGACTTGAACGGCAGGTTCTCGTTGAGGAGCAGCGCCAGCCACAGGCCGAGGATGAACTTCAGGATCGAGGCGACGGTCGTGTAGAGAAGCGTGTTGAAGACCGCGAGCCAGAAGACGCTGTCTTCCCAGAGGTACTGGTAGTTCTCCAGACCAATGAAGATGCCGGGCCGGCCGATGCGCGCATCGGTGAAGCCCAGCCACACGCCCAGGCCCAGCGGATAGGTCAGGAACACCAGCAGCAGGACGGCCGCCGGCAGCATGAACCAGGCCGCAAGCCAGCCCCGGCTCTCCATGAGGCGGGCGACCGTTGAGGGTTCTTGCTGTGTGGCGGCCATGACTGTTCCTAAGCTTCGGCATCCCCTCCACCACGCTTGGGGTGGTCCCTTACCGGGGCGAGCCGCTCGTCTCGCCGTCCTTCGGACCCCCCGCTTCGCTGGGGAGGGTTGGCAGTGCCGCTTGCGCGACCAAGGTCCTCCCCCGTTTACGGGGGAGGAGGACCGCCGGAGGCGGTGGAGGGGGCGTTGGCTGCGTCGCTACACCCGATAGTACCGGTTGGCCCGCTTCTCGGCCTCTTCCATGGCCTCCTGCGGAGTCGCCTGGCCGGTGACGGCGCGCGCGTACATGTCGACCAGCACGTAGTCGGCCATGGTGGCCGCCGACGCGTAGCCGAGCGGGCCGGCATAGCCGTTCGGGCGCAGCGTCTCCGACGCCTTGGAATAGGCGACCGCGACCGGATCCTCCGTCCACACCGGATTGTTGGCGTAGGCCTTCAGCGACTGGCAGCAATAGCCGAGCGACTTCTCGATCCAGTCGGCCATCTGCTCCTGCTCGAACATGAACTGCAGGTAGGCCTTCGCCGCGTTCGGATAGGGCGTGTAGTCGAAGATCACCGCCGTCGTGGTCTGGTGCAGTTCAACCGACTGGCCGACCGGGCCGATCGGCATGTTGGTGGTGCGGATGTCCTTGGCGATCTCGGCGAGCTTGGGATCGTTATCCTTGTTGATCTGCGCGGTGCGGTAAGCCGAGATGCCGTTGGCGATGACACTGAGTTCGCCGGCCAGGAAGGCGCGGTTGTTGTTGACGTCGAGCCAGCTCTCGGTGCCGGGAATGAAGGTCTTGTAGAGCTCCATCGCGTACTCGATCGACTTCAGCGTCTCGGGGCTGTTGATGACGACCTTGCCGTCCTCGTCGACCATCTTGCCGCCGTGGCTCCACAGCAGCCAGTGGGCGTAGTTGTTGCCGTCGCCGACGCCGTGACCATGCGTGAAGCCGGCCGGGTGGCCGATCTTCTGCAACGCCTTGCAGAGTTCGAGGAAGCCGGCGGTGTCCTTCGGGAACTCGGAGAAGCCGGCTTCCTTGACCCAGGAGTCGCGGTAGACGATGGCGTTGCCGATGGTCGCGAGCGGCAGGCCGATGAACTTGCCGTCCCTCGTGGCGTAGCCCTTGCCGCCCTCGTACCAGCCGCCGTACTTGTTCCCGAGATACTCGGCGAGTTCAGTCACGTCGTGCAGCTTGTCGGGATACTGGTGCGCGTCGTCGAACCACACCCACATGATGTCCGGGCCGGAGCCGACATTCGCCGCCACAGCGGCCTTCGGGCGGATGTCTTCCCAGCTTTCCTTGTCGATCCGCACCTGGACGCCGGTGGCGTCGATGAATTTCTGGGTGTTGGCGATCCAGGCGTCCTCGTCGCCCTGAACGAACGGCGACCAGCGCAGCACGCGCAGCGTCGCGCCCGGCTCCGGGGTGTAGTTCAGCTTCGGCTGCGCATAGGCCGGCGTGCCGATCAGCCTGCTGCCGGCGACGCCCGCGGCGAGGCCAGCCGTGGTGCGGATCACATCGCGTCTGGTGAATTTCATGTCGTCTCCTCCTGCCTTGCCCTCGTTGGTTCTCCGGGCAACCGCTCCCTCCTAGAGACGGGTGCCGGTTCCTGCGTCGAACAGATGCGTGCTCGCCAGGTCGGGCATCAGACGGATCGTCTGGCCCGGCTCGAATTCGTGACGCTCGCGGAAGTTCGCGACGATCTCATGGCCCCCGGCCGTGCGCGCGATCACCTGCACTTCCGAGCCGGTCGGCTCGACCACCGCGACCGTGACCGGGAAGCCGTCGTCCGACAGGCGAAGATGCTCCGGGCGCATGCCGAGCACCACCTCGTGCCCGACCGGGACGCCGGCATGGCCGTTGAGCCGGACGACGACGCCGTCGCCGGACTCGAAGCCCTTCTCCGTGATCCGGCCGCGCACCTGGTTCATCGCCGGCGAGCCGATGAAGCTTGCCACGAACAGGTTTGCGGGGCGGTCGTAGAGTTCGAGCGGCGGCCCTATCTGCTCGACGATCCCGTCATGCATCACGACGATCTTGTCGGCCATGGTCATGGCCTCGATCTGGTCGTGGGTAACGTAGATCGTTGTGGTCTTGAGGCGCTGGTGCAGCTCCTTGATCTCGGCGCGCATCTGCACCCTCAGCTTGGCGTCGAGGTTGGACAGCGGCTCGTCGAACAGGAACACCTGCGGATCGCGCACGATGGCGCGCCCCATGGCGACGCGCTGGCGCTGGCCGCCGGAAAGCTGGCGCGGATAGCGCGACAGCAGCGCAGTCAGGCCGAGAATCTCGGCAGCCTTCTGGACTCGCGCATCGACATCGGGCTTGGGCGTGCCCTTCAGCATCAGCGAGAAGGCCATGTTCTCGCGCACCGTCATGTGCGGATAGAGCGCATAGTTCTGGAAGACCATGGCGATGTCGCGCTCTTTCGGCGCGACCTTGTTCACGACCCGCCCGCCCACGGCAATCTCGCCTGAGGAAATGCCCTCCAGCCCTGCGATCATGCGCAATAGCGTGGACTTTCCGCAGCCCGACGGACCGACCAGCGTGACGAATTCACCGTCCTCGATGTCGACGCTGACACCGTGCAGGATCTCGACCGGACCGAACATCTTGCGGACATCGCGGATCGCGACGGACGCCATCGGCACCTCCCCCCGGCGTGTTATTTCGCGGCGCTCCCAAAGGAAACGCGCCACAACCTCAAGTTTTCGCGCGCCTCCGGTCTCCTCCCGGTCAACACGCAGCGAATTGGTAGCGCTAACAATGCGGAGTGTAAAGCCGCAGCAGACTCGCCGACCTCCATGATCGACTACGAGGAATCCATCACGCAACGTCAATTAGACTAAAGAACCAGTTAGGGCCTTTGGCGGGGATTCCGCGTTGTCTAACTGTCATGTTCAGCCGATACTGGCTGCAAGCGAACCTCAGATCCGCGCCAAAAACAGGAGGACCCCCCATGAAAAATAGCGGCATAGCAGCCGTGGTCGCCGTCGGCCTCACGCTCGCGGGCACGTCCGCATCCTTCGCCGTCACCGAGATCAGCTGGTGGCACGCCATGACCGGCGCCAACAACGAGGTCGTCGAACAGATTGCGAAGGACTTCAACGAGAGCCAGGGGGACTACAAGATCGTCCCGGTGTTCAAGGGAACCTATCCCGAGACGCTCAACGCGGGCATCGCGGCATTCCGCGCCAAGCAGCCACCGCACATCATTCAGGTGTTCGACGTCGGCACCGGCGTCATGATGGGCGCGGAAGGGGCGATCAAGCCGGTCGCTGAAATCCTCTCCATGAATGGCAAGGAATTCGACAAGAGCCAGTACCTGCCGGGCATCGTCGCCTATTATTCCAAACCGGACGGGACGATGCTGTCGTTCCCGTACAACTCGTCCTCCCCGATCCTCTACTACAACAAGGACATCTTCCAGAAGGCGGGGCTGGACGTCGACAACCCGCCCAAGACCTGGCCGGAAGTGTTCGAGGCGGCGAAGAAGATCAAGACGAGCGGCGCGGCCCCCTGCGGCTACACATCGACCTGGCTGACCTGGATCGGACTCGAGAACTTCGCCGCCTGGAACAACCTGCAGTACGGCACGCTCGAGAACGGGCTGGCCGGCACCGATGTCGAGCTGAAGTTCAATTCCGAGCCCTTCGTGAAGCACTTCCAGGCGATCGCCGACCTCGCCAAGGATGGCACCTTCAAGTACGGCGGACGCACCTCGGAGGCCAAGCAGCTCTTCCTCGCAGGCGAATGCGGCCTTTTCACCGAGTCGTCCGGCGGGCTCGGCGACGTCATCAAGTCCGGCATGAACTACGGGCTAGGCCAGCTCCCCTACTATCCCGACCTGCCCGGCGCACCGCAGAACACGATCCCCGGCGGCGCCAGCCTCTGGGTCTTCGCCGGCAAGTCCGACGAGGAATACAAGGGTGTGGCGGCCTTCTTCGACTACCTGTCGCAGACCGACGTCCAGTCGAGGCTGCACCAGGTGTCGGGCTACCTGCCGGTGACGATGGCGGCCTACGAGGCCACCAAGGCGTCGGGGTTCTACGACAAGAACCCGGGCCGCGAGATCCCGATCAAGCAGATGATGGGCAAGGCGCCGACCGAGAACTCCAAGGGCGTGCGGCTGGTCAACCTGCCGCAGGTGCGCGACATCCAGAACGAGGAGTTCGAGAAGATGCTGGCCGGCGAGCAGACCGCCCAGCAGGCTCTCGACAACGCGGTGAGCAGAGGCAACGCCGCGATCAAGGAAGCGCTCGGCAACTGACGCGCCGTGCCTTCCGCATCGCCCAGCATGACGGCCGGTTCGCCCGTTGAGACGGGCCGGCCGATCCGGTCCGGGGGTGACGACGCATGACCCCGCGCGTCGTCTTTCCCAACAAGATCCTGCCCTACCTGCTGGTGGCGCCGCAGCTCGCCATCACGCTGGTGTTCTTCTACTGGCCAGCCAGCCAGGCGCTCTACCAGTCAATGCTGCGGGAGGACCCGTTCGGGCTGAAGACGCAATTCGTGTGGTTCGCCAACTTCCGCCGCGTGCTGGCCGATCCGAACTATCTCAACTCGATCCGGGTCACCGCGATCTTCACGGGCGCCACCGCCTTCGTGGCGATGGCCGTCGCGCTCCTGCTCGCGGTGATGGCCGACCGGGTGCTGCGCGCGCGCGGCTTCTACCGCACGCTGCTGATCTGGCCCTACGCGGTCGCGCCGGCGATCGCCGGAATGCTCTGGCTGTTCATGTTCAATCCCTCGATCGGCACGCTCGCCTACCTGCTGCGCGGTCTGGGGCTTTCCTGGGACCCGCTGCTCAACGGCACCGACGCGATGGTGCTGGTCGTCGGCGCGGCCGCGTGGAAGCAGATCAGCTACAACTTCCTGTTCTTCGTCGCGGGGCTGCAGGCGATCCCGAAGACACTGATCGAGGCGGCGGCGATCGACGGGGCGCGGCCGTTCAAGCGCTTCTGGACCATCGTCTTCCCGCTGCTCGCACCGACCACATTCTTCCTGCTGGTCGTGAACACCGTCTACGCCTTCTTCGACACTTTCGGCATCATCCACGCCGTCACCGGCGGCGGACCGGGCAAGGCCACCGAGACCCTCGTCTACAAGGTCTACAACGACGGCTTCGTCAACCTCATCCTCGGCGAGAGCGCGGCCCAGTCGGTGATCCTGATGGTGATCGTGATCGCCCTGACCGCGATCCAGTTCCGCTATGTCGAGCGGAGGGTTCACTATGCGTAGTGCCTTTTCGCGCCGCGCCCTTCCCTTCTCCCCGCTCGCGGGGAGAAGGTGGCTCGGAGGGACGGATGAAGGGTCGCACCTCGTCCCCCCTGATCGCCCGCCGGAAGGAGGCGCATCGTGATCGGCCAGTCGCGATGGGGCGCCTGGGTTGCGCATGGGCTGCTGATCCTCGGCGTGCTCATCGTGGCGTTCCCGATCTACTACACCTTCGTGGCGTCCACCCATTCGCTGCAGACCATCCTGCGCCCGCCCCTGCCGCTGCTGCCGGGCGACCGGTTCCTGGAAAACTACTCCACCGCGCTGTTCGGCGGGGTCGGCCGTATCGGCGGCGTGGACGTCTGGACGCTCCTCTTCAACACCACGGTAGTCGCGCTCGGAATCGCCGTCGGCAAGATCGCCATCTCGATCCTCACGGCCTACGCGGTCGTCTTCTTCCGCTTCCCGCTGCGCATGACGATCTTCTGGGTGATCTTCATCACCCTGATGCTGCCGGTCGAGGTGCGGATCGTGCCGACCTACAAGGTGATGGTCGATCTCGGCCTCATCGACACCTATGCCGGCCTCATCGTGCCGCTGATCGCCTCCGCGACGGCGACGCTGCTGTTTCGCCAGTTCTTCCTCACCATTCCCGGCGAGCTGGTGGAGGCCGCGCGCATCGACGGCGCCGGGCCGTGGCGCTTCTTTCGCGACATCCTGCTGCCGCTGTCGCGCACCAACATCGCGGCGCTGTTCGTCATCCTCTTCATCTACGGCTGGACCCAGTACCTGTGGCCACTGCTGGTGACCAACCGCAACGACATGAACACCATCGTGATCGCGCTGAAGAAGATGATTTCCTTCGCCGACGCCGACACCGAATGGCACCTGGTGATGGTGACCGCGATGCTCGCCATCATCCCGCCCGTGCTGGTGGTGGTGCTGATGCAGCGGTGGTTCGTGAAGGGCCTGGTGGAGACCGAAAAGTGAAAGTCAGTCGCGACATACCCCCACCCCTCGCCCCTCCCAGCAGGGGGGAAGGGAATTCCGGGACGCCGGCGTCAAGGGCCGCCTCCCCCCTGCTGAGAGGGGTAGGGGGTGGCGGTACCGCCGCGCATTCCCAGCCCAGGGGCCTCGCCTGATGGCCACCGTGGACCTCAACGACGTGCGCAAGGTCTATTCCGGTAACGTCGAAGCCGTGAAGGGCGTGTCCATCGCCATCCCCGACAAGGCACTGTGCGTTCTGGTCGGCCCCTCGGGCTGCGGGAAGTCGACGCTGCTCAGGATGATCGCCGGGCTGGAGACGATCACCTCGGGCACGATCAGCATCGACGGCAAGGTCGTGAACGCCATCGGCCCGACCGAGCGCGACATCGCCATGGTGTTCCAGAACTACGCGCTCTATCCGCACATGAGGGTCTACGACAACATGGCCTACGGCCTGCGCAATCGCGGCACGCCGAAGGACGAGATCGACCGGCGCGTGCGGGCAACCGCAAAGACACTGGAGCTGGAGGCCCTTCTGGACCGGCGGCCGCGCGAGCTTTCCGGCGGAC
>Ga0180215_1005336_pt1 | contig 11031 bp, 9 predicted proteins | sample eDN3rd37CBELigBY_FD_128871 | JGI IMG/M metagenome (GOLD analysis project Ga0180215, IMG submission 128871) | Enriched backyard soil microbial communities from Emeryville, California, USA - eDNA 3rd pass 37_C BE-Lig BY (version 2) (version 2) | ecosystem: Environmental > Terrestrial > Soil >...
ATTATTAGGGCGGTCATTCGTCCCCGACATCAAGCCCGGCGAATGGTTTACCTTGCGTGTTGAAGTTAAGGATCAAGTGTTGGATATTTACGTGAATGGCGTCAAAGTGCTGCAGGCGAAGGACAACGACAACAGCTTCCCGCAAGGGCGCGTTGGTTGGCGTGCCGAATATAACTCGTTGCGTCTTGAATATGCCAAAATGGAAACACTGTAGTAGTACAGTGATTGCGAAAGGATGTCTCCAGCGTGCTTGACTAGCAGGCACACTGAGACATCCTTTTCATCTTTGAAAGCCGTTATTGGGTACGGTTACTTTTTGTTGCTATATTTTTTAAATAACTGATTTTATCCATCTTAACCAATCTACAATTAGGAACAAGCGGGCTTTTCTTCATCTGCCTGTCCAGTTCATTCAATAATCGCGCTAAACGATCTCGTTCTTTTTCTAGGATAATAAATTCAAGTCCATATCGGCAGATTCCCTTTTCGATTTCTTGTTGCCAAACAATATATCCGGTTACCTTGATGAGTTCACTTAATATCTCTGTCTCCATTTCAAATATGATGTCTGCATGAACAGCTAAACTAAGGTGTGATAAGAAACGAAGTCCCCCGAGCCCGATGTCTTCTATTAATACCTCCGTACTTCCCAAACTTATCGATTGATCTTTAATCTTAATGATGGTCATCTGAGAACTTAAAGGAAAAAAGAGAGCCACACGGAAATATTTTCGCTTGTTCTCAAACTCCATTAACGGGCTCCCATGAATCGGTTTTAAGAAACCTTTTGCAAGCAGTCTTAAAAAATCCTCGAACACAACAGGCTTACTAAATAAGTACCCTTGAGTTTCATCACAATTTTGTTGCTCTAAAAATGTTAATTGTTCCTTCGTTTCCACGCCTTCAGCTACGACTTTCATCCCTAATCCATGCGCCAAATGGATGATGGTTTTGACGACAGAAGCATTGGCTTGGTTGGTGGTAACGTCCCTGATAAAAGATTTATCAATCTTTAATACATCAACTTTGAATTGAGTTAGATACGCAAGTGAAGAATACCCCGTACCAAAATCGTCTAAAGATATCTTTATACCAAGTTTCTTTATCTCAGTTATCGTTGAATCGGCAAGTTCTTGGTCATCTAAAATCGATGTTTCGGTAATCTCCATTTCCAGCCATTTGCCTTCTAATTGGGCCTGTTCTAAATTCTTCTTTAAGGTACTAATAAAATTCTTTGATAATAGACGGTGGGCAGAAACGTTGACCGAAATGGGCAAAAGACTGATTCCTCGCTCATGCCAAGATTTTAATTGACTACAAACTTCTCTCTCAACCCATTCCGACAAAGGAACGATTAATCCCGTCTCCTCCGCTAAAGGGATGAAATCGGCAGCAGCCAACATCCCCCACTCGGCATGATTCCAACGAACAAGTGCTTCAGCGCTCAAGATCTTACCTGTTTTCGCACAGACTCGTGGTTGATAATATACTTCTAGATGATTTTCTTCAATTGCTTTACGCAGGTCTTTTTCAAGGGAAAACTTTTTAAAGGCATCAATATCCATCACAGGATTAAAAAACTCATAACGGTTTATGCTCTTTTGTTTAGCACGGTTAAGGGCTATATTCGCATTTTTTAATAAGGAGCTTGCATCTTCTCCGTGTTGCGGATAAAAACAAATCCCTAAACTACACGTCAAATAAAGTTGATTATCATGTATATGAAAGGGATATTCTTCTATTGTTTGGATGATGTCTTGCGCAATGATTTCAATGGATTGATTGTCATTACATGGTTCATGCAGCGTTATGGTAAACTGATCATCCCCTACATGGAAAACGTACCCTTTTTGGCCGATATGTAGTACTAGTCGTGTTGATAACTGTTTGATTAATTGATCACCGATTGAATATCCTAGTGTATCGGTAATATGTTTATAACGATCCAAATCTAAGGTGATGATGGCAATGGAGTATTGTTTCCGATGTGCCTCGCGCAACCACTTACCCAATTTTTGTTCAAAACACCTTCTATTCGGTAAATCGGTTAAATAGTCATGATAAGCCATATGTTCAATTGTTTTTTCATAGTTTTTACGTTCTGAAATATTATTTACATAACCAATCAAGCCCCGATCTGATGGAAACAATCTAACTTCAAGCCATTCATTGGTTGGCTCATAATATTCTTCAAAAGTAACGGGAACGCGTTCTTCCATAGCTTTACGATAAGACGTGTAGAAATTAGTATGAATTTTTTCAGGAAAGGATTTCCATAAATTGGTCCCTATAATGTCTTCTTTCCTTTTTCCAACCCAATTCGCCATTGATTTATTTAGATAAGAAATCGTCCAATCCCGATCTAAAATAAAGAAACCATCGGTTATATTATCGAGAATGTTAACGGTTGGCGGCAGGAAGGAAACATTATTTATACGATCTAAAGAATCCACCTTTAGCTTCGGTTTGAATAACCCCATATTATTCCCCCTAAAATTTATCTATTAATAAAAAAAAGCTTACCCGACAAAAACACCGAGTAAGCCACCATTCAAAGTATTAAAGTGGTATTTCGGCAACTGGCTGGCATGGGTCTTTTGACCTTAAGCCCCTATAGCTTTGCGTCCTCATCTTTCGGTGAGTTTGCCTTTTCTTATACAGTACATTAGATATTGATAATATTAACACTATCATCTTAATTCATTCAACATATTTAGGCATGATTCTACATTTTTCTACATATTATTCAGCAGCCTTTTCAGTAATCATATCAGGACCAACTCGGATTTCAAATGGAAAATCATCACTTTCAGCAATACAGCACTCGATGTAGAGGAAAAACCTTTCGACAGGTATAATTACAGAGAATAACGGACCCGGGCGGCAAACGCATCGATTCGCGGACCGTCTCTCTTGGAAGGAATGATCATTACATATGCTTATTTACTTACTTCTGCTCGTCATCGGGCTGGTCGCTGGGATGTCCGGTTCTTTGGTCGGATTAGGCGGCGGGTTTATCGTCGTGCCTGCACTGGCCTTCCTGTTTCCCGATATGCAGCCGTCACATTTGGCCGGGACCTCGATGGCGATGCTTCTATGCAACTCTGTATCAAGCACGTATGTGTATGCGAAGCAAAAACGAATCGATTATCAAGCTGCGTTACGATTCGCCGCGGCATCGATTCCCGGTTCGATCATTGGCGCATTCTTTGCAGATCACATCGGCGGGCGAATGTTTTTCGTAAGCTTCGGTTTGTTCCTGATTTTCGTTTCGCTGCTTCTTCTGTTCAAACCGGCGAAGCCAATGGTTTGGCCTTTCAAGCCAACGGCGAAACGGAACTTTATTGATGTTAGCGGTAACCGTTTCGAGTATGCGTACCACCTGCCGACCGGCATCATCATTAGTTTTCTCGTCGGTTTCGTCGCAAGTTTGTTTGGGATCGGGGGCGGCAGTCTTATGGTTCCGACCATGACATTACTGCTCGGTTTTCCGCCCCATATTGCGGTTGCCACTTCGATGCTGCAGATTTTCCTGTCCGCGGTCGTCAGCACGTCGACGCACGCCTTCTTGTTGAACATCGACTGGATGATGGTCCTCGCTCTAGCGCCAGGCGCAATCATCGGCGGGCAAATCGGCGCACGCTTGGCGAAACGGCTTCCAGGCAAAATCATACTGCGGCTTCTGGCGGTATTTCTGATTGTGGTTGCCTTTCGACTCATGTTCAAAGGGTAGGAAGATAACCACTGTTCCCATCCCGCAGCACTTCTCAAGCAGCCGTCTTCCAGCTAGAAATATCTTCTTCCAGCGGGAGCTGCGCAGCCCGGGCTTTGTTCGCAGCGTTAAAGAATAACGCTACGAGCACTGCAGAACCGATCAGGCCGCCGATCCAGGAAATGTTCATCGGCAAACGGAAACCGATTTGGGCATTCAAAATATAGGTAATAACCATAACTAACATGAAGGTTCCTGGGATGAGCGAGATCCAGTAGTTCTTCTTGGCAATGTACAAATACATCGCGCCGACAAACAAGGCAATGACGGCTGTCGCTTGGTTCGCCCAGCTAAAGTATCTCCACAAGATGTTAAAATCGATCTGAGTCAGGAAGACAGAAATAATGAATAATGGTGCAGCAATCCAGAGACGGCTTGAGAATTTCTTCTGTCCAATATTCAAATACTCCGCAATAATCATCCGCGCGCTTCGGAAAGCAGTATCTCCGGATGTGATCGGCAAGACGACAACGCCAAGCACGGCGAGTGTACCACCGATGGCACCAAGCATCAACGTAGAAACTTCGCTGACAATTGCGCCAGGTCCGCCAGCTGCAAGCATCTCTTGCAAACCGTTATAGCCGTCGAACAAGCTCATAGCCGCAGCCGCCCAAATCATCGCGATAATGCCTTCTGCAATCATCATGCCGTAGAAAATTTTACGCCCTTGTTTTTCATTCTGCGTCGTACGCGAAATCATCGGTGTTTGGGTGGCATGGAATCCTGAGAGCGCCCCGCAGGTGATCGTGAAGAAGATCAACGGGAAGATGGGTGCGTTATCCGGGTGGAAATTCTTGAATGAAAGCTCTGGGATTGGCGCACCTTTCACAATGAGACCGATCCCTACACCCAATGCGCTAATCAAGAGGACGGCCCCGAAATATGGATACAGCCTGCCGATGATTTTATCCACTGGAAGCAACGTAGCCAGAATGTAATAAATAAAGACTGCGGCAATAATGATGCCTAATGCAATCTTGCCATCGACCAACACATGAAGCAGACTTGCTGGGGTGGAAACGAAAACCGTACCTACTAACAAGAGAAGTAACACGGTAAACGCATTGACAACGTGTTTCATGGCTTTCCCTAAAAACTTGCTTGCCAGCTCAGGCAAGTGAGCGCCGCGATTCCGGATAGAAATCATGCCCGTCAAATAATCATGAACCGCGCCTGCAAAAATACAACCGACCACGATCCAAATAAAGGCGGCCGGTCCGTAAAGGGCTCCCATAATGGGCCCAAAGACGGGACCTGTTCCGGCAATATTTAATAGCTGGATTAAGGAATTTTTGGCCGTGCTCATAGGTACATAATCAACACCATCTTGGTTGACATAAGCTGGGGTTGCCCGTTCTTGTTTTACCCCGAACACTTTTTCAATAAATTTACCGTACGTGAAATAGCCTGCAATTAGAAGTGCTATCCCTGCTAGAAATGTGTACATGATATGATCCCCCTTATCTTGATAGCGCTTTCATGAGATGAATTATAATAGCTGTTGCGCTTGAAAGGGGAAATTTCAGAATAAGAGGTTCAAAACCGAATGTAATGTGTTCAAAACCAGGGATGAAATGCAGTCAGGCTTCTAGAGCTCTATTCGAGATCTTAAGGACTTCACATATCCTCGGCTAACCGGTAACATTTGGTCTGTTCCTTTTAATTTCAGATGGAAAGCACCATGAAACCAAGGGGTCAGACGGATGACATAATCCAAGTTCACCAGATACGCCTTATGAATTCGAATGAAGTGAAAGGGAGCAAGTCTGCTTTCCAGATCTTTAAGGGGCGTTTTCGTTTCATATTCACCATGTTTTGCGATAATCATCGTTACCTTTTCTTCTTTAGAAACATAAAGAATGTCTTTCGGTTCCAGATAGTAGAATTCCCCATCTGCTTCAACCGCAAGCTTGCCGGTCACTTTCGCCGGATCCTGTTCCTTGATGACGCCGAATCTTTTTTCAATCCGCTGAACGGTTTCCTTCAATTGATCTTGATCATATGGCTTTAGTAAATAATCGATGGCCTCATAACGAAACGCCTCGGCGGCAAACTGCGGATAAGCGGTTGCAAACACAATCAACGGCGGTTTCTTTAATTCCAAGAACGCTTTCGCTGCTTCCATTCCATTCATTCGCGGCATCTCAACATCCAGGAACACAACGTCAGGCTGCAGTTGAATGGTTTTCATGATGGCCGCTTCTCCGGAATCTGCTTCGCCAACGACGTCAATGAACGGGAATTGGCTCAATAAATGTCTTAGTTCGTCTCGGTTGTAACATTCATCATCGACAATTAGTGTTCTGACTGGCGATTCCAATTGACTTCGTTTCCTTCTGTATGTGGAATAGTAAAGGAAATAGCTGTCCCTTGATCCGGTTCACTTTCGATCTGCAGGCGGGCCATTTCTCCAAACATCATGATCAGCCTGCGGTTTACATTGTACAGTGCTAGGCCGCTTCCATCCCCCGATTCGAGCAAGGTACTGCCGATGTTTGCGATCCGCTCTTGGCTCATACCCTGTCCATTGTCCTCCACAGTAATATGTGTTGCGTTATTTTTCGCTTGTAATGTAATTTTAATCAAACATTCATTTACCTTATTCTTGAAGCCGTGCTTCATCGCATTTTCAACAAGAGGCTGCAGGGTAAGGGGAGGGAGCCGCCGGGAAAGGGTACGCTCATCGATATCGTAAATGACCTCTAATTTATGAACATGCCTGGCTTTTTCGATTTCAAGGTACGCTTTGACATGCTTCATTTCCTGTTCTAGCGTTGTTGTGCTGCTTGTCGTGACGGTCAGATTTTGTCGTAAAAAATGGGATAGTGATACCATCAACTTGCGAGCTTTTTCCGGGTCAATGCGGATCATGGAAACAATAAGACTCAGTGTGTTAAACAGGAAGTGGGGATTGATCTGTGCTTGCAGCGCCTTGATTTCCGCTTCCTTCGCTAACTGGTGGGCCCGTTCCGCATAAGCAAATTCAAGCTGATTGCTCATCAACGAGCTGAGTCCGGAGATCAATTCCATAATGACATTGGTGATCTCCTTCTCCGTTTGGAAATAAAAAGTTAGTGTCCCGATGGTTTGGCCGTGCTGCTTGAGCGGGGCGATCACTTTCGCGCCGAGAGGACAATTGACATCTTGAGTGGACACGAGTATGTTCCCCGTCCGAATCGTGTCTAACGTCTCTGGGCTCTGGATGGGGTCGCCGAGCTTATAATCATCACTGCCTGCTCCTACATGGGACAAAACTTCCGTTACGTCTGTAATCGCCACGGCCGTTGTTTTCATCTGACGATGGATAATCTGACAGACTGCTTTGGCGGCATCGGGGTTCAATCCGCTTCTTAAGTAAGAAAGGGTCTGATTGGCGATGTTAAGGGTCTTTTGGGCTTGCATGGCACGTATTTTTTCTTCTTCGTTGATCACACTTTGAATGATTATGAGGAACAGTACGCACCCAATCCCATTGGACAAAATCATGGGCACGCCGATGATTTCCACTAAGGTTCGGGCTTGTTCGAATGGGGATGCAAGTAGTAAAATGACCAGCATTTGGACGGCTTCGGCGAATGCTCCGATCAGGAAAGCGGACTTCCGTGTTGCAGGTTTGCGGTTCATTCCGGAAATGATACCTGCCACCATGGTAGCCAGTCCACAGGAAACGGCAGTAAATCCGCCCAAGGTGAAACGATGGACTCCGGCGATGATCCCTGCCCCGATTCCGACACGATAACCCCCAAGAAGGCCTCCTAAAACGGCACCGATCACGCGAAAATTCGCGATCGCCTCGTCATGGGAAAGCTCGGTGGCCCACCGGTCGAATTGCAGATTCGCTGCAGATAAGGTGACTCCAGCATATGTACCTATAATGCCGAAGAAGCCAAAGAACAGCATGGCGGTCAATTGCTGCCTTCGATCAAACTGCTCCCGATGCACCATATTTCGAAAGAATGGCAGACGCGTTAACAGAAATGCGATAGTGACAATGATCCCCAACCGTTCCGCCATCGTAATTAACAATTCAAACATGGAACACCCCTTCTGCCGCAAGACACAGTAAACAGGGTTAGAGTTTGCAGATAAATTTATTATTATTACAATCGCCAGCCGGTTTGCAGTGTGCCGAATAAGACATCAATGATTTGATAAACCTAATGATTGTTAAACATATTCGTGGAGGTGTTTTTAACTATGTCGTTAATTCCTTATGAACCGTTTCGCCATCTCGAAAACATAAGAAAGGAATTAGACCATTTCTTTACGAGTGACTTCCCCAGTTTCAGGACTGGAATAGGGCATCATTTTGGCACTCCGAGCATTGATATTCACGAAACAGAAAGCGAAGTTGTGGCAACATGTGACATTCCAGGATTGGAAAGCAAAGAAGATGTGGATATTGACGTTGATCAAAATTTGCTTACCATTAGCGGCTCTGTTAACAGAGTTAATGAAATTAAGGATGAAAACATGCATAGACGTGAACGGTTTGTGGGTCGTTTTCAACGCTCTGTTGAATTACCCTGCAGGGTGAATACGGATGGTGTGAAAGCGACATATAAAAATGGAGTTCTAGAAATTCGTATGCCTAAAATGCAAGGTGAGAATAAGAAAAAAATTGATATCCAATTCCATTAAAACAAAGAGCGGTTGGCATATCACCAACCGCTCGATTGACATTCAACGCACCGCCATGTTCTGCAGTTCATTTACGGTGACAAATTGGTAACCTTTTCTTGATAATGAATCAAGAATCCCTTCGATGGTTTTCAATTGATCGCCTGTTTGGTCATACATCGGATGTAACAAGATAACGGATCCGGGCTGGACATTGTTATTTACATAGTCCACTTTATCTTGTACAGAGCTATAGTAGGTATCCGGCTCAAGATCCCACATAATCGTTTGGATATTGTTCGCCTTCAAATAAAAAGGCAGTCCAATTAATTTTTTCCCATAGGGCGGACGAAAATCAATTGGCCCTTCATAACCCGTCTCACGGATTACATGGTTGGTGCTCTCAATTTCCCGTTTGATGAACGAAGGTGTTTTCAATATCATCCGATCATGGGAATACGTGTGATTTCCAATCTGATGTCCTGCGGCTGCAATTTTACGGCCTTCTTCGATATTTTTCTCCAGACGCTTAAAAGCCCGAAACGGATCGTTCCATTTTCTAACGGACATCGCGGACGCTTAGGGCCGCGAAAGTATCGGAAATTTCACCTGCACAGCCTCTAAGCTGCTCTGGTGTCCGTTAGAAATCCAATCTCTCTTTCTTTGCCCGCTAAGCGTCGCCTGTGTCCGTTAGCGCAACGGTACCGTTGTTTACCGCTGCTTTTCGAGCGGCTTCTTTTTTGCCGTGTAAGAAGTAATACATTACGAGCGAGATTACAATTACTCCAACCATCCAAGCGAACGTCGTACGATAGCCTAGAAGTGGAACCATTTTTCCCAGCACATATGGACCAAAACCTAAGCCGATATCGTATAATACGAAGAATGTTGATGTGGCTAAGCCCATTCGTTCACGAGGCGTTTCTTTCACGGCTACTGCTTGTGATACGGATGTAAAGTTACCGTAGCCGATCCCGATGCAAATCGCTGCAATAATAAACACCAGTGAAGTGGTTGTTGAACTAAATAAGTACATGCCAACAGCAAAGATGAGCAGACACGGGTAAATAATGATGTTTGCACCTTTCGAGTCGAGCAATTTCCCTGTTACGGGCCGTGTAAGAATGACAACCGCTGCATAAATTAAGAAGAAGTTGCCACCTACTTCTTCTAGATGAATTTCTGTTGTATAAAAAGAGATGAACGATAGCACACCCGAATAAGCTAAGCCAACAAATAAAGCGACTAATGAAATGGGTACAGCACGTGGTTCAACGAATTTGGAGAAAAAGCCGCCTGCTGTTCCTTCGGTTGTTTTTGCAGCAGCTTTCCGTGGCTTCGTTAAGCTTTCCGGGAATTTTACCATAAAGAACATGAGCAAAACGATAACCGCTAGAATCGCATTAAAAATAAAGATCGTATCAAAACTATCAAAGGTCTGTAATAGAAATAGCCCGATATAAGGTCCTACCGCTGTTGCTAAAATGGCACTTAAACTAAAGTAACCAATCCCTTCTCCACGGCGGTTCACCGGTAAGATTTGTGCAATAATCGTTCCTGTCGCTGTACCAACGAGACCAACTGCGATCCCTTGCAATAAACGATACACTAATAATAAACCGACGTTAAACGAAGCAAAATAAAGGAATGTCGTAATCACAAAACCAATAAGGCCGTATAATAATGTTTTCTTACTGCCTAATTTACTTAATAATTGACCGCCGCACAGTCGGCCAAATAGTGAACCGATTATAAAAATACTTGAAGCTAATCCTGCCGTACTCGTCGAAGCATTGAATTCACTTACCGCATATTTCGCAATGGTAACCAGCAATAGAAAGTAAACGATGGTTGCCAGGAAGTTAATAAACGAAATGGTAATAAATTCTTTGGTCCATAATTTTTCTTGTGTATTTACCATAGTTCGCCTCAAATTCTTTCAATATTTTTACGGATTGTATCTAATACTTCAATCGCATGTTCGATCTGTTCTTGACTTAACCCTTTAAGTAAATCTTCTAAAAAAGGGTTCAAGTCACTTCGGATTACAGCCAGCTTTTCCTTGCCGTACTGCGATAATTTGACCATTTTTTCACGTTTGTCATGACCGCTATGAATCTCTACCATTTCTTGAACCGACAGTTGTTTTATCATTTTCGTAACAGCAGGTTTTTCTACTATTAGCTCTTTGCTGATATCGCCAAAGTTTTTGGATTCACCATTTTCTAATACGCGAAGCAACCGCCAGTATGAACTTGATATCGCATGCTTTTCTAAAATGTGATTGATAAAGTTGGTTAATGGCCTATGTACAAGGCTATATGACTTAAAAAAATCCAACTTTTCTTTCAATGTGATCACCCCCCCTCTATTAGTTAACTTAGTTTACTATTTGAGCAAAAAAATAACACAATCGACTTCCTATAGTTAACCTTGTTAAGTATAAGGGCTTCGAGTTCTTTTTTAAATATATAAAAAAGGACTTCACCCCAGCCTGGAGAATGAAGTCACGGTGTACTTTACTAATTTCCAACACTTTATTAGGTCAAGTCCAAATTTGTGTGTAAATTCTCTCGGTTAGGAATATGATTGTCAAAGAGCAATAATTTTACAAAACTATCCAATTCGCATGACGTTGG
>Ga0180215_1005337_pt1 | contig 11031 bp, 8 predicted proteins | sample eDN3rd37CBELigBY_FD_128871 | JGI IMG/M metagenome (GOLD analysis project Ga0180215, IMG submission 128871) | Enriched backyard soil microbial communities from Emeryville, California, USA - eDNA 3rd pass 37_C BE-Lig BY (version 2) (version 2) | ecosystem: Environmental > Terrestrial > Soil >...
ACAGATCGATTAGATATTAAACATGCTGAAGAAATATTAAATCGTGATCATGATGGACTAGAGAAGGTTAAGGAACGTATTTTAGAATATTTATCAGTCCGTCAGTTAACCCAATCAGTTCGAGGACCAATTCTTTGTTTAGTTGGACCTCCTGGTGTAGGGAAAACGTCATTAGCAAAATCTGTAGCTGAAAGTCTTGATCGTAAATTTGTTCGTATTTCATTAGGTGGTGTACGTGATGAATCAGAAATTCGTGGTCACCGCCGTACCTATGTTGGGGCTATGCCTGGTCGCATTATTCAAGGCATGAAAAAGGCAGGAACTATTAACCCTGTATTTTTACTTGATGAAATAGATAAAATGTCGAACGATTTTAGAGGGGATCCTTCTGCAGCAATGCTTGAAGTACTTGACCCTGAACAAAATCACAATTTTAGTGATCATTATCTTGAAGAACCTTACAATCTGTCTCAAGTAATGTTTATCGCTACAGCAAACGATTTAAGTACAATCCCAGGTCCACTTTTAGACCGTATGGAAGTTATATCGATTGCTGGTTATACAGAATTTGAAAAAACACAAATTGCGAAAAACCATTTAATTCCAAAACAAGTAGAAGAAAATGGATTGAAGAAAACGCAATTTGCTCTTAAGGATGAGGCAATTATTGATCTTATCCGTTATTACACTCGTGAAGCAGGAGTTCGTAATTTACAACGTCAAATAGCAACACTTTGTCGTAAAGCAGCAAAAATCATTGTATCAGGCGATAAAAAGCGTGTTACTGTTAATCAAAAAGTATTAATTGAATTGTTAGGAAAACATAAATTCCATTATGGGCAAGCAGAAACTGAAAACCAAATAGGTGTAGCAACTGGTCTTGCTTATACGACTGTTGGTGGAGATACTTTACAAATTGAGGTTGCATTAACTCCAGGTAAAGGCAAAATCCAACTTACAGGTAAACTTGGTGAAGTAATGAAAGAATCTGCTCAAACAGCTTTATCTTATGTACGTTCATTATCCAGTCAATTAGGAATAGATAATAACTACTTCGATGAACATGATATTCACATCCACGTTCCGGAAGGGGCAGTACCAAAAGACGGTCCTTCTGCCGGAATTACAATGTGTACAGCTTTAGTATCTGCGATTACAAACAAACCAATTAAACGTGAAGTAGGTATGACAGGTGAGATTACATTGCGCGGAAGGGTATTACCAATTGGTGGGTTAAAAGAAAAATCCCTAGGTGCCCATAGAGCTGGATTAACAACAATTGTCATTCCTAAGGATAACATCCGAGATATTGACGATATTCCTGAAAGTATTCGTGAACAGTTAACATTTAAGCCGGTTTCTTCTGCTGACGAAGTGCTCAATATAGCACTAGTTGGAGGTTTTAAAAATGAAAGTAAATAATGTTGAAATGGTGATTAGTGCTGTAAAACCAGAACAGTATCCTATCGATGACCTGCCGGAGTTTGCATTAGCTGGCCGGTCGAATGTAGGGAAATCATCATTCATTAATAAAATGATTGGAAGAAAAGCGTTAGCTCGAACTTCATCTAAGCCTGGAAAAACTCAGACTTTAAACTTCTATAAAATAGAGGAGCAATTATTCTTTGTTGACGTACCAGGTTATGGTTATGCAAAAGTATCAAAAAAAGATCGAGAAGCTTGGGGCCAAATGATTGAACGATATATTACAGCACGTAATGTTTTACGTGCTGTACTTTTAATCGTTGATCTAAGACATTCCCCAACAGAAGATGATCGGATGATGTATGATTTCTTAAAACATTACAACATTCCGACAATTGTAATTGCAACAAAAGCCGATAAAATTCCAAAAGGTAAATGGGACAAGCATAAAAAAGTTGTAAAAACAACGTTAAACATGGACCCATCAGATCCACTAATTGTGTTTTCTTCAGAAACAGGACTTGGACTTGACCAAGCATGGAATGAAATTAAAAAAAGAATGTAATTGATGTACATATCATCTGTATCATTTTAGAAAGAAAGATGTTTTTAACTAAATCGATTCATCGGTTTTAAAAACATCTTTTTTTCTTAATAATAAACTGTATACATTATTTCAATCCGATTCGTTGAAAATCGATGCTATATTTGATACACTTAGTTTAGAATTATTCTAAATAAGAAATCGTTATCAATTCATAGCATGTTCACAAATTACTGTTGGACATCCCAATCTTTATGTTAAAATAAAGACTGGAATAAATAAGGTGAGGTGTAGAGTTCAATGCATACACTAGTAGTAGGCTTGAATTACAAAACTGCCCCTGTCGAAATTCGAGAAAAATTGTCATTTATTGAAAGCGATTTACCGAATGCAATGGCAGCGCTGAGAAAAGAAAAAAGCATATTAGAAGACGTAATTGTTTCAACATGTAATCGAACAGAAATTTATGCAGTTGTCGATCAATTACATACAGGACGTTATTATATTAAACAATTTTTAGCAAAATGGTTTGATATCCCAGTTGAAGAATTTGATCAACATTTATATATTCGTGAAAATGATGATTCCCTAAATCATTTATTCCGTGTAACAAGTGGAATTGACTCGATGGTATTAGGTGAAACACAAATTCTTGGACAAGTTAAGAAAAGTTTTATGGAAGCACAAGAAGTTGGGGCAACTGGCACAGTTTATAATCATTTATTTAAACAGGCAGTTACTTTTGCTAAACGTGCACATAACGAAACAACTATTAATGAAAATGCAGTATCTGTTTCTTATGCAGCAGTTGAATTAGCAAAGAAAATATTTGGTTCATTAAAACATAAGCATGTTGCGATTTTAGGTGCTGGTAAAATGGGCGAGTTAGCTGCTCAAAATTTAGCAGGTAGTGGTGTTGGAAAAGTTACAGTTATTAATCGTACTTTTGAAAAAGCACAAAAATTAGCTGAAAAATTCAACGGACAAGCTAAATCCATGCAGGAATTACAATGCACATTACTAGAAGCTGACATTTTAATCAGCTCAACTGGATCGACTGATTATGTCATTGATTTAGAATTAATGCAATTTGTTGAACGCTTAAGAAAAGGGAAACCATTATTCATGGTTGATATCGCTGTACCACGAGATCTAGATCCGAAAATCGGTGATCTACCAAACGTTTTCCTATATGATATCGATGATTTACAAGGTATCGTTGAAGCAAATCTGGCAGAACGTGAAAAAGCTGCAAGAGAAATATCTCACATGATTACAGATGAGGTTTCTCAATTTAAAGATTGGATTGCTACTCTAGGAGTTGTTCCAGTTATTTCAGCGTTACGTAAAAAGGCGAGTCGCATACAAGAAGAAACAATGACAAGTATTGAAAATAAAATGCCTAATTTAACAGATCGTGAAAGAAAAATACTAAATAAGCATACGAAATCCATTATTAATCAATTGTTAAAAGAACCGATTCTTCAGGCAAAAGAGTTAGCAAATTCAAAACAAGCCAACGAACAGTTACAATTATTCCAACAAATTTTTGGAATCGAGGAAGCGGTTCAAGAAGAATTGCAAAAGCAACAACAAACTTCACAACATATAGCTAATACTGAGTTAGTTGTAAATACCAAACTATCTTATTAAATAATGTGTTGAGATTGTATTAAGAATCTACATGAGGCGTTTTCGTATCTATATGATAAACTAGATACGAAAAACGCTTTTATTTTGTATTTTTGATGAAGTTTTTGTAATTTTTTATGGAGAAGGGATGCGAATGATTGACGTTACAATGACCCGTGCTTATGAGATGATGGTCATCTTATATGCGTTGAGTATTGTTCTTTATTTCATCGATTATTTTTATAAACAAGCAAAAATACGCCGTACAGCTTTTTGGATTGTTTCAATTGTATGGGTCATGCAAACGGTTTTCTTTTTATTGTACATTATGGAAATGAAAAGGTTTCCAGTCTTAACGTTAATAGAAGGTGTCTATTTTTACGCTTGGCTGCTGATCACCATTTCAATCATATTACATTGTATTGCTAGAGTGGATTTACCTGTTTTCTTTATCAATATTTTAGGTTTTATATTTGTTACGATTCATTTATTTGCACCTGATCAAGTGCAAAATCCACTTGGTGAATCTGCTGTATCTGAAATGTTGATCATTCATATTAGTTTTGCGATTTTATCTTACGCAACTTTTACTCTAACTTTTGTATTTTCTGTTTTATATTTAATTTTGTACAAAATTCTAAAAAAGAAAAAGTTTTCAAAATTATGGAGTAGATTACCTTCTCTACAACAAATCAGCATGTGGATCAATAGCTCAATATTAATTGGGAATCCCCTATTTTTTATAAGTATACTTTTAGGGTTAGAATGGGCATTTATGACTTTAGAGGGATTGTCCGTGATTGATGCGAAAATCATTGGTTCTTTCATCATTTTTGTTATCTATTTAATAATCTTAGTTTTACATCGTAAAGGAAAACTTTCTGGATTAAATTATTCGTGGGCAAATATTTATACTTTTTTACTAGTAGTGATCAATTTCTTTTTAGGAAGTAAACTTTCAAACTTCCACTTATGGTATTAGATTTCGTTTTGAGATGAACTCATGCGACAAAATTACCTATATAAGCACACATCGAGGATAGAAAGGTCTGATTTAGTTGAGAAAAATTATAGTAGGTTCTAGAAAAAGTAAATTAGCATTAACCCAAACAAATTGGTTTATCGAACAGATGAAAAAAACTGGTGCTCCATTTGAATTTGAAGTGAAGGAAATTGTCACTAAAGGGGACCGTATATTAGATGTACAGCTTTCAAAGGTTGGTGGAAAAGGCTTGTTTGTTAAAGAAATTGAACAAGCTTTAATGGATAAAGAAATTGATTTTGCTGTTCACTCTATGAAGGATATGCCTGCTGTGTTACCGGACGGATTAGTAATTGGCTGTATTCCAAAAAGAGAAGACCCACGTGATGCCTTCATCTCAAAAGGTCATGTGAAATTTAAAGAACTACCTCAATACGCAATTGTTGGGACAAGCTCATTACGTCGTAGCGCACAATTGAAAAAAGTGCGTCCAGATTTAGAAATCAAATGGATTCGTGGAAACGTTGATACACGTTTAGCTAAATTAGAAAATGAAAACTATGATGCAATTATTTTAGCAGCGGCTGGATTAAAACGCTTAGGCTGGAATGACGATGTTGTAACGGAATATTTAGATACAGACATTTGTTTACCAGCTGTAGCTCAAGGTACACTTGGTATTGAATGTCGAGCTGATGACGAAGAGTTATTAGCTGAATTAGCAAAATTAACAGATCAAACTACGTGGAATGAAGCCTTTGCTGAAAGAGCCTTTTTAGCTGCTATGGATGGTGGCTGTCAGGTACCAATTGCTGGATTTGCACAAACAACTGGAGATACGATTACTTTTAAAGGACTTGTAGCACATCCAGATGCAACGGTATTCTTTGAAGAGACAAAGACTGGTTCTGATCCTGTTGAGTTAGGTAAAGAAGTTGCTAAGAAATTAACTGAGCAAGGAGCATATGAGCTGATTCAACAAGTAAAGGCTGAGCTAGATGCTTAAATCTCAACCCTTATCAGGAAAAACAGTTGTTGTTACTGGTTCATCGGTGACGACAACTGTTTTACAGAAAATTGAGCAATTAGGTGGAGAAGCGATTGCTTGCCCACTTATTCAAACCGTAGAAATTATTGAACCTTATGACCATATGCAATTAGAAATGGCAAGAAATTTTGATTGGTTGATATTTACTAGTCAAAACGGAGTTGAAACATTTTGTGCAAAAATGAATCGACATCACTTTACACCCGCTGATTTTAGTGGGAAAATTGCTGCAGTCGGCTCTAAGACAAGAAAAAAGTTAATATCTAACGGATTTACTGTTCATTTTGTTCCTTCCGTTTTTAGCGCAGATGTGTTCGTAAAAGAATTTCCTGAAATAGCAGAACCTAAATCTAGTTGTTTATTTGTAAGAGGGAAAAAAGCTAGAGATACAATTAAAGAAGGCTTGCCATTTAACGTAACGGAATGGAATGTTTATGATACTGAAGAGTCGAGTAATCATCTTCAAAAGTTAAAGAGTTTGATCGAAAATCGATCTGAACTTTTAGTGATATTTGCAAGTCCATCTGCAGTGGATGCATTTGCTATACATATTGCACCTTCTGTGGGTTGGGATAAGATTAAAATTGCTAGTATTGGTCATATAACAAGCAATGCCCTTAAGAAACATGGAGCACATGTCACTTATCAACCAAACACTTACACAATGGAATCAGTTTTAGATGAAATCATTAAATAGGAGGATTTATCTATATGACACAATTAAATTTTAGTAGACACCGCAGATTACGTTCATCCGCTAAAATGCGTTCTATGGTAAAAGAAACTTACTTACACAAAGAAGATTTAATATATCCTATATTCGTAATGGATGGGGAAAATATTAAAAATCCGGTTAAGTCGATGCCTGGAGTATTTCAATACTCTTTAGATCGTTTAGACGAAGAAGTAGATGAGGTAGTAAGTCTCGGAATTCCAGCAATAATTTTATTTGGAATTCCAGCTGAAAAGGATGCTGTTGGTACAGGTGCTTTTCATGACCATGGAATCGTACAAAAAGCGACTCGTCAGATTAAAGAACGTCATCCAGAACTTTTAGTTATTGCGGATACATGTTTATGTGAATTTACCGATCATGGACATTGTGGAGTTGTAGAAGGTGAAAAAATTCTAAACGATCCGTCCCTTGATATATTAGCTCGTACAGCTATATCTCAAGCTAAAGCTGGAGCAGATATTATTGCTCCATCGAATATGATGGATGGATTTGTGATTGCAATTCGTACAGCATTAGATGAAGCTGGCTTTGAGGACGTGCCAATTATGTCTTACGCTGTTAAATATGCTTCTAGCTATTACGGTCCATTCCGCGAAGCTGCAGACGGAGCACCTCAATTTGGTGATCGTAAAACGTATCAAATGGATCCAGCTAACCGTTTAGAAGCTATTCGTGAAGCTCAATCAGATATCGAAGAAGGTGCAGATTTCTTAATCGTTAAACCTGCATTATCATATTTAGATATTATTCGTGACGTACGAAATAACTTCCCAGTGCCGGTTGTTGCTTATAACGTATCAGGTGAATATGCAATGATTAAAGCTGCAGCACAAAATGGTTGGATAGATGAAAAATCAGTTGTGTTAGAAACATTACTAGGCATGAAACGAGCAGGTGCAGATATTATCCTTACATATCATGCAAAAGATGTAGCTCGATGGTTGGAGGAGAAATAACATGAAAACTTTTGAAAAATCGATTCACGCATTTGAAAAAGCTGTTAATTTAATGCCTGGTGGGGTTAATAGCCCTGTTCGTGCTTTTAAGTCAGTTAACATTAATCCGATTTTTATCGAATCAGGTAATGGTGCGATTATTAAAGATATTGATGGTAACGAATATATTGATTACGTATTAAGTTGGGGGCCACTTATTTTAGGTCACTCTCATCCTGATGTTGTGAAGGCAATTCAAGAACAAGCTGTGAAGGGGACTTCTTTTGGTGCACCTACTTTACTAGAAAATAAATTAGCAGAGCTTGTGATTGAGCGAGTTCCATCAGTTGAAATGGTACGTTTTGTATCTTCAGGAACAGAAGCAACAATGGCTGCTTTACGATTAGCACGTGGATACACTGGAAGAGATATCATTTTAAAATTTGAGGGTTCTTACCATGGTCATGGAGACTCTTTATTAATTAAAGCGGGATCAGGAGTTGCAACTCTTGGATTACCTGATAGCCCAGGTGTGCCTGCAGATATCGCCAAAAATACAATGACTGTAGCATACAATGACCTGGAAGCTGTAAAAGTTGTTTTTGAGAAATTCGGAGAACAAATTGCTGCAGTGATCGTGGAGCCTGTTGCAGGTAATATGGGTGTCGTTCCTCCTAAAGCTGGATTCTTAGAAGGATTACGCCAAGTGACTAAAGAAAATGGTTCATTACTAATTTTTGACGAAGTAATGACTGGTTTCCGAGTGGACTATCAATGTGCGCAAGGCTATTACGGAATTACACCTGATATTACATGTCTAGGTAAAGTAGTAGGTGGAGGACTTCCTGTTGGTGCGTATGGTGGACGTCGCGACATTATGGAGCATGTTGCGCCAGCTGGACCTGTTTATCAGGCTGGTACTTTATCAGGTAATCCGCTTGCAATGACTGCAGGTATTGAGACATTATCCCGTTTAACACCTGAATCATATGAATACTTTAAAAAGCTTGGCGATAAACTTGAAGCTGGCATTCGTGAAGCTGCAACGAAGTTTAATATTCCTCATACTGTTAACCGTGCAGGTTCAATGATTGGTTTATTCTTAACAAATGAAGATGTAGTAGACTTTGCAACAGCGAAAACTTCTGATCTTGCATTATTTGCTGAGTATTATAAACTAATGGCTGAGGAAGGTATTTACTTACCACCGTCTCAGTTCGAAGGTTTATTTATCTCAACTGCTCATACAGAAGAGCATATTGAGAAAACAATTCAAGCGTTCCATACAGTATTTGAAAAATTAGCTAGATAAAATAAAAGGTGCCTTGACTCTATTGTATAGAGCAAGGCACTTTTTTCATTGATGTTTATACATAGATATTAGGTAGTTAATTGTTCAGAATAATAGGTTGAAAATGAATAATCTATTATTTCAATTTGAATGGAGCTATTTTGCATACTTGAAATTCTATCGCATATTGTATTAGCGGGAGGGATATCAGTGCAAAATTATAATTGGGATTTAAGAACACAATTTGTTTTTCCAGAAGAGTTAGGGATTGTAGAAGATGTTGTTTCTGTTGATATAAAACCACGTTGGCAATTGATTGAAACAGAAGATTGTTTTAGATTAGTAGGGATATATCATATCACTTCAACTGTACGTTTTGATCCGCATGAGTTACCTGAATACAGTGAAGGAACACTTATTGAACATTTAGAATTAAACGATAATAATGGGTATTTTGAGTATGCTTTACCTTTAGAAGTGAACTTACCGAAAGAAAAATTACCAGCTGGTAGCAACCCAGAAATTACTGTAGATAATATTCAACACAATGTCTATGACGGTTCATGTGCTACAGTTAGTTGGGATGTTTGTTGTACAATCTCTGAGGAAGCGGTTGAACCTCAATTTGAGGAAGTAAATCAGACATTTGAATCTTATTTAGAATCAAGCAGTGTACCTCTTGAAATACCTAGTGCAACTGCTTTTGCCGAAATGATTCAAGAGCCAAATACTGAAAAACTAGATCTAGTTGAAGTAAGCGAAGAGCCATTTGAAGCTGAAAGTGATTTAGAAAATCAGTTAGAAGAAAGACTTGATGAAGTACAGATTCCGGAAGAAGCAATCTTTGAAGAAAGTATTACAAATTTCTTTGAACCTGAAGAGATTATACTTTCATCAAATGATGAAGAGCCTGAAGTTGAAGAAATCTTTGTTGAAAGTCAAAAAGAAAATCAGCAAAATGATTATGTTCAAACATCAAATATATTACAACAACAAGCAAAAGACGCTGCATTTGATGATGATGATTTCTTCTCCAATTTAAGTGAATCCTACACACTTCTTAATCTTAATTCAAATAAAGTCAGTCCAGAGTAACCAAGCAATAAAGATTAAAAGTATTAAAAATAAAAAATCTCCTGTTGTTGGGAAAAATAATGTTCGTAACCCTTGGAAAACAACTAATGGTATGATGATCTGTTTGCAATAAAATCTAATTTTTCTCAACTTAGGCGGTAGTAGATAAGGATTATAACCTTTTCTTCTTCTTTTCCGTTTCATAAAGGTTCACTTCCCTTCCAAATGGCTTGTTTTCGCGTGATTATTGGGAAAATTCTCCCTACACAAGAAAAATTAAATCCAAGATAAATTCATTGTCACTTGAAAACTGTTAATGTTATATTATACAATATGAACAGTTTAAAATTTTAGTTCAATAGTGATGCTATGAATAGGAAGAGTAAAATGATCATGCTTGCATTAGAGAGGAAACGGTAGCTGAAAAGTTTCTGCAATCATTCATTTGAAGGTAGCCTAAGAGCAACTTTTGTGAAATAGTAGTAGCAAAATGTCGGTTAAACACCGTTATCGATTCGAGAGCTAAGACGATCTCAATGTTTTATACTTGATCATCGACTTAGAATAAAGGTGGTACCGCGGAATAAATGTAAAACTCCTTCGTCCTTTTTAAGACGAGAGGGGTTTTTTTATTTTTCTTTTTATTACTACAAGGAGGAGTCAAACATATGACAGAACAAAACATTTCAATGCCAACAAAATACGATCCACAAAGTATTGAAGCTGGTCGTTACGAATGGTGGCTACAAGGAAAGTACTTCGAAGCACAACCGGAAAGTGGGAAAGAACCATATTCAATTGTAATTCCACCTCCAAACGTAACGGGTAAATTACATCTTGGTCATGCATGGGATACAACATTACAAGACATTCTTATTCGTATGAAACGTATGCAAGGTTATGATGCATTATGGTTACCTGGTATGGACCATGCAGGGATTGCAACTCAAGCAAAAGTCGAGGAAAAATTACGTGCTGAAGGATTATCCCGCTATGATTTAGGACGTGAAAAATTCCTTGAAAAAACTTGGGAATGGAAAGAGGAATATGCTAGTCATATTCGTGCACAATGGTCAAAGCTTGGTTTAGCTCTTGATTACACACGTGAACGTTTTACATTAGATAAAGGTCTTTCAGATGCGGTAAAAGAAGTTTTCGTTAAATTATACGAAAAAGGATTAATTTATCGTGGAGAACGTATTATTAACTGGGATCCAGCTGCAAAAACTGCACTTTCCGATATTGAAGTAATTCATAAAGAGGTTGAAGGTGCATTCTATCATATGGAATATCCTTTAGCTGATGGATCAGGTAAATTAAGAGTAGCTACAACACGTCCGGAAACAATGTTAGGTGACTCTGGT
>Ga0180215_1005339_pt1 | contig 11029 bp, 13 predicted proteins | sample eDN3rd37CBELigBY_FD_128871 | JGI IMG/M metagenome (GOLD analysis project Ga0180215, IMG submission 128871) | Enriched backyard soil microbial communities from Emeryville, California, USA - eDNA 3rd pass 37_C BE-Lig BY (version 2) (version 2) | ecosystem: Environmental > Terrestrial > Soil >...
CTGAAAGGCCTAACAGAACTTTTACCAGGGATCAGTTGATTGAACATGTCTGGGGAATGGATTATGACGGCAGCGACCGTGCTGTCGATTTGGCCGTAAAGAGGATACGGCAGGCATTAACAGACTGGCCGGAAACAGAAGGTGAAATAAGGACGCTCAGAGGAATGGGGTACCAATTCCATGTTTATGAAAAATAACAAAAGAACAACACTGCTCCGCTATTGGACAACCCGCTATCTTATTACACTTGTCATCGGACTTATCATACTGGCAGCGGGATCTATGTGGTGGATCAGGCAGACAACTCTTGAAAACCGGCTGAATTTGCTGCAGTATGTTGCTGATGAAACAGCGGGGCGTGTCGTACAGCAGGACGGCGGCATCGAATTTGATCCATTTTTTAACAGAATGCTGGAGGAAAGAGCGAAGCTGCTGGAATTTAAGTTTGATCCCCAGGTTTTTATAAGCGATTTAAATGGCCAGATATTATATAAAAAATCTGGACGTATGCAGAGAAATAACCAGGCTGGTCCCAATCTCGGAACTTTGCCTGCAGATTTGCTTGAGAACCAAAAGAACGTCCAAAAACTGGAGACACAGGATGGTCAGGCAGTGTATGCGGTTAAGTCGGAGATATCATTCGATAATAACCAGGTTGGATGGGTCGTGGTGGTCCAAAGCGCAGATGATTTGACGAATGTAAATCAGGAATATTCCTTGTTATTTATCATGCTCACAGGATTGGGTTTACTCGGATGGAGTGTCATTTATTTTCTTTCCAGGAAAATTTCGAGACCCATTCAGGAAGTGGCTCAAGCTGCCTCGAAGGTCAGCGAAGGTGACTATAAAATCGAACTGAAAGCCAGGGCCAATGAGGAAGAGATTCATAATTTAATCATATCGTTTAAAGAAATGACTGAGCGGCTTATGCACCTTGAAAAACTTAGGGCAGAATTGCTGGCTGGGGTCACACACGATTTGAAAACACCTGTCACATCTATAAGCGGTCTAATTCAGGCAGTGCGTGATGATGTTGTAAGCGGGGAAGAAAAAGAGGAATTTCTTGATATTTCTTTAAAAGAAGTCAGCCGTTTGCAGAAAATGATTGAGGACTTGCTCGATTTTAATTCTCTTTCGTCCGGTGCTTTTTCAATCAGGCCCGAAAACTGTGATATGAATAAGCTCGTGCAGGATATTGTAAGGCAATGGGCACTGGCTCAGAAAGGCCATTTTCACTATCGTGTAGAAGTGCCCTCTGAAACCATCTGCAGATCAACAGACCCGTACCGTCTGCAGCAGATTATGATTAATTTATTGAATAATGCTTATCATGCCATTGATGAAGATGGCAGCATTACTGTTATATTGAGTGAGAAATTTATTGAGGTTCATGATACTGGTTCAGGAGTAGCGGAAGAGGAGCAGCCTTATATTTTTGAGCGTTTTTACAGGGGTGAACAGAAAAAGCTGAAAGTAAGAGGGCTTGGCTTGGGGCTTCCATTCAGCAAACTGCTGGCTGGTGCTTTGCACGCAAATTTATTTCTAAAAGAAAGTTCGGCAAAAGGCAGTACATTTACGATTATGTGGGAAGAAGAAGGGTAGGTATAAGCGGGAAGACTTGCTTGCCTATCTTTTTTTTGGAGGTGAATAAAAAGAAAGTGCGAAAAGTTGAATGGATTTTGACTCGCAGGCGGCAAATTTCAGCAGCTATATTTCAAAGGTTTTTTTCATATTTAATAAGGGTTTAACAGAAGCATATACATTTTTGACTCCGAAATAATCTTGAGGGTAGAATAATAATGTTCTTTAAATAGATGACTAGACAGCAACGAAAGTATAAAATGAGGGGGCATTCGATGGAGACTAAATCTTCCAAATATGAAATAAATGTAAATGGATCTTTATTCGATTGGGATTTGGATGATGCAACGTTTAGATTTGAGAACGACGATGTGGTAGTATTTTGGGTAAACACAGCTTTCAAGACACTGCTGGACTCCATTGAAGAAATCTCTGGTGAAGAGTCGGCCAAGCTTGTGCTGGAAACAGCAGGGTACCGTACAGGGAAAATTGTCAGCAAATTTTATTTGGAATCGAATAAAGAAAAAGAAGACATTATCAATCATCTGCCCAATATTTATCTAACTGCTGGTTGGGGAAAAACAGACATTGTTTCCTTCTGTCTCGAAGAAAAGAAAGCCATTGTACGTGTTAACAGCGGCTGGGAATATAAGATTAATATTGCTCAAAGGAAAAAAACAGAAGGCACTTTTTTGCCTGGACATTGGGCAGGGGTGTTAAGCGGCCTGTTTGAAACAAATATATGGTATAAAGTGAGGCAAAGCCAGGTCCAGGGGGACCAGTATTCCGAATACGAATTTTTCGAATCCGAAATTACACCTTCCCAGAATATTAGCGCAATGATAAAAGAGCGGACACAAAGCGCCCAGAAAGAGCTGGAAAAGGAAATTGCTGAGCAGACCAGAGTATTGTCTGAAATCATTAAAGAGATTTCTTCTCCTATTATACCTGTGATCGATTCCATTTTGGTCATCCCTTTGGTTGGAAGATATGAAGAGCTGCGGGCAGAGGAATTGCTGAACAGAACATTACTGAATCTTCCCCGATATAAAGCTGAGTATCTAATACTGGACTTAACTGCATTAAAAGGGGTAGATCAATATACTCTGGATTTCCTGAAGAAATTTGTCCGAGCCGCTTCCCTATTGGGCAGCAACTGCATATTTGTCGGGATTTCACCAGAACTTAGCCTCCAAATAATAGAGAGCGGAAATAAAGAAACGCAAATTCCATGTTTCTCCATCCTGCAGCAGGGAATCACCTACGCACTGGATCAATTGGGATTGGAGATTTCTCCTAAGAGATAATGAGGAAAAACCAGCATTTAGGGCCAATGCTGGTTTTTTACTGCTTATTAATGCAACTAGACTTTAACGATATTTCCTTCTGCAGGTATCGGATGAGCTTTCAACATTCTAGCAAAATGGATTAAATTATAGGCCATTATTTTGGCATGCTGTCTTGTGAAGTCATTTTCATAGCCCTTTGCTTCAATGAAGGATGGGCCGGGACCAGCCTCTCCAACCCAATAGGTGTCAACATTTGGCGGTATGGTGAATCCCATATGGGAGAGTGAATATAGCACAGAACGCGAAACATGTTTGGCTCCATCTTCATTGCCAGTCACCACTACGCCGCCAACCTTATTGTAATAAATATACTGCCCTTTTTCATTGGTCAGACTGCTCCCTCCATATAATCTTTCGATCACTTTAGTGGTGATGCTGCTTTGCTCGCCAAGCCAGATGGGAGAACCAAGGATAAGGATATCTGCCTCTTCAACCTTCTTAAAAATATCCGGCCATTCATCCTCCTGATCCACAGCTTCAGAAGTAATGCCATATCCAATCTTAAAGTCTGCAGCTGTAATGACCTCTGTTTCCACTTCCGTTTCATCAAAAAATTTAATAACCTCATCTATAAGTGCATCGGTATTGGAGGGTTCACTGCTCTTTTTTAGCGTACAGTTTAATACTAAAGCATTAATTGTCATGGTTAATCAACTCCCTTTCTATTATCCAATACTCTTAATTCCCTTTACTTTGGTTCAAAAACAATAAAATAAAGGAAATGTGATGATTTTAACGAATTACATAAATTGGAATGGGATGGGAGGACTGAAAATGATCTATGAAATGACGATTCAATTCAGGGTGCTGGACATGAAAAAGGGACTGTGGTGGTACGAAACTTTGCTTAATAAAAAACCTGATTTCATTCCGCATGAAGGATTTGCAGAGTGGGAACTCATCACAGGGTGCTGGCTTCAGATAGCTGAGGGAACTCCCAGTATAGGAAGCGGTCCAATTAGGCTGGGTGTGCCTGATCTTGAACAGGAACGTGAAAGGCTGATCACAGAATTAAAAATAACACCATTTGATATCCATACGAGGAAAGAAGTCCCTGTTAAGTGGGCAACATTCTCGGATCCCTGGGGAAATAGAATTGGATATTTTGAATATATCGATAAGCATGAAAGGGAAACTCAAATAAAAAAGGTAATCAAAAATGAACTGGGGAGATGACAGCTATGGATCATCATTTTATAGAAAGAGAGGAAGACTTTACCCTTCATTATCTGGAATGGATACCTGCATTCGAGAATGACAGCCTTCCTGTAATATGCATTCATGGGAACCTTTCAAATGGAAGAATGTTCAGGTGGATTGGGGAAAAACTATCTCAAGGAAAATGGGGAAAACCAAGACGGGTCATTTCAATTGATTTAAGAGGGTGCGGGGACAGCGGCCTTCCGAAGACCGGCTTTACAATCCGGCATCTGGCCAGTGATATTGAGGCGGTTCTCCAGCACGCCGGAATTGAGAAAGCACACTTTATTTCATTTTCCAGGGGAGTCCCGAATACTGTGCAGTTTGCAGTAGATTATCCGGGCAAAATAAAGGGCTTTGTGGTAGGGGACTTTCCTGCAAAAAGCTTTGTTATGAAAAAGGAATGGGTTGAAAACATAATCGCCAGATATAAAGTTCATCAGACATGGGAGGAGCTTTATCAGGCTATCTCCCCTAATCAGGAAATCAGCCCGGAAGAATTTGCAGAAAGAAAGGAAGAATTCTATGTGAAAAAAGAAGATGGAATTCACGCAAGGGTTCATAAAGATCTCCCCATGAAACTTCAGATGGATTCAGAGGATTTGGACTTAACCTATGGGCTGGATCAAATTGAAGGGCCGGTCCTTTTATTGCGCGGAGAGGAAAAAGGCACTCTGATAAAGGAAGAAGAGGTGCAGGAATTTAGAAGATATCACCCTTCATTAAAAGAAGAATTGATTGCAGGGGCAGGACATTCCGTTTTTGATCCGAAAGAACAAACAGAAAGTATTTTCAAAGATTATTTTGAAAGCCTTGACATAAAAAGGAGGACATAATGAAGATTCGAAGTATTGGCCATTCAGAGCCCCCTCCTATGAACCTGCTATTATTGGCAGATCCTTCAATTGAATTTATTGAGGATTATCTAAATCGAGGGGAAACATATATTGCTGAACTTAACGGAGCAGCAGTCGGCGTTTATATCCTTCTTGCCACAAGGCCAGGAACCTGTGAGATTGTTAATATTGCCGTTAGTGAAAAATATCAGGGAGAGGGCATCGGCAAAAAACTTCTTCAGCATGCAATAGAGCTTGCTTTTCAAGGTGGAAATAAAACCCTTGAAATTGGTACGGGGAATTCCAGTATCGGGCAGCTGGCTCTTTACCAAAAATGCGGTTTTAGAATCACTGGGGTCGATAGAGATTTTTTTGTGCGGCATTACAAAGAAGATATCCATGAAAATGGAATTCTTTGCCGGGATATGATCAGACTGTCTATGGATTTACAAAGACAGAGCCCAAAATGATTAGGGAGGGCAATGAAAAGGGCAAACTAAAAGCTGATTTCATGAATGTTATGCTGTAATGTGTTACGTTAAAATTAGAACAGTCAGAAAAGGAGTGTTTGGTTTTGCGTGAAAAGGAAAATTTAAAGGAAGACATTCTGAATGCCTATCAATTCAGGCATGCGACAAAGGAATTTGATCCAAATAAAGAAATTCCCGAAGAAGATTTTCGATTTATATTGGAGACAGGCCGTCTGTCACCAAGTTCATTTGGCTTTGAACCATGGCGTTTTGTGGTTGTTCAGAATCAGGAGCTCCGTGAGAAAATTAAGAATGCCTCCTGGGGAGCATTCGGTAAACTGCCTGAAGCAAGTCACTTTGTTTTAGTCCTGGCAAGAACGAAAAAAGATACTAAATATGATTCCCAGTATCTGCAGGATCATTTTAGAAATACTCTGGGGATGCCCGAAGAAATGATGGAAAAATATTTGCAGCGGATAGAGGAATTCCAGAAGTCTGATTTTGATCTTCTGGAAGGAGACCGCCCTCTCTTTGATTGGGCCTGTAAGCAAAGCTACATCGCACTGGGGAATATGATGACCGCTGCTGCACAAATTGGCATAGACTCCTGCCCAATTGAAGGTTTCGATATTGAAAAAATGAATAAGCTGCTGAATGAGGAAGGTTTGCTTGAAGAAGGAAGCTTCGGGCTGTCGGTAATGTGTGCATTTGGGTACAGAGTGAAAGACCCAAGGCCGAAAACACGCAGACCATTCGATGATATTGTAAAGTGGATTGATTAGGAAAAGAGCTTTGACTCTTTTCCTTTTTTATTGCTTAAGAAAGGAAATTGAAATTATAGCTAGAAAACTAATAAGAAATCAAATACGCCTAATTATGAAAGGAAATAATTTATGAAGATAACGAAAGAAAGATTTGAGAATACAGGCAGATGGATTAAAAGAAATGCAAGGCCGCTTGAATCAGCTTTATGGTCATACCATTTTGAGGATCTTAATGATGAAGGGGTAATAAAATGTATTGAAGCTTTTCAGAATGACGATGGAGGATTTGGCCATGGCATTGAACCTGATTTCTGGTCCCCTTACTCGTCACCGATGGCTTCATGGGCGGCCGGACAAATTTTGATGGACATTGAAGCAAAACCCGAGTTAAATGTTGTACAAAAACTAGTAAATTATTTAGAACACAGCTATATGCATGAGAAGAAAATGTGGCCATCAGTTATGCCTTCAAACAACGAGTACCCACATGCTCCATGGTGGCATTGGACAGAGAATGTCCAGGAAAATTGGTCTTATAACCCAAGTGCGGAGCTTGCCGGGTTCTTATTGCATTGGTCACCACCTGGTACCAGTTCTGCTGAAATAGGGTGGGAAACAATTAAGGATGCAGCTGATTACATAATGGAAGCTGATGAGATGGATAGGCATGAAATTAACAATTTTCAGAAGCTGGTAAAGTTAATGTCTAAGCAGGAAACTGAATTTGATTCCAGAATTAATTACACTCTCAAGCATACGGCTGAGAAAGTGAATGCTCTTGCATACAAAGCTGCCGGGAAGAAAAAAGAAGATTGGGGATTAGGCTATACAGCCACTCCCTTGGATTTTGCTGAGCACCCAGAAGATTCTCTTTCTATGAAATTTGGAACGTTAATTGATGATAATCTTGATTTCTATATTGAGCAGATCTCAAATGAAGGAACATGGGATATTTCCTGGAGCTGGGGACAATTTGATAATGAATTCCAAATTGCACGCAATCATTGGAAAGGAATACTTGCAGTTAAGCGATATAAAATATTGCATTCTTTTGGAAGGCTTGACGTTTAATAAATGAGGTGAAAATTATGAATCTAGTGATGAAAAGTGACTTAGCTGAGAGGCTGGACCAGGCAGAGACAGATGTGCTGCACTCCAGGTTGACAGCTATTAAAAATCGGGATGAAAACCCAATGGGCGTTGAGATTAAAAGAATTGGCCAGACAACCGCTTTTTTTGCCAGGAATATTCCGGGTCCATCATTCAATCTCGTTAAAGGATTTAAGGAAGCCGATACAGAAGTTCTGGATCAAATAGTTGATTTCTACCAGGGAAAAGGAATCCCAATTCGATTGGAGATCACACCATCAAACGGATCATCAGATTTACTGAAGCTGCTTCATCAAAAAGGATTTTATCAATGTGATTTCCATACCACTTTGTTTGCGGAGCCTTCAGATCTTGTGGATCTTCCCATTCATGCTGGCATTGATATACGCAGGATACAAAGAAAGGAATTTGATCTTTTCGGCGAGGTATATACAAAGGGATTTGGCATGCCTGGTTTCCTTAGCCAGGGGATAGCTGAAAATAATGAGGTGCTTTATGGCAATGAAAACTGGGCCTTTTACCTAGCATTTGTAAACAACGAACCAGCTGGAATAGGTGTCATTTTTATGGAAGAAGGGGTGGCAAATCTTGCGGCCGCGGCTGTTTTGCCTTCTTTCAGAAACAGGGGAGTCCACAGCGCGCTTATTCAAGCCCGAATCTGCCAAGCGATTACAAATAATGCCGAGCTGCTGACTGGTCAGGCAAGGTTTGGTTCGGTAAGCCAGAATAATATGGAAAAAGCAGGTTTGAAAATTGGATATACAAAAGCAATTTGGATAAGGGAATAAAACCGCTTGAAGGCAGGAAGGTGCAAAATGAAGCATAAGATACATATCAGGAAAACGGCTATTGAGGATATTCCCAAGCTTGCCCGTTTAATGGGAGACTTGGGTTATCCTGTATCGCAAGAGCAAATGGAAACAAGGCTTAATAACATCTGCTCACATCCTGATTACTGCACATTAGTGGCATGTCTAAAAGATAAGGTTATTGGCATGGCTGGATTCCATACAGGTCTTTTATACAATACTGACGGCATTCATATCCGGGTTATTGCTTTAGTTACTGATAGTAATTACAGAGGGATTGGTGCAGGCAAGAAGCTGATGCTGGCTGTGGAAGATTTTGCAGAACAATTGGGGGCTGCCGGAATCGTACTAAATAGCGGAAACAGGACTGAGCGTGAAGACGCTCATCATTTTTATTTAAGTTTAGGGTATCATGCAAACAGTACTGGGTTTGTGAAAACTCTCAACTAGGCAGCGGGAATTGAGGTGAAGGAATAGGAAAACCAGGCTGTTTAAGAGCCTGGTTTTTCTTTATAAAGAAGCTTTTGCATCCATCCCAGAAAGGGACGAGTCTATACTCGCGATACACTCTAATTCTGCAGTTCAAAACTGTAGCACTCAGCTACGTACAATCATACGCGTTCCAATGTAACGGTGGAAAACCCGTCAAAGCTTACTGTATTTCAGCTTTGCATCTCAGAGATGATCTTCGGATCAGGTACTGGACACCGGCTTTCACCATATGCCGGCTCTCTTTGGAAAAGCATTCCTGTCTTACTCTTCTCGTCAGCGACTTATTATTTGAAATTAATTAGTTGACAAGTAAATATTTTTTGTTAATTAAAATTACTTTTTTGGATAAAAGCGTTAAAGTAGACGGATATAGAGGTATTTACCGAATTATTACAGTAGACTGACTAGAATAAGAAAGTATTTTCTTGTTTAACAGTGCAAGGTGAAGAGGTAAATAATAAATATTCAATTGGAAGAGTGCTCATTAGGATATCGTTATCAAAAGTGGAAAAAATACGTTTACAGAATGGAAAGACTAGGAGACAATCATGATTAGAATACAAGCTGTAAATAAGAAAGATGAACTGCAGAAAGATATTACATTTGAGAGGCTGAAAGCAGAGTGGGAAAGTTATAAGTGGTTTTGGGTTGATTTTGATCAGCCAAACGAGGAGGAAACAGCTGAACTCGACAAGACTTTTCATTTTCATCCCCTGGCAATAGAGGATTGTGTTGTTAAACTCCAGCGTCCTAAAATGGATTATTATGAAGACTACAGCTTTTTTGTCACCCATAGCTTAAATCATATTAACGAAGATAAGCAGGAAATCAACTTTTTCATCGGTTCAAATTACATAGTATCGTACCACCATGAGCTCTCCAAAGAAATGAATGATGTTTGGGAAAGGCTGAGCCAGAGTAAGAAAATCAATAAATGGGACCCCTATTTGGTCATGTATCATATCATTGATAAAATAGTGGATAATTACTTTCCCATCGTTTATCACCTGGAAGATCGTTTGAGTCTCATTGAAGATAATCCAAATGATGAAACAATGGAAGAATTATTGGAGAAATTATTTGATATCCGTCATCATTTATTGCAGATAAGATATACAGTCATTCCGATGCGGGATTTAATATACCGTGTCATTAATTCTCATAGGCTTAAAGGCGTAAAGGAAAGATACGAATACTTTGCTGATATTCATGACCATTTGTTGAAATTGACTGAAATGATTGATGAAAACAGGGAATTGACGACCGATATCCGTGACAGTTATTTATCGATCAACTCCCATCAGACAAACCGGGTGATGAGAGTCCTTACCGTGATAACCACCATATTCATGCCATTAACCTTCATAGCGGGCATTTACGGAATGAATTTTGAAAACATGCCGGAATTAACATGGAAATATGGTTACTTTGAAACGCTGTTTTTAATGTTTATTATTGCCTTAGGCATGTTTTGGTGGTTTAAGAAGAAGGGCTGGTTTCGATAAAAGCATAATGAAAGCTTTGCCTGAAATTTTTGGCAGAGCTTTTTTTATTGGTTTTGTTTTGAGGAAGGGAGGAGAACTTTTTACTTATATGGAATGTTAATGTAATAGATTCGCCAGAGGCGGATTGGATAGAAAAATTAAGAAACGGGTGAACGGGTATGGATATTTTCGAGGTTAAATCCATTGAAGGATATAAAAAAGAGCTGTCCAAACTATTAATTGAGGTGGTAAATGAGGGAGCGTCAATAGGGTTTCTGCCTCCGCTTGATCAAGCTAAGGCAGAGGAATATTGGGAGGATTTATTAAAAAACAATGATGTGGTTTTGTTTTTAGCTGTAATGGATGGAAAAGCTGCCGGAACAATCCAGCTCCATTTATGCCAGAAAGAAAATGGAAGCCATCGTGCGGAGATTGCAAAATTAATGACTGACCCCTCCATCCGCAGAAAGGGTTTGGGACGATTGCTATTAAAAGCGGCAGAAGATAAAGCGAAACAGGAGGGCCGAAGCCTGCTTGTACTTGATACAAGAGAAGGTGATGTTTCCAATATCCTTTATCAATCAGCAGGATATGTTAAAGCAGGCATCATACCAGGCTTCGCACAGTCTGAACAAGGCAATCTGGAGGCGACAGTGATTTATTATAAAAATCTAAACGTGACTTATGACACAAAAACTTCAAGTTAATAGAATGCTTCACTAAATTTTTCATTTATAATGATAAGGTATATTATATTTACAGATGTATTTCTATTTACAAAGGAGTTTATATGATTATTTTCAATCAGCTGGGAGTATTAAAAGAGAGTAAAAACCGGGATACGGAACAGCTTTTCTACGTATTTATGCAATCTGAACAAGGTATGTCTAAATGGAGCAATACGGTTTTTCTTACCTGCTGAAATGATTCAATC
>Ga0180215_1005340_pt1 | contig 11028 bp, 14 predicted proteins | sample eDN3rd37CBELigBY_FD_128871 | JGI IMG/M metagenome (GOLD analysis project Ga0180215, IMG submission 128871) | Enriched backyard soil microbial communities from Emeryville, California, USA - eDNA 3rd pass 37_C BE-Lig BY (version 2) (version 2) | ecosystem: Environmental > Terrestrial > Soil >...
CAGGGGCGGCGGCCCTGCTGGGCTGGCGGCCTCACACCGGAACCGGCCGCTCGGAGCCTAATGCTTCTGGTACACAGGGAGCAGCGGACCATCAAGAAGGAGCGCATCCGCGCGCTGGTGGAGGCCGACCCCATCTTCCGCCGCGATGACGCATACTTCAACGACCGCCAGACCACCTACTTGCGCGGTCTGCAAAAGATCAATCGCATCCAACAGCGCCGCCGCGAGCTGCGCCTGGACGACGAGGAGCAACGCCTGTTCAAGCAGTACGTCGGCGACGCGCTGCCGGTATGGGCCCGCTCCTGCCGTCCGCGGCACGCCGGCAGCCAAGAGGTGTTTGCTGACGTGCGCCTCGCCCCAGTGCGCGGGCCCTGCCACCAGACGTTCCTGCACGACAACGTGTTCATCCCGAATCTGATCGGCCAGATGGACGACGAGCAAAAGGCCAAGTGGCTTAAAAAGGCGCAGGACTACGAGATCATTGGCTGCTACGCACAGACCGAGGTGCGTCACCTATCCGCGTCCCAAAAGGCATAGTAAAGGCGACCATCGTGCTGATCTAGCCATTCCACGCGACTCATTGGTGTGAATCCAGCTCGGCCATGGCTCCAACGTGCGCGGCCTGGAGACCACCGCTACGTTTATTCCTGCCACGGACGAGTTTGAGATCCACACGCCGACGCTGTCCGCCACCAAGTGGTGGCCCGGCTGCATGGGCAAGACCGCCAACTTTGCCGTCGTGTACGCCCGCCTGCTGCTGCCGGACGGCAAGGACTACGGAATCCACAGCTTCCTCGTGCAGATCCGCTCGCTCGAGGACCATAAGGTGCGCCACGCTGTGACGGTGTGAATGCCGGTGAACGCGCGCGTTGAGCCTTCTTGCCTGAACTTCCCGTTCACCCGCATCGCACGATGCAGCCGCTACCGGGCGTCACGGTTGGCGACATTGGCCCCAAGTACGGCACGCACACCAACGACAACGGGTTCTTGCGGCTGGACCGCGTGCACATTCCGCGCGATCAGATGCTCATGCGTTTCGCCAAGGTGTCGCGCGAAGGCCGCTATTCGACGCCGCCGCACGCCAAGCTGGCCTACGGCACCATGGTCGTCGTCCGTGCGACCATCATCGCCGCCGCGTCCAACGCGCTCGCCGCGGCAACGACCATCGCCACGCGCTACTCAGTGGTGCGCCACCAGGGTTTCCAGGGTGACAGCAAGAAAGAGAACGCCATTCTGGACTACCGCATGCAACAGTACCGCATCTTCCCATTGATTGCCGCGGCATACGCCCTGCACTTCACTGGTTCGAACAGTGTATTGGGTGCGAACGCGGTACTGAGCCAGGCTGATATGCTTGGGCTGCTCCCTAGGCTAGCAGCGCCGCCATTGCAGGCCGCTTCATGGTCGGCTTGAACGAGCAGATGCAGAAGAACATGCAAGGTGGCGACCTGTCGCTGCTGGCCGAGGTGCACGCGACGTCGTCGGGCCTCAAGGCGCTCACTACGTGGATTGCTTCGGCGGGCATTGAGGAGTGCCGGCGCTGCTGCGGCGGGTGCGTCCGGCGCAGTGAATTTGAACCTTGTGCTACAGTGCGCTGCGCTCACACGGTGGTAATTTAAATAGCTCTTTCTTACAATGCTCTGCAGCCACGGCTATCTGTCCACGTCGGGCCTGCCGACGCTCGCCGCGGACTATGCGCAGAACGTAACGGTGGAGGGCGACAACTATCTGCTCACACAGCAGACCGCACGCTACCTGCTCAAGACGTACGAGCAGGGCCGCCAGGGCAAGAAGATCGGCGGCTTCCTCAGCTACCTCGAGAACGTTGACGCAGTCCTGAACGAAAAGTGCGCCGCCCAGGACGCGCAGGCGTTCCTGAACGCCAACGTCCAGGTACCGCAGAGGAGAGCTGGGAAGCGACGGTGGCAGCCGCACCCGGGCACCTGACGTCTTCTGCCCTGCCCTGCCACGCCCTAACCCAACCACGCAGCTTAGAGCGTTTCAGCACCGCGCGGCGCTGCTGGTCCACCAGACTGCCAGCAACCTGGCGGCCGACGTCGCGGCGGGGCTCAGCTACGAGGAGGCGTGGAACAACGCGCTCGTGGAGATCGCGCGCACCGCCAAGGCGCATTGTCAGTTGACGATCGTCACCAACTTTATCAACGCCGTTGCCGACATTAGCACCCGCCACCCGGAGCTGTACCCGCCGCTGCAGCGGCTCTGCCACCTGTACGCACTCCACGCGATCGAGCAGGACCTCGGTGAGTTCACCGAGGACGGCTACCTGAGCCCGCAGCAGGTCGGCGTGCTCCGCCGCACGGTGCGCGACCTCGTCTCTGCCGTCCGCCCTGACGCCGTGCCGCTGGTCGATGCGTTCAACCTGTCGGACCACGAGCTCAACTCGGCGCTCGGCCGCTACGACGGCCGCGTCTACGAGACACTTTACGAATGGGCGCAGCAGTCGCAGCTCAACAAGGACGTCGTCACGCCGGGCTACGACGACTATCTCAAGCCGCTGTTCAAGAAGACCGGGCCCTTCGCGCCGGCCGCAAAGCTGTAGAGTGCCCAGAACTGCATTGTCTGGTGGCGCCACACCCGTCATAGTACATCACTGTAGAATCGCAACAAATACAGCATGAATTGTGATACAGTGCGGCGCTCACCACAGCGGCGTGGTGACCGACTCGGGCATGTCTTCGTCGGCTTCGCCGTCGCGGCTCGTCGCTCGCCACACGGACGGCTTCGGCGCGGCCGGCAGCAGCGGCATGGCGTGTACCTTGGCGTGGAACTGCTCTGCGCGGTGCTGCGCTAGGCGGGCCTGCTGCTGCCGTTCCTGCTCCAGCTTGGCTACCTTGAGGCGCTCCGCCTTGCGCAGGTTCTCGCGCTGCTTCTTTGTCAACGGCTCCGGCTCTGAGAGTGGCCGCAGGCTGCTGCTGCCGCCCGCCGTTGGCGACGTCGGCGTCAACGTTGGCCGCGCTGCAGCCGAGCCGCTACTCGTTCCGGCGAGTTTGAGCTTGGCCGCCGGGCGCACGACGGTCCAGCCGTCGTCCTCGTCCTCCTCCGAGCCCGACGTAGACCGGGCCAGCCGTGCATGCGCAGGGGCCAGCGGGGCCGACTCCTTGGGCGGCTTGCTGACAATGCGCAGCACGGTCCCGCGCGGCCGTGGGTCCCACGGCTCCTGCGGCTCCAAGTCTGGGACGCCCGGAATGGCCGGCGCCGGGGCAATGGCGGTCTTGGCGGGCGCAGCCGTGGCGCGGTCTGGGGTTGCGGACGGTTGCGCATTGTGTTTTTTCTTGGGTCGTACTGGCTTTTTCGCCTGTGATGCCGGTGATCGCTCACTGCGCCCTGGCACTCTCAGCCACCACGTCACCAGCATTGTGGCCAGGACGGCCAAGACCATAAGTGCTCCAACGAGGCCCGCCATGACTGGTTTGTCGTCCCTGCGCGTCAGGCCTCACCCTCGCTTAAGGTTTTCCCAACCACTCAAACGTTGCCCGCATCACATCTCCAGCGTGTCCACAGTCTTCCTCGCCGTCCCAAGTGCCTTTCCTAGCGCCTCACTAAGCGTGTATTGCGGCCCTCAGCTGGGTCGAAGTGGCGTTCGTTGAGGCTTCCGAAGGCCTCGGCGAACGCCGCCGTCGCCGCCATAGATGACGTCATCGGGAGTTTGGCGCGAAATCGACGTCTGAGGTGAGGGCGCTAAGTCGGCGGTTGAAGAGGCGGCAGTAGGCGACTTAAGAGGTTGCTGAAGCGGTGGCTGAAGAGACAGACAGCGAGAGAGGCAGGTGGCTGAGTCGGCGCCTGAAGAGATGGCAGTTGGCGCCTGAAGAGCCTGCTGACGCGGCAGCTGAAACAGAGGGTTGAGGAGACGGTCGAATAGTCAAGTGGCTGAAGAGACGGTTGAAGCGACGGCTGAAAGGGCGACTGAACAAACGGCTGAAGAGACGCTGTGGTCGCCGAGAAATCGGTGGAAGCAGGCAGGGCGCACGGGCCAGAAGGAAACACGAAGGCGCGGGAGGACGAGAAGCAGCGTATTGACTTAACCAGCCACGATGGCGGCGACGCAGTCAGCGACTGTGCCGCGCGGGGCCGCTGCAGGGCGTCTCCTGCGGCCGGCAGCCACCCCAGCAGTGCTCACGCAAGAGGACTGCAACGGTGCGGCGGCGACGAGCCAAATTAAGACAAGGACGCGGCGGGGCTGCTAATGACGCCGGCGTCGAGTCTGGGAATACTATTTGTGCAGAACTTCGCCGGGCTATTGCCGACTGCCTTGCGGAGCGGGGCGGGACGGTAGGCACACTGCGCCGGTGCACGGAAACTAGTCTTTCTGGGTCGTCTCGCTGACGTGACACGACATTCCGCTCGAAATTCCTGTGCTAGATCGCAAGTCTGCACATCGCGGAAGCTATCGCGGAGCGATACCTGTAAGGGAGGCGGCCTGCGAATACCCCTGTACGGCCATCCGCTGATGCAGGTTGTTTCAGCGAGCGAGACTTGTATCTCAAAGGGCACTCAATGTCGCTGGACGTACGCGCTTCTGGCTGCTGTTCGCCAACGAATACGGCCTTGACCGCGGCGGCCTGAAGCGGGCCGTGCGGGCGTTTGTCGAGTCGAGCATCAAGGTCGCCGACCTGCGCGTGGAACAGCGGCTGGCCGAGGCCACGGCGCCGCGCGCCGCAGCGCTGTTCGCCAAGATTGCCGCGGGCCCGGACGGCCTCCCGACCCTGGTTGCCTTGCGCGGCGACCTCCAGACGCTTGTGCTGGAACCGCTCAAGGCTGCGTCCAGCAAGCCTGATCACTCGGCGCCCTCCAACGACAAGCCCGCCGGCGTGACCACTACCGCGTTCCAGGTCCGCAGCAGCGCCAGCGTTTGTTGTGCTTGACCGCAGTCACGCTGAGCCTCGCAACCTCCCTACTTTGCTGCTCAATTCAGGAAACTGTCTCGTTGATTGCGCGATACCTGACGGACGACCGTCGTCCACCCAAGGCGCCCGCGCCGGGCGGGCCGGCCGCGCCCGCACCCGATGCGGACGAGCCGACGGAGCCGCTGCCGCCGGGGTTGGCAGCGGACTTGGCGCGTCACGCACCGGCGTTTGCCGACGTGTCTCTGGTTGCGCACGTGAACCACGACACGCTGGCGCAGCTGCAGCGGCTGGATACGTACCTGCTGCACCTGCTGAAGCAGTACGTTGTACCGAGCCAGCTGCTCTTCCAGCAGATCACGTGGTCGTCCACGGCGCAGACGATCGAGCGGGTGCCGGCCATCGAAGCCATTCACCGCATCGCCTCGCTGGACGAACTCCGCGTGCGGTTGAGCCGGCCAGATCGCCGCTGCTTCGGCCTTTTTCACGCTCTGCACCCGTTGGAACCGCTCATCGTTGTCCATGTATGCTCTCAATTGCGGTTGAGGGGGTTGAACGACGCTAATTGCTTGCCATATAATATTCACCCCTGGATCGCGTTGTGGGCTAGGTGGCGCTGTTGTCCGCCATCCCGACGCGGGCCGCACCACGTACGTGGACTCAAGCACGTAAAGGAGCCCAACTTTACGCTAACATGTCCCACCCCTATGCCCGGCGGAAGCTTGCGCAGTGCTGGAGCCGACAACCCCGGTGGTGCAGCCGGCTACGGCAACAGTAGCTGCTTTCTACTCCATCTCGGCCGGCCACACGGGCTTGCGCGGCACCAATTTGGGCAATCTGCTCATTCGGCGCGTGCTCGCTGCGCTGCCGCAGCAGTTTCCGTCCGTGGTGGCCGCCGTAACGTTGTCCCCGGTGACGGGGTTCCGGCGGTGGGCAGAGTCGGCGAAGGAGGCACGTGAGGTGCTGGAGCGGCTCCTTACGCCGGCCCTGCGGGAGCGGTGGGGCGGTGCCGGCGGTGTCTCTTCAGTGGTAGGGGGGCATGCTAAATAAGTGTCGTCTCACGCGTTAACCAGCTGCTGACAAAAGTGAACTGTGTGCATTTCGGACTCCCTTATTGTGCAGGACCAAGTGAGCCTGCTGAAAGAGCGCGTCAAAGTAGTAGGGGCGAACGACCTGGCGTCCGACACGGAGCTACGCGACGTATTGGTGCGCCTGTGCGCCCGCTACCTCGTGGGCCCCCACGCCTCCAGCCGCACCGTCAACCCCGTCGCGCGCTTCCATCTCAGCAACGGCGCGAGGCTAGATGCGATTCACTGGGCCGCGCAGACGACGCAGCACCGCGTCGCCGAGTCGTTTGGCATCATGGTCACGTAAGTTGCGATATGGAAATGGAGATGTCAAGCGACGCACGGGCTCAGCCAAGGGCACGTGAACTGTTTGTTTGCCCGTTGGCACAGCTATGCCTACGACCGCGACGTTGCCGAGCTGGAACGGAACCATGACGCGTTTACCAAATCGCTGACAGTCGCGCACTCTGGCGCGGTCGGCGAGTTGTACGGCGCCGTGGCGCCGATTATTCCGCCTGGGCACGGCTCCGGGCATTCGTCCATGCGCGCGCACTTGTAAATCCGTATAATGTACATTAGCAGGTCTCTGTACAGCAAGCCAACCTGCCAAGTCGAACAACTGACGACAGTCCATAACTATAACATTCACTGCGGCTTAGCAGCAATCCGATTTTTGTGTGGGTGGGAGTGTGTCTGCCGCGTCGTCGTCACGCAGCGACGGCCCTGACGACAGCGAAAAGCTCGACTCGCCCGTCCGCCGGACGGCCGCCTTGGCGGAGCGCCGCTTCACGACCGTGCGGCCAATCTCCAGAAACAGCTCATCGATCCCTGGCGCCGCATCGGCCGCCGGAAAGTACACGGGCCCCGACGTGGTATGAGTGCATGGGCAAGCTTGCCGGCACTATGAGGACGGCCCGTACCGATGTCGTCTTTTGCGGACACCTCAAAGTACGCAGCGTTGATGCTGCCGGCGTACTCGCGGCCCTCTGCCTCCGTCACCGCGCGCCGGTCGGCCAAGTCGGACTTGTTGCCCACCACACACAAGGCTACATGGATGCGCCGCACAGAGCCCGCGCTCGAGGTAAGCATGACCTGACCTTGCTGCTGGGCGCGCGTTGCACCATCTGCTACGAACCCGTTCGCCCCGGCTGCACGCGTTGGAGCTCTGCGATGCATTCAGGCGCGGAACAGCGAAATCCATGGGCCGTGAGCATGGAGTAGGGACGCCTTCGTGGGCCTATTGGTTGCCCTGGCGTACCTTGCACCCAGCTATTAAGCGCCTCAAAGGTCGACGGCACGGTAATGTCGTAGACCAGAAGGCCGACCTCGGCGTCGCGGTAGTACATTGGCGCCTAACGGAAGCACACACAGCCGTACGCCTAAGAAAGTCAGAGGTCATGGTAGCGACAGCCATGCACGGTCCGCCCCGGCGTACGATGGCCCGGAACCTGCCGCATGGGGTTCGCCCATGCGTCGCGAGCCCGTCGGTCGCGTCCATGTGAGCCGGAGACAGTGCCGGTTCGTCGGCAGCAGGCTCTAGCGTACCGTTCTTGGCCGGCAGTGTCCCAGATCTGCAGTCGCACATTGAGGTTGTCCACGTTTCTGAAACGCGTCCCCCGGCACGCAGCACCACACATGCTGGACGCGGCCTGGTGAGCCCCAGCGTAGCCTCACGGCCCGGCCCGCGCGTGACGCACAGCCGCTTGGTCATAAAGGCTGCGCCTACGGTCGTCTGCACGTCCGGTTGGAAGCGGTTGTGCACGTAGCGGGCCGCCAGCGACGTCTTACCCACGACTACACCCAGTAGAGAGGCCCCGACCGCAGCCCGCCCGTCGATCTACCCGTCAGCGACCGCGAGCGTCCTCCATCCTATATAGGTCCGCGTACACTGGGCGCCGAGGAGGACGACCTTGGCCTCGAACGCTGTAAGCGCGTCCATGGCCGCCATGGCCCGAGGCGACAGGTTCCACCCGTCGGTAGGCTGGTTAATGGGTAGTATTGCGTGGATGACGCAGGAGTCCAGCGTCCCGGGTAGCGGGTTCCTCAGCCGCGTCAGTGGCCGCGTCGGCGACGCTGCGGATGATGCCACATGTGGACGGTGGGCAAGGATTAGGCCAACGGCCGCAAGACGTGCATGCGTACCGTCCGGACCAGTGCTGCCATCTAGGGAGTAGGGGGCATACATGGCAACAGAACGTGCATGGACAGATACGTGCGGATATCGCGGACCCTGGATCCGCTCATAGACCTGCATGCATTCGGCAGCGTCATGCGCATACGGCTAGATGTTAGGCAGTTTCCCTATGAAGTCTATCGGCTTGCTCTACGCTGTATACTTGTACACATGCACGCACCGGGGGCATATACAGAGGACAGAGACGCAGACAACCATTATGCACAGAAAGCCAGAGCCAGCGAACAGCGAATTCACCAGAACACCCAGTTCAGCACACGCACAATGTCATCCAGTTCGGCCTGTGTACACGTTCCAGGGGTGCGTCTGTTCATGCTTTACGCGGTGGCCGCGGGCGCCTCGGTGGGGACGGCCAGGCTGCCGAGGAAGCGCAGGATCGCGTCGGCGGTCGCCTGCGTCTGTTCAAAGTGTGGGTAGTGCCCGACGCCGTCGACCAGCAGCTGCTCGGCACGGCCGGTGTGCGCGAGCGCGCCCGTGATGTAGGCGGCCTCGGCGGCCGGCGACGGGTAGTCCGGGTCCGCGCCGCCGATGATGGTAAGCGACGGCGCGCGGACCTGCGGCAGCCGCGCCGTGCAGGCCGCCTTGGTGGCGAACATGGTCGCTCGCAGTGCGGCAAGGTGCGGGCCGTCCAGCATTCGCCGGATCTCGGCAGTGTGCCGCTGCAACTCAGCGCGGTCCAGCTCTGGGTGCTTGTGCAGCGTGCCCGAGTAGTACGAGGCCCAGAAGCCCGCGCCGATGGGCCGCGACATCAGCAAACGCAGCATGAGCTTCATGCCCGCCGACAGGCCGCGGCCCTCGTTCGGGTCACGCACAAAAGGGCCCAGGAACACGAGCCCGCGCACGGCCTCGGGCGCTTCGGCGGCGGCCCACACCGCCGACGCGGCGCTGTAGCTGTGGCCGACCAGTACGACGCCTTTGCGGTTGAGCGCGGCGCGGGCGTCCGGCGTGCTCGCGGGCGCGTCAGTGGCGACTGCCTCGGCCGTGCTCGCGACGGCCGCCTCGGCGACGGCGAGGGCGTCCTTGGCGGCCTCCTCCGGCAGGTACGAGGCGAACGTCGTGCTGGTCTGGCCGCTGCCGCGCAGGTCGTGCGCGACGACGGTGTACCCGGCGTCGGCGATCTTGGGCGCGATGTGGCGGAAGGTGGCCGACGTGTCGCCAATGCCGTGCATGAGCAGTACGAGCGGCTTCGCGTCCTCTGCCATGTCCGTGGCAGGCGGTGCGAGCTCGGTGACGGCGAGGGTGCCTTCACCGCCGGCGCCCGTCACCGTCGAGGTGCGAACGCGGTCGGCCGGGACGCCGAGCCGCGCGAGTGCCTGCGCCAACATGGTTGCGCACTTATCTGTTTGCGTAATGTAAAGCCACGCGTCTGCAGGGTGTCTTGGCGTGTCTTGGCGCGTCTGTAGGGTGTCTGTAGGGTGTCGGAGCGTGTTGGAAGGCAGGCACTCGCGGCAGGTCGTCCAAGCAAGACGAGTACGAGGCGCATCCGAAAATGATTGCGTCAGCGTTTCAATGGGCCATGTGGGCGGCGAAAGAGTCGCGGCAGAATCGGGTGACGTTTAATAGTCGGATGGGTTACCTTAGGGTGGAATGGCAGAATAGTGGTAGAATTGACTAGGGGAACGGTGAAAAAGGCAGAAACTAGCGTAGAAGCGCGCGCTTTTTTTGAAAGCACAAGACAAATAGGACGACGAACGGGACGACTGGAGACCGAGGTAGTGGACGAGGACGTGGACGAGGACGTGCGTGGAGGACACGAACAAAGAGAGACGTGCAACGTCGAAGGGCAGACAAGCACAGCAGCCGACCGAGATCGCGATGGACGCGGACGGCGACGCCGGCCAGCTGGCCGGCTCGGCCGGGGCTGCGGCCATGGAGGTTACATCGGTAACACTGACTGATTCCCTGGCAACAGTCCCCACCACTAATGGAGCGGACCAGCTGGCCCACCCGGCGCCGCCCGCCAAACGACTGCGCGTCGACGACGACGGCGTCGGCAGCGTGTCGTCGGCGACACTGCAACAGTTGCTCCTACAAACCAATAGCAGGTAAGCCGCGAGCGTGAAGTTGTCGCTAGCCGACAATGCCGCTCATACGGCAGTACTGCATCTTGGCGTCTGGACTGTAGCGAGGACGTGGTGGCCGGACGGCCGCCCAAAGTACCCAAGCGTGGCCAAAAGGCGTTCGCCCCCCGCGGCACGCCCGCCGAGGCCGCCGCTCTCGACGATTCCCGCGCGCTTTTGCGTGCCACCCTGCATGACGAACGGCGACCGTCGACGTAAGTGGCATCTGACAGTAAAGCGTCGGTCAACAAGGAGCTAATCTTTTTGTTTTTTTCCCTTGGCTAGCCTCCCGCCATCACCAGCAAAGGGCTGATGATCGCGGACTGGCAGCCGGACACATGCACGGCGCTGATCGCTGTCATCCGCGGGCCGCACGCCGCCACGATGGGCCATCTGCGCGACGGCAAGCTGCACCTGCTGCCGGAGGAGGCGCTATTCTTGGTGGACCGGGGCGCGCTCCAACTCCGCGTCGGCGGCGCGTCCGCCTCGTTCCAGCACGCCCTCACGCTCGCGCTGCAGGCTGGTGTGTCGCTGGACGACTACCTTGTGTACGCGCATTTGAAGCGGCTCGGGTACATCGTCAACCGCGCGAACCTCAGCTGGCACGAGCTCCCTTCGGCTCCCGGATCCGCTTCGTCCGCGACCGGTAGGGAGCCGACGGCGTGGCGTGCGTTCGAATCGTGTGACTCATCCGTTGAATGGTTTGATCTGCAGTTTGCCTTTTGTCAGACGATGCCGCAGCGGCGGCGCTGCCACCTGGTTCTGCCGACAGCCGTGCCGCGCCGGAACCCGCGCGGTCGACGTGGACCGGCCTAACGGGCGTGCTGGGCCGCACTGTGGCCCTA
>Ga0180215_1005341_pt1 | contig 11027 bp, 11 predicted proteins | sample eDN3rd37CBELigBY_FD_128871 | JGI IMG/M metagenome (GOLD analysis project Ga0180215, IMG submission 128871) | Enriched backyard soil microbial communities from Emeryville, California, USA - eDNA 3rd pass 37_C BE-Lig BY (version 2) (version 2) | ecosystem: Environmental > Terrestrial > Soil >...
GAATTATTATACAATTAAGGAGGAGCGATATGATAATAACTTCTGCTACATCTTCTGATGCATCAGTAATACATGATTTAATGATTAAGGCATTTATAGGATATAAAAATGAAACCCCACCATCGAGTGCTTTAGAAGAAACCGTTCAGTCAGTTTCAGATGCTTTAGAAAAAGAAGAAAAGGCATTGATTGCTTATGAAGAAAATAAACCAGTTGGAATGGTACGATTTCAGCTAAAAGACGAGGGTTTATATTTTTATCGTTTATCAGTTCCGAAAAACAAGGCAAAGGCATTGCAAAAAAGATATTAAAATCTTTAGAGGACTATGCAAAAAAAGTGAATGTAACCACAATACTTTGTAAAGTACGTAAGACAGTACCTAAAAATATACAACTATATAGTTCCATAGGTTATGAGGTTTATGATGAAAAAATTGTACATAAACCAGATGGAATAAATATTAAAGTTGTTTCAATGAAGAAAGTGATTTAGTTCATCAACTTACGGGATGCTAAAAACGTAAGTCGGTTTTTAGATGGGCTTATTTTTTTATCTAAAGAGTAATAATTTAATAATAATGATGCTTACATGAAACTTACCCATATTCTATAAACGGGCCATCAGTTTAATGGTACATTTATCAAATTCATTCTTTAAATTGTATAGTAATTAACACTATTGTATATTTGTTCGAAGATAGGGGTGGAAATAATGAGATTAATTTGTGAGTCAGATAATTTAAATGATTATTTACTTGAATTAAAAGAAGTTGATTATTCCAGTCCAAAAATAAAAAGGAAGACAGATGAACTTTTCAATCCAAATCAAACGGAATATGAAAAAGCTAAAATAGCTTTTGATTTTGTTCGAGATGAAATTTCGCATTCTTGGGATATTCAATCCAATCGAGTTACTTGTAATGCCTCGGAAGTATTAGACTTTAGAGAAGGAATTTGTTATGCAAAATCACATTTATTAGCATCTTTATTGCGATCGCAGGGGATACCAACAGGCTTTTGTTATCAACGATTGATGCTGTTTGATACTCCGGAAAAGGGATATTGTATTCATGCTTTAAATGCTATTTTCATTAAATCCCTGAATAAATGGATTAGAGTAGATGCTCGTGGAAATAAACGGGGAATTGATGCCCAATTTTCAATTGAAGAGGAAAAATTAGCTTTTCAAATTAATGAAGAACTTAATGAAAAGGATTATCCAATTATCTATGTAAAGCCTCACCCTAAAACAATAGCAGTTTTAGAAAAATATACGAATGCATTAGATATTTATATTAATCATTTGCCAGAAAGTTTGTAGTTGGATTACTACCGGGTGCTATAGTCTTAATAGGCAAATTCACGGTATGTCACATCAAAAAGTATATTCTGAAGTGGTTTACACAATTACACCAATAAGTCTTGTTGAGATTGATAAGCTTATTGAAGCGCTTGACCGTAATGAATATAATGATGAAAACTATTATCGTGAGGTCTTAAAGAATTGGCGTAACGGTGATTTTACAAATGCAATAGAAGTTCATAATAAAATTTGGGAAGAAGATGCAGGCGAAGTTGGAAAGGCAACTCGTTTTAGAACGGCAGAAGAAGAAAATCAATTCGTCCAAAAACATTTTTCCGGATATATTGAGTCTCATGTGAATGAGAAAGGCTACGAAATCATTTGTGGAATAGGGGAATAGTTGTATATTCCAATACAAAAGGGGCTTCTCCAACATAGGAGAGCCCCTTTAAAACTTCATATTATTTAGATGTTGGTGATGGTGTAGATTCAGGTGTAGTCACTTGATCATAGAATTGAACAAATTGATTGCGTTCTGCACTATTACGGTAAGCCATCGCTACGCGCGGATGCTCGTTTAAAATTCCTGAGATCATGTAAGGGATGATGTAGCCCCATTCCCATGTTTCACGCATGTTTAACATATGCTCTTCGATTACTTTTAATAATGGTTTGATTTCATATGTTGTTTTCTTAATGTAACCAACTAAAAGTTCAGTATGGCAATTTCCAGCTGCTCGGCCCATTCCGTAAAGAGATGAATCAAGGTATACAACACCATTTCTCATAGCTGTTAATGTATTGGCAAAGGCTAATTGTAAATTATTGTGCGTATGAATTCCTAGTTGTTTATTTGGAATGAGTGCCTGGAATTTATTGACCTGATGTTCAATATCTTTTGGATCTAAACTTCCAAAGGAATCTACAATGTAAACGACATCTACTGGACTTTCTCGAACCATATCGAATGCTTCGATTAATTGTTGTTCAGGTACACTTGATAATGCCATTATGTTTAGGGAAGTTTCATAGCCTAAATCATGGAACATTTGAACAAGCTCTAAACCTTTATCTACCTCTCTAACATAACAAGCAACACGGATCATATCTAGAATACTTTCTTCACGTGGTAATATATCATTCGGGTCAACACGTCCAATATCAACTAAAGCAGAAAGTTTTGTTTTCTTTTTCTCTATGATTTGTTTTAAGAAGTCATCATCAAGAAATCGCCAAGGATTTGGCTCTGTTGCTTTTAATAGGGCAGGAGAGTTTTTGTACCCAATCTCCATATATTCAACGCCTGCATCATTTAATCCGTTATATAAATCTTGAACAAATTCTACAGTGAAGTCCCAATTATTCACAAGTCCACCATCTCGAATGGTACAATCAATTATTTTTACATTTGGTTTCATTCAATTTCTCCTCGCTTTCAACATTCAACAAGTTCATTGTTCTCATTTCTAAAAGGTTAATAACTTGAATCATTTCTATTTAAGCTATATTAACATATTGTTTTGCATAAATGTCACTAAAAAATTTTTATTATTCAAAATTTTACAAATTTGTGTCTTTTTCTATAAGTGCTATCGGATAATTCACAAAGTCGAACCCTTCATTCTATGAAAACTACTGATGGTTAATTGATTGATATTCAATGTCATATATTTGTACAATATTCTGGTAATAGAATAGGGGGAACATGAATATGGAGAACAATCAAAGTTCAACAAAGATTGATTTGTTTTGGAGGGAGTTTTTAGAGAAAACAGGTAGAAATGAAACAACAACATATCTGGAAGCATTTCATTTTGAACTAACTGAAAAATTGGCTAATGAATTATTGCAATTAGTTTTAGATGGTCAAAAGAAAGCAACTGCAAGTAGTTTGTGGTCTTATGAGATACAAGGAAATCCATTACCTAAAGTAGGAGACTTAAGTATTGTTACGGATTGGGAGGGGACCCCGAGATGTGTTATTCAGACGACAGCTGTAACAATCATTCCATTTTCTGAGGTTACATATGATCTTTGCAAGCGTGAAGGTGAGGATGACACATTGGAGTCTTGGCAAAGAGGCCATATCCGATTTTATAAAAGCGAAGGAAGTTCTATTGGATATGAGTTTCATGAAGACATGCCAGTTGTATTCGAAGACTTTGAGGTTGTTTACAAACGATAAATATAAGTATTTGAACATCACAGAGGAAAAACTGTGGTGTTTTTTCTTTTATTAAGGCGAAGCCGAAGAAATACCTCTATCGTATCAACTAACTATAAGTAATTAGATGTACTGCCAACTAACAAGATAGGTTTATCGATTTACTCCAATTCTATCAAAATAATCCCTATCTCTCATTTTTAAAAGAATAAGAGGAATTTAATTTCTTTAGATGGAATATATTTCATTGTTTAAATGAAGGAAAATTCTGATAATTGAGGGTGATTTTGTGAAAAGGAAAATGCCATTCATGTTAGTTGCGTTGGTGCTCTTAGTAAGTTTATTTAGTTTTCAGAATTATGCAAGTGCCGAAGAAATTCAAGTATCTACATTTGATGAAACAATTAAGTCCATTGTAGAACAGCGTTTAACAGGTGCAGATGTTAGTATTACCGTAAGAGATGGTGTAACAGGTGAAATTGTTTATGGGCTAAATGAAAATACTCCAATAAAACCTGCATCAAACATGAAGTTAATTACAACTGCAGCAGCTCTAGATGTTCTTGGAGAAGACTATAAATTTTCAACAAAACTTTATATTACTGGTAAAATTTCAGATGGCGTTTTAAAAGGCGATGTTTATTTACAAGGACATGGTGATCCAACTTTAATGGATGTCGATTTAAAACAATTTGCCAATGATTTAAAGGCACTAGGCATTCATAAAATAGATGGTCGTATTGTTGGGGATGACAAATGGTTTGATGGTGATTTATTAACACCTGGTATTTGGCCTGGTGACGAGTCGTGGTATTATGCTGCACCAATTACAGCATTAACGACATCTCCAAATGCAGACTATGATTCTGGAACAATTATTGTGGATGTAACAGCAACTCAAGTTGGTGAACCACCATCATTTAAAATCACTCCTCATATTGGGGATTTAGAAATTATCAATGAAGCAGTAACTGTTGCTACAGGTCAAGCAAATACACTGTCAGTAGAAAGAACATATCAAACGAATCAAATTGTCATCAGTGGAAATCTTCCTGTTGGTAGAACTTATAGAGATTGGATTACAGTTCAAAATCCAACAACTCATACATTAAATATGTTCAAAGAATTATTAGCAGAAGCTGGAATCGAATATACTCATCATAAAGTTTTCCAAGCAGCAACTCCGAACAGTGCGCAACTTGTTTCTGTTAAAGAATCTATGCCATTAAAAGAACTATTAATTCCTTATATGAAACTAAGCAATAATGGAATCGCTGATATTTTAATCAAGACAATTGGTAAAGTTAAAAATCATCATGGTAGCACAAATGCAGGTCTAAAAGTATTAAGAGAATACGGTGAATCGGTAGGTCTAAACATGGATGATTGGTTCTTTGAAGACGGATCTGGAATGTCTCATAGTAATCACGTTTCAAGTGTTGCGGTGAGTGACCTACTATATCACGTACAAAGTGAAGAATGGTTTAATACGTATTTAACTAGTTTGCCTGTCGCTGCGAACAGTCAACGTTTCGTAGGAGGTACATTACGTAATCGCTTGAACGATCCGTTAACAGCTGGGAAAGTATTTGCCAAAACAGGTTCATTAAGTGGCGTTAGTACTTTAAGTGGTTATATTCAAGCTAGTAGCGGGAATTGGTACATTTTCAGTGTATTAGTACAAAATAAATCAGGTGCTACAACAGGTATTGATGAAATTGTAAAATCCATTGCAAAAGAATACTAAAACAATAAAAAGCTCAGAGAAAAATTCTGAGCTTTTATTTACTTTATTTAACAAAAAACTAGAAAAAAATTACAATTTATTAATGATGCATAAGTAAATTTATTATATAATACGAATTGTATTGTCGTTATTAGTTCTTGTTGGTTTTTGAAGTGAGGTGATAAAAGTGAAACTGGTATCTTATCGCGTTCAAACAAGCTCTATAGAAGATGTGATATCTGCGATTGAATTTGAGTTTTGTGATTTAGATATAATGATTGATGAGTTGAGCTCTCATACTTACATTATAACGTTCAATACATATAATAATACGGTTATTAATCCTGCTGAAAGAAATTTGGACAGCATTCATGAATTCTTTACTTGGGCACCATTTCACTACTATGAAAAGCTCGAATGAAAATATGATGCAAAAAATTTGCGGTTCGAAGAGTACTAAATCCAAATAATAAATTATTTACTGCACTTAATTGTTATATCCACAAACAATTTAAGTGCAGTTTTATTATGGAAAATTTCCTCAATGCTTCTCAAATTTGATCCTGGTCATAAAGCTAAATATTCTCACGTAAATTTGTATAAATAATTGAAAATAGGGAACACTTGTTCTATAATCGAATTAAGAAGGAGATGAACGATTGAAAGAACAATTGATGAAAGTCATGATTCGAAATCAATTGGTCGATATGATATATGAAGCGAAAAGTGGGGAAATTACGAAAAGGCGTGTGAAAGTGTTAAATGTCACTGATCAAATCTTTACAGCTTATTGCTTTACAAAACAAGCTCGCCGATCGTTTCGAATTGATCATGTTTTATCCCTATTGCCAGTGATCCGAAGAGAACGAGAAAGTATTAGCTAATACTACTACGTATCAATTTGTCTAAAACAAATTTTATTTAATTAAATTGCAAAATAGATACAATAGGTTTAAGCATACCTACCATCTAATTTTTTCATATAAAACAAGTCATCCTTCATGCTAAGGATGGCTTTTATAATATTTTATTAACCTTATATTCCTTTACTGCTGATTCATACATAAAACTTGAAAGAATCGACAGAATAATTGTTAGAGCGAAGTAAAGGAAGGGAATCAATGGTTAATCTAAAGAAAGTTTTTATTTCTTCTATCATACTCGTGTTAATTTCATCAACTTCCACGCCATTCAACCAGGTATCTGCACAACAAGAGACACCACCTACACTTGGTGTGAAAGTTAAAAAGATATTAACAATTGATGGGAATACTTATAAAGATTTAAATGCGAATGGCAAACTAGATCATTATGAGAACTGGCAGCTTTCTCATGATGATCGTGCGCGGGATCTTGTTTCACAAATGACTCTTGAGGAAAAAGCGGGACTATTAATGATTCCTGAGTTTCCAATTTTCGAGGATGGGAAACTTGTGCTACCAAATGCACATCTAGAACAAAATACGCGTTATTTTATTTTCCGTGAAACACCAAGTGCAGACATCATCGCTAACTATAATAATCAGTTACAAGAGGCTGCTGAGAGCTCACGGTTAGGTATTCCTGCGATGATCATATCTAATCCGCGTAATCATGCTACACCAATCCAGGCATTAGAACCTACTTCTCCTGGAAATACTGGTCAATTCTCATATTGGCCAAATACGTTAGGGTTAGCTGCCACAAGGGATTTAAAACTAATAGAAGACTTTGCCAGAATATCATCGAAAGAGTTTCGTGCAACTGGAATTCGTAAATTATATGGTTACTCAGCTGACGTTGCAACTGATCCACTTTGGTCTAGGATCGATGAAACTTTCGGAGAACATCCTGCACTAGTCTCAGATATTATTTATCGAATTGTAATAGGGTATCAAGGCGATATTCTAAATGAAAATAGTGTAACAACAACTGTAAGACATTTCCCAGGAGGAGGAGCACGTGAATCAGGGAAAGATCCGCACTTTGAGACAGGAAGATACAATATTTACCCAACAGAAGGAAGTCTTTTAAGATACCATATGCCACCTTTTAGAGCTGCAATTGAAGCAGATACAACGTCTATTATGCCTTATTATGCATTTCCTAGTAATTTAAGTGCAAATCAGGGTCTCAAGCCTTTTAGTCAAACTTCGCAATTCGAAGAAGTAGGTTTCGCATTTAATAAACCATTTATAAACGATTATTTAAGAGCTGAACTCGGCTTTTTAGGTTATGTCAATTCAGATACAAGCGCGGTTATTGATAAGGCATGGGGTGCGCTCGATTTATCAATCGAAGAGCGTTTTGCAAAAGCATTAAATGCTGGTACGAATATTTTTTCAGGAGCTACTGATCCGACTCCAATTATTAATGCAGTCAATCAAGGACTTGTCAGTGAGGAAGTTGTGGATCGGTCAGCAATTTTCCTAGTAACAGAAATGTTAATGCTTGGTTTATTTGAAAATCCATACGTTGATGCTAAAAAAGCACTTGAGGTTGTAAATGACCCTGAATCCAAAATGCGTGCGGACGATGCACATCGAAAGTCCATTGTATTACTTAGAAACAATCAAAATTTATTACCATTAACAGACGACAAACTAACAAACATGAAATTGTATGTGCAAGTATTCCCTGGAGGAGAAAATGGGGAAAATACACATAGTATGAAAGAACGATTAAAAAAATATGATGGAAATATTACGATAGCTGATTCTTTAGATGAAGCAACTCATGCTTTTATTTGGATTATGCCAAGTATGGATTTATTTGGTCAAAGCAAGATTACCCTTTCAATTGGTCCAGATACTGATGTTTTTAATATTAATCGAGTAAGTGAAATTCAAAAAAAGGTTCCAACCATTACTGCAATTGATTTTAAAAATCCATGGCTGATCAATAATATTGAACCTAATGCTGCAAGTGTAATTGCAACTTTTGGAGTGAAACCAGAAAGCTTATTTGATGTTATGCGTGGTAAGTTTAATCCTGTTGGAAAACTTCCATTTACAATTCCGGCAAATCAGGATGCTATAAACAATGAAGCTGGTGATCTGCCAGGCTTTAGAGAAGATCCTTCCTACGTCTATGAAGATAAAACTGGAAATAAATACGTTTATAATTTTGGCTTATCTTATAAATGAAAAAGGTAAAAAACGTTCATACTATAAAAAATCGCTCAAGAAATTGAATATTTCCTTGGGCGATTACTTTTCAAAGGAGTGGTTATAAACGGGAGAATAAGCCTAAAAACAGGCTTTTTCAAAGAAAAATAAAAAAAAGATAAAAAAATTTAGTGGATTAAGATGAAAATTTCGCCAAAACATCATAAAATAGAAGTGACAACTAAAAAAGGGAGGACTGCCGATGATAACCGGTCAGTTAGAGCGAGCGTTTCAACTAGCGGAGAAACATAGACTCGACGTAGGTTCAATATTAGATTTGTATACAGTAATTAGAAAAGAATTAAATGTCTCACCAGTAGTAGAAGAAAAAATTCTACAACAGATGATTAAAATTTTGGAGAACAATAAAACATACTTACGGGAGGCCACGTAACAATTGAAAAAGCAAATTGAATGTTATGATGATATAGACTCATTTGAGTAAGGCGCTGCTCTAGCACAATAATTCTGAGCAGCGCCTATTAATTTTTATATTTATTTACCACTATTTCAACTTTCCTCTAAATCAAACTTCTTTGTTGTGCAACCATGACAGCTTCTGAACGTTTAGTAACATTCAATAAATCGAATATTTGTGATAAGTTTCGTTCTATTGTACGTTGAGATAATTGTAATTCTTCAGCAATTGTACTATTTGAGTAACCCATTGCAACAAGATTAAGTATTTGTTGTTCACGGTCATTCAGTTTTAGAGATTCTTCCATCTCATCCCCACGATAATATTCTTTTACATAATCAATGAAATTCGCAGGTAAGACAAGATTGTCTTTAATAGTTTCACGAATTGTATGGATCACTTGATCTTTTGTTGCTGTTTTTGATATCAATCCATCAACCATTTGATCTAAGACTAAGGAATAGTAATCCTCGATGTTATCTCCAGTATAGAGTATCACTTTTGCGGATGGCTGTTTCGAACGAATTTTACTACATAACACGATTCCATTCTGTTCGGGCATATTAATATCAACTAAATAGGCATCATATTTTGCTTTATTTTCATTTAACATTTGATGGATTGCATATATATCACTACTCGTATCTACCGCAAAATCATCCAAATCATGAAATAGATTTTTTGTTCCTTCTAATACTGCGATATGATCATCAACAATTAATATATCAATCATTTTCAACATCTCCTACACGTATACGAATTTGAGTACCTTCATCGGGGTAAGTATCAATTATGAAATCCCCTTTATAGGTATGTACTCTTTCTCTTATTCCTGCTATTCCCATTGATTCAGTATTTTTCAATATTGATGGATCAAACCCAATGCCATTGTCCATATACATGATTTCAAATCCTTTATTGTATTTAGATAATTGGACTTTAACGTAAGTAGCATTGGAGTGTTTAATAGCATTCGTCAGCAACTCTTGAATGAAACGGTAAATCAATAATGGGACGAACTTATCAGTAGTATCAATATTTTCAATTTTATGAAGTAAAGTGAATTCAGCACGTCTTTTAGTTTGAATAAATAGTTTATTAAGTGCAGCATTTAAACCTAAAGTATCTAGTAATGGCGGTTTTAAGATTTCGCAGTATTCCCGTAATTGGTGATTGATGGTCATTAACTGATGATGAAAATCGGCTACTTTTTCTTGAAGCTGCAAAGTATTATGTTCATGTAGAACCGTATCCATCTCACGAATTAGGAAAATTTGCTCCTGTAAAACAGTATCATGCAAATCTTGTGCTAAATGATTTTTTTCTTCTTCTAGTTTAAGTAAGATTAGTTTTTCAAACCAAAATGGATGTCCATGTTCTTCTTTCTCCATCGTGTTTAGCTTCGTCAACAATTCCTCAACTAATTTTGTATTATCAATAAAATTATTAACGTATAAGATTAATAACTCTAAAGTAAGTAATTCCTCGTGCTTTAAAGAAGAATGCTTGCGATCACCCAATATTAACAAATGCTTCATTTCCACATCTTGATGGATACATGCTACATAACATTCTTCAGTTTTCTTTATTTCGAATAGCTTTAACTGGTCAAATAACGATGTAGGAAGAGATTGATGTATTGGTTTAGTTTGAATTGTATGGTTTTCAACGAATTGTTTTTCCTTATGATTAAAACCAATAACGTACACGGTATCAAGTTCTAATTGTTTAGAAAGTATTGTCGATATATTATTAAATAATTCTTCTAAATGAACTGTTTTACCGATATTTTCGATTGAAGAATATAATTGGTGAATATAATTTCCTCGCGGAGAAAATAATACTTTACGATTTGTATAATCCATATATTCTTTTATATATAAACTGAAAATAATAACTAGAAAAATAAAAATTGATAAGCTAATTAACTCCAAAATTGAAATTGACACCAACAAGTAAATCCCTAGACAAAGTACGATAGTGAGGATGATCGCGAAAAGGGAGTAATATTTTAACCTTGAAATATAATAGTCCACATCATATAATCGCTCAGAAAATTGAGCAAAGATAAAACCAACTGCGAGAAATAAGAAAAAAATCGTAAGAGTAGAAGTAGACAATATAAACTTGTTAAATAGCATTAAGGGCACTACATAAAAAAGAACAAAAGGAAGTATTGGTATAACAATCCCCCAAAAAAGAAATTTAATCTGAGATTTAGGATATTTAATAAACGCGTAAACAATAATTGTTATATTAACAAGAACTAA
>Ga0180215_1005343_pt1:0-2500 | contig 11023 bp, 8 predicted proteins | sample eDN3rd37CBELigBY_FD_128871 | JGI IMG/M metagenome (GOLD analysis project Ga0180215, IMG submission 128871) | Enriched backyard soil microbial communities from Emeryville, California, USA - eDNA 3rd pass 37_C BE-Lig BY (version 2) (version 2) | ecosystem: Environmental > Terrestrial > Soil...
CAGGACGATTCCCCGGTTGTACCAGGCGTCCTGAGAATAGGGGTCGTTATCGATGTGCCGATCGTAGCAAGCGATGCTCTTCTCGTCATTACCGAGCCGGTCGTAGCAATAACCGAGTTCGTACCAGGCTTCCGGGTGTTGCGGGTTGATTTCTCCGCATCGCTCGAAGGCTGCAATCGCTTCATCCAACCGGTCCAGGCGTTCCAGGGTGACTCCGTAGTTGAAGAGGGCTTCCTCATTGAGCGCATCGAATTCCAGTGCTGCTTCGTACGCGGCAAGCGCCTCCTCACTTCTGCCCAGGTTGTCGAGGGTGATACCTCGATTCACCATGGTTTCGGCATCCATCGGATTGAGCGACAGTGCCTGCTCATAGGCTTCGAGCGCTTCCTCGTGCCGATTCAGGTTGTTCAGCAGAATTCCCCGGCGCAACCATGCGTCCGAGGAATATGGCTGCATCTCGATCATTCTCTCGATAGCTGCAAGGGCGCTATCGAAGCGGCCGCGCTCAAAGTAGTAGGTGGCTATGTCTTCCAGCGCGTCGGAGTCAAAGTAGGCAGTCGTACCTTGCTGCTCGAAAGATGCGACGAGGTCGTTGAGTCGATCCTCGTTAGCCGGTTCTTCGAAGTCGTCAAACTCGAAGTTGAACATACTAGTTAGGCGCCGGGTGGCAATTCATTTCAGGACAGCGCTGTCCGGAGGAGTCTCCGGTCTAGGGCCTCTGTTAAGCCGAAATGACGAAAAGGTTCGCCTAATATTAAACGGGGCTCCCCCTTTTTGCAAGGAGTTATACCCAGGAGAGGCCTGCTTTCCTCCTGGCAAAGGGTAAATTTTGCATTACAACCAGGGTTGCGGGAACCTCAATCGCACCGGTGAGCACACACGGAGGCTCCTGTAAAGGATAACGGAGCGTTCGCAGATAATCAGTCAATCATGTTCATTTCATTTGAAGGTATAGACGGCAGTGGCAAGAGCACCCAGGCGCAGCTCCTTCTGGACCGGCTGAAGGCGGAGGGATACGATGCCGTGCTCTATCGGGAGCCGGGAGGCACCGAACTGTCGGAGCGAGTACGTGAACTCTTGTTGGATCCGGAGTTGCATATCACGTCATTCGCTGAACTGCTGCTATTCTCAGCAGCACGGGCCCAACTCGTATCCGAACGAATCCGACCTGCCCTGGAAAACGGCCAGATCATCCTTTGCGATCGCTTCTTCGATTCGACGGTGGCCTACCAGGGTGGGGGGCGTAATCTGGGCGAGTTTGATTGGTTGAGAGACTTCAACCTCAAGGTGACGGGCGGTCTGGTCCCCGGGCGGACCTACCTCGTGGAAGTAGACGTCGCAACGGCGGCTTTGCGGCGTGCACGTCGTGCTCCGGCTGGCATGCCGGCTACAGAAGATCGTATGGAAGCTGCAGGGCAGGCCTTTTACGAGCGCGTTGCGGCCGCCTATGACCGGCTCGCTCGTGCAGAGCCCGATCGGATCATGCGCCTTGACGGGAGTCAGCCTCTCGAGATCATTCATGAGCAGATCTGGAATGATGTCCAGGCGCTATTGGTCAGGGTTCGAGGAACACCCCCGCCTGCTCGTTGTTCTTGCACAAGAGAAGCGCGCTAAGAGCAAGCTTTTTCACGTTTTCCCGTATCTTTCGTTAGTCTGCGCCACAGGGCGCTTCCCCCAATGCCGTTACCGCAGAAAAAACTCGAAGAGGTCAAAGGCATCTTCAGCTCTTTCCTGCAGAAGCGGAACCAGCGGCAAACGCCGGAACGATTCGCCGTTCTCGAAGAGATCTATACCCACGATGGTCACCTGGACGCAGATGAGATCTACTTCCATATGAAGCAGAAGGGGAGTCGTGTGAGTCGCGCGACGGTATACAATACCCTGGATCTGCTTCTCGAATGCGACCTCGTCGTACGCCATCAATTCGGAAAGAATCAGGCGAAGTATGAACGGGCTTTCAGTTACCGGCAGCACGATCACCTGATCTGCCTGGACTGCAACGAGCTCTTCGAGTTCTGTGACCCGCGCCTTCAGGGCATACAGGAAATGGTGGCCGACATCTACAAGTTCGATATCAAGCACCACTCCCTGAACATGTACGGCCACTGCATTAGGCAGGAGTGTCCCAACCGGACAGGGGAGCGCGTGCAAGAATCTGCGTGAACGGTTTCAGGTACGTCACCTCTGGATTCCCTTCGGTAAACGAGAGCGTTCAGGAATGGATACTGGTGAGCCTCCATTGCTTGGCGATGGAGGCTTCTTTATTTGTTCGTAGTCCCTTCGTTGCAGTGCAGTAAATTGGGTGGACTCGTTTCCGGGCTACCGAATCTTAGCGGAATCACACCATGGGAAGAACGCTCATACTTTCAGCCGCGCGCGTCCACAGGACCATTAATCGCATGGCCTACGAAGTGATAGAGCGGAACCGGGGCGCCGCGACGCTGGAAATCGTAGGCATCCGGAGCCGGGGCACGGCGCTGGCACAAGTGCTGGCGAAGCA
>Ga0180215_1005343_pt1:7500-11023 | contig 11023 bp, 8 predicted proteins | sample eDN3rd37CBELigBY_FD_128871 | JGI IMG/M metagenome (GOLD analysis project Ga0180215, IMG submission 128871) | Enriched backyard soil microbial communities from Emeryville, California, USA - eDNA 3rd pass 37_C BE-Lig BY (version 2) (version 2) | ecosystem: Environmental > Terrestrial >...
CCATGCGCTGACGACCAGTCGGAGCCCCGCGGACGAGCAATCGTCCGATATGGGGTGACGGCGTGCCTTTTGCATAATGAGCCTACGAGTTGCTCCTCACTAGCGAGGTTAAGTCCTTCAGGGACGCAGCCGCAGCGAAAGCGAGTCTTAACAGGGCGCATACCCATCTTCGGATGGGTGAGTTAGTGGGGGCAGACGCGAAACCGGGTGAGCTACCCATGGGCAGGATGAAGCGTGGGTAAGACCACGTGGAGGTCCGAACCGTTTAACGTTGAAAAGTTATCGGATGACCTGTGGGTAGGGGTGAAAGGCCAATCAAACTCGGAAATAGCTCGTTCTCCCCGAAATGTATTTAGGTGCAGCGTCCATTTAGTGTGCTGGAGGTAGAGCACTGATTGGGCTAGGGCCCTTCACCGGGTACCAAACCCAGACAAACTCCGAATGCCAGACACATGATGATGGGCAGTAAGGGCGCGGGTGCTAAGATCCGTGTCCGAGAGGGAAACAACCCAGACCGACAGCTAAGGTCCCCAAGTCCACGCTAAGTTGATCAAAGGGGGTCGGACTGCTTAGACAACCAGGACGTTGGCTTAGAAGCAGCCATTCGTTCAAAGAGTGCGTAATAGCTCACTGGTCGAGCGGTCCGGCATCGAAAATAATCGGGCATCAAGTGTGGCACCGAAGCTTCGGATGGTCTATCTCAGATAGATCGTGGTAGGGGAGCATTCCAGCGGCGTCGAAGCAGAGTCGTGAGGCTTTGTGGAGCTTCTGGAAACGAAAATGTAGGCATGAGTAACGATAAGATGTGTGAGAAACACATCCGCCGTAAGCCTAAGGGTTCCTGTTCAACGTTAATCGGAACAGGGTTAGTCGGGTCCTAAGCCGAGGCCGAGAGGCGTAGGTGATGGCAAACGGGTCAACATTCCCGTACCTCCCGACGGCGTTAACGTAAGGCGTGACGCGATCGTGTAGGGTCCGCGCACCGACGGAGTGGTGCGTTGAAGCCGCGTAGGCTGAGGAGTAGGCAAATCCGCTCCTCGCGAAGGCCGAGCGGCGACAGTAGGGGGAGCCGTCAGGCAAACCCATAGAGGCCTCAAGCGGCCGCCTAGAAAAGCGTCGTGCGTTGCCCAGGGAGCCCGTACCGTAAACCGACACAGGTAGGCGAGGAGAGTATCCTAAGGCGCTCGAGTGATTCACGGTTAAGGAACTCGGCAAACTAGCCTCGTAACTTCGGGAGAAGAGGCGCCCGTGCTCATCCAAAAGCGAGTGCGGGCCGCAGAGAAGAGGCCCAAGCGACTGTTTAACAAAAACACAGCTCTCTGCAAACTCGTAAGAGGACGTATAGGGAGTGACACCTGCCCGGTGCTGGAAGGTTAAGGAAGGGAGTCAGGCCTTCGGGCCAAAGCTCTCGACCGAAGCCCCAGTAAACGGCGGCCGTAACTATAACGGTCCTAAGGTAGCGAAATTCCTTGTCGGGTAAGTTCCGACCTGCACGAATGGTGTAACGATTTGGGCGCTGTCTCAACCGTGAGCTCGGTGAAATTGTGGTGCCGGTGAAGACGCCGGCTACCCGCAGCGGGACGGAAAGACCCCATGCACCTTTACTGCAGCCTGGCATTGACTTCGACCAGGGGATGTGTAGGATAGGCGGGAGGCTTTGAAGCCCGGTCGCCAGGCCGGGTGGAGCCACCCTTGAAATACCGCCCTTCTTCTGGTTGAAGCCTAACCCGCAGCCGTTATCCGGCTGGGGGACCGTGTCAGGTGGGTAGTTTGACTGGGGCGGTCGCCTCCTAAAGAGTAACGGAGGCTTTCAAAGGTACCCTCAGCGCGGTCGGTAATCGCGCTTCGAGTATAAAGGCAAAAGGGTGCTTGACTGCGAGACAAACAAGTCGAGCAGGTGCGAAAGCAGGACTTAGTGATCCGGCGGTTCCGAATGGAAGGGCCGTCGCTCAAAGGATAAAAGGTACGCTGGGGATAACAGGCTGATCTCCGCCAAGAGTTCACATCGACGCGGAGGTTTGGCACCTCGATGTCGGCTCATCGCATCCTGGGGCTGGAGAAGGTCCCAAGGGTTGGGCTGTTCGCCCATTAAAGCGGTACGCGAGCTGGGTTCAGAACGTCGTGAGACAGTTCGGTCCCTATCTGCTGTGGGCGCTAGGAAGTTTGAGTGGATCTGCTCTTAGTACGAGAGGACCGGAGTGGACGGACCGCTAGTGTGCCAGTTGTCCCGCCAGGGGCACCGCTGGGTAGCTATGTCCGGACGGGATAAGCGCTGAAAGCATCTAAGCACGAAGCCCCCCACAAGACGAGACTTCCCTTATGGGCCGTTGTAGACTACGACGTGGATAGGCGGCAGGTGTACGCGTGGCAACACGTTCAGCCGAGCCGTACTAATCGCCCATCCGGCTTGAGTCTGGTTATTTTACCTGTACCTCCTTCCGCAGGAGGTAGGCCAGGTGCGCCAGTAATGGCTCCCGAGAGGGAGCACCCCCGAGAGGGAGCAGGCTTCTGGCTGCGGAATCTTCCATCTGTCAATGATTGTTTACTCTCTAGCTTTAGAGAGGGCTCCTTCACTGAGAAGGAGATGGCTCACCTGTTCACGGGAGAGCCGGGTTGCGACCCGAAGGGCGATGTGACATCGCCGGGGGAGCGCCCAACACAAAAAAATTCTTGGTGGTTATAGCGCGGGGGGTACACCTCTTCCCATTCCGAACAGAGCCGTTAAGCCCCGCTGCGCCGATGGTACTGCCCTCTTAAGGGTGGGAGAGTAGGGCGCCGCCAAGTCCCCTCTAGAAAGGGCGACCTCCAAAAAAGGTCGCCCTTTCCTCGTTTATAAACGTGGCATCCGCTTTTGGAACTGCCGGGCTACGGGTCGAGCCGGATCACGAGACCATCATGACTATTCAGTTCCACAAAGTCCTTCACGCGTTCACCTTCCCGTGAGACACGCGTGCACACGGCGACCTCGCCCTGGATGTTCAGGCGTGATGTTCGATAGATCACTGTTCCCTCGCCGAGGTTGAGCAAGATCAGGAAACGTGTGCCATTTGCCTCCCGTAAGAGAGGCAGAACAGTATCTTGCGGGAGCAAGGGAATGTAGTCGCCACCATAGAGGGCCGGTTCCTGTCTGCGTAGCTGCAGTAGGCGACGGTATAGCATTAGTATAGAATCAGGCTCTCGTTTCTGGCGCTCGACGTTCCACTTGCGGTGTGTCGGTGTGAGAGGAAGCCAGGGGGTGCCCGTCGAGAAACCGGCTCCATCACTTTCGTCCCATTGCATGGGAGAACGATAAGGAGTCCGGTTACCGCCGCCGTATGGGAAGTCTCTTACCTGGGGATCGTACACCTCTTCAGATTCAGGTCCGTCCATCATCCCGATCTCATCACCGTAATACAGGAAAGGGGTGCCGCGTAGCGTGAGTAAGAGCATGGCCGCTATTCGTGCTTGCTCCAATCCCAGGCGCGTTGCCACACGTGGCTGATCGTGGTTGCCAATGACGTAGTTGGGCCAGGCGCCCCCAGGC
>Ga0180215_1005344_pt1 | contig 11022 bp, 8 predicted proteins | sample eDN3rd37CBELigBY_FD_128871 | JGI IMG/M metagenome (GOLD analysis project Ga0180215, IMG submission 128871) | Enriched backyard soil microbial communities from Emeryville, California, USA - eDNA 3rd pass 37_C BE-Lig BY (version 2) (version 2) | ecosystem: Environmental > Terrestrial > Soil >...
CTGCCACCATCCCCGCGTGCGCGTCGAGCTGCCGCGGGGTGTGACGGTCGGCCACCACACCGATCGGGAGGCGTGGACGGGCTGCACCGTGGTGCTGCTGCCCGAGGGCGCGGTCGCCGCCGCGGAGGTCCGCGGCGGCGGCCCCGGCACCCGCGAGAGCGAGCTGCTGGCGCCGGCGGCGAACGCGCCCGGGGTCCACGCCGTCCTGCTGACGGGTGGCAGCGCGTTCGGCCTCGGCGCCGCCGACGGCGTCATGGCCCATCTCGCCGCGCGCGGCATCGGCTATCCGGTGCCGGGCGGCCCGGTGCCGCTCGTGTTCGCCGCCGTCGTCTTCGACCTCATGCTCGGCGACGGCGCCGTGCGCCCGGACGCCGCCGCCGCGGCCGCCGCGTGCGAGGCGGCCGGGACGGAGGTGGCGCGCGGGAGCGTGGGCGTCGGCACCGGCTGCACGGTCGGCAAGCTGCGCGGGCCCGCCGGCTGGACGAAGGGCGGCCTGGGCGCGGCGACGCTGCGCGCCGGCGACGTGACGCTCACGGCGCTCGCCGCGGTGAACCCGATCGGCGACGTCCTGGCCGAGGACGGCTCGGTGGCCGCCGGGGTGTGGACGGGAGACGGCTACACGCGCACGACCGACCTGCTCGTGCGCGGGGAGCGGCCGCGGCGGCTGCAGCGCGAGGCGACGACGCTCGTCTGCGTGCTCACGGACGCGCGGCTGGACAAGCGCGAGGCGTGGCTCGTCGCGCGGGCGGGGAGCGCCGGGGTCGCGCGGGCGGTGTCGCCGAGCGCCACCGCGGGGGACGGCGACCTCGTCGTCTGCGCCGCGACCGGCGACGTGCCCGCCGACCCGTGGGTGCTCAGCGCCCTCGCGCCCGAGGTCGTCGCGGCGGCGATCCGCGACGGGGTGCGCAGCGCGACCGGCGCGCCGGGGTGCCCCAGCGCGTCCGAGCGCGGCTGACGTGCGGGCTTGACCCGCGCGAGCGCCTGCGCCACCCTCGCGGCACGATGCCCTTCGCCCTGCGCCGCGGTCCTGCCCCGGTCCTCGAGCTCGACCGGTCGGCGTACCGGCCCGGCGATCCCGTACGCGTCACCGTGCTCGCCCCGCCGGGCGTCGAGCCGCGCGGGCACGTGCGCCTGCGCTGCCACCTGCCGCGCGACCCGGCGCTGGACGCGCTCGTCGGCCCGCCGGAGGTGGCGGGGTGCCCGGCGGAGTGCGTCGAGCTGGCCCGCGCCGAGCTGTCACCCACGGGCGACGCGGAGCCGGACGGCGCGCAGCGGATGACGGCGATCGTGCACATCCCGCCGGACGCGCAGCCGAGCTGCCGCGGCGCCTGCGAGGTCGCGTCGTGGGAGGTCGTCGCCGTCGTGCACCGGCGCGGAACCAGCGCGTGGGTCGACGTCGTGGCGCCCGACGTGCCGGGCGCCGCGACCGACTGAGACCCCTCGGTCGTCCTCGCTGCGAAGATCTCAGCGACTGCCGCTGAGATATCCTGGTGCCCGAGTGGCAGGCCGCGCTACACTTGCGTCTGCATAGATTGTCAGCGCAAAGGACCTCCCGGCGACAATGACAGAACTTCTTCTCATCCCCCTCGACGACACGGTCGTGTTCCCGACCATGGACGTCACCCTGCCCATCGACGTGGAGGGGGAGGAGCGGGTGCTCCTCGTCCCGCGTCACGAGGGCGAGTACGCCCGGGTGGGCACCATCGCGCGTGTCGTCGAGTCGATGCGCCTCCCCGGCGGCGCCCGCGGCGCCGTGCTGCAGGGCGAGTCGCGCGGGGTCCTCGGCGCCGCGCGGGCGGACTCCCTCGGCCGCCTGCGGGTCGCCGTGGAGGAGCGCGTCGACGACGTGCCGGTGGACGGCCGCACCCGCAACCTCGAGCGCGAGTACCGCGCGGTCGTCGAGGAGATCCTCGAGCTGCGCGGCGCCGACGAGCGCGTCGCCGCGTTCCTGCGCTCCGTCGTGCAGCCCGGTCCCCTGGCCGACACGTCCGGCTACGCGCCCGACCTCACCTTCGAGCAGAAGGTCGAGCTGCTGGAGGAGCTCGACGTCACCGAGCGCCTGCAGAAGTCGCTCGACTTCCAGCGCGAGCGGCTGACCCAGCTGCAGATCCGCCAGCGGATCCGCGAGGACGTCGAGTCCGGCGCCCAGAAGCAGCAGCGCGAGTACTTCCTGCGCAAGCAGCTGGAGTCGATCCGCCGCGAGCTCGGCGAGGACGGCGACTCCGTCGGCGACGAGTACCGCGCGAAGATCGACGCAGCCGGCATGCCCGACCACGTGCGCGAGCAGGCCGAGCGCGAGCTCGAGCGCCTGGAGCGCGCCGGCGAGCAGAGCGGCGAGTCGCAGATGATCCGCACGTACCTCGACTGGCTCGTGGCCGTGCCGTGGAGCAAGCGCTCGGACGAGATCCTCGACCCGGTCCACGCGCGCGAGGTGCTCGACGCCGACCACGCGGGCCTCGAGGACGTCAAGGACCGCATCACCGAGTACATCGCCGTCCGGAAGCTGCGCGAGGAGCGCGGGATCGAGGCCGACCGCAAGGCCGGCGCCATCCTGACGCTCATCGGCCCGCCCGGCACCGGCAAGACGTCGATCGGCGAGTCGATCGCCCGCGCGACCGGCCGCGAGTTCGTCCGCATGTCGCTGGGCGGCGTCCGCGACGAGGCGGAGATCCGCGGGCACCGGCGCACGTACATCGGCGCGCTGCCGGGCCGGCTCGTCCGCGCGCTGCGCGACGCGGGCACGGTCAACCCGGTGATCATGCTCGACGAGGTCGACAAGGTGGGCGCCGACTGGCGCGGCGACCCGAGCGCGGCCCTGCTCGAGGTCCTCGACCCGGCGCAGAACCACTCCTTCCGCGACCACTACCTCGACGTGGAGATCGACCTCTCCGAGGTCATGTTCATCGCGACGGCCAACGTCGCCGAGACGATCCCCGGTCCGCTGCTGGACCGCATGGAGGTCATCCACTTCGACGGCTACACGGTCGCCGAGAAGGTGGCGATCGCCCGCGACTACCTGTGGCCGCGCCAGCGCGAGCGCAACGGGCTGCGCGAGGACGAGGTCGCCATCGACGACGAGCTGCTGCGGACGATCGTGAGCGAGTACACGCGCGAGGCGGGCGTGCGCAACCTCGAGCGCGAGCTCGGCACGCTGCTGCGCAAGGTCGCCACGCGGATCGCGTCGGGCGCCGTCCAGGCGCCGGTCGCGGTGACGCTGGAGCTCGTCCGCGACGCGCTCGGCCGGCAGAAGGTGTTCCAGGAGGCGGCGGCGCGCACGGCGGTGCCGGGCGTGGCGACCGGCCTGGCGGTCACCGGGACCGGCGGCGACGTCCTCTTCATCGAGGCGAACGCGATGAAGGGCAAGGGCAACCTGACGCTCACCGGCCAGCTCGGCGACGTCATGAAGGAGTCCGCGCAGATCGCGCAGACCTACGTGCGCGCGCACGCCGAAGAGCTCGACATCGACCCCGAGTCCTTCGACGACCGCGACTTCCACGTGCACATCCCGGCGGGCGCGATCCCGAAGGACGGGCCGAGCGCGGGCATCACGATGACGACGGCCCTCGCGTCGCTGCTCACCGGCCGCCCGGTCCGCCACACGGTCGGCATGACCGGCGAGGTCACGCTGCAGGGCCGTGTGCTGCCGATCGGCGGCGTGAAGCAGAAGGTCCTCGCCGCGCACGCCGCGGGGCTGACCGACGTCATCCTGCCCGAGCGCAACCGCGCGGACCTCGACGACGTGCCCGAGGACGTCCGCGAGCAGATGACCTTCCACCCGGTCATGACCATGGACGAGGTCCTCGAGATCGCGCTCGAGCCGGCCCCCGTCCGGCCCGGCCTCACCGCCTAGGGCCCACCCGACGACGGCCTCCCGTGCACGGCGCGTGCGCGGGAGGCCGCGCCGCGCTCACGGCAGCGCGCGCCGCGGCACCGGCGAGGACTGCAGGATCGACGTCGTCGTCTGCCCGTAGGCGGCGAAGGCGTCGATGATCTCCTCCAGGTGCGCCACGTCGCGCACCCACGCGGTCATGACGTAGCAGTCGTCGCCCGTGACCCGGTGGCACTCCACGATCTCGGGCGTCTCGCGCGCGAGCTGCGCGACCGCGGCGAGCTGGCGCGGCGCGGGGCGGCTGCGGATCAGCACGCCGAGCGCGTAGCCGAGCGCGCGCGGGTCGACCTCCGCGCGGTAGCCCGTGATCACGCCCTCGGCCTCCAGGCGGCGCAGCCGCTCGGCGACGGCGGGGGAGGAGAGGGAGACGCGCCGGCCGAGCTCGGCGAGGGAGAGCCGCGCGTCAGCCTGCAGCTCGTCCAGCAGCCGCCGGTTCGTCTCGTCCAGCAGGGCGCCTTCGGCGGATCGCGCCTTCTGCCGTGCATCCGAAGCCATGTCGCCGGACCCTACCTGCGATCGGCCATGTCCGGCGCGCCAGGCGAGCGGGATCCTGCAGAGCACGATGCGACGACCTCCCCCGCACGCCTACTTCCTCGTCAGCGCCGTCTTCCACTACCTGGGCCCGGCGTTCGCCGTCCTGCTCTTCGCGCGCGTCGAGGTCCTCGGCGTCGCGTGGCTGCGGGTCGCCTCCGCCGCCGTCGTCCTCGCCGCCTGGCGGCGGCCGTGGCGGGCGGTGCGCTCGCTGGACCGCGGCGGGCGCCGGACCCTGCTCGCCTGGGGCGCGGTGCTCGCGGCGATGAACGGCTGCTTCTACCTGGCGATCGACCGCCTGCCGCTCGGCACGGTCGCCGCGATCGAGTTCCTGCCCGTCATCGCCCTCGCCGCGCTCGGCGCGCGGACGCGGCGCAACGCGCTGGCGCTGGCGCTCGCCGCGCCGGGCGTGCCGCTGCTGACCGGCGTGCACCTGGCGGCCGAGCCGCTCGCCCTCGCGCTGGCCGGGGCGAACGCCGCGCTGTTCGCGCTCTACGTCGTGCTCGCCGATCGCGTCGCCAAGCGCGGCGGCGGCCTGACCGGCGTCGACGCGCTCGCGGCGTCCATGCTCGTCGCGGCGATCGTCATCACGCCCGCCACGGCCTGGGCGGCCGCGCCGGCGCTCGGCGACCCCACGGCGCTGCTCGCCGGGGCCGGCGTCGGGATCTGCTCGTCGGTGATCCCCTACGTCGCCGACCAGCTCGCGCTCGCCCGGCTGCCGCGGGCGACGTACGCGCTGCTGGTCGCGCTGCTGCCCGCGACCGCGACGGCGATCGGGCTGATCGTGCTGACGCAGGTCCCCGCGCCCGCCGAGGCCGCGGGCATCGCGCTCATCGCCGCGGGCGTGGCGCTGCATCGCCCGGCGGCGGCCGGTCAGCGGAAGGGGATGCGGATGACGCGGTCGTCGTCGTCGTCGGGGTCGCCGCGGCCATCGCGGTTGCTCGTCGTGAGCCACAGCGCGCCGTCCGGGCCGACCGCGACCGTGCGGATGCGGCCGAACTCGCCCTCGAGCAGGGCCTCGGGCTCGCCCAGCCTGTCCCCCTCGACGGGGATCCGCCAGAGCCGCTCGCCGCGCAGCGCCCCCACCCACAGGTGGCCGCGGGCATAGGCCATGCCGCTGGGCGAGGCCTCGTCGACCGACCACGTCACGAGCGGGTTCGTGTACTTGCCGCCGTGCGTGTCGCCCTCGCCCTCGACCTCCGGCCACCCGTAGTTGCGGCCCTTCTGGATGAGGTTGACCTCGTCGGCGTCGCTCTCGCCGAACTCCGTCGCCCAGAGGCGGCCCTCGTCGTCCCACGCGATGCCCTGGACGTTGCGGTGCCCGAGCGTCCAGTACGGCAGTTGCGGGTCGGGGTTGTCCTCGGGGATGGAGCCGTCCGGCTCGATGCGCAGGATCTTGCCGCCCGGGTTGCGGACGTCCTGCGAGCGGCTGGGCTCCAGGCCGTCGCCCGTGGTGACGTACAGCTTGCCGTCGGGGCCGAACGCGATGCGCCCGCCGTCGTGGTTCGTCGAGCGGTAGATGCCGGTCACGATCGGCCGCTCGTCGCCGTCGAGGCTGAAGTGGACGACGCGGTTGTCCTGCCTGCCCGTGTAGTACGCGTAGACCTGCCCGTCCTCCTCGTAGTCGGGGGACACGGCGATGCCGAGCAGGCCGCCCTCGCCGATGTTCTCGTCGACGTTGGGCAGCCGCTTGGCGACGACGGGCTCGCCGCCGCCGCGCGGGATGCGCAGGATGTTGCCGGTGGTTCGCTCGGCGACGAGCAGGTCGCCGTTGGGGAGCCAGTCCATCCCCCACGGGACCTGCAGGCCGGTCGCGACGACCTCGGGCTCGCCCAGCTCGGCGCGCTGGGCGGGCCCGCCGTCCCCTGTCGATGGCGACGGGTCGTCGTCGTCTCCGCCGCAGCCGAGGAGGCCGATCGCCGCGGCCGCGATCAGCGTCGCCACCACGTGCCGCATCGGCGTCAGGTGATCGGGACGCGCAGGATGCGGTCGTCGCCGCTCCGCGGCGAGCCGTAGCCGTCGCGATTGCTCGTCGTGATCCACAGCGCCCGGCCGCCCGGCGCTCGCACGACCGTGCGGATGCGCCCGAAGCGACCCTCGAACGCCGCGCGCGGCGTGCCGACGCGCGTCCCGTTCAGCGGCACCTGCCAGAGGCGCTGGCCGCGCAGCGCGCCGACGTACAGCGTGTTGCCGACGATCGCCGCGCCGCTGGGCGACGCCTGGGCGGGCGTCCACGTCACGAGCGGGTTGCGGAACCGCCCGCCCCGCGTGTCGCCGTCGCCCTCGACCTCGGGCCAGCCGTAGTTGGCGCCCTTGCGGATGAGGTTGATCTCGTCACGGCGGTCCTGGCCGAACTCGGTAGCCCACAGGCGCCCGGAGCGGTCCCAGGCGAGGCCCTGGACGTTGCGGTGGCCCATGGACCACACGGGCGAGCCGGAGAACGGGTTGCCGCGCGGCACGTCGCCGTTCGGGCGCACGCGCAGGATCTTGCCGTTGAGGGAGTTGCGGTCCTGGGAGCTGCCGCGGTCCCCCGCGTCGCCGGTGGCGATGTAGAGGTTGCCGTCGGGGCCGAAGGCGATGCGGCCGCCGTTGTGGTTGCCGGCGCGCTTGATGCCGCGGACCACGACGCTCGACCGCCCGCCGAGGCGGAAGCGCACGACGCGGTTGTCGCGCGAGCTCGTGTAGTAGGCGTAGACGAGCCGGTCGCGGGAGTACTTCGGCGAGACCGCGATGCCGAGCAGGCCGCCCTCGCCGAAGTTGCGAGCGACCCCGGAGATGCGGTGGACCGTCCGGGCGCGGCCGCCGTTGCGGGGGACGCGCTTGATCCTGCCGGTGGTGCGCTCGGAGACGAGCGCGTCGCCGTTGGGCAGGAACGCGATGCCCCACGGGACCGACAGCCCCGTGGCGATCGTGCGGGGTGTGCCGAGGGCGGCAGCCTGTGCGGTGTGCTCCTGGCCGGCCATGGCCGTCGCCGGCGTCGCCAGGACGGCGAGTCCTGCGGCGAGGGCGAGTGCGGTGCGTCGTGCAGGCATGGGCGCGGACCCTAGCGGCCGCGAGGGCCGCTGCAGGGCGTCAGATGTCCTCCGTGAACGTGTCGCAGCGTGCAGGGTCACCCGTCTCGAACCCGCGAAGGAACCAATCGGTGCGCTGTTGCGAGGATCCGTGCGTCCAGGTCTCCGGGCGGATGCGGCCCGTGGCCTCCACCTGGATGCGGTCGTCGCCCACGGCGGCTGCCGCGGCGAGGCCCTCCTCCAGGTCGCCCGTCTCCAGCAGCCCGCGCTCGTAGGTCGAGTGCCCCCACACGCCGGCCAGGCAGTCCGCCTGCAGCTCCGTGCGGATCGACAGCTCGTTCGCGGCGCCCGGATCCGCCGCGCTCCCTCGCGCGACCTGGTCGGTGATGCCGGTGATGTTCTGCACGTGGTGGCCGATCTCGTGCGCGACGACGTAGGCCTGCGCGAAGTCGCCGGGCGCCCGGAACCGGTTCGCGAGCTCGCGGAAGAAGCCGAGGTCGAGGTACACCTGCTCGTCGGCGGGGCAGTAGAACGGGCCGACCGCCGACGTCGCGGTGCCGCACCCGGTGCGCACCGAGCCGCTGAAGACGTTGACGATGGCCGGGCGGTACGTCGAGCCCGCCTGCGAGAAGCGCTGCTCCCAGAAGTCGTTGATGTCGCCCGTCACGAAGCGCAGGAACTCGACGGTCTCGTCCTCGGCGTCCGGCGCGCCTGGCACCTCCCGGGCGGATCCCGGCGGGGCCTGCGGGAACTGATCGAAGGGGTTGCTGTAGTCGAACCCGCCTCCGGCGAAGACGCCGAGCAGCGCGAGGATGCCGACCACGATGCCGGCGAGGCCGCCCGCCCCGACGGCCTTGCCCCGCCGCGACGCCGGGACGACGCGCACGTCGTCGCGCTTGGGGCGGGGCAGGCGCACGGTCGGAGTTCTACAGGCCCGGCGGGTGGCGGGCGACGAATCCCGCGGTGCTGCGCATGGAGCTGCTCCAGCGCGTGCCCCCGCCGCGGAGGGCGCTCGTGTCGTAGCGGCGGCCGTCGACGACCATGAACGCGTGGCCGGGGTTCGCGTACACGGTGATCCGCCGTCCCGGCCCCGGCTCGCCCCAGCTCATGAAGCCGCTCGACGTCAGTGAGCCGTTGACGAGGCCCGCGGCGGCCAGCGCATAGCTCAGCGAGCCCGAGCAGTCGTAGCCGCCGGAGCGCCCGCCGTGCCCGCCGCCCCACACGTACGGGGTGGTCGCGATCTCGTTCGCCGCGGCGATGACCCGCGCGACGGCGTCGTCGCCGGAGGCGGGCGGCCCGCCCGACGACGCGGGCGTCGGCGGCGCCTGGTCGGTCGCGCCCGCGGCGCCGCTGTCGCGCAGCGCGTCGGCGGCCTGCTGGCGCTCGATGCGGGCGATCCGGGCCCGGACGGTGCGCAGGCGCGCCTGGGCGCCGGCGCGGCGGCGCAGCTGCTCGGCCTGCTTGCGCAGGAGCGCGTTGCGCAGGATGTCGGCCTGCCTGCGGTCCTCGCTGGCCTTCTTGGCGAGCGCGATGAGCCGCGCGCGCAGCTTCGCGAGGGCGGCCGCCTGCGAGCGGACCGCCTCGCGGGCGCGGCGCGTGTCGCGCAGGACGTTGGCGTTGCGGTCGGCGACGTCCTTGATGAACCGCAGCTGGGAGAGGAGGTCGTCGAAGCCCTTCGCCTGGACGGCGACGCCGACGAGGTCGGGGGTCGGCGTCTTGTAGGCGGCGACGAGGTTGCTCGCGAGCGTCTTGCGGTACTCCTCGGCGTTGCGCTCCAGGCGCGTGAGCCGCACGCGCGCGGCGACGAGGCGGTCCTGCGCCTCGCGTGCCTGCGCCTGGCGCCGCTGCACCCGCGCGTCGAGCACGGCGAGGCGGCGCTCGGCGTTCGCGATGCCCTCCGCGGTCGCCGCGATCCTCCGGCTCTCCGCGCGGACGGCGGCGCGCAGGTCGGCTGCCGCAGCCTGCTGGCCGGCGAGCGTCTGCCCGCGGGCAGGGCCGCCGGGCAGCAGGAGGGCCGCGAGCAGGGCGCCGGCGAGCACGAGCGCGCCGGCGGCGAGCTTGAGGCGGTCGGAGACGAAGGTCACAAGCGGCGCCCGAAGCTAGTGCGAACGGCTGCGGATCCCTGTTCCTGCAGGAAAACTTGCATCACAGCGGCAGTTCGAACTGCTCGTCGCCGACCAGCGCGACGAGCGGCTCGTCGCCGCGCGCCGCCAGACCGAGCTGGACGTCGGGGTCGAGCGTCTCGAAGTCCGCCGCGGCGACCGAGCGGCCCCCCAGCAGCGCGGCGACGCCGCGCAGCGCCCGCCCGAGCATCTCCACGCCGCCGAGCGGCGCGGCGACCGTCCCGGCGACGGGGTCGGCCTCGATGCCGCCGATCTGGCGCACCTCGGGCAGCGGCGGCGGCGCCGTGGCGAGCTGGGCCCCGTGCTCGAGCTCGGACTGCTCGCCGTCCTCGATGACGCTGATCGGCGCCAGCCGCGCGCATTCGACGACCGCCGGCTCGCGATCCTCGCCGCGGTCCACCAGCAGCCCCACGCGCAGCGCACCGGACCGGTGCAGGAACTCCCGGGCCAGCCCGACGGCCTGTTCGACCTCGGGACTCATGGCCGCGCAGGATAGTCGTCCTCGTACATTCGTCCCGGTATCGACGATGATCCGAATACCGGTGCGAGAATGCCCTGCGGTATGCGCCGAGGCTCGACGATCCCCACACGCGGCGCTGCGGACGTCATCGTGCGGGTGCTCGCGGTCGAGGGCGCCGGCGGCGCACACCCGGCTCGCACGTTGCTCGCGCGGGCGCCCGGCAGGCGCTTCGAGGTCGCCGAGGCGCGGGAGGTCGAGGAGGCCGTCGCCTGGCTCTCCGAGCACCACGCCGACTGCGTGCTGCTCGACCTCGCGCTCGGCGGCCTGGAGGGGCTCGACCGGCTGCGCGCCGCCGCGCTCGACGCGCCGGTGCTCGTCCTGTCCGGCCCGGACGGCGAGCACCTCGGCATCCCCGCGATCTCCCGCGGAGCGCAGGATCACCTCGTCAGGGAGCAGGTCGACGCGCGCGGCCTCGCACGAGCGATCGACCACGCGATCGAGCGCTCGCGCACCCAGGCGCAGATCGCGCACCAGGCGCTGCACGACCCGCTGACCGGCCTGGCCAACCGCGCGCTGTTCGAGGACCGCCTGCGCCAGGCGACCGCGCGCGTGCGGCGCCACGGCAACTGCGTCGCGGTGCTCTTCTGCGACCTCGACCGCTTCAAGGTCGTCAACGACACCTTCGGCCACGCCGCCGGCGACGACCTGCTCGTCGCGGTCGCCGAGCGGATCGCGGGCGTGCTGCGCACGCAGGACACCGCGGCGCGCATCGGCGGCGACGAGTTCGCCGTGCTGTGCGAGGACGTCAACGGCACGCACCACGCGCTCGCGATCGCCGAGCGCCTGCTCGCGGAGCTGCGCGCGCCGTTCCCCGGCGTCGACGACATCCCGATCAGCGCGTCCGTCGGCCTCGCGATCGCCCAGGAGGGCACGGAGCGCCCGGAGGCGCTCCTGCGGGAGGCGGACTCCGCGATGTACCGGGCCAAGGAGCGCGGCGGCGGGGTCGCC